>OLHA01000737.1_pt1 | contig 18809 bp, 15 predicted proteins | sample 1605961 | NCBI WGS metagenome assembly OLHA01 (sample SAMN03283288) | human gut metagenome | biome: human-associated habitat; material: feces | host: Homo sapiens | place: Peru | collected 2012
AGAGATGGCATTAGACTTTGGATTAGCAGTTGGTGGTAATGTAGTTGGAGACATTCTTAGTGGACTTGCCGAGAAGAATATTGCTAAAAGGGCATTGGAAAATATAAAATCGCAAGAGAAAGATGCTCTGTTAAAAAATTTTCGTAATATTATACTTACTGGAGATGCGAGTGATAGTCAGGTTGAGGATTTGATGTATAACACATTTAAAACTGCACTTGATAATGATAATGCAGAAGCATATGAAATATTAAAAAAATTCAATGAGTTAAAGAAAAATAATCCTGATTTAAAGCTTGTTTTTGATAATACTTCTAATCGTTGTTATTGGGATTCTGTTACTTCATCAATAGTTATTGGTAAATCACATGTTGATATTGGAGATTCTGGTACTTTTTGCCATGAACTTGGACATTGTTTATATGATGGCGTGTTAGGGGGACAATTACCTAATAATTGGAATAGTATTTCTGCTAGGGCTAGAGTAATATCATCTAATGGAACTAGTATGAAATCCATGGGTAATACTTTAAGACAAATTCAAAATTCCACTTGGTCCGATGCTAGAAAGATATATGATGGTATCGTTCAAAGTCAGTATGGTATAACTTTAAAAAATCTTGAGGGACAGTGGACAAATTTTTTTAATGGGCTATCTAAAAATGATGTAATTAATACTTTAAAACAGTGTGGACTTGATGATGAAGTTATTAATCAAATTTTCAGAGACGGATTAAATCCTAGAGATTTAGCAACTAATTATATAGGGGATGTCTTTATCTTTCCAATTTATGACGAAATAAATAGAACACAATTCGGAAAATATTGTGCAATTTCAGATATAATTGCTTCAGTTTATGAAGGACAAAATGTTGATTTGAATGGAAAAGAAATATTTACTACATATGCGCATGATTTAAATTATTATAGGAGGATGCCGATAAATGCTTCGTTTCATGAGATTATTGCAAATTTTACTCAACTTAAAATTACAGGTGACGCAAATTCATTAAAACAATTGAAAAAGATTTTTGGGGAAGAATTTTATAATATGCTAGAAGATACTTTTGCTGAATTTATGAAAAATCAATAGGATGAGGTGATATTATGGATAAAAAAGTTTTATATGTTATATTGGATACACAATATTTAAAAATGTTTGGAAGAAAACCAACATATGAGTCAGCTGCAAATTTGGATTTATATCCTAGCGATTGGGGTTTAAATAATGATTTTGATTTTAAAGTTAAAGTTTTAGTAGAAGCATTAAATAAAAAAATCAAAATAACAGATACTGAATTATATCAAAAAATTGTTGAGGGTCCTCGTAGTTTTGGAATGTAGTTTGGAATAAAATTTAAATTTTTAGTTAGTATTAATTTATTTTATTACAAGTAAGTTTGTTCAATAAAATAAAATTATTAAAATTAAATTGAAAGTGTTTTTAAAAACACTTTTTTATATTGTGTGTAAAAAGTATTTGTGATAAAATTATGTTAAGAATAGAGAGGAAGGTTTTTTAATATGCTTGGAAAGGTTCTTACAATTACTAAGAATAGTGCGATTGTTGGTGTAAGCAAAGAAACTATTAGTGGTATAAAAGATTTAATAAACTTACATGTTGTATTTGAAGATGCTGATAAAAAGATTTTAGGAGAAGTAGATTCTATTGAACAAGATACTATTAAAGTTAGTTTCTTGGGTGAACTTACTGAAAATGATTTTATTGGAGGTCTTATAAAAAAACCTAGCCTTGATGCAAACGTTAGAATTATTAATCAAGAAGAATTAAAAATACTTACTGGTAGTGAAGATAGAAGTATAAGATTAGGAGTAAGTCCTTTATACAATGATTTTCCATTGAATGTTAGTATAGATGAATTATTTTCAAACCATACTGCTATATTTGGCAATACTGGTAGTGGTAAAACATATGGTATATGTAGAATTATTCAAAATATATTTCCTAATGGTCAAATAATTCCTTATAATGCGAATATATTTATATTTGATAGTTATGGAGAATATATGAATGCATTTAAAGATTTAAGTAAAAATAATCCTTACTATTCATTTAAGGTAATTACTACTAATATGAAGAAAGATTATGAAAAACTTAGTATTCCGGTATGTCTTCTTGAATTAGATGATGTACTTAACTTATTAGATGCGACTAACTTCTCTCAAATAGCTATGGTTGAAACTGCACTTGTGTATGTTAAAATGTTTGCTCGTGAAGATAAAGAAGCATTAGATTATAAGAATCATATTCTTGCGAAAGCAATTATTAATATAATGTATACTAATCAAACTTCTAGTAAGATTAGAGATCAAATTTTTGAAATATTAACTGAAACTAATACTCCAGAACTATCTTTAGAAACTGAAGTTCCTGGTATAGGTTTTACACGTATGTTTAGAAATTGCTTTGATATAGATAGTGAAGGAAGATTTGCTGAACGTAAAATAATTACTGATTATATCAAAGGATTTATAGATGATTCACGTAAATGGAATTATAATGCTGAAGGAGTATATTACTCTTTACATGATTTAGAGGTTGCTCTTAACTTTACATTATATAGTGAAAGATATTTATTAAATGAAGCTATGTATGACTCTGCGATGAGTTTAAAAGTTAGACTTCATGATTTAGCCACTCGTCAAAATGCATCATTCTTCAGTGCTGATGGATATACTACAATTGATGAATATATTAAGAAAATACAAATTAGTGGGAATAAAAAATGTCAAATTGTCAACTTCAATTTAGAAGATGTTGATGATAGATTTGCTCGTAGTATTGTTAAAATATTTGGACGTATGTTCATGAAATTTACAAGAGCATTACAAGCTAGAGCTACTTTCCCAATACATATGATATTAGAAGAAGCTCACCGATATGTTTTAGAAGGAGACGATAAAGCTCTTCTTGGATATAACATATTTGAAAGAATTGCTAAGGAAGGTCGTAAATATGGTTTATTGTTAGACTTAATTACTCAAAGACCAACTGACTTAAATGAAAACGTTATAAGTCAATGTGCGAACTTCTTAATATTTAAAATAAATCACCCAGCTGACTTAGATTATATTTCTAAATCAGTACCTAATATGAGTGAAGATGTTGTTGAAAAACAAAAGACATTACAAGCAGGTACTTGTGTTGCCTTTGGTAGAATATTTAAAATACCAATGATTGTGAAGATGGAAAAAGCTGATCCACCACCAACAAGTGCTAACTGCGAAATATATAATAACTGGATGGTAAGATTAAAACAATAATTAAGTAAATAAAGTAGGAGGAAAATTCATGTATGATTTTGGTTCACAATTTTATATAGATATGACTAAGAGTAAGACTCCATCATCATATGTATTTATGGGTAAAACGTATAGAATAAGTATTTTATCTGATGCTTTAATACGTTTTGAATATAGTGAAACAGGTGCATTTAATGATTATCCTACTTTTTTTGCTACTAATAGAAGTTTTGGTAAACCAAAGATAACAGTAGAAGAAGATAATAATGTTCTTGTTATTAAAAGTGGTATATTTATACTTGAATATAATAAAGAAAAACCATATGTAGGAAGTAAATTCTTACCTGATCAATATTTAAAAGTAAGTATTGTTGGTACTGATAAAGTGTGGTATTTTAATCATCCTGAAGTAAGAAACTTTAAGGGAAGTGCTTATAGTTTAGATGATTATAAGGGTGGTGGAGTACCTTTAGATAAAGGCTTATTTTCACTTGATGGATTTACTACATTTGATGACTCTAGAACACCAATATTAAATCAATATGGTAATATTATTGCTCCTAATTATAAAAATATAGATACATATTTATTTATATATAATAATGATTTTGGGGTAGGTCTTCGTGATTATTTTAACTTAACTGGTTTACCACCACTAATTCCTAGATATGCTTTAGGTGTATGGTGGAATAAAAATGAGGCATATAATTCAGATGAAATTGAAAAGATAGTATATAACTTTAAGAAAAATGATATTCCTCTTTCTGTTATGTTACTAGGTGAATATGAAAGAACTAAAAATAAATATAGTTCAATAAGTTTTAGTCTTAATAAAGTAGGTATTCCTGATGTTAAAACATTAAGTGAGAGACTACATAATAATCATGTACATCTAGGTATGAATATTAAAACTGAAGGAATAATTAGTATAGAAGAAGAAAATTATCAAACATTTTCTACTTTGCTTGGTAGAGATGCTAATAAGAATATACCTCTTAATGTTTATGATAATAAATTAATAGATGCATTTATGAAGGGCATTATTAATCCTATGATGGCAAAGGGTATAGATATGTTATGGGTTGATGACTATAACAAAGAAAATACTCTTAGAAGTTTTGTAATGAATTATTATTTATATAATACTCTTGCTGTTAATAAAGCTAAAAGACCACTTATAATGAGTCGTAATTTTGGTGTTAATCCTCATAGATATTCTATTCTTTATTCTGGTAAAACTAATGTAAGTTGGAAAACATTAAAGTTACTTCCATTTTATAATAGTACTGCTGCTAATATTGGTATTAGTTGGTGGAGTCATGATATAGGTGGATTTAAAGGTGGTATAGAAGACTCCGAACTTTATATGAGATATGTTCAATTAGGAGTTTATAGTCCAATATTAAGATTATCTAGTTCTTTTGGTAAATATTATAAAAGAGAACCATGGAAGTGGGATGCTAAAACATTAAAGATAGTTCATGATTATTTAAGAATAAGACATAAACTTATTCCATACTTGTATAGTGAAGCTAAGAAATATTCTAGTTTTGGTGCTCCATTAATACAACCTTTGTATTATAAATATCCTGAAACTTATGATGAACCACTTTATAAAAATGAATTTTACTATGGTAGTGAGTTATTTGTTGCTCCTATAGTTGATCCTAAAGATTCAGTAATGAATAGGGTTGTACATAAAATATTCTTACCGAATGGAGTATGGTATGACTTTAAAACTGGTAAGAAATTCCCTGGTGGTAAAAGATATGTTACATTCTATAAAGATGAAGATTATCCAGTTTATGCTAAGACTGGTGCTATAATACCAATGGCAAGATTAAATCGTGATAATTTGAATGATGTATCTAATCCTAAATCATTAGAGATACAAATATTCCCAGGAAGAAGTAATACATATAAACTTTATGAAGATGATGGGGAATCATTAATGTATAGAGAAGGACAAAGCTTTACTACAGAAATAAATTACTACTATAAAGAAAATGATTTCTCAGTGTCAATACAACCAGTAGAAGGTGTTGAAGGAATAATACCAGCTACTCGTAATTATAAAATAGTATTTAGAAATACTAAGTTTACTGATAATGTACAAGTATTTAAAGATGAAGTAAATGTTCCATATAGAAGATATGTAGATGATAATGATTTCGTAATAGAATTTGATGAAATACCAACATTAAGTAAGATATTTGTGTATTGTAAAGGTAAAGATATAGAAATAAATGCTGAGAGAATTATTAATGAAGATATAGAAAGTATCATTAGTGATTTAAATATTTCTACTGAATTAAAAGAAAAAGTAGATAAAATTATATTTAGTGATAAAAGTATTAGAGATAAAAGATTTGCTATTAGAAGAATGAGAAGTCTTCCAAGTGTATTTAGAAAAATGTTTTTAAAGTTACTTGAATATATAGCTGAGGTGTAGTATAATACATACATATTTCGATTGACGAAAAGAGTAGTAGGTATAGAAAAATTTAAAGAGAGTTAGTGGTTGGTGTGAACTAATAATAATATATATTGAACTTACTTTTTTAGAAATAACGCAGTTCTGCGATAAAGATAAGAGATGCATAAGCTTTATGAATTAAGGTGGTACCGTGGGTTATACTCATCCTTAAGTTATAAAGCTTTTATTTTGAGGAGGAAAATATGAAATTATTTTTAAGTTGTTTATATGATTTTGTTTTTATATTCTTGCTTATGTTAGTTGTTTATTCTGTGTTTCTGAATAAAAATAGAAAAGAATATAGCAAACTCAAAGATAATGATATGGTTAAATATTTTATTGCAAGATATGATTTAGATATGAGAAAAACTAAGTATAAAACTGTACTTAATATAGTTACAGTTATTAATTCATTTATAATATCATTTTGTTCTGTGTTAGTTATTAATATTAAAGGAGTTATGTGGGCTATAGTAATTGGTTTTGCTGTTATAATGGCTCTTACATACTCTTTATATGAAATATTTGGTAGAGCATTAAAAAGAAGGGAAGATAAATAAAAATGTACGATTATAAAAAAATAGAAGAAAAATGGAAAAAGTATTGGGAAGACAATGAATGCTTTAAAACTGATATTAATGATTTTAGTAAACCTAAGTTTTATGCTTTAGATATGTTTCCTTATCCTAGTGGCGTTGGATTACATGCTGGGCATCCGGAAGGTTATACTGCAACTGATATAGTATCTAGAATGAAGAGAATGCAAGGATATAATGTACTTCATCCAATGGGATTTGATTCATTTGGTTTACCTGCTGAACAGTATGCTATACAAACTGGTAATCATCCATCTATTTTTACAGATGAAAATATTAAAACATTTAGAAGTCAATTAAAAAATATAGGACTTTCTTATGATTGGGATAGAGAATTATCTACAAGTGATCCTAAGTTCTATAAATGGACTCAATGGATATTTAAAAGATTATTTGAAGATGGACTTGCTAAAAAAGTAGATATGCCTGTTAACTGGTGTGAAGAACTAGGAACTGTACTTGCTAATGATGAAGTAATTGATGGCAAAAGTGAAAGAGGTGGATATCCTGTTGTTCGTAAGAATATGAGTCAATGGGTTATAAATATTACTAAGTATGCTGATAGATTATTAGAAGGACTTGATGAAATAGATTGGCCAGAATCTACTAAAGATATACAAAGATATTGGATAGGTAAGAGTATTGGAGCAGAAGTAATTTTTAAAGTAAAAGATAGTGATAAAGATTTTACTGTTTTTACTACTAGATGCGATACTTTATATGGTGCAACTTATTGTGTACTTAGTCCAGAGCATCCACTTATTAGTGAAATAACTACTTCAGAAAAGAAAGAAGAAGTAGAAAAATATATTAATGAATCTAAGAGTAAGAGTGAACTTGAGAGAACTGGTACTAATGGTGGTAAAACTGGAGTATTTACTGGGGCATATGCTATTAATCCAGTTAATAATAAGGAAATACCTATATGGATAAGTGATTACGTTCTTATGAGTTATGGAACTGGTGCTATTATGGCTGTACCTGCTCATGATGAAAGAGATTATGAATTTGCTCGTAAGTTTAATATTCCTGTTATTGAAGTATTAAAAGGTGGAGATATTACAAAAGAAGCTTATACTAAAGATGGAATACATGTTAATTCTGGATTCTTAGATGGACTTGATAAAGAAGAAGCGATTAACAAAATGATTCTTTGGTTAGAAGAACATAATTGTGGAAAGAAAAAGATAAATTATAGATTAAGAGATTGGATATTTGCAAGACAAAGATATTGGGGAGAACCTATTCCAGTAGTAGAATTTGAAGATGGAGAGTATGTTGCTCTTAAAGATGAAGAATTGCCTTTAATATTACCAGAGCTTGAAGACTATACTCCAATGAAAGATGGAACTGCACCTTTAAATAAAGCAAAAGATTGGGTTAATGTAATAGTTGATGGCAAAAAAGGAAAAAGAGAAACTTCTACTATGCCTGGTAGTGCTGGATCAAGTTGGTATTTCTTAAGATATATAGATCCTCATAATGATAAGGAACTTGCTAATTACAAGTTGTTAGAACACTGGATGCCAGTAGATTTATATGTAGGTGGTCCTGAACATGCTACTGGACACTTATTATATTCTAGAATGTGGAATAACTACTTATATGATAAAGGAATTGTACCAGTAAAAGAACCATTTAAAAAGCTTGTTCATCAAGGAATGATACTTGGGTCTAATGGAATTAAAATGGGTAAGAGACATCCTGAATTTGTTGTAAATCCTAATGATGTAGTACGTGAATACGGAGCAGATACATTAAGACTTTATGAAATGTTTATGGGTCCAATCGAAGCTGATAAACCATGGAGTGAACAAGGAGTTAATGGAAGTAAGAAATTCTTAGATAAAGTATATAGATTACTTATTGAAAGTGATAAAGTAAAAGGTGAAGAAAATAAAAATTTAGAACAACTATATCATTCAACAGTTAAAAAGGTTACTGAAGATTATGAGAATCTTAAATTTAATACTGCGATTAGTACACTTATGATATTTATGAATGCTGTAAGTAAGGAAGAAGTTTTACCAAAAGAATATGCAGTTGGATTTATTAAATTATTGTATCCAATATGTCCATTTATTTGTGAAGAAATGTATTCAATTATAGATGGAAGTGAAGATACACTTACTTATGCTAGTTGGCCAAAATATGATGAAAAGAAAGCATTACTTGATGAAGTAACTATAGCAGTAAGTGTTAATGGTAAATTAAGAGCAACTTTCAGTGTAAGTAAAGATACTGATAAAGATGAATTATTAAAGTTAGCTAAAGAACAAGAGAATGTTATTAAACATATTGAAGGACATGAAATAGTAAAAGAAATAGTTGTTCCTAATAAGATTGTTAATATAGTAATTAAATAGGTTAAGTAGTTAACCTATTTTTTAATTGAATTAATCTTGTACTTCTTAAAAGTTAAATTAAAAAGAAGTGTTTTGATAATTTATGCCTAACTATAATAATAGGAGGGTTAAATGAAAAAAATATTTTTAGTTTTAGTAACTATATTTTTATTTAGTAAGTGTTATGCGATTGAATATAAATATAGTGAATGGAGTCCTATTTATCCGGGAGAGGTAAAGGATAAAAAATTTATATTTGAAGAGAATAGATATTTATGGTACAAAGAGGTAGAAAATGATATTAAATATCTAAAACTTGAGGATATAAAAAATAATATGCAGGTACAATATGAAAATTATAAATATGTAAACTTTATAACACCGGAAGTACCTAAAAAATATAAAGAAAGGGTAATTACATCTAACTTTGAAGATTATACATTTAAAAATGAAGATATAACTAGTTTATTATTAAGTGAAATAGAAGATTTAAATATTTCTAAAATTGAATTATATGATAATAATAAAAAAATTACTTATAATACTAGCTTTAAATCTTTAATAAATGGTAATGAATATATTAATTATAGTAATAAAAATATTAAATTATTTTTTGATAATTTTAATGAGTCATTTAAGATAGTTATATATTATAGTAGTAGTGAAAATGTTAGTTCTTTAATATCATATAGATCATGTGATAAATATAATGTTTATAGTAAAAAATTTATTTTTGAAAGATGTGATAATTGTAAATTAGAACTTTCTATTAAAGATTTTAAATCTTATGTTAATCAATATATGGAAGTGTATAAAGTTACTGATAAAGTGTATAAAACATATAAATTAGGAAGAGAATATGCAACTGATTATTATTCTAATTTAGATGGTTATATTAAAGATGAAAGTACACTTAAAAAATATTATAGATTTTTACTTAATGATTATATTATTGTTGATAATGATGGTAATTTAGTAGAAGATGGTAATTGTTTTAAAGAAACATGTTATATTAAATATCTAGATTATAAAGAAGAAATAGAGAATCCTAAAACAGGAGATAATATATTTAGATATCTTACTAATAGTTCTATATTATTAATTGTACTTATACTAATACTAAATAAAAAATCTAGTTTTGTCGAATCACAACATTCATAATAATGATTGTAGTATTATTTAATCATGACAACAAATATTGAATTCAAAAAAGGGATTTTATTTGTTAGATTAAATGGTAGTTTTTATAACGAGACATTAAATGTATTTGAGAGTAGAGTTATTCCTGTAATATTAGGTATGTCTTTAAAACAAGTTAATATTGACTTAGAAGATGTTAATTATGTTGATAAAAGTGGAATAGATTCTATAATTAAAATATCTAATGTTGTTAGTAGATATGATGGTAAAGTAGTAATTAGTGGTATAAATGATAAACTTAAATTAACTCTTAAAAATAGTGATTTGTTTGATTATTGTTTTAAATCTAAGAGCGAAAAACATAGTATAGGGATATTTAGTATATGAGCGATAAATATTTAACATTGATTAAAGAAAGTGAGGGATTAATATATAAAATCGCTAGTAAATATTCTATGTATTATAGTATTGATGATCTCTATCAGGTAGGTTCTATTGGAGTAATAAAAGCATATAAAAATTTTAAGAAAGATACTAGTGTTAAGTTTAGTACATATGCTTATAAATATATTTTAGGTGAAATAATAGAATTTATTAGAACTGATAGGAATATAAGAGTTAGTGAGGAGTATATGTCATTATATAAAAAATATTTAAATGTAAAAACATTACTTACTACAAGATATGGTAGAGAGGTAACATTTAAAGAGATTTGCTCGTTTATGGAAATAGATGAAAGTGTTATGCTTAATATAATTGAAACTATATCGTTTACTACAAGTACAGATGAAAAAGATTATGATTATGGAAATGATAAAAGAGAGGAGATTGATAATAGAATTCTTTTAGATACAGAATTATCATCAATGAATGATTTTGATAGGCATTTAATAGAATATAGATATTATCAAGGATATACTCAAAGTGAAACAGCTGATGTTTTAGGAGTGTCTCAAGTAAAAGTATCAAGACAAGAAAAGTTAATACTAGAAAGAATGAAATCCAATATTTGTGCATAATAAAAAACACTTTTTAGTGTTTTTTTAATGTTGAAATTACGAATGCTACGATTCCACCGAAGACGCCAATTACTAATGCAAGTTTCCATTTGTTTTTTAGAAAGTTGTTATCTTCAATTTCTTTATCAAGTGTCTTGAAACTATTTATTGTAGTTTTAAAGTCTTCATTATTAGTAAGTTCTGAATCACTACTGTAAGTATAAACATAAATATAATTTTCAGTAGTAAATGCATATCCTTTTTGATATATATCGTATCCAGTTGATTCTTTAGTAGGCCATATTACATCATAACTAACTGTTTGCATATCATTAAGAGTATCTTTTTTAACATTTTTAACATCTACTTTAATTTTATATTCTTCTAGTTGCTTATTTATTTCATCTTCTAAATATTTTTCATATTCATTGATATTTTCATCAGTATAGTTTTCAATGTTATATTTATTATCTTTTTGATTCTTACTAACTGTAATAATTATATTATCATTATTTTTAGAATCATTACTAATCCATTTATATGTTCCATTTTCAGCAATTTCTTCTTTAAATGTTTCAGGTATATCAATCTTAAAGTATTCATTTTCATAAGCTTTTACATTACCAATACTAAGTAATAGTAGTGGTATTAATAATAATTTTTTCATTCAATTCACCAAAACAATTATAATCCATTTTAATAAATTTATCAATATTGATTATTGACCTAACTAAATTAGATAGTTATAATTATAATAGGTGATTATATGAAAAATAGAAATGGTTTTACATTAGTTGAATTACTTGCAGTCATTGCAATTTTAGCAATACTTGTAATAATAGCGCTTCCTAATGTAATAAATATGTACAATAAAGCGCAAAAAGAAACATTTTTAACAGAAGCAAAGAAAGTGTATAGTGAATCAGAAAAGAAGTTTATATCAAATTCTATAAGTAACAAGCAAACAAAAATTATAAATTCAGAAGATAGTACTAAACTTGATATGACAGGAAAAAAACTTCAATATTGTGTTATTCTAAATAATAGTGGAAAAGTAACTAGTATGAAGGTATCTAATGGTAAATGGATAGCAAGTTTAGATAATAACAAAACTGTTGATAAATTAACTATAGATGATTTAGAAGAAGGAAATTTAGATAACTATGAATGTGGTAGTCAATCAGTAGATTCTAATTCTTATAATTGTACTTTTAATGGAAATATGGTACAAGGTGCCGAATTTATTGATGGTAAATATACCTATAGATACATGCAAAAAGTAGGATATAATGTTACTGAAAAAGGAATTATAACTTGGGTTAATATATCAACTGATGGCTGGGGAGTTAGTCTTACTGATAAAAATAGTACTGAAATGGTAAGCGGTAAAACATGCTCAACTATAAATAATAGACCAGTAGTTTCAATGTCTTATATGTTTTTTGATAGTAATGCTTCTACAGTTGATGTAAGTGAATTCGATACCAAAAATGTAGTTGATATGCAAGGAATGTTTTATGGCAGTCAAGCAACAGTAATAAATGGCTTTGAAAATTTTAATACAAGTAATGTTACAAATATGAGAGATATGTTTTATGATAGTAAAGTAGTAACTTTTGATTTAAGTAGTTTTGATACAAGTAACGTAACTAATATGAGGTATATGTTTTATAATAACAAAGCTTCAAAATTAGAATTAGCAAATTTTAATACTAAAAATGTAACTGATATGTCTGGTATGTTTTATCAAAGCGAAGCTTCTATAATTGATATAAGTGGTTTTGATACAAGTAATGTTACTGATATGAGTTATATGTTTGAGAATACTAAAAATCTTAAAACAATATATGCAAGTGATAAATTTGTAACTAACAAAGTTACTAGTAGCACTAATATGTTTTCTAGTTCGATTAATCTAGTTGGTGGTGCAGGTACTATATATAATAGTTCTAAAACTGATAAAACATTTGCAAGAATAGATGGTGGAACATCAAACCCAGGATATTTTACTAAAAAGTAAAAGATGTTAAAAAGAAAATTATAATAATATATAATAATGATTGCTTAAAGGCTAGAATATAAAATCTAGTCTTTTTTAATGTAAGATTGTTATAATTTTCTTTTTGTTTTTAATAATTAATGATATAATCTATTATAGGAGAAGATTGTATGAGAAAATTATTTAAATTATTTATTATTTTTGGTGTTTCGTTTTTATTATTTGGATGTAATAAAGATGATAATAAGTTAGTTATGGTTACTGAGGCAGGTTTTGCACCTTATGAATACCGTGATAGTAATGGTATAGTAGGAGTAGATGTTGATATAGCACGTGAAATAGCTGCATCTATGGGAAAAGAATTAGAAATTAAAGATGTTGCTTTTGATTCACTTATTAATGAACTTAATTCTGGTAAAGCTGACTTTGCTGCTGCCGGAATGAGTATTAGTGAAGAGAGAAAAAAAGAAGTAGATTTTTCTATTGAATATGTTTCAAGTAAACAAGTAATAGTAGTTAGAAAAGATTATAATAAAATTAAAAGTGTTAATGATTTAAATGGTAAAACTATTTCTGTTCAACTTGGTAGTGTTGCAGATAGTTATGTTAATAATAATTATAAAAATTCTAAAATAGTTCGTCAAAAGAAATTTTTAAGTGCTGCTGAAGATGTTAAAGCTAAAAAAGCAGATTGTATTGTAATGGATGAACTACCAGCAAAAGAACTTGTTAAAAATAATAGTGAACTTACTATATTAAGTATAGAACTATTTACTGATAAATATGCTATTGCTGTTAAAAAAGGAAATACTGAATTATTAAATAAAATAAATGAAGTGTTGGAAAAATTAATTGAAGAAGGGAAGATAGAGGAATTTATTATTAATCATTCTTCTTAGTGTTGTATGTCTGATTTATTAAATAAAATATATGATAATTTTTATAAAACAGTTATTTTTGATAATAGATATGAATTAATATTAGAAGGTCTTAAGAACACTATTATTATATCTTTAGGGGCTCTTGCGATTGGTATATTAATTGGAGCGATTATATCTATTATAAGATATACTAATAAACATACTGGCAAATTTAAGTTATTAAATGCTATTAGTAAATTATATGTTTCAATTATAAGAGGAACTCCTAGTGTTCTTCAACTTATGATTATGTACTATATAATATTTAAAACATCTACATTAAATCCTGTTATAGTTGGTATGCTTGCATTTGGTATTAATAGTGGAGCATATAGTTCTGAGATACTTAGAAGTGGATTTGATAGTATAGATGATGGTCAAATTGAAGGTGGACTTGCACTTGGTCTTACATTTAGACAAACATTAATACATATTATAATACCTCAAGCAGTTAAGAATAGTTTAGCATCTATGGGTAATGAATTTATTACTCTTGTAAAAGAAACTGCGATTGCAGGATATATAGGTATTACAGATTTAACAAAAGCATCTGATATTATTGCATCTAATACATATGATTATTTCTTTCCGTTAATTATTATTGCGATTATATATTTAATAATTACTGGATTATTAAGTAAAATAATGAAAACTATTGAAAGGAAGATGGATGTTTAATGATTAGTGTAGATAATATTACTAAAAAGTATGGTAAAAAAATAGTATTTAGGAATATTAGTTTTGATATTACTGATAATGAAAAATTATTAATTATTGGTCCATCTGGTTGTGGTAAGACAACGCTTATTAGATGTTTAAATGGATTTGAAAAAATAGATGGTGGTAAGATACTTTTAAATGGTGTTAATATTAAAGATATAGATGAAGTAACATTAAAGAGTAAAGTAGGAATGGTATTTCAAAACTTTAATTTATTTCCTCATTTAACAGTTGGAGAAAATATAGCACTTGCTCCTAGATTATTAAAACTTGGAAGTAAAAGTGAGATTGACAAAAAAGTTAGAGAGTTATTAAATCAAGTTCATATACTTGATAAAATTGATGCTTATCCTAAGAGATTAAGTGGAGGAGAAAAACAAAGAGTTGCGATAGCAAGAGCACTTGCTACTAAACCTGAAGTTATACTATTTGATGAACCTACAAGTGCATTAGATCCAGCAGTAATAAATGACTTATTAGAACTTTTAGATGAATTAGCCAAAACCACTACAATAGTTGTTGTATCCCATGAAATGGATTTAATTAAAAATTATGCTGATAAAGTATTATTCCTAAAAGATAAAAAAATAATCGAATATGGAACTAAAAAAGATATATTAAATAGTGAAAATATTGATGTTAGAGAATTTTTAGGAAAGAGTAAGTGAAAATTTTAAAATTCATTTACTTTTTTTTATATAAAAGTTATAATTATTGTGAAGAATAAAGATGGAAAGGAGAGTTGTATGTCAGGTATTCATGTATATAGTGAAATAAAACCTTTAAAGAAAGTATTATTGCATAGACCTGGAGATGAATTTTTGAATTTAACTCCTAATACTTTAGAGAGACTTTTATTTGATGATATACCATATTTGAAAAAGGCTCAAGAAGAACATGATGTATTTGCTGGTGCTCTTAGAGCTGAAGGGGTTGAGGTTGTATATCTTGTTGATTTAGCTGCTGAAGCATTAGATACACATCCTAAGGTTAGAGAAAAATTCTTAAAACAATTTATTAAAGAAGGAGGAGTTACGTCCCCAATAGTATTTGACTTAGTATTTAATTATTTAAATCAATTTAAAGATAATCGTGAATTAATTAAGAAATGTATTACTGGTATAGATAGTGAAGATTTAGAAGGATATAGACCAAGTAGTGGGTTCTTTGCTACTCGTGATATTGGAAAAATGATATTAGATCCACTTCCAAACTTATATGCTCCACGTGATCCATTTGCTTCTATAGGAGATGGAGTAAGTATTCATAGAATGTACTCTGTAACTCGTCAAAGAGAAACTATATTTGCAGAATATATATTTAAATATCATCCAGAATATAAGGATACTCCTAAATACTATGATAGATATAATGCTTATCATATTGAAGGAGGAGATATTCAAGTACTAAGTGATGAAGTTATTGCGATAGGTATTTCTGAGAGAACAGAACCTGATGCGATAAATTTACTTGCTAAAAACATATTTAGTACTAAAGGCAATAAATTTAAATATGTTCTTGCTTTTGATATTCCAGATGAAAGAAGTTTTATGCATTTAGATACTGTTATGACTAGACTTGATGTAGATAAGTTTGCTGTTCATAGTCAAGTTATGCATGTAACTAAAGTATTTGAAATTTCTAAAGGAAAAAATGAAGAAGAACTAAATATAGTAGAACTTAATATGCCACTTGATAAATTATTAGAGAAATATTTACACATTGATAAAGTTACTCTTATTAAATGTGGTGGTGGAAAGAGAATTCCTGCAGAACGTGAACAATGGAGTGATGGAGCTAATCTGCTTACAATTAGACCTGGTGTAGCAATAGCATACGATAGAAATCACGTAAGTAATGAAGTATTTAGACAAGCTGGCATTAAAATAATAGAAGTACCAAGTAGTGAGTTATCTCGTGGTAGAGGTGGACCTCACTGTATGAGTATGGCATTAGAAAGAGAGGATTAAAAAGATGGTTGATTTAAGAAAAAAATGTTTTCTAAAAATATTTGATTTTAAAGAAGAAGAGATTAGATATTTATTAGATTTAGCAAAAGATTTTAAAGAAAAGAAACATAATCATGTAACTCATGATTACTTAAAAGGAAAAAATATTGCATTAATATTTGAAAAGACTAGTACTAGAACTAGATGTTCATTTGAGGTTGCGGCTTATGATTTAGGTATGCATACTACTTATTTAGATTCAAGTGGTAGTCAACTTGGAAAGAAAGAAAGTATTGCTGATACTGCTAGAGTTCTTGGAAGAATGTATGATGGCATTGAGTTTAGAGGATTTAAACAAGCATCAGTAAATGATTTAGCTAAATATTCTGGAGTACCTGTATGGAATGGACTTACTGATACTTTTCATCCAACACAAGTACTTGCTGACTTTATGACTATGGAAGAACATTTTGGTCATTTAAAAGGATTAAAACTTGTATTTATTGGAGATACTAGAAATAATATAGCTAATTCTTTAACTGTTATGAGTGCTAAAATGGGAGTTAATTTTGTAGCTTGTGGGCCTAAAGAGTTATGGGGAGATGAAAAAATTATTTCTAAAGCACGTACAATTGCTGAAAAGAATGGATGCACAATTACACAAACTGAAGATGTAAATGAAGCATTTAAAGATGCTGATGTAATATATACTGACGTATGGGTATCAATGGGAGAACCTGATGAGATATGGGAAAAGAGAATTAAACTATTAAAACCATATCAAGTAGATAAAGCTAAAATGTCTATGGCTAAAAAAGATGCTATATTTATGCATGCTTTACCTTCATTCCATGATCAAAATACTTCAATAGGAGTAGATATTAATAATAAATTTGGTATTCCTGAAATGGAAGTTACTAATGAAGTGTTTGAAAGTGAGCAATCAGTTGTATTTGATGAAGCAGAAAATAGAATGCATACTATTAAAGCTGTTATGTATGCAACATTAAAAGATTAATAAAAGTAAGGGAGTTTTAAAAATGAAGTTGATTAAGAAAATATTTATAATAACAATTGTACTATTATTAATATTATCAGGCTTATCTTATATAGATTATTTTCTTGTCAAAACTAAAAATGTTGTACCTAAGATTTCTTTGAAAGAAGATAAAAAAGAATTTATTGTATATAAAGCACCATTTTATAAAGTATGGTATTGTAAAGATAGTAAAACTACTGTGATAGGAGGGTATGATGATCCTGATGCAGTTTGTCCTAAAAATTATACTTATGATAATGGATATTATACAAATTCTTTAGGAGTAAAAATTTCTCAAAGAGATTTAGAATTAATTACTAAAAATGGTATTTATACAAGTGAAATGGTTGAAGCAATGAAAAATGAAAAAGCAGTAAATGATGCTGTGTATGTTGCTTCTTTATATGGAAAGACAGTGTACAAAAAATTAGTTGATAAAAAAGACAATGAGATGATGGTAGATAATAACTATTTAGTTGTTTTTCCCGAATTTAAAGAAGTAAAAGGTGTATATGATTGGTATTATGATGAAGAAGAATTTGAGTTATCAAATGGCAAAATTATTTTTAGAGGAACTAATGGTAGTGGCAAATCAGTAACTACTCAAAGCTTTATTCCATTATTATTAGATGGAGATAAAAGACCAAATAGATTAGATCCATTTGGATCAAGTGCTAGAAAAATAGAAAATTATTTACTATTAAATGAAGAGGAAAATGATAAGATAGCATATCTTTATATGGAATTTGTAAAACCATCATCCAATACATATTTAACTATTGGAATAGGATTTAGAGCTAGACGGGGCAAAAAATTAGATTGTTGGCATTTCATATTAAAAGATGGAAGAAGAATTAATAAGGAACTTAAACTTTATAAAAAAAGAGAAGGAAAAAAGTTTGCCTTAACAGATAAAGAATTTAAGAATGCTTTAGGGGAAGGAAATATATATACAACAAGTCCTAAAGAATATATGGAAAAGGTTAATGAACATTTATTTGGGTATTCAGATATAGATAGTTATAAAGATTTATTAAATTTATTAATACAAGTAAGAAGTCCTAAATTATCTAAAGACTTTAAGCCAACAGTAATATATGAAATATTAAAAAGTTCATTAAGTTTATTATCAGAAGATGATTTAAGAACTATGTCTGAGGCTATGGATAATATGGATAGTCTTAATAATAAGCTTGAAGAATTAAAAAAGAGCAGAGAATCAGCAATAAAAATAAGAGATTCTTTTAATAGATATAATTTAAGTGAGTTATATAATAAAAGTAGAAATTATTATAGTAAAAGAACTCAAGTTAAAAAATTAAATATAGATTTAGAAAATTTAAATTTGGAAAAAGAAGAAATA
>OLHA01000739.1_pt1 | contig 18782 bp, 13 predicted proteins | sample 1605961 | NCBI WGS metagenome assembly OLHA01 (sample SAMN03283288) | human gut metagenome | biome: human-associated habitat; material: feces | host: Homo sapiens | place: Peru | collected 2012
TGGGGCTGATCGTGCTGCTTTCGGCCAGCTATGCCCGCGCATACCATGTGACAGGAAATTCTGCAAGCTATTTTACCAGCCAGTCGGTCTTTGCTCTGATGGGCATTGCGGTGCTGCTGCTCGTTCTGGCGATGGCAGCCTATGCAGCTTATGCCGGACTGACCTTCTACACCATGAAGGCCACGGAGTATGCGGCAACGGTCCAGCAGGCCATCGCTCAGGAAAACGCACGGCAGCTGGGAAATGCAGTGGCGCTGCAGGACATGTCGTGGGTGAACATCGGCAACCTGGTGATGCTGTTTGTGCCCCTTCTCACGTCCCTTCTCTCGTTTCTGGTCTTTGCGCAGGCTGACATCCGTGGCGACCGCGCCCGGGAACTGGAACGTGAGCGCGAAGAACTGGAGGAAGAGTTTGAACTCGGCGAACAGTACCAGATCTACCAGAAGGAAGGCCTGATGAAGTTTGACGATGACGCGTACGATCTCCAGCAGCTGCAGAATGCCGAACAGCTTTACCGGAACCGTGCTCAGCAGACGCTCCTGAACCTCCGTTTCGAGCTTGCCCGCGAGTTCGGTGCGGAGGAGACCGAAAAGATCCTCAAGGCAGCAGGCCTGGAGGACAAGCCGCTGTCTGCAGAGGCACAGGCCCCTGCAGATGCTGCCCTGCCGGAGGAAGAGGCGGAGTTCCCGGAGCAGCCCACCTCCAAGGCTGTGAACTTCCCGCAGTAACCCCTATCCGGATCGCCGTAATTTTACATAACACATCCACAAATGACAGAAAGGAAAATTACCATGAAGAACCGTACTATGAAGACCCTGGCCGCCGCTGCTTCCCTCTCGATGATCACCCTGCTCACGGGCTGCAACAAGGCGCAGGCGCAGCCCCGCAACGTGGCTGTGCTTGCCCTGAACGGATCTAACAACCCGGTGCTCAGCATGGCTACCGTTCAGGATGAGCTGGAAACCGTCGTCTGCAATGGCGGTACCATCAATTTTGTCCAGGCAGATTCAGATCCGGCCCGCTACCGGGTGGAGCTGAGTGCCACCAAGAAGTCGGATATCGTCAATTATACTTCTGCCTTGGAAAAGCTCCAGAGCAGCTTCCAGGCGCTGAATGCAGATGATAATGAGACCGACGTCGTGTCTGGTCTGCGTACGGCCGCACGCAGCCTGCATGCGGAAGGCAGCAGCGGTACCCTGATTGTCGCACACTCGGGCCTTTCCACTTCCGGCGTTCTCCGTTTCCAGAATCTGGAAATGACCGACGATTCGGTCATCCCGGAGCTGATCGAAATGCTGCGTCAGGAAAACCAGCTGGTGGACCTGACCTCGCTTAACATCGAATGGCACTATCTTGCCGATACGATGCCTCCCCAGAGTGCGCTGACGGAGACGGAAAAGTCGTTCCTTCGCAGCTTCTGGGCCCAGTATCTGGACGCCTGCGGTGCGGCCTCTGTGAATTTCTGTGAAGATCTGCCCGACAGCCGCACCATGGAAGGCGCTCCTTCGGTCACGGTCGTGCCCACGGGTGAGTTGAAGGCAATCGGCCAGCCGGTGCGTCTGGACAGTGCTGCGGGTGTCGCCTTTGTGGCAGACAGCGCCACCGAGGTGGTGGAGGAAGAGCGCTTCAGCGAGGCGGTGAAGCAGCTGGCCAGTCAGATCCGCTCTTCCGGCTGCCGTTACGTCCTGGGGGGTTCCACGGCTGACGATGGCAGTGCCCCCGAAAAGCAGCAGCAGTTTGGATTGGCTCGAGCAAAGTTTGTCAAGGAGGCCGTTGCTCAGGTCGACCCGGAAGCTGCAGAGCAGCTGGTGCCGGTGGGCCTGGGCTGTGCGAACACCAGTGTCCGTGCGGATGACGAGGAAGCGAATCGCGTGGTCTGGTTCGTTGAAGCGACCTCTGACCTCGGCCAGGAGCTTCTGGCCGTTGGTATTCAGTAACAAAAGATAAGGGAACAGAAAGGAGCTTCTTATGGCACGCAGCATGTTCAGCAGTCTGGAACCGAACACTACCTATACGCACCCGTCCTCCCATGGTGAGTACCATACCGATGAATACGGTCGTGTGGCCAAGTTCTCGGCAGACCCGCGGATCACGAGCAAGGAAGAACGTGAGCGCAACACCGAAAATCAGCGTACTCTGGAGGGCAAGGGCCCGGGCTATGAGCATGCCGGGCACCTGGTGGCTGACCGACATGGCGGCTCTGGAGAAAAGTTCAATATCGTCCCCATGCAGGAAGCAGTGGACAGCCGTGACTACGCCGCCTTCGAGAAGGAAACGGACGGCATTCTTCAGAGCGGCTACAACGTCCACTACAATGGCGAGATCTGCTACAGCGGGGCTGAGACGGTTAAAGGTGTCAACCGTTCCGAGGCTATCATGGTGGAACGCCAGACCATTGACCCGGAAAGCGGAGCCGTTGTTGACCGGGAGTATACGAGCTTTACCAATATGAATATGAACATGGCAGAGTTTGAAAACGTTGGAAACCGCGAGAGCGAGGAACTGATGGCGGAGTTCTCCAATCCGAACGCAGTCGCGTATGATGAGGAGGCCGATCTGATCCTAGATGAAGCCACCGGTGCGGTGATCAGCGGCCCGGCCGAGACCGATGCGGTGGAAGAGGCTTCCGTTGACGGCGAAGCACAAAGCGAATCTGCTGCGGAGACCGATACGGATTCGCTTTCGCTATAATGATATTGAGCTTATGAATAGACCCTGCCGATCTCTCGGCAGGGTGGTTTTTTGAAGCCAGAAAGGAACGTTGTTATGAAAAATTCTCTCGTTCGTGTGCAGGAGGTGGAAGGCACCTTTGTGCATCATAATCCCCTGCCCGCCCGTTCGGGCAAGAGCTGTGTGGTGCTCCCTGTGATGTGCTGCGGACAGCGCGGCCGTCTGGAACTGGCAGAAGGCACCCTGGATAAAGGAATCCTCCTGATGGGACGGCCCGGCATGGGCAAAAGCACCCTCATCGAATCGCTGCTGCGCCAGCTGGATCGGCAGATGACCGAGCAAGATGTGCTGCTGGTGCTGGACCCTAAAGGCGAATTTTATGAGGGCATTGGCCAGGAGGGAGATGTGCGTCTCGGCGTTGGCACAAACCGTGCACCCAACGTCCGCTGGAGTATGTTCAAGGATATTTCGGCCGGTGTACGCACCGAAGGGAAATTGCGCCAGCGCTGCGCCATGGTGGCACGGAATTGCCTTGTTACGAAGGAAAATGCAACACAACCCTTCTTTACGGAAGCTCCGCGCGCTGCAGCAGAAAATCTCCTTTATCTGGCACTGCACTGCCCTGCCATTCTGCCGGATGGACGGCTGTGCAATGAGGGCTTTGTTGCTTTGGTGGAAAGCGGCCGATACAACAACGCCATTGCCGCTGCCGCGGCCCATGGTATGCCGGAGGTGAGCGGTGCCTTGATGGAGCTGCTTGGCAAAGATGGGGTGACCAACCCTACACAGCTTTCCGTCCGCATGGAATTGAAGGTGAGCGTGACAGCGAGCCTCAAGCATTTTAACCGCAGCGCACCGCGCAGCGCACCTCTCTTCTCTGCTGTCCAGGCGGTCCGTCAGCGCGGCGGAAAACGCATTTTCCTGCAGTATGATCTTTCTGCAGGCGGCACGGCTGTAGCGGCTACGGCCAGTATTCTGGACCTTGTGGTCCAGAGTGCCTTTGAACAGACGGATGGGCGGGTGATCCTTGTCCTGGACGAAATGGTGCAGCTTGGAAACGCATTCCGCGAAACACTGGCAAAGGCCAGTGCGGTGGGTAGAAGCTACCATCTTGCTCTGATTGCCGGCGTCCAGTCACTTGCCCAGATGGAAGAGGTATACACGGCGGATTCGGCCAAGGCGCTGATGAATAACTTCCAGACGCAGTTCCATTACCGCACGGCGGATCCGGATTCGGAAGAGTACCTGCGCAAGCAGTGCGGAGACATCGTGGTGCAGCGCAGCCGCCTTGTATCGGGCATCGCAGTCCACCGCGGCGCAATGGAAAGAACGCCCGCTCTTACGGACGAGACCATTGCCGCCATGGACGTGGGCGACTGCGTCCTGCTGCAGACCGGTGCAAAGCCCTGTCTGGTGCATTTTGAACGATAGATGAAAAGGAGAAGATTATGAAAGAAATGACGCGCTTTTTGAATGCGCTGTTTTTGCCCAAGGCTACGTTTCAGGCTCTGTATACGGCAGGGCAGCCGCCGGTCCCGGCCCGACAGTGCGGCCAGCTTCTGCCTGCAACAAAGGCCTGGCAGACCACGCACTGTATCGTCAGCGGCGGGACGGAACAGGAACGGGCCAGTGTGCTGCGCAGTGCATTGGCAAACGACACGACTCCGGCGGTAGTGCTGACGATCCATCATGGTCTTGCCGGAATGCTGGGCTGCCGTACTGCAGAGGCGGACCCCCTGGCTGGAAAAACTGTCACAGAGGCAGCCGCCTTGCTGCAGGACGCTGCCGACCAGCTGGGATATGCCACTGCGGAATGGGCCTTTCAGCTTTCCTACACGCTGGAAACGCTGCAGGAGCTGTACGGCCGGATCACGCTTTCGGATTTTGTCAGTACAGGCAGTAAAGCACTCAGTGTGCAGGCCTTTGAGGCGGGTGATGACGGTGCCGCCGAGGCACAGTGCACCAGCGCTGCGCGGGAATTGGAGCGTTTCCGGCTGGCATTGGCTCGCTGTACTCCGAAGCAGGGCAGCAGTGCGGCTCAGCTGCTGAAAGCTGCTCCGATGACTGTCCTTCCGGTCCGAAATGCCGCACAGGCCGCCCTGCTGCTGCAGGATGCGTTGGATGCGGCACAGCAGCGCATCTGGAATAACGACCAGAAGACCCTGCTTGTGCTGGATCTCGGCGGAGCGCTGAATCGCCGCCAGCTGGAACTGCTGCATGATCAGGGCGTGTCCAGCATTGTACTGGACGAGGACCTGCCGTCCCGCGCAGAACTCTTTCAGGTGGCGGCCCGCGGCCTGACGGCGGGGGTCTTCTTTGCGCATCAGGCAGGTGCGCAGGCTTTGTCGGACTTTGCAGGCCGGTGCAAGAAGGCTCAGATCACCACCACGACCGGCGACAGCTGCTCTGAAAGTGAGTGGGGCGGCGGCCCGTTCGGTCTGCTGAGCAACCGCACGACAACATTCTCGACCTCCACGGCTTCGGTGCTCGTGGACGAACCGCTGATTCGCCCGCAGAGCATCCGCTCGCTGAAGGAGGGAACGTTCTATTATTACGAGGGCGGCCGCTTCCGCTGCTGCCAGTTCTGATTTGAAAAACAGGAGGAATTTCATTATGATGCGCTATCGCTTTCGGGTTCGTCTTATCGTTACGCTGGTGTTGACCGCCCTCATCAGCGCTTACCTTGCCTTCAGCGGGGTCGGCAACGGTCTGTATGTGTGGGTGCTTCTGGTTGGCCTTGCCTATTCCCTGCGCTGGCTGGCGAAGAACGCTGGTGAGCTTCTGCGGTCAGCGGCATCCTATGCCTTTCTGTCGATCCTCAGCGGGTCGCTGATGGCCTTTCTGATCATGGTGGTGGTGCTCATTTTTGCAGCTGCTTACATGGTTTTGGCCGCCAGCATCGGCGGCTATATCGCACTGGTTCGGGAGTATTTTGAGGCAAAGGCCTACGATCAGCTCAATCCGTGACAGATGCAACAGAACGAGACTTGAAAAAGACTATCGTTTATGGTTTTATGTACTTATCATGAGGAACTGACAGCTTTGGAAAAGGAGGAGATCTGATGATTGAACAAACAACGTTTTACTTGGCTGTTGGCAGACCTGTATATGCAGAGCTTCTGGACGGCCGGATGCTGGCCGGCCGCCTGGTGCTGTGCGGACAACAGACTGTGATGATCGGCACCGAGGAAATCCGTTGCGAGGACATTGCGGACCTTCGTGCAGCAGCGGTACTGGTGGCCTATCATGCCGCACCCGAGAATGGTGAACTGGCTCTGCCGGACGGCGCGCTGATCCGGTTTCAGAAAGCAGATTTGGAACAGCCAGAACGGGACTTCCCCTATATCCGCTTTTCTAATTATGACTGCAAGATTAGCGGGCACTTGTATCTGGATGAGTCGAATTCGGATGGGGCGCGGCTCAGTATGCGAGACCTCCGTGTGGAACAGGCTGTGCGCAGCCTGGATTGTGCTGAGTTGCGCAACAGAGCCTGGCTCTATGAGGTTAAAGACCGGGCGCTTCTGCTGCCGGCTAAGCTGCAGAACGGCATCGGTGCAGACCAGGCTCAGCTGCTGGACAACCGAGGCACAAACATCAGTCTGCGGCGTGAGGAAATCGACAACATCTGTTACCTTCCGCAAGCCGGAGACTACATTCGGCTTGCGGACGAGAGCCGGACGACGGAGGGCGTTGTGCTTTCGTTGAACGAAACGCTGCAGGACGGGATTTCCTACCTGGACAGTGCAAATCTGCTCATGGATGATGGCACTGTCTGCACGGTGCCATTGACAAAAGCCACCGAGCTTCTCTGGAAGGGCAAGGTCATCGCAAGCGCCCAGGGCGGCAAGAGCGTTGTCCTTCCGGAATTTAATACGCTGCGTTTTGATTTCTCAACAGAGAGCATGGCCGAAGATACCGAGTTTGACTATGTGCGGGAGCACAGCTCGGTCTGGTGCAAACTTTCCGTCAGCCGCCGCAAACAAATTGCCATGGAGATTCAACAGGAGCAGGAAATCTTTGTGGGTTACGGCATTATTATCAACCAGTTCAGCACAGGCAGTGTTGGTTTTATAGGCCCTGAATTTATGACCAATGCGTACGCGGCGGTGCTCCATCGCACCAAGCCGAGAGGAAACGTCGCGTTCCGGAAGTCGGAGCTGGAAGTGGAGGTGGAACCCAACTCTATTGCAATCGTCAAGTATAAGACCACCGTTGACCCCGACACAGTGCCGAAGGGAGAACCGGCACCAATGGCCAACAAGGTTACGGTTCTGAAAAAGCACAAATTGGAAGAGTACAGCCGCGTTCTGGTGGACTCCAGGGGCGAAGTGTCCGAGACCGTGCTCTCCTCCGAGATGGTGTCTCTTTCCCTCATGAACATGGAAGGCGGCGACACGGAGGCCGGAACGGCCGGCCTGCTGAAGCTGGTAGGAGCGCCGGTCCAGTCGGGTCAGCTGCTTGGCTGCAACCTGATGGCCGATGCGGCCGTGTTCCGTCTGGAAAATGGCGAAACCCGAACGATCTCCGGCAAAGAACTGGAGTCGTTCCGTGCCTTTGGCCGGGTCAGTAATTATGGGAACGGCTACGGTTATCTGAATGGAAACTGCTTTTTTCATATAAATGACTGCTCTCAGGCCGTGAGCCAGTGCCTCAATTTTCTTTCGGAGGGTCAGAAACCGCTGCTGAGTTATGCCTTAAAGGTAACCCGCACAAGAGACGGGGAGCAGCGGGTCAACGCTGTGGATGTCCAGATCGTGGCACGGGATGTCAGAAAAGGGTATCTTGTCCTTTTCCGCCCGGACGAGGCGGAGGTCGAACTGGACAGCGTAAAGTTTGATCAGGAGGCGGCTTTCCGCCTCCCGCAGCGCAAGAAGCTGATGCCTTGTGATGTAGCACTGGTGGAGGATCTGAATTTTTATAACAATGACCGGAGCAAGCGTCTGACCTACCCGGTGGAATACTGGGTCGTGGAAGAAGTCGGCATGGCCACGTCGATGATCCATTTGGCGGATGCCCCGGAAAAGGTGGAGGAGATCCCGCTGCTGGGGTATCTGAGCTGGGGAATTCCGCAGCGGTACAGTTTCATTTATCGCCCCGAGCAGATGGACTGGGACAAAGGTGAAGCGTATGAGGATGAGAAGAAAAACGGATTGTATCTTCCGCTTGAGAACCAGGATGTCTCGCTTTCGTTTGAAAGAGGGACGCAATATGCAGTGATCTACACGGTCAGCACTAATGTGTTCGGAAAAAGGATCCCCCGGGTCAGCCGTGTCCTCTGGCAAGGCAGGCTCGGTGACCTTGCCCCGAAGCCTGAAGCACCGAAGCGTCCGGTGCAGGTTATGGAAAAGCTGAAGGAGGAAACAGAGGATCTTTCCAGTATCTATAATCTGAACGAGGGTGAGCGGTTCGGAATCCTGTGCAACAAAGGAAACAAATACGGAAAAATTGCGTTCCACTATGAACAGGGCTACCAGGCCTCCGAAGAGCAACTGCCGATCCTTTTCTTCTCGGACAAGGTCCGGATCACATATGATGCCAGCGGTGTCGATGTGAACGGAAAATTGAACACAAAACAGTATGCATACATCGTGTCCTGCATTCCGGAAGGTACTACGATCAACACGAGTACTGGAAAGGCGCATCCGACGCTCCGGGAGAATTCCGAACTCCGTGTGCTGCGCCAGTGTGATCACAGGACCATAAAAGTCCTTGATATCAAGGGAGCCAAGCTGACGAAGAAGGTGGTCGAGCGGGAAGAACCCGACCGGAACCTACTCAGTGAAATGCCGCTGCCTATCCCCGGCGAGAGCCTGCTGCTGGAGCAGAAACAAGACGGAAAAGAATCCACATACCGTCTGTGTGCCACCGACGGCGAAACATTGTTTGCCTCCGATGATCGCGAAGAGCTGGGCAGCGTGACCGACAAACTTGATCGGATTTGGAGGTTTGGCTGCATTACAAACTATACTGCCGGGAACACAGTTGGCACGATAAACGGGAAGTATCAGTTCTCGGCGGCGGATATGGAGTCAAAGCTGCAGAGAATTGCAGACAGTCGGATTGGCGGCTGGTGGCAGCTGGGCCTGCTCTGTGTGTTCCGCATGGACCGGACCCAGAAAATTGTGGCGGTTGCAAGAGCCAGAGACTGCCGCACCTTCCTGCCCTGGGAAAAGGCACTGGTGCGTGAGGTGCTGCCGCAGAAGAGCCGGATCGTGGTGGAGGCAGAGCGGAATCAGGCAATGATCTGCTTCCGCAACACCGACAACCCGGATGATCAGTACATCAGCGCGGCTATGAAGCGTGAAAATGGGCTGAAGGACAGCACTGTCTGGGTGCGGCGTGCCTCTATGTGTTGGTGGGATGACGACGCGGCAGAGGCGCGGCTGCGCTCTGAGGCGTTTGAGATGCGGGCCGAGGAGCAGAATGTGACCATCCGGGAGCAGTTCCTGGAGGATGGAACAAGTACTTATGCGGCTGAATATCAGACGAGCCGCTATACGCTGAACCAACCGGAACGGTTCAAGGACGATCGCGACAAGGAATGCCGTATCCGCTGGCTGCGTTCTGCGGAGGATCCGACCTGGCTGGACGCCCAGCTGCTGAATAAAGTGCGGCAGAAAAACTGTAATGTGGATAGTCCCTATGCGGCTGCAGTGGACAACACGCTGACGGGTGGATCGCCCATCTACCAGGACCGCCCGGAGCGTAAGGAGCTGTGGGAGCGTCTGACCCGGCAGACCGAGGATGAAAACCGAGAATTTGCCCCGGGGCGGTGCGCCGTTGTGTGGGGGACCCGCAGAGCGGGAAAAACCACCATGATAAACCAGATCATCAACCAGGTGAAAGCTGATAAACAGCTCTGCAGCCGGACGATCATTGTCAACATTGGCACGTTCCTGAATGACGTGGGCGGTGTGGAAGCGCTTGAAAACGGGAGATGGGAGAGAAATCTGTTCATGAGGATCCTGCGCGGCATCGACGATGCAGCTGAAAACTCGGCGGATCTGGCCGATTTTCTGGACAACAATGGTCTGAATACGGAGCTTTCTTGGAGCGAGGACCTGCGGACTGATTTTGACAACTTTATGTATCGGTTCAACCAGTGCAATACCGGGAAAAAGCCCTATCGGATCGTTCTGTTCGTTGACGAGTTTACCGGCTTTGCCAACACCCTTTATCTGAAATTCCAGGCGGCCAAAGAAGATGGAAAGCCGGAACAGGCTAACAGCTGGAAACGGCAGATGGACTTTATCCGTTTCCTCAGTGAAAGGGGCGTTGTACAGATCCTGGTGGGACATGACACAATGATGCAGGCCATGGAAAAGTTGGACGCAGTGAACCTGAATATCCAGTCGGCCGAAAAGATCCAGGTGTCGAGCCTCCCGCCGGATGCGGCGCGTGAGCTGATCCGGGCACCCATGAAAAAGGCATTCGGGCTGGATCCGTATGATTCGGACGAGGGGCAGCGTGTGGTGGAACAGATCCAGGATCTGACCGGCTGCTTCCCGGATCTGCTCATCAAGCTGTGCAATGAAATGGCGGAGTTTTATGAGGCCAGCGGCCCGACGTATTTACAGCTCCGGGAAAGTGACCTGAAAAAAGTGGTGCGGCAATACATTGAGAAAAAGCAGCTGAATTGGGGCTCGTTCGACTACCTCACGGAGGATGACGGCGACAATCTCCGCGGTGACAATGGCGCGGATACCTCGATCTATCTGAAAACCCTTGCAGAAGCGACGGTTGACAAGCACCCCGATGCTCGTGCTATCCCCACCCGGATCGCCAATGATAAACTGTTTAAGGCGATGGGCAAGAAGGCCGCTGAGGAGGCAATGGACAAGCTCAGCCGCCGCGACATCCTGTACTGGTTTACCGACCAGGAAGGGAGCAAAGTGAAGATCACTTTTGGCCTGTATCTTGAAGTGGCAAAAAATATGAAGGGTTAAATGCGTATGTTTGATTTTACGAGACCGGATCCGAACTATTACTGCGAGAAGGAAGAACCATTCATCGGGCGGGAGCGTCTGCTGAGAGATTTCTGGCAGGAAATCTTCTCCCCGGAGGAAAAAAGAAACAGTCTCTCGCTCTGCGGCCCCCACGGTGTTGGCAAATCAGCGCTGTTGCGGCAGTTGCGGACGGCGCTGGAACAGCCCGGCAAGGAGGAGGAAAAGAACACCTACTTCCTCTTTTACGACATGCCGACGAACCCGGAAGACGCGGATGTGAAGTTTGCAAAGCGGATCCTTGTGCAGCTGGAGGAAAAGCTGCCGATGGAAAAGCTCCAGCGCAGAGCAGAAGAACTTGGCCTGAATAGCGATCCGACAAAAAAACACACGGCGCTCTACGAGATCCAGAAGGCATACGATTTTCTGGACAAGGACCTGTGGACCGACATGAACTTGAGAGATGATGTGGTCCAGTATATCGGGGGAGGGCTTATTTTCCTCAAGTATAAGAAGCTGGGCATCCACTTTGTGCTGGTGGTGGAGGAGTTTGACCGTGCCCCCATCGCATTCCCTAAAAATGAAATTTTCCAGCATCTGTATGGTCTTTCCCACAAGGGAAGCAATTGGGCTGAACTGAACATGAATGTCCTCCTTGTGTCCCGCCAGGCAGCCGGAAAAATCGGCATGGGCAGGCTGGCCGGAGGCTCTTCCTTTGCAGATGCTTACCATTCAACGGTGATCAGCGGTTTCAACAACCGGGAGCTGGAAGAATATTTTAAAAGCTATGAGCCTCTCCCCTGCGGTGTCCCGGACGAAGAAAAGCGGAAGCAGATCCTCTACCTCTGCGGCCGGAACCCTGCGCTTCTGATGGACATGCGGCACGAATCTATGAATACCCCGACTGTCAGCTGGGATGTGGACCAGGTCTGGCAGTACAACACCCGGCTGTTCCACGACCGGTTTGCCACCATGTGCAGACAGCTGGAAACAGAGCACTGCAGCGATCAACCGGAGCAGAACCTTATGCAGTGCTTCCTGCGGACCTTTGTATATCAGGGCATGCAGCTTATCAGCGGAGAGGAAGCGTGCAAGAACGACAAGAAAGAGTTGGAAAATGCGGGATATGTCACCTCCCCTGCGTCAGCTAAGACGGGCGGGGAAGAATTTCTGCCCAGCATCTTTGTGCTGTGTGGACTACGGTCTTCTAAAGAGGAAACGATGGCTCCGGAACCCATCTCTCCTGCTTTTGTGGACTATGTGCGCAGCTATTACCTCCCGCACGACAGGGATTCGGTGGTAGAGCAGTTGCTGCTGACCGAACGGAAGGTCCGTGCGCTGATCCGCAGCCGGATGCAGGAGGCTTACGGCGACCGCTGGGAGAGCGTGGTGGCCGGAGAAGTCGATAATTGCAAAATGCGCTATCAGTTTGCGGAGAACACCAATCGCTTTACCGCACGATATGGTGCGGGCAGTGTCGGGCTGTTGGACACCCTGTCCTTCGTGGACTACTGTGCGATTATCACGAAAGAGGTCAGAATCTTTGGCAGCGGTTATCGGGGCTGGGACGAAGACTGGAATATCCTCAAAAAGATGCGCGACATCAATGCCCACAATAGCAAAGGGGTGCTGAACCGTTATACAGTGCAGGATTTGAAGGAAGCCTGTGAGCGCTTTGACAATTGGATGGAAGAGGTGAGCCATCGGCCGATGCCGGAGGAACAGCCTGCAGAGAAACCGGTGGTGGACGAACAACCGGAAGAAGAGAATAAGGTGGTGCCTGACGGTGAGAGTAAAAGCACGAAGGGAAATACGGTCTACAACTATAAGCTCCTCTACCGGCAGGAAGAAAATGACTGCGAGCTACAGGTGAAAGTGGTCCTCAACGGAGAAGCCTGGAATGTCCACCCGAAAGATGGCAAATGGCCGGATGGGATGGATGAGCAGGAAAAAACCGCGAAAAAAAAGCAGATCCTTGCGGCACATACCCGGCGGATGCGGGCAACTGAAACGAATTAAAAAAGGCCGGTGTTCTCCGGCCCGCGCAAAAAGCGGGCGGAGGACATCGGCTTTCTTTGTTGGAGAGCAAGGGCGTTTGCGGGCGGCAGGAAGTAGATTAGAGAAATTTCTTTTCCACATCCAGACGATTGTTCATTTCAGAAATATTGTTTCGGCCGCCCCTTACGTCACTCGGCGTTTTGGGGTAAGCAAACTGGTACCGGTGATCGCCGCAAAAAATGAGCTTATAATGCGGGCCGTCCTCCAGAATCTCAAAACCAGCCTGTTGGAGCAGAGCCTTTTTGGTGCTGTTCAGACGTCCGCCGTCGAAAAACACTTCCCGGATCATCTGGAGGAGTTGGTGACATTGTCCGGTGGACGGATTGGCGGCAAGCAGGGACTGCACCAGAACGGCCGCTCTGGAGGCAGGGTCCAGCCTGGGCAAAACCTGTGAAAGGACGCTGCTCAGCAGATCGGTGGCCTCACCGGGGTAGAGCTCGGATTCTGTGCCCCACTTGAGAAGTCCGCTGCCGCCTGCTTTGGAAAGCTGCATCTGCAGCTGGTCCCGTTGTGCAGTCATGGCAAGCAGCCGACTGTTCAGCAGCTGGATCTGCTCCCGGAGCTGTGCATTCTCCCGGTCAAAATTTTCGATGTACAAATTCAGATCCTTCTGGCTCTGAGCGTCCTGCTCCATCCATTCCCGCATCTGCTGACGGGCCTGCAGAGTCTGGATCTGGTTCCAGTTATAGTGCAGTGCACCGGCCTGGTTGATAAGGGTACACCGCACGGTATTTACGATTTCCTGGAGAAGCGTCTCCGTGCTGGAGTAGAAGTCTGGGATAAAACGCTGATACCGGGCGGAACCAGGAAAATACAGCCCGATGTATCCACCATAAACATTGTTCCCCTGCGTGTCGCGCTGTAGCCGCTGTGCAGTACGGCAGGAGTCCTCCTGAATGACATGCGCCATGCCACTGAGCCGCTGAGCCAGAACCGTGGACGGAATGTTGAGCGCATTGTTCGAGCCGCGACTGATGTAGACGACAGGCATGGTGTTCGGGTAGGTGCCGTTCATGATGGCGGCACACATGGGGTAAAGTGCCTCGTTGAGTGGAATGGGCGTGTCGGTAACGGGCAGCATATGGTCGGTACCGCACAGCCCCTGTTCTACGGCCATCCGTACCAGGTAAGGCTTGCGAACGACCGGCAAATCGGCCCCGAAATCGGTCCGGTCGCATTCCAGCTGGATCAGCAGCGTCTTTTCGGCATCCTGTTCCAGAAAGATCACGTCATTGTGCCATAAAACGGTACGGTTTGTGTATTCCAGGCGGAATGCCGAAAGTGCACAGGTTTCATCGGTGTAATTCCGGATGGAAATACTGAGCGTGTCATTGGCGTAATCGGCATCATTTAAAGAGACAGGATCATAATGCAAGTCATGCACATCGTAATGCGGGCTGCCAGAAATCCAGTCCAGACAGAGCTGAAGAATTTGCTGACGCGTGATGGAATCATTCAGAGGAAGACGTGTGCTGAACACCAACATAAAAGCTACTCCTTTTGATGATTGATACATACATTATACATCACTACGTCGGGAGTGGACAAGGGCTATTCTTACTGTCTTTCTGAACTTCACTCATTTATTAAACAGTATGGCATCCTATTTGGAAAGTGAAAGTATATGAGCAAAAGATAACGGAGTAGAACTTAAAATCTAAAAAAATAAATTTAGCCTAAAAAAGCTGAGTTTTACTGGAGCGACCAGAACAGACGGTGCGGCCTTGTACAGTACAGTTGCAGGGATGGTGCAAGGACTACTGCGAAGAACTCTCAGGGCGGGTGGAAGTTCCTGACCCAGACGACGATGACTGATCTCGAATGAGCAAGGCCCACAGATTGGAGAATTACTCCAATCTGTGGGCCTTGCTATATCCATCAACTGATACAAATTGATACGAATTGGTATCAATCGACTTCTGATATTCAGCCATAATTCTTCTTGCCCTGCCGCGGGTAGTGTCCTCAAAGGTTTCATTTTCGCTGAAGCGCAGCCAGAAAGGGTCCTCCATCAGGCAGGCATTGGTGCGCTTTACGATTTCCCATTCAGATGTAAAATGCGGAAAAGGGCACTAAGCAAACAGGACTGCCTCACAACTCACAAGATGTTGCGGAGCAGTCCTATTTGCAAATTGTTATATGAGAAAAATCACATCAAAAGAAGATGAGGATCTTCCTGCGCAAGCTGCTGCAATTCTTCAGAATAACCACTGATACAGAATAGAGCAAAGTATTCGTCTCGATTCGCATTTCCCCACGGAACGACAGCAGTTTTTTCTTTCAGTTGGTGCAGTTCCGACAGCTGCATCGGCACGTTTTGATGAAACTTGCACTCTCCAAAGATGATTTTGCTTCGATCGGTGGTATCAATGGCGACAATGTCGATTTCGGTATCCTTTCCGCCCCACCAACGGCCAACACGGTCAAGGAGATTGGCTGCTTCCATTATAGCATATTCGGGCGGAGAGACAAGAAGCCCGGATGTGCGGCGCTCTCTGCAGGGACTTCCTGCATTTCTGTATGGGAGAATCGACACAAAACCGGTTGACATCCACCGGAAGAAACCCTTACAATGGGAACAGAAAATGCGGCATGTAACGGAACAGGAGGAAAAGACGGATGGAAACCTACAAGACCCTGCGAGAGCTTTTTATGACCTTGTGCAACACGGAGGTCGACACGGCGGTGATCCTGGGCCACATCAACCCGGACGGGGACGCCGTCGGTTCGGTCATGGGCGTTGCCTATTACCTGCGGGAGAATTTCCCCTGCAAGTTCCGGGAAATCATCCCCTACACGGCCCCGGGCCTTGCCAAAGGGGTGCAGAACTATGTGGAGCAGGACACGACGTTTGACCCCTTTGCACTGCTGGAAGGGCGCGTCCCGAAGGACAGGCCCTATGTTGCCATTGCCTGCGACTGCGCAGCGCCGGACCGCATTGCCGGTGAGGAATGGTTCCGGCGGGCAGCGGTCCGGGTGACGCTGGACCACCACGAAACCAATACTGGTTACGGGGACATCGGCTGCATCGAGCCGCTTTCCTCCTGCGCGGAGATGATCGCCCAGATGATGGATTCGGACGAGCTGGTCCCTGTGGCGCAGCGTGCGCATGAGCAGGGGCTGCGCACAGCGGCAGATTACCTGTACCTGGGCATCCTGCACGATACCCGCCGCTTTTCGCACATTTCCGGCGGAAGGACGCTGGGCGTCGCGGCAAAACTTCTGTTCGGCGGGGTGGACCACGACGAGCTGGTCAAGACGATGGATGTGCGCACCCTGCGCGAATGCTGCCATCAGGGCGGACTGCCGCCGACGGCAGGGTGGGGTATCTGTGCCTGAGCGCGGCGCAGGCTGCGGAACTGCAGGTGTCCTATGAGGACATGAAGAAGGCTGCTTACCAGATGGCGGACTGCTCGGATATCCGCATCGCGCTGGCCGCTCTGGAACAGGGGCCCGGCCACTGGCGCTTTTCTGCCCGCACGAACGAAACGGAACTGGATGTGAGCCGCTACTTCCTGCCCTTTGGCGGCGGCGGTCACCCCCACGCAGCCGGGCTGATCCTGGACACGGCGGATGTCCGGCCCGCGCTGCAGAGCATCCTGAACGCCATGGCGGCAGACCTTGCCGCTGAGGAAACCCATCTGACAGGAGCAATTTTGGAATGAACAACACAGAAGCATTTGAGTTCTTGCTGAGCTGGAAGGATGACGTCCTGATGAACTGCCTTTCCGGGCAGCGGGATAAGGCCTTTGATCCGCAGGCCATGCAGAAGGTCCGGGCGGCCTGTGCCGTGCTGGCCGAGGACGGGACCTATCCGTTCGACCTGTCGGTCACAGACCCGGAGATCTACCGTCAGGTCAGCGCCTGGTTCACCGACCTGCTGCGCAAGTCCTGAACCGTTCCGACATGAAAGATGCATTTATTTTCCACAAATGCTTGACATCTTGTGCAATCTGCATTATCATAAAGCCATCGAGTGTTTGTTCAGAGAATTGAGCAGAACAAACAAGAGGGAGCCTGTTCCCTTTTGTTTGCTCTGCTCTTTTTTGTTCCCGCTACGCAAACGAGCATGCTGTGACAGGCAGAAGATCAGGAGGTTTTTATGCTGGATGTAGCAATCATCGGCTGCGGTGTCGTTGGCGCGGCTGCCGCCTATGAGCTCTCGCATTATCCGCTGCACACTGCAATTTTTGAGGCCGAGAACGATGTGGCCGACTGCACCACCAAGGCCAACAGTGCCATTCTGCACGCTGGGTACGACCCCGAGCCGGGCACCCGGATGGCACGGCTCAATGTGGAGGGCGTTGCACTGGCCAAAGAGCTCTGCGCCCGGCTGGATGTGCCGTACCGGCAGTGCGGCAGTCTGGTGCTGGCCCTCAGCCCGGCGGAGCTGCCGCATCTGCAGAAGCTGTACGAAAACGGCCTTGCCAACGGGGTGCCGGGCATCCGGCTGCTGTCGGCAGAGGAAACACGGGCCATGGAGCCCGGTCTTTCGCCGGAGATGGCCGGAGCGCTGTATGCACCCAGCGCGGCCATCGTCAGCCCGTGGGAATATGCGCTGGCCATGGCGGAGGTGGCGGTGCGCAACGGGGTGGAACTCCACCTCAGCAGCCCGGTCACCGGCATTCAGAAAACCGCGTCCGGATGGGCGCTGACCACGCCGTCCGGCGTGGTGGAGGCCCGCTACGTTGTCAACGCCGCCGGCATCCGGGCCGATGCCGTGCACGACATGGCCGCTCCGCATCAATTTACCATCCAGCCTACCCGCGGCGAATATTACCTTCTGGACAAATCGGAAGGCATGCGGGTGCAGCATGTCATCTTCCAGTGCCCCAACGAAAACGGCAAGGGTGTGCTGGTGGCACCTACCGTTCACGGCAACCTGATCGTCGGACCCAATGCCGAGCCGGTGGCGGGCGATGACACCGCCTGCACCGCCGCCGGGCTGGCCTTTGTCAGCGCGGCCGCACGCCGCAGCGTGCCGGACATCCGCTTCGGCGAGTCCATCCGCAACTTTGCAGGCGTCCGCGCCAATGTGGACACCGGGGATTTCGTCATCGGCGAGGCGGAAGGTGCACCCGGCTTCATCGACCTGGCCGGTATGAAATCGCCGGGCCTGTCCAGCGCACCGGCCGTTGCCAAAGAGGTGGTCCGCATTCTGGAAGGCCACGGGGATCTGCCTGCGGCCAAAACGGATTACCGGGACGGCCGCACCCGGGTGCGGTTCAAGGCGCTGCCGCCGGAAGAAAAGGCAAAGCTCATTGCCCGGAACCCCGCCTACGGCCGGGTGATCTGCCGCTGCGAGACCATCACCGAGGGCGAGATCCTGGACGCCCTGCACACCGAGATCCCGGCCACCACCATCGACGGCGTCAAGCGCCGCTGCAACGCCGGGATGGGCCGCTGTCAGGGCGGCTTCTGCGGGCCCCGGGTGCTGGAGCTCATCAGCCGGACGCGGGGCATCGACCCGCTGGACGTCCTGCAGGACAAGGCAGGCAGCAACGTCTTACTGTGCGAAACCAAGCAGGAGGGAACCAACCATGATTGATCTGGTCATCGTCGGCGGCGGCCCTGCAGGCCTTGCCGCAGCCTACAGCGCATGGCAGCACGGCCTGCGTGATATTCTGATTTTGGAGCGTGACAACGAGCTGGGCGGCATCCTGAACCAGTGCATCCACAACGGCTTCGGCCTGCACCGCTTTGGGGAACAGCTCACCGGCCCGGAATACGCAGGCCGCTACATTGAACTGCTGCGCTCCACCGGTGTCCGGGTAGAGCTGGGCACAATGGTGCTGGAGGTCACCCCGGACAAAAAGATCCACTGCGTCAGCCGGGAAAAGGGCTATCAGATTTTGGAAGCCAGAAGCATCATCCTCTGCATGGGCTGCCGGGAGCGCACCCGCGGTGCCATTGGCATCCCGGGCACCCGCCCCGCCGGCATCTACACGGCCGGCACCGCTCAGAAAATGGTGCTGAATATGCTCTCCACCGGCGCGATGATCAAGCTGGGCAAGGTCTACGGCAACCTGATGGTGGACGTCAAGCCCTCCAATGAAAAGCTGGTGGAGCGCTGCAAGCGAATCGTCTGCCAGGCGACCGGCGTGGACTACG
>OLHA01000743.1_pt1 | contig 18708 bp, 15 predicted proteins | sample 1605961 | NCBI WGS metagenome assembly OLHA01 (sample SAMN03283288) | human gut metagenome | biome: human-associated habitat; material: feces | host: Homo sapiens | place: Peru | collected 2012
TGAGCGAAAATCAGCCGGTCAAAACCGACACGGGTTCAAGTCCCGTCAGCCTAAACAGAAAGAAGAAATTAAATATGAACGGAAACAAATCGGCAAGGACAGTTAAGGCGATGCGCGCGGTGAAAACGGTTTTTTTGATCGTTACCGCCGTCGCAGCGATTTTTTACACGGTAAAGGGTATTGTGCAGGTCAATAACGTTGATGCCGCAAAAGACTATTATCTCAAAGGCGAAGCCGTTTTTACTCGTGTTACACAGGCGCTCGAAGAAGAATATGAGGATGAGACGGTGTGTCCCGTTGAGTTTATGAGCGCCGACGGCGTTCACACACTCACCGTAAACTATACATATGAGGAGTGGGAGGCTCTCCCGACGGGCGCTGAGGTCACGGGTTATATCTACACCGCGCACAACGATGTCGATCTCTGTTTTGATCACGAGGCGACGGCAGGCGACATAAAGGCGGCTCTTAAGGACGTAAACGCGGACAATGCCTCGGCGGTGTTCGGCACGGCGATGGCGCTTTCCCTTATATGTATCGCTCTTGCCGTTATCACCGTTTTCGGCAGAATGTTCACGGCGTACGAGCAGATATGGTTTATCTCGATAATGATTCTTGCGGCGGTAATTTCAATCGCGTTCCCCGAAGAAGACTGCAACGGTGTAAACGGACTTGTTATAATGGCGCTCTATCTTGCCGACACGTTCCTCAATATCCTGTGTGAGCTGCTTATTTCAAAGCAGAGCAAGTGGAATTTCATTGTATCGGTATTTGTTGAGCTGACGGAAATTGCGATCTGTATAGTGCTCGCATACCGTTTCGCGACACTCGCGTCCACTTTGTTCTTCTGGCTGCCGTGCGACATTATAAGCTTTATCAACTGGCACAAACATCCCGACAAGGTCGAGGAGGAACTGACCGAGGTTCGCACGCTTAAAGGCTGGCAGGAGGTTGCGATTATTGCGGGTATCGTCGTCTGGACGGTCGGCGTGGGCTGGCTTCTCACCACAATCAACGTTGATTCCGATTTCTTTAAAAACAACGACGCACTGCGTATAGCCGTCTGCTATCTCGACGCATGTGCCAGCGCCGTAGGCATTGTGAACGGTGTGTTTATTCTGCTCCGCCTGCGTGAGCAATGGATAGCGTGGTATATCTGCGCCCTGCTCGAAGCCGTTATAAACATAATTTCCGGACAGTTTGTCCTGCTTGTCCTTAAGGTCGGATATATTACAAACACGACCTACGGATATATCAAGTGGACGAAATATATAAAGCAAAATGCAAGGACGAAAAACGAGGCATTGAAGTGAGCTTCCGCTTCACACGGAAGTGCGGCGAACCCGTAAAGCTTCGCTTTCGGTAAACGGGACGTCTGCCCGACTTATGCATCCGCCGACAAAAATTCCGAAAACCGAATTCCGCATTTCCTTTTTCGGTGAACGCAAATAATAAAAGGCTGACCATGGACTCCGAAATATTTGATTTAAAGCTGAATAGGCAGCAGGCCGACGCCGTCAAGCATATTGACGGTGCCGTTTTGCTGCTCGCGGTTCCCGGCAGCGGCAAAACAACGGTGCTCACCGCGCGTCTCGGCTACATGATAAAAAACGCCGGCATAGCGCCCGACAGTATTCTTGTCCTTACCTATACGGTTGCGGCGGCGAATGAAATGAAGACGCGTTTTGCGAGGCTGTTCGGTGACGCCGACGGAAAAACGCCCGAATTCAGGACTATAAACGGAGTGGCACAGCGCATAATAAATGATTTTGCGTATTTTACGGGGCGGGAGCCGTTTGCCCTTATCACCGATGAAAAACGGATTTCCGCGGTGATTTCCGCAATCTACCGCGAAGCGACACTCGAATATGCCACGGATTCGATAATCTCGGATATCAGACGCCGCATAACGTGCGCCAAAAACAGCATGATGACCGAGGCTGAACGCGGAGCGCTCGAAACGGAGGATATTCCGTTTGAGGAGGTGTTTGTAAAGTATCGGGATTGGCTGAAGGCAAACAGACTGATGGACTACGACGATCAGCTTGTCTACGCGCTCACAATGCTGCGCAATTACCCCGATTTAAGGCGCAGATATGTATCCAAATATAAGTATGTATGTGTTGACGAGGCGCAGGACACCTCAAAAATTCAGCACCTTATCATAAAGCTGCTCACCGACGGCAACGGCAATATTTTTATGGTGGGCGACGAGGATCAGAGCATCTACGGCTTTCGCGGCGCCGCGCCGGAATTTCTTTTGAATTTTGAGAAAAGCTATCCGGGCGCAACCGTTCTCAAAAGCGAAGAAAACTTCAGAAGCACGCCCGAAATAATACATGCCGCCGATGCTTTTATCGGCAGAAATACTCTGCGTATCAATAAGAAAATGCTGCCGTTCCGCACCGAAAAAGGGTATGTTCGCGAGGAAAAGGTTCGTGATATCCCGATGCAGTACGACAGACTTATGCGTCTTCTCCCGAAAAGTGAAGGACGTACAGCCGTCCTTTACCGCAACAACGAGTGCGCGCTGCCGCTCATTGACATAATGATGCGCAGCGGCAGCGATTTTTCATGCCGCGACACCGACTGCACTTTTTTTTCGAACAAAACCGTGCTTGATATCACGGGCATTCTGCGTCTTGCCGAAAACGGCGGCTGCACCGAGGCGTTCATGAGAATATACTATAAGCTCGGTCTGTTCCTCTCAAAAAGCGCTGCCGAGCGTATCTGTGCCGAAACGAAAAAAAACGGCGGTGAAATTCTCGTGAAGCTTCTGAAAAGCGGACTCCTTACGGAGCAGGCGAAAAAAAGATGCGACGAAATACAAAGAACGCTTCACCGCATAGCGAGCTGCGAACCGGCTGACGCGGTGTTTTTTGCTGCGCAGCTTCCCGGCTATTCCGCTTACGGCGGTATCGACGAAAACAAGGTCGAAATTCTCACGGCGATTGCAGGGCGTGAAAGGTCGGTCCCGGACTTTCTCAACCGTCTTGAGGTGCTGCACGAGGCTTTTTCGCACGGCTTTCACGGCAGCGGCAGACTTACGCTTTCCACAATCCACTCCGCGAAGGGACTTGAATTTGACACGGTTTATATTTTAAGCGCGATCGACGGCATCTTGCCGTCCGAGCTTCCGAAAAACCCTGCCGACACGTCGGAGAAAGCCGCATATGAGGAGGAGCGCAGGCTTTTTTATGTTGCCGTGACGCGTGCCAAAAACGACCTTACCGTGTTTACCTTTGATTCCGAAAAGTATGCAACGTCGTTTTCTGATGAAATTTTCGGAAAAGTGAAGGAAAGCAAAAAGAACCTTTCTCCCTCTGCCGACCCGCGGCACGTCGGCTTCACCGTCGACGCGCGTTTTTTCAACGGCGGCAGCGGCGCGGAAACGGACGGCTCCGACGGCTTTAACGTGGGGGCAAAGCTTCACCACCGTCATTTCGGCATCGGAGAGGTTACCGCCCGAAACGGCGATATCATTACCGTGCAATTCGCAAAGGGCAAAGTGCGCAGGCTGAGCGCCTCGCACCTGAAGCGCAAAAAACTTGCCGAAGTCCGTTAAATGTCTCTCTGCGGCGGATGCTGCGAAAAAATACGGTTTAGACTATTGCATTTTTCAGAGAAATAATATATAATCATCACAGAAAAAGCGAACAAATGTTTTGTTTGAAAGGATATGAAGAAATTGGCAGAAAAGCAATCGGCAAAATTAAACCTCAGCAGACAGACGGACAAAAAAGAAGCGCTCAAAACGGCGATCCAGCAGATAGAAAAGCAATACGGAAAAGGCTCCGTTATGCGTCTCGGTCAGACGCAGACGCTCAATGTCGATTCCGTTTCCACAGGCTCGATCGGGCTTGATGCGGCAACGGGCATCGGCGGACTTCCCAAGGGAAGAATAATTGAGATTTACGGACCGGAATCTTCCGGCAAAACGACTCTTGCGCTTCATGTTGTGGCGGAGGCTCAGAAAAAAGGCGGAGAAGCCGCGTTCATTGATGCCGAGCATGCGCTTGACCCGAAATATGCCGCAGCGCTCGGCGTTGACGTCGATTCGCTTCTTGTCTCGCAGCCCGACAACGGCGAGCAGGCGCTTGAAATCGCGGAGTATCTCACACGGTCGGGCGCACTGGACGTTATTGTCATCGACTCCGTTGCGGCGCTTGTTCCCAGAGCCGAAATAGAAGGCGAAATGGGCGATTCTCATGTCGGCGCTCACGCACGGCTTATGTCGCAGGCTTTACGTAAGCTTGCGGGTGCGATATCGCGCTCAAACTGCATTGTCATTTTCATAAATCAGCTCCGCCAGAAGATAGGTGTGATGTACGGCAGTCCCGAAGTTACCACCGGCGGTATCGCGCTTAAATTCTATGCGTCGATGCGCATTGACGTAAGACGTGTCGAGCAGCTTAAGGCTGCCGGCAATGAGTTTATCGGCTCGCGCACAAGGGCAAAAATAGTTAAGAACAAGCTTGCTCCGCCCTTCAGAGAAGCGGAATTTGATATAATGTACGGCAGCGGCATCTCAAAAGAGGGAGAAATAGTCGATATTGCCGTCAAACTTGATATAATACACAAGAGCGGCGCATGGTTCTCCTACGGCGAACAGCGTCTCGGACAGGGGCGCGACAAGGTAAAGCAGTATCTTCGCGACAACCCCGATTTTATGGCGCAGATCGAGCAGCAGATACGTTCCTCCGACAGGTTTGCCGAGCTTATGGGCAGCGGCTCCGATAAAAAGGACAGTGAAAATGTGTCCGAAGATGTTCCCGAAACGGATGACGACGGCGTGCTCATTCCCAATAACGGACGCATGCCCAAGATAAAGATCGACATTGCCGCCGACTGATGACGGTAACTGTCACGACCGCAAAAAGCGGAAGAATTAACATTTTTACGGACGGTGAATATCGCTTTACCGTCCCTTCCGACGTTTGGTATTCTTTTCCTTTTCACGACGGCGATGCGATAACCGAGGACGATCTCTCGGCAATTAAAACCGCGGGAAATTTCCGTCTTGCCTATGAATCGGCAATGCGGATGCTCGGTCTTCGTGCCCACTCCGAAAAGGAGCTGGAGCGCAAACTGAAAGCGAAATACGGCGACGTGGAGACTGAAGCCGCGATTGAAAAATGTAAAAAATACGGTTTTATCGACGACTCGTCGTTTGCGCGTGAATTTGCGCGCGAGCTTTCCGAACGGAAAAACTACGCTCCCGCCCGCATAAAAAACGAGCTTCGCATGCGAGGCGTTTCTTCGGATGACATCGAAAACGCAATTTCGGAGCTTGATGCACCCGATGACGGTATTTTCCGCGCGCTGCGAAAGCTGCGTCTGCCCCCGGAGCCGAACGAAAAGGAAAAGGCGCGCGCCTACCGTCGGCTGCTCGCCATGGGATATTCTTATTCGGAGATTGCAAAAGCGATGAAAAGCACGGATTTTGAGTGTTGAAAATCCGAAAATGCGTCAAAGCTGCGTTTTACGGACGTATTACGGACAGCCTTCTCCCGACGGCGATTCACGGTTTCCGATTCCGAATTGTATTTACGGTTGCATTTTTTCCGCCCGGTATGTTATACTGTAGGCGGAATTTTTTTTGGAAAAATTAAGTCGGGTATTATAAAATTCAATTAACAGACGGCATAAGGATGATGAACATGGCAAAAAAGATAGGGTTTATTTCACTCGGTTGTCCGAAAAATCAGGTAGACAGCGAACTGATGCTTAAAAAACTCGCCGACGCGGGTTATGAAATAATCGACACACCGATAGGAGCCGACGCTGTAATAATAAACACCTGCGGTTTTATTGAAGCCGCAAAGCAGGAGTCTATAGATAACATTTTCGAAATGGCAGGCTATAAGGAGGACGGCGACGTCGGAAAAATAATCGTGGTCGGCTGTATGGCGGAGCGTTACCGTGAAGAAATTCTCAAAGAGATGCCCGAAGTCGACGCCGTCGCGGGAATAGGCGCAAACGGCGATATCGTATCGTTTGTCGACAGCGTTTTCGAGGGCAAAGAAAACATGTTGTTCCCCGAAAAGGAAAAGCTTCCCCTCTGCGGAGAGAGACTTCTTACCACGCCGTCATACCGTGCATATCTCAAGATTGCGGACGGCTGTTCAAACTGCTGCACCTACTGCGCTATCCCGAAAATACGCGGGCCGCAGCGTTCGCGCCCGATAGAGAGTATAGTTGAAGAAGCGAAACGGCTTGCGTCCGACGGTGTGAAGGAGCTTACCGTCATCGCGCAGGACACCACCCGCTACGGCGACGATATTTACGGCGAGCCGAAGCTTGATGAGCTTCTTAAGCAGCTTGACGTTATAGACGGCATTGAATGGATTCGCCTGCTTTACTGCTATCCCGACCGCCTTACCGACAGCGTGCTTGAAACAATGCGTGATTCAAAGCATGTTTTGCACTATATTGATTTGCCGCTTCAGCATGCAAACGGACGCATTCTGAAGGCGATGAACCGACGCGGAGACAGCGCCTCGCTGCTTGCCCTTATAGGAAAAATACGTGATTATATGCCCGACTGCGTCATTCGCACGACATTTATGACAGGATTTCCCGGTGAGGATGACGAGGCGTTCAACGAGCTGTCGGAGTTTGTGAACGCGGCTCGCTTCGACCGTCTCGGCTGCTTTGCCTTTTCTCCGGAGGAGGGAACCGCAGCGGCGGAGATGCCGGAGCGCCCCGAAAAAGAGGTTGCGGAGCACCGCGGCGAAGTGATTATGGATCAGCAGTTTAAGATATTCTGCGAAAAACAGGAGGAGCTTATCGGTGAAAGGGTGCGCTGCATTGTGGAGGACTACGACGGCTATACCGATGTATATTCCGGCAGAACATGGCGCGATGCGCCCGAAATCGACTCCGGGATATTCATAATTTCACAGCGTGATCTCAATATCGGCGATTTTGTCGACGTTGAGATTACAGATACAAAAGACTATGATTTGATAGGAGAAGTTTCAGACCGATGAATTTGCCGAATAAGCTTACCGTTGCACGGATGGTGCTCACTCCCGTTTTTTTGTTTTTCTTTATGGCGGATTTTATTCCGTACCATTTTGTTATAGGACTTGCCGTGTATGTTGCCGGCTGCATTACCGATTTTCTTGACGGTAAAATTGCGCGCAAATACGGGCTTATTACCGTTTTCGGAAAGCTTGCCGATCCCGTCGCCGACAAAATGCTGACTACCGCTGCGCTTTTGGTGCTGATGAAATACGGCTTTTGCAGCATATATGTTGTATTCATTATTCTGACGCGTGAATTTGCCGTTACGAGCGTGCGCCTTGCCGCCGCCGCGCAGGGAGTGGTTATTCCGGCAAACATCTGGGGGAAGCTCAAAACCGTGTCGCAAATGGTTTTCACGATTGCCATTATGTCGGGAATTGCGTTTAACATTGCTTTTTTGACCTCGCTTGTTGCCGACGTAATGATGTGGATAACCGCAGCGCTCGCGGTAGTTTCAGGCATAATTTACATCGTAAACGGTGTAAAGCTGATAGATTTTGACAAAAAATAAAGACACGGAGGAGAAAAGCATGGAACGCAGGGACAAAATAAACTACTATCTTGATCTTGCCGAAACGGTGTCGAAGCGCTCTACATGTCTGCGCCGCTCATACGGTGCCGTTATTGTGAAAAACGACGAGGTCATTTCAACAGGCTATGTGGGTGCGCCGCGAGGCAGAAAAAACTGCTCCGACATGGGATACTGCATCCGTCAGGAGCTTAACATTCCGCGCGGGGAGCGGTATGAGCTGTGCAGGAGCGTGCATGCCGAGGCAAACGCGATTATCAGCGCATCGCGGGACAAAATGATAGATTCCGCACTGTATCTCACCGGTGTCGAGTCGGACGGCGTAAGCTATGTCGCAAATTCGTGCAGCTGCTCCATGTGCAAGCGAATGATAATAAACGCAGGAATTTCTACCGTGATTATCCGTGACACAAAGGACAGCTACCGTATAATTCCCGTGTCAGACTGGATCGAAAACGATGAATCCGTAAGCGGCGTCAGGGGGTATTGAACGGCTCCGAAACCCAAAAAGAAAAGCCTGCCGGAATTGTCAATCGGCGGCTTTTTCAGTGTATCTCACGGATGAAGCGCGGACGCAGCTTCGAATTTATAAAAAAGGATGCAGAAAAACTTGGTTTTTTCTGCATTCCGTTTTTTAGAGGATAGGAAAAAAAGATGAGGAACAGACAAACCGAGCAAAATCAAGGCTTCGGACTTGATTTTGTTTGCCCGAAGACGTACAAAGGTACGTCGAGCGGCGAAGTTTGTCTGTAGTATAAAACATAAAACGGACTTCTTCTTAAACTTATGCGGTTATCGCAGTCTTTCGGATTTGCAATACCGTTAACTTATCCTGCAAAAGCGTTGATCTTTACTGTTTTATACGGTCATCGCTTTTTTTACATCCCCTGTTTTTGTTTGTTTTATATCAGGTCGTAGGTATCCCTTGCTATCATAAGCTCCTCGTTTGTGGGTATTACAAAGAGCTTTACCTTGCTGTCGGGAGTTGTGATATCCGCTTCTTCGCCGCGCAGAGCGTTCTTTTCCTCATCGATCGTAACGCCGAGGAACGCGAGCTTTTCGGCGATGCGCGTCCTGTACTGCGGGTTGTTTTCGCCGATGCCGCCCGTAAAGATGACTGCGTCGACGCCGCCCATTGCAGCCGCGAAGCCGCCGATGTATTTAACAAGCTGGTGACAGAACATATTCTCAACAAGCTTTGCTCTCGCGTCACCCTGCTTTGCGCGCTGCTCTATTGTGCGATTGTCGCTCGTGTCGCCGGTGATGCCGAGCATGCCGCTCTTTTTGTTCATCACGGTGTCCATTTCGTCGGGTGTGAGGTTGTATTTTTTCATTACGGTGGTGACTATAGCCGGGTCTACGGAGCCGCAGCGCGTTCCCATCATGATGCCCTCAAGGGGAGTGAGTCCCATTGTGGTGTCAAGACATTTGCCGTCGACCACCGCGGAAATCGAAGAACCGTTGCCGAGGTGGCAGGAAACTATCCTGCTGTGTTCGGGTGAGCCGAGCAGATCGATGCATCTTGCGCTGACATATCTGTGCGATGTTCCGTGGAAGCCGTAGCGGCGGATGCCGTCCTCCTCGTAATATTTGTACGGAAGCGCATACATATATGAATAGTCGGGCATTGTCTGGTGGAAAGCCGTGTCGAAAACGGCAACCTGCGGAACACCCGGAAGAAGCGCCTCGAATGCGTTTATTCCCTTAAGGTTTGCGGGGTTGTGGAGAGGCCCGAGCGGAATGCACTCTTTGATTGCCTCTTTGACAGCCTCCGTCACTTTAACCGAACCGCTGAATTTGCTGCCGCCGTGCAGAACCCTGTGTCCCACTGCCTTGATCTCTCCGATGTCGGACATAACACCGAGCTTTTCGTCGGTGAGAGTTGAAACAAGCACCTTTATTGCGTCCGCATGGTCGGACTGCGCAGACATTGCTTCTTTGTTCTTAACCTTACGCATTCCGCCGTTTGCGTCGGGCAGCTTGTGAGTGAAGGTGGGCAGATCCGTTGTAAGCTGCTCAAAAATACCGTTGCAGAGTTCTTTTCCCTCCGGCATTTCAAACACTGTGTATTTGAGTGATGAACTTCCGCAGTTTATTACAAGTTCTTTCATGCTTTTTGCGTCCTTCTTTACTTGTTTTTTTATTTGCTTTCAACATTCTATCACACTGCAAACAGGATATCAACGACGAATTTTATATTTTTTTGCTTTTTGTATCAAAAATGTACGCTCATTTATTTCTGCTCGGAGGATTGGGACAGTCCATAACATTCTCCGTGCGAACGTCGGGCTTTGCCCAGCGGACGGCGTTGAGAATCACTCTCTGCACGTTCGGGTCGTAAAATGTCGGGAAAGTCTCATGTCCGGGTTGAAAATAGAAAATCCTGCCGTTGTCGCGCGTGAACGTAACGCCCGAACGGAAAACCTCTCCGCCCGAATACCATCCCATAAAGACGATATCGTCGGGATTGGGAATACCGAACGGCTCGCCGTAAGTCTCGTCCGCCTCAAGTTCAAAACAGGTGTCGATGCCTGCCGCTATCGGGTGCGACGGCTTTGATACCCACACGCGCTCCGTGTCGCCGCTCTCGCGCCAGATGAGAGAACACGAGGTGCCCATAAGGCGCATGAACGGCTTCGATTTGTGGGCCGAATGAAGAAAGACGGCGCCCATTCCATTGAGCACGGCCTCATGAACCTTTTGCGCAACCCCGTCGGGAACTCTGTCGTGTCCGCAGTGTCCCCACCAGATTATAACGTCGGTGTTTTTCAGAACCTCGTCCGTTATGCCGCAGTTTTCGTCGTCGAGCGTCGCGGTCGTCACCTCGATATCCTCCTCTTTGCCGAGAAAACCGGCAATTGCGTTGTGTATGCCGTGAGGATACACCGTCGACGAAGCGTTGTTCGGATCTTTTTCGTGAATGTATTCGTTCCATACGAGAACTCTTATCATGTTTGTTAACCTCTCTTTGTTACACTTTTTTTACAAATTAAGTGTAGCATTTTAATTGGCTTTTTGCTATTATAAATTTAGAGTTTTTTTGTAAAAAATTGCGGAAAGAGGGATAATGATGGAAACTATCTGTGAAAAAGCTGCTACGGTGGACGGTGTAACGGCTCCCGTTGAATGCCTCGATCTGAAAAAACGGAGCGATTCGCCCGATCTCTACGCTCATTTTCACGATTATGTGGAGCTGCTGTATCTCTATGACGGAAAGCTGCGTGTATGGCTCAACGGCAAAGAGTATGCCTTTAACGAGGGAGAGCTTATCATAATAAACTCGAAAGAAAGCCACAGACTCGAATCGGCAGCACCCGAGAGCAGATATTATGTAATAAAATTTAATCCCGAGATTCTCTGGGCGTCAAACGGCTCCGCGAAGGAAACGCGTTATGTTCTGCCGTTCTTAAATTCTTCGTCAACTCATCCGCGCGTGTTTCCCGCGTCTTTTGTTTCCGAAGCCGGCATAGGCGCCCTTGTCGCCGACGCGGTGTCCGCGTGGAAAAACCGTCCCGTAGGCTATGAGCTTTTGCTGCGTGGAGATGTGCTCAAAATATTCGGTCACGTGGTGGGTTGCCTCTCCGATCTGGGCGTCGAGATAAAATACACGGTCGGTTCAGGCAGTCTTTACGGCATTATGGATAATATTATTGACTATGTGAATAAAAACTTTACCTCATGCGACGAACGTGAGCTTGCAAAAAGATACAAAGTCAGCTACAGTTATTTTTCGCGTACCTTCAAGCAGATGATGAACATGAGCTTTAAGGAATACATCAACTATCTGCGCATAAACGAAGCTCAAAGACTTTTACTCACAACAGGCAAAAGCATAACGGACATTTCCATGGAAATGGGATTTTCGTCACCCAGTCACTTCATAAACGTGTTCAGACGGCACATGGGGCGCGCGCCGAAGCAGTACAGAAAAAACATCGCGAAAACGGACACTGCGGAATAAACGTCCTTCCGCAGAATGCGCCGTGCTTTTCGGAAGACCGGACAGACGCAGAACCGAAACTTAAAAAGCGTGAAGCAAAATTAAAGCTTTTTCGACCGCTGCCTTTGCGCAGAAACCGGGGCGGCGGTTGTTTTTATGCATTTTGCCTTGCTCTTGAGAAAGCTTGTGCATCGGCAAGGACACACCCGCGAAGACCGAAAAAAACCACTGTTCGGTAACTTTTTTCTGCTGTGCTTTGCTGTGTTCTCGGTACATCGTCCCTGACGCGGCGGACGGACAAACGGCTTCCTCTTTGCCTCGGCAGCACCGCGCCGTGCGGACACGGCGTCCGATAAAACGTCTGTGAGACGACGGTTAAACACGGAGGGCGACGTTTTGTTCGAAAAATCGGCGCGTTTCGCGAAAACATATTGACTTTACAGACAAAAATAGATATAATAGCCGTGAATCAATGCGGTCATTCTTCCGCGGTTATACGCGGGCAAAAAAAGGTGCTTACGGGAGATGCCGGAAGCGTGTGTCCCGATCGGGAAATAAGCGCCGCGCATTTTGATTTATATACAAATGCTGTATACTATATCCGAATATATGTACGCCGCCGTAAATTGAGACGGTTCTATGCACCGTGCCGGCAAAGCCGACGCGGCGGGAATGCACGGAAGCGCCCGAAAAGAAAGAACGGAGGAAAATCGGTGCAACATGCCGAAAAAAGAGCGGTTATTATAAGCTGCTCCGATCACTACAGCCATCGGCTGCATGTCATTGACACATATCTTAAGTCAAAGGGATATGAAACAAACTACTATACAAGCGATTTTGACCATAACACAAAAAAAGAATACCGGTGCTCGGTGACGGGCTGCCGTCAGTTTCATGTGCGTCCGTATGAGAAAAATCTCTCCGTAAGCCGTATTCTGTCACATAAAGAGTTTGCAAAACAGGTGTTTGAGACTCTTGAAGAGGATGTGCCCGATGTCGCTGTCGCACTGATCCCGCCGAATTATCTCGCACATTACGGCGCACGCTTCAAGCGCCGTCATCCGGATACCGTTCTGATTTTCGAGATATTCGATCTCTGGCCCGAAACATTCCCGTCCAAAAAGCTGCGCAGTCTTCTTTCGCTGCCGTTTTCGGTGTGGTCGGGTCTTCGCGACAACAACCTTCGGTCGGCGGACTGCGTCATTCCGGAGTGCAGGCTGTTTTGCAGAAAACTGGGATTGCCGGAAGAAAATGCCGTCTATCTCACCGCGCCGCGTTCACCCGAAGCGCCCGACGGCGTCTGCCTGAGCAACGAAAAGATAGATTTGTGCTATCTCGGCGCGATAAACAACATAATTGATATTCCCGCAATCACGAAGCTTACGGAACGGATAACGCATTATAAGCCTGTCACCGTTCATGTTATCGGCGACGGCGAACGGTGCGAAGAATTTTTGCAGGCGCTGAAAAATGCGGGGGTTGAGGTGGATTGGCACGGCATTGTTTTCGACGAAAAAGAAAAGCATGCCATCATGAACCGCTGCCATTTCGGTCTGAACCTGATGAAGCCCGAAGTGTGCGTGGGGCTTACCATGAAATCGGTGGACTATTTCAGTCACGGATTGCCCATTCTCAACGACATTCCCGCCGACACCGCAGAGCTTGTCGAAAAGGAGCGCATCGGTATAAACCTCGGAGAAGACACGGCTGCGCGGGTCGCCGCGATGACTGCGGAGGATTTCGCAAAAATGCGTGAAAACGTGCGCCGTGTGTTTGACCGCACATTTGACGAACCCGTTATTTTGAAGAAGTACGATTCCCTTTTAAGGGATTTGGTGTAAATGAAATATTCCGGCAGGAAAACGGCGGCGGTTCTGCCGTCATCGGCGAAAAAAACGGCTTGCCGCCGTGTTGACACTTACGGATCGCGCATCTGCCGTTTGCACGCTGCCGGGCAAATTTAAAAGCGACAGAAAGGAGACTGCTTGTGAAAGGTATCGTATTAGCCGGAGGCTCCGGCACGCGGTTATATCCGCTGACAATGGTTACATCAAAGCAACTTTTGCCGGTTTATGACAAACCCATGATTTATTACCCGCTGTCCACTCTGATGCTGGCGGGAATCAGGGATATTCTGATTATATCCACGCCGACCGATCTGCCGAATTTTGAGCGTCTGCTCGGCGACGGCAGTCAGTACGGCATCCGTTTAAGCTATAAGGAACAGCCGTCTCCCGACGGACTGGCGCAGGCTTTTCTTATCGGCGAAGAATTTATCGGCGACGATTGCTGCGCTATGGTTCTGGGAGACAATATTTTCTACGGCAGCGGCTTTCGCGCGCGTCTGAAGCGTGCCGCGGCTGATGCCGAACGCGGTATCGCGAGCATTTTCGGATACTACGTCAACGATCCGGAGCGTTTCGGCATAGTTGAATTTGACAAAAACGGAAAGGTCATCTCGGTAGAGGAAAAGCCCGAAAATCCCAAGAGCAACTACTGCATAACGGGACTGTATTTTTATGACAACCGCGTTGCGGAAATGGCAAAGCGTGTTAAGCCCAGCAAAAGAAACGAGCTTGAAATAACCGATCTCAACCGCATGTATCTCGACGAGGGTGTGCTGAACGTTCAGCTTCTCGGCAGAGGCTATGCATGGCTCGACACGGGCACGATGGATTCTCTTGTGGACGCTTCCGATTTCGTTCGCACGATAGAGGTGCGTCAGGGCACGCAGATAGCCGCTCTTGAGGAGATAGCCTACAATGAGGGCTGGATCGACAGAGACACGCTGCTCGAATCTGCGGAGCGCTACGGAAAATCATCCTACGGTCAGCATCTGAAACAGGTTGCCGACGGAAAAATTCGTTATTAAGTCAGGCGGAGAAAAATGAAAATTATCGATACAAAAATACCGGAAGTCAAAATAATCGAACCCGATGTGTTCGGCGACCGCCGAGGCTGGTTCATGGAGACATGGTCGGAGCCGAAATATGCGGAGCTGAATTTTGTTCCGGTGCAGGACAACGAGAGCTTCACGGCACACAGGGGGACGCTGCGCGGCATTCATTTTCAGCAGGCTCCCATGGCGCAGGCAAAGATAGTCCGCGTTGTAAACGGCGCGGTAACGGATATTGCGGTCGACCTGCGCAAAGGCTCTCCCACATATCTGCAATGGGTGGCGGTTGAGCTGAGCGCGGAAAACAAACGCCAGCTTTTTATCCCGCGCGGCTTCGGTCACGGCTTCGTGACGCTTACCGACAACGTCGATTTCTGCTATAAGGCAGACAACCTTTACGATCACCCGAGCGACCGCTCGATCCGCTTTGACGATAAAGATATCGGTGTGGAGTGGAACATAAGCGATCCCATTCTGTCCGACAAGGACAAGGCGGCACCCACCCTTGCGGAAAGCGACTGCAATTTTGTATACGGAAAGGAATAATCGTATGACAATCATCGTTACCGGCGGCGCCGGCTTTATAGGCAGCAATTTTATTTTTCACATGCTCAAAGCGCATCCGGACTACCGTATAGTATGCCTTGACAAGCTGACCTACGCGGGAAATCTCTCCACGCTTGCGCCCGTTGCGGACAACCCGAATTTCCGCTTTGTGAAAGCGGATATATGCGACCGCGACGCGGTATATAAACTGTTTGAAGAAGAACATCCCGACATGGTGGTAAATTTTGCTGCGGAGAGCCACGTCGACCGCTCCATAGAAGATCCGGGCGTGTTCCTTCAGACAAACATCATCGGCACTGCGACCATGATGGACGCGTGCCGCAAATACGGTATAAAAAGATATCATCAGGTGTCTACCGACGAGGTCTACGGCGACCTTCCGCTCGACCGTCCCGACCTTTTCTTCACGGAGGAGACGCCCATTCACACTTCAAGCCCCTATTCAAGCTCAAAGGCATCGGCGGATCTGCTCGTGCAGGCATATCACCGCACCTACGGTCTTCCCGTCACGATAAGCCGCTGCTCCAACAACTACGGACCATACCATTTCCCGGAGAAGCTTATCCCTCTCATGATAGCCAACGCTCTTAATGACAAGCCTCTGCCCGTCTACGGCGAGGGTCTTAACGTAAGAGACTGGCTCTATGTCGAAGACCACTGCCGTGCTATTGACCTTATCATTCACAAGGGACGCGAGGGTGAGGTTTACAATGTAGGCGGTCACAATGAGATGCGCAACATTGATATAGTTAAGCTTATATGCAAAGAACTCGGCAAACCCGAAAGTCTCATTGTACATGTTGCCGATCGCAAGGGGCATGATATGCGCTATGCGATAGATCCCGCAAAGATCCGCAATGAGCTGGGTTGGCTGCCCGAAACCAAATTTGCCGACGGCATCAAAAAGACGATCGACTGGTATTTGAATCACCGTGAGTGGTGGGAGACAATTATCTCCGGCGAATATCAGAATTACTATGAGAAGATGTACGGCAATCGCGGTTGAGGAGTGCAGGACATGAAAATTCTTGTAACCGGAGTGGCCGGACAGCTTGGGCATGATGTCATGAACGAGCTGGCCGGCCGCGGTCACGAGTGTGTGGGAAGCGACCTCGCACACGAATACTGCGGCATTGCCGACGGCTCTCCCGTCACGCATTCGCCCTATGTTTCAATGGATATTACGGACGGTGAGCAGGTTCGCCGTATTATTTCCGATATCCGTCCGGACGCAGTTATTCACTGCGCCGCGTGGACGGCTGTCGACGCTGCCGAGGACGAAGACAAAAAGGCAAAGGTTTATGCCGTAAATGTGGACGGCACCGCTCATATCGCCGACGTCTGCAAAGAAATCGGCTGCAAAATGATGTATATATCCACCGACTACGTGTTTGACGGCAGCGGTGAAACACCGTGGCAGCCCGACTGTAAGGACTACCGTCCGCTGAATTACTACGGAGAAACGAAGCTCGGCGGCGAGCTTGCCGTCAGCGCCGCTTTGCAAAAGTTTTTTATCGTGCGCATTGCGTGGGTTTTCGGTCTTAACGGGAATAATTTTATAAAGACCATGCTCAAATTGAGCGAAAACCACGATAAGCTGCGCGTGGTGTGCGATCAGACAGGCACGCCGACATATACCTCCGATTTGGCGCGTCTGCTGGCTGATATGATAGAAACGGATAAATACGGCTATTATCACGCCACAAACGAGGGCGGCTTTATCTCATGGTATGACTTCGCGTGTGAAATATTCCGTCAGGCGCACCGAAATACAGAGGTCGAGCCTGTTACGACGGCGGAGTACGGCGCTTCAAAGGCGGCGCGTCCGTTCAACAGCAGACTTGACAAAAAAAAGCTTGTTGACTGCGGCTTTACACCGCTGCCCGATTGGCGCGACGCTCTGCGCCGTTATCTTGCCGAGCTTGAAAAAAACAGTTAAGCTGTCGGATTTGTTTTCAGCCGTCGGCAATATTTAAACGGGAAACATTACGGAAAAGCCGCATGCTTTTTCCGTGCGAACGTCTGTGCGGCGAACATGATTTGTTTGCGCTTCGTCCGCGGAAAAATGTATTGCGAAAGAATATGCGGCATAAGTCATCGGGAAAAAGAAAGAAATGGGAACTGAAAAAAAGATTTTAACAAATTTCATATGGCGTTTTGCGGAGCGCTGCGGATCACAGATTGTGACATTTGTCGTCTCCGTGGTTCTTGCTCGAATATTGGCTCCGTCCGATTACGGCACAATAACGCTTGTTACCGTGTTCACAACGATTCTTCAGGTCTTTGTGGACAGCGGTCTGGGAACGGCACTTGTTCAGAAGAAGGATGCGGATGACCTCGATTTTTCGTCCGTTTTCTATTTCAACTGCGCACTGTGCCTTGTGTTGTATCTGGGCATGTTTGCCGCCGCTCCTCTTATTGCGAAATTTTACGAAAACACCGAGCTTGTGCCGATCATCCGCGTTATCAGTCTCACCGTTGTTGTGTCGGGACTGAAAAACGTGCAGCAGGCGTATGTTTCGAGAAACATGCAGTTTAAGCGTTTTTTCTATTCGTCTATCGGCGGAGTCGTTTTTTCCGCTGTTCTCGGCATAGCCCTGGCAAAGGCCGGCTGCGGAGTGTGGGCGCTTGTGGCGCAGCAGCTCTCCAATGTTGCGATAAACACGGCGATACTGTGGATAACGGTAAAATGGCGGCCGAAAAAAATGTTTTCGCGGGAGCGGCTTAAAGGGCTTCTCTCGTTCGGGTGGAAGCTGCTTGTGTCGGCACTGCTCGACACCGGCTACAGCAACCTGCGCAACCTCATAATCGGAAAGGTGTATTCGACCGCCGATCTCGCTTATTACGATCAGGGAGACAAATTCCCGAAGGTCATCGTTACCAATATCAACACCTCCATCGACAGCGTGCTGCTGCCGTCCATGTCAAGTGAACAGGACGACAGGGAGCGAGTTAAAAACATGACTCGCAGGGCGATAAAAACAAGCACGTATATAATGGCGCCGCTTATGATGGGGCTTGCATTCTGCGCGGAGCCTGTCGTCACTCTCGTGCTCACCGAAAAATGGCTGCCGTGCGTGCCGTTTCTTCGTATCTTCTGCATAACGTATATGTTCTGGCCGGTTCACACCGCAAACCTGAACGCCATAAAGGCAATGGGGCACAGCGACTGGTTTTTGAAGCTTGAAATTATAAAGACCGCCGTCTGTATCGGCGCTCTGCTCGCGACCGTGAATATCGGCGTCACGGCAATTGCCTACGGTGCGCTGTTCACCAGCGCGGCAAGTCAGATCATCAACGCGTGGCCGAACAAAAAGCTGCTCGGTTACGGTTACCTTGAGCAGGTGCGCGATTTCGCGCCGGGCATCCTGCTGGCTGTCGCAATGGGCGTGTGCGTTTATTTTATAGGCTGCATACCGCTTCCGACTGCGGTAACTCTTGTTATTCAGGTCGTGTCGGGAGCCGTGATATATTTCGGCGCATCCTATGTCCTCAAGTTAGAGGAATTCAAATATTTGCTCGGAATCGTCAAATCGTTCCGAAAAAAGTAAGGAGTCTTTTACTATGGATAAAATTCTTGTTACCCGTTCATCGCTGCCCCCTCTGGAGGAATATGTGAACGAAATATCCTCCCTGTGGGACAGTCACTGGCTGACAAACATGGGACCTAAGCACAAGGAACTGCAGGCAAAGCTCTGCGAATACCTCGGAGTTGAAAATATCGATCTGCTTACAAACGGACATATG
>OLHA01000745.1_pt1 | contig 18683 bp, 12 predicted proteins | sample 1605961 | NCBI WGS metagenome assembly OLHA01 (sample SAMN03283288) | human gut metagenome | biome: human-associated habitat; material: feces | host: Homo sapiens | place: Peru | collected 2012
ACTAACACAGAAGAACTTTAGATGTAAAAAAGATAGAAAGGTACATCTATATGAAACAGAAAGCCCCATATCCTCTTCGAATTGACGATCTGCTGGCAATGAAATTAAAAAAGCTGGCAAAAGACAATGACCGTTCATACCGAGCACAAATTGAAAATATCTTAAGGAAATATGTTGCAGAGTACGAACGAGAAAACGGGGAGATCATTGTTGACAAGTCTACAGAAAGCGAGTGATTACTATCAAAACATACAATATTATTGATCTGTTTTCCGGTGCTGGTGGGCTGAGTCTTGGATTCAAACAGACAGAACAGGTCAACATTGTGGCGGCTGCGGAAAATAACCCAAACGCAAGAAAAACCTATAAACGAAACTTCAAAGAAGTAAAAAGGCTATATCCTGATGTCCGGAATATTGATTATCACGAACTCAAAGAATCAGTTGGACAAGTAGATATTGTTATTGGTGGACCACCGTGTCAGGGCTTTTCCAATGCAAACCGCCAACACTCAACAATTATCAGTATGAATAATCGTCTGGTAAAAGAGTATGTTCGGGCTGTTTGTGAATTGCAGCCGACAGCGTTTGTAATGGAAAACGTAGCCATGCTAAAGTCTCAGGTTCATAGATTCTTTCTTGAAGAGACTGATATGAACGATAGTAAGATTTTGAGTTTGCCGCTGCGTGATGATGCCATCGAAATTCTTCCTCCCAATATGAACTTTGATGGATCTCGAGAAGTAATCCTATCCACGTCAAGCGGGGAACAATATTCTTGGACGGATGCATTTTATAAAGTTATAAATTTGCTCTATCGTTATAGAATCAACCAGCCCAAATTTGATGATTCCTTGACAAAATATGAAAAGAAATTGATTCCCCAGCTGCAAGAACTAAGCCGTAACTTTAAAGTTGATGAACCTATTGATAGAATTCGGCAAAAAGATTCTCTTATGGCATTACAGATTTTGAACTATATTCAGAGTTGCGATAAGCGAAAAGATTTATTTGAAGGGACGATTAGCGCAATTCAAGGAGCACTTTTTATTCAAAAGGCGTTACTCAAAGTGAAAGAACTGAATGATAATCACATTCACGTCTTTGACTATATAGAAAAAAGCGGTGGTTTATACGCATCGGCCAAATCCTATTCTGTGCTGGACTATTTGAAGGGCATCCTTGAAAATGAGCCATATAACTATACGCTGGAGTGTGGTACTCTAAATGCAATCAATTTTGGTGCTCCACAACGGAGAGAACGCTTTATCATGGTCGGCTTGAAGAAAGAGTTGAACATCAAATATGCGTATCCGGAGCCTCAATTTACCGAAGGTTCCTATCGAACAGTCCGAGATGCTATTGAAGATATTCAGAGCATTGAACCAGAAAAAGAGGTGAGCGATAGGTATATTGAACTCCCTCTGCATCCCGAAGCCCAAGGCCTTGAAAAAGAATTGAGGGGAAATTTTCTTTACAATCATATTACAACGGCAACGCGTGAAACTGCATTGTCCCGGTTTAAAGCATTAAAAGCAGGAGAAAATTTTCACGATCTTTCGCCTGAATTAAAAACAACTTATAGCAATGCGGAGCGAACACAAAATACAATTTACATGCGGCTAAAATACGATGAGCCCTCCGGAACCGTAGTTAATGTACGAAAATCCATGTGGATTCATCCTGAACTGAATCGAGCTATTTCGATACGAGAAGCCGCCCGTCTCCAGACATTCCCGGATTCGTTTGTTTTTGAGGGAACAAAAGACTCTCAGTACCAGCAGGTGGGAAATGCTGTTCCACCGTTCCTTGCAAAAGCCGTTGCAAAAAGTATTATCGATATATTGAATCACCTTTGATAAAAAGCGAACCGCCCTTGCTAAGGGCGGCTCGCTTTTCTTATGCCTCGGCTGTTTTTGATTCCTCGGAAATAGGAGGAGTTGAAATTTCAAGAGCCTTCGCATAAATTTTTTCATAAATGCGTTCTTCCGGCAGGCAATCAAGAATATAAATTCCTCCCAAAAGATTTAAGTATTTTGCAAGAAGTCCAAATTGGTCGGTATTGATTTCTCTACCAGATTTCCGGACATCAATTATTGCGCTCAAAAATGGACGTATAATCGAAGGGTTGTTTGATGTGTTACGTTCCAAAGCGTGCATGATGTAATCGGAACTTTCACAAATAAATTTTGTGAGTTCCCAAGGGTCCTTCCGCTTTTCATCATAAGTAAGACGCCCAATCCACCACAGTCTGGACATTGCATTTCGAGTTAGAGAACGCCGACCAGCCTTCTGACCAAAGAAGAAATGATCCTTTACGGCACTGACTGTACATTTTTGTTCGATCCCCCAGCGGTACTGGACATACTGCCAAAAGGGTCCCAAGCAAAGTCCGGTCCAAAGACGTTCGTCCGATGCCTGCGAATCGGATAAAAACTTCAAATTACTGTAAACACGAATGGAGTTTTCAGCTTCTGTAAGAAATGCTTTTTTAGGGTCGGCAGACATATCAAGCGAAAAGTCCTTGATTTCCTTGAATTTTGTATCAGAAAAGAGCGGCTGCTGTTTCTGGTGCTTCAGTTCATCCTGCAGCCAGTCAGACGATGGCTGCTTAAATTTGCTTACCCAGCTATCCATGTTGGACTTGATGTAATCAATATTATCATAACAGACAAATTGCAGCTTCATTCGCCGTCACCTCCGAATGGATTAGAACTGGTGGTCAAAAACTTAAAAGCATCTGTGAGAGGATCGTTGACCAGCTTTTGAGCGAGTTCCAAAAAGTTTTGGGAATCGAATTGCACCGATTCGATATCACAGTTGAACTGAGTTGAAAGAGTTTTTGAAAGAACCCTGTACCATAAAGTGTCTGAATTGTTTAAATTTCGTTCTTCGATGCTCTGTACGCGTAGCTGACCAAATACATAGACAAGCGCAGGAATAATGGTCAAAGAGTTTAGTACAGATTGGGCTTCAGGAAGCGAACGGAGAGCCCGATAATTAGCATAATCTTTCCAAGGCAGTTTAATCATGATTTTCCGCTGTGACATGTCTACCAGCATTTGGTTGCAATTGGTATCAGGATTTGGTGTGATACTGAAAATAGAAGGAGTATTGGCAAGGTCATCAACATTTTTGGTGATGTCTACCGTTGCCATTTTTCCTACGGCCATAACACAGCCAGCTTCGATGTCAAAGGTTTCTCTCTGATAGTCATCATGAAAATCAGCACTGCTGTAACCTTTCAGATCTTTGACGGCAACAATGAAAGGACAAATCTGAAGTTTACCGTTTACAGTCTGACGGTAAAGAGTATAGGATGTGCTTATCTCATCTGTTTGAACAACTGTGCGAAATCCAGTCTGAGCACACTCGAGATGATATACATACTTTGCGTCACCGCGTTTGATGCATTCCAGAAGACTCTGACAGGTCAGCGTAGCGAGGAAGTCTAGTCGAATATTATATCCATCGCGCACTGGATCAATGATTACATCAAAACTGCCGCTTTTATAGTCATCCGAGTAGGAGGACAGCACAGGGTAAGGATAGAGCTTATACTTGATTTCCATATGCTTTTACCTCCATAGAACAGTAATCATGATAGTCCAGTTGAATTTCTATACGCAGGGGTTTCTTTTCCGTGAAAGTGAGATTTGAAATGCGATTCTTTGAAATTTTCAAGTGGGGGCACTCTGCACAGGATGCATTGATAATTGCAGCTTCATAGTTCTGCGATTCAGCAGACATAAAAACATCCATGATGCCATTTTCGGCAGAAATCGAAGGAGTAAAGACAATGGTATACCATCCGGCAGACTTATCCTTAATTACATTGCGAATGCGCGATGCAGCAACGGACACAAATTTCTTTGGGTGCTCAATGGGCACCTTTCCACCGCCATTGCCGGGGTTGCTGCCACCTCCATTTCCACCGCTGCCGCTGCTTCCTGCACTTCCACTTCCGCCTTCACCGGGCAGATCTGTGACCGTGACATCTCCACCATCAGGAGCATCTACTGTAGTCCGTCCGACGTTAGAGACATCAGAACCAGTAGGTTTTGGAGGAGCGATATCGACCACACGGATCTTTATATCTTTGATTTCGTCAGAAATGGCTTCGGCACGTTCTTGATTGGCTGTATCATCCGCCTCGTTTGCAGAGAGATATTCTCCAACGGAAGGATCAAGTTCTTCTTCGGCTGCTTCATCTTTCATTTTGTCGAGTGACTCTTTGATGAAACCGAGCATGGATTTCATCAATTGGGAAGCCTGACGCTTATTATCGGCACGATCAAGTTCCCATTCAAGATGCTGTGGGTTTTCAAGATTGCGTAAATAAGAATTGAGTGCGTCTCCTTCAATAAATAGTGTTCCCGCAAAGGGGATGATGCCGTTTATATTTCCCTTATCCTTGATTTTCATGCCCGTTTGACGAATCATTGCAACGCGGCGGTTGAATGTAGGTTCAATCATGAGACGGAGAGTTAAGGCTCCCTCGGTTTCGGGATTGTCTTTAAGTTCGCGCGTAAAAGTATGCGCATTTTCCTCATCAGTCAATACACGATAGTATTCATCTGCGTGTTCCTTGAAGTAGTCCTTATGAGATACCATCAATTCTGGAAGCGTTTCTTTACTGATTGTCACGCCGTCAACATCGACAGTTAAGGCCCCGGTATATACCGCATATAAAAATCCGTCAAGGATCGATGCAACCAATTGATGCTCCCAGCCTTTTTCGCCAGTAAACCCAACAACGAAGATGTCTGTACCAGTGTCACTTTCAGATCTTGTGTATTGCGAATCTAAGGAGTATTGCTTGTACATTGGCATGTTCTTCTTATCATCGCCATAAAAACCAATGCCTTGTGTGGTTTCCTTTTTCTTGTTTTTAAAGGAAGTGAGTCTTGCCACACCTTGTGATGCAGAAGTGCCATGTACATCATAGGTACTGTAGAAAACTGTCCGAAGACTTGAGCAGGCAAACGGTGCAAACTTCCCGATGCCGAAAGAACCGCCGCGGCTGCCGGACTTATCGGATGCACCGGAAGATTTTGTTAAATTGCACCAAGGAGAGTTGTACTCCTCATGAGAGCCAGTTAAGCCAGATGTGTTAAAGTCGCTGATTCGGAGACATTTTATAGAAGAGGAATGCAGGCCCTTTAAGGCACGAGTGAAAAATTTCTTGGCTTGAGTTGATTCCTGAATGCTCCAGAAATCGAGTGAACGTTTGAATGCATCTTCAAAGTTAGAATAATCAGGGATGGATTTTGGATCGATATCAAAGGTTTTGAACTCAATCTTGGTGGGCTTGCTGTCATCAAGGCGGGCATCAAGTGAATTTTGGCAAATCTCACGTGCAAGCGACTTAATAGGAGTTCCCTTAAATGTTTCCACACCAGAATCCGCAATACCTAGAATGGGGCCATTATTGTTAGACGGAAAGTTCCACTTGGGCGAAAAATTAAACATCACGATCACTCCTTATCTTAAAGTGAAGCGGGGAGACTTTTCTGAATCGGTCTTTGAAAATTTTCTCTTTGCTTCCCTTACTTCAATCTCAATTGCTTGAAAAATCTGCTCAACGTCATCTTGGGTATATTCATAGAAAGATGTATTCGCACAATTTCCAAGCAGTTGAAGAGTATCAATGATTTTATTTGTCCGTGCTTCAGCAAGACGAACAAATTTTTCGTGCTTGCTTTCTTCAGCTTTCTTCTTCATGGGAATGCCCTCCTTCTAACATTCAGTATAGACTGGAACTGCACTGATGTCAACAACATTTTGATAATATTATAAGAATATTATTGAAATACTGCACAAAACGAAAAAGTTAAAGATTGCAATTATCAAAATAATTGTCATAGATTCGCCTTTATTATCCATTGGAACGCTTTTGCAATGCGAACGTCTACTTCCTTGAAATGCCCGCCGCTGTTCCATTCGAGGACGCAGTCTGTGTGCCACGCTCTGTAAGCTGGCTGTGCAGAGTGCGGATGTTATCGCCTACAGCGGCCATCGTTGGATTTTTTGTGCGTTCTTCTTTATCACCAAGGCTCAAATAGATACGCTGTGCCTAAACCGAGTGCCGCCGTTCAAACTCTCTCCATCCCGGAAACCACACGGACGGAGATGCAACGGCGATGCCGTAGAACAAATTTGTCTGGGTGGATGCCCAAAGTGCGAATAATCCGGCCAGTGAGTAGCCACCAAGAATGATTTTGATGCTTTCCGAGAGATTGAACTGACGTTTTAGTGTTGGAATGGCTTGTTCTGACAAAAAGTGCAGCGTATCCATAGCATTGCCGCCGAAGTCCTGCTTCCCCCACACGGCAGGTGCCTCCCATGGAGAAAGCTCGTCATTCCAGTTTGAGACCGGAATAGCGGCAAACAAAAATTTGTGGTTACTCTGTGCAATGATGGCCACTTCGCTGTCCATGTTTTGCAGTTCATGCTCGTCCGTCATTTGGAGCAGCAGATACTCTGCATTGACTTCGCCATAAATACGACAAAGCTTGTTTCCGATTTGGATTGTCTGTGTGGTCACTGTGACACCTTCCCGAAAATTTTTGATAAGTCCAGTATAACAACCGCAAAACTATTTGACAATTCAAAAGAAGAGCATAGCAGTTGCAAGCAGTGCGTCTGTATATACAAACGCCTATTTTGCTTCGCAAAATGCTTGTTGGGAACTCCCAAACCCTTGAACCGCATCGTGCCGATGCAGGCTTCGCGTTTTTGCAAAACGCTCTTTCAGCACTCCGCAGGAGTGCGCAGCCATCACGGTTCCGTGATGTTCGCAGGGATTGGGATTGCATCCCAACAAACAGAGCACGCACGGCAAAGTTTCAATGCCGTGCGTGTTCTCTGGCCTTTGTACGCACAAAGGCACTGCTTGCAGAAACTGAATGAAAAAGCTGAAAGAAAATATTACACTGTTCTTGAATTCAAAATCTTGATGATGGCATTAGCAATAGTTGTTGCTTCATCAAGTGTATTTTGCTTGCCAAAGGAAACTCGAATCGTACCACGTGCATATTCATCGGAAAGATGAATTGCCTTTAGGACGTGCGAGGTCTGGATGCTCTTGCTGTCGCAGGCTGACCCAGTTGAAATACAGATTCCCATCAAATCCAGTCGATGGAGCAGCATTTCGCCGGAGGCATTACGAAATGATATACTTACATTTCCTGGAATATGATCAACATCACCGTTACGAACAAAGTCAAGTTTGGAATTGGAAAGGACATTCAAGAATTTTTGCTCAATTTGAAGCAAATTCTCTTGATTCTGTTTCATTTCATGGCAGTTTTTCTTTAGAGCAGTAGCCATTCCAACAATGCTGGCAACATTTTCCGTTCCGGCTCTCATCCCAGATTCTTGAGCACCGCCATCCATAAATGGATGGTGAGATGTTCCGGATTTTATGAAAATAAAGCCTATTCCCTTAGGGCCATTAAATTTATGAGCAGATGCGGACAGCATATCAATGCCTAGGCTATTTACATCAATCGGAATGTGTCCAACAGCCTGAACTGCATCCGTATGAAACAGCGCACCGTATTTATGTGCAATGTTTGCAAGAGAAGCTATGGGCTCAATGCTCCCGATTTCATTATTGACAAGCATAATTGAAACCAACCGGGGCTTACAATCCATGGCAGCCTCTAAGGTTTCAGTTTGAACCGTTCCATGACAATTCACAGGAAGATATCGAACATTTACACCAAGATGCTCCATTGCCGCACAAGCATTTAGGATGGCATGGTGTTCAATTTGGCTAGTCAAGATAGGGCGTTTTAAAGAGCTACTTTTTATAGCCCAGTTATCACTTTCAGTGCCGCCGGATGTAAAATAGATTTCTTCGGGTTTTGCCCCAATGCAGTCAGCAATAGTTTCTCTTGCCCACTTCAAGGCAGTTCGTGGTTCTCTGGCAAAAGAATATGGCTGTGAGGCGTTTCCATACTGCTCAAGAAGAAATGGCTTCATTGCCTCAAAAGAATCCTGATCCAACGGGGTGGTCGCTGCATTATCAGCATAAATCATGAGTAAGCACCTTTGTTATTTGCAAACAATCTCAGGGATGCGCTTGCTTGGAACATCATATTCCTTGGCATCGATGATGCAGAGCTGTTTATAGATCGCAGAGCGCATTTCAATAGCGGGATTTAGACAATAGTCAATAAATTCCTGACGGTCAATATCATTTGGAGTTTGTACATGAGGAAACAGAAGTTTCAAAAACGCGGTACATAACCGCTTGATTGCGGTCATATGGCGTTTATCTGCGTTTGAAGGAAAATCAATCATAGCATCAACGACAGCTGAATATGTGAGATCATCTCGCAAGGCATGCATCACTTCGGCAAAATATTCCGTATTGATGGCCCAGCCCTTGGCAATCATACCAGTTGTCATTCGAGGAATTTCCCATCCGGGAATAAAACCGTGGAAACGATCCAATGTTGCAGATTCCCCGAACACTTCACTAATATTAGCAACCATATTTTTGTTTGTGTCAAATCGGTCTGCATCAATATTACCAAGAACAATTACACCTGCACCAGAAGACAGTGAGGCATCGAATCCTTTGATCTCGCCATATTCCATGTAATGCTTGAGTGCCTGCTGAATTTGACCGGGTTGTTCAAATGTAATAGACTGAACTTCATCAAACCCAACAAAATCAAATCGTGTGAGAAGACCACCGGTCTTTTTCGCATTGTCGTAAATCAAAGATGCGCGAGATACAGTACCGCCACTAATAAGCCAACCACGCTTGCTTATTTTTTCAAACACATAACTTTTTCCGGTGCCTTTTGGAGCAAGTTCAATCAGATTAACGCGTTTTTCAACGAATGGCAGAAGGCGACGAAGAAAATAAAGTTTTTTGCGTTCGCTCACCTCACCATTCTCATCTAAGTACCCGTCGGGATTGTAGTCAATCGCTTCGATAATGACATCAATCCATTCATGAATAGAAAATTGGCTTCGTGCATCACGATAAAACTCAAGATCTATATCGTAAGGGCAGAATGGCTTGTAGCCAATCATTGTGATGAGACCTTTCGGCTTTGACGGAGTTCCATCCATCATCCAGCAGAGGGTTACGATGCCCCAATTTTCACTTTCCCGCAGCAAGGTGTTTTGCCATTTCTCAGCGACATCATAAGCTACAACACCACCTGCCCCACCGCGAGAGCCACCAAAATCAGGCAGTTCAAAGACTGTTTTTCCTGTTTTTACATCAACGGAGACTCGAACCCGAGCCAAAAATTGAACGGTGTCACCATTGACCATTTGAAATTTGTATTGCTCGAAATCTTCCCGACTTGGAATATAACGTTTGATATATCGTCCAACACTTTCATAATCGATGGTTCCATTGTCATCTGAGAACTTCATAACCAGCCAATCACGCATATAAGAAGGAATGCTCAGGTTGGAAAAATATTCGCTTCTTTGGGGATCTTTTAATACAACCATGTCAGCGAAAATTTCTCTGACTTTATCCTCCAACATACAATCGCCGTCCTCTCACAGAAACAAGGTGCATCCCTGTTCTTTGAATTCTCGAATTTTAATGTGCAGATCATCCTCGGAGCATCCGATATATTCTGCCATGCATGGCAAACAATAAAAATCTTCGGTATCAAGGTCAATCAATTTTTGAGAAAGTGCAATCTCATCTTTTGTTAGAACCTTACCACAATCGCAACATACTTTTTTCTTTACTCGCATTAAAGGTCGAAATCTCCTCCCCCAAGAGCGGGCTTTATTTCCAGTGATGGAACATGGACAACTTTTCCATCGGCTATAATAATCGGATCGTATTTAAAATTCTTTGTGGCTTCAGCCTTGTTTTCAGAAAAAACTATCATCCATTCCTTACCAACTGTGTCTATAGGAGTGCAGATACCATCGACACTTCCAAGACTAGCTTGAACATTTTGAACGGGTTTATTGAACAGAATAACTGGTTTGGCTTTTTTCATAGAAAACTTGATAGAATCTTTTTTCCATGTCGCAGTAAGTGGTAGCTCGTGGATGCTGTCAAATACAACCACAGGAACAAGCAACTCTTCAGGTGAAGCGCCGCCATGAAGTTCGCCGTATTGTGCATTTTCATCATCGCCGCCGGCGGCAAAGCCAGACTGCTTAAAATGATCGTAATTTTTGAAAATCAGATATTGATTTCCATCTGAGTCTTTAGCGATCACTTGATTGGAGCTAGCAATGATTTTAGCTCCATTAAAAATACAAAATCGACCATGACTGCACACCTGAGAAGATGCTGGCGCAGGGCAGCCCTCCCTTGCATGGAAAAACCTCGCAGCAAGGCGACTGCTTCCGTGATCTCCCGTAATAATTACCCGATGGTATTTTTGGAACAGCTCCTCAACCTTATCGACGACTTTGGAAAAGAACGCAAACTGTTCCTGAATGCAGGCATAATAACTTGGATCATCAATTACGCCATGGTGCGCCAACTTGTCCAACTTATCAAGTTTGTCATGCGGCGTATCCATTTTATTCCACTGGTCATTGTATTCCGTTTCCGTTGGCAAGCAGCTCTGTGCCAGAGCAACGGATTTTATCTGACCATTATTGTCTTTTTGCAATGTCCAGCAAAGCAAGGAAAGCCATTCGGCGCCAAGTGCATCAATCCATAAAATAACGCTGTCCGTTGTTATCGAATCGCTAAGCAACGTATAGCGATAGGGATAAGAATTTATATCAAAGTTTGAAAAATAAATATCCTCATCCTGCGGCAAGCGATTTGAAAGTTTATAAGACTTGTAGGAATCAAAGTACCGCTCAAAGTCACTATCCTTAAACAGTTCAGTGTGTTGTAGATAAGCATAAAGCTCAGGATAAGCAGACTGAACCTCCGAGCAGGACAAAGCCTGTTGAGCATCCATCCTCAGCCATTCTCCAATCATATGAATCAGATAAATGCGTTCAGCCTGAGTATTTCCTGTCAGATAGCAAAGCCGGAGCTTGTAATCAGGGATTTCATCCAATGCCTTGAAAAATGCGGGGTCTTTAGACAGGTTCAGTGCAGACATCAACTCCTGACTTTCTTTTTCCCATTCAGAATGCCGGAGACGAAGAGAGAAAATGTCATGATAAATATTATCTACTAGATCATTTTCGTTTTTTGCCTTGCGGACGCAATAAGAGAGATAGTCGTCTTGCTGATGTAACTGCATCCAAAGCATGGCAAGTTGTTTTTGACCGTTATTCATCGTTGCCCATTTTCCCATGACATCTGTATTTTGAAAATGAACAAGATTCAGGCAGTTGAGGATAGCTTCGTCAAGATTTCCCTTTTGGAGCGCATAAGGAAATAACAGATTAACTGATTCATCCGGGCAGTTTTCTGAAGTCAATACTTCTCCTCCCTGAAGATAAGCACGGACAAAAGACAATGTATCTGGTAAAACCCGAACTGAGATATCTCCCTCCGTAGACTGCATATCACGCAATCTTCCGGTGATTAGGACATACTCTGAATACTGTACGGACGGTTTCGACCAGTATTCATACCAGCTTCGTATGCCAGAAAATACTTTGTTGGCTGCGTTTACAAGGGCGTTTTGATATTTATCAAATTGCTTTGACAAAACGAGAATTTTCAGAGTTTGTGGGTCAGATATGTCGGTAGTACAGTCAAAGAAAAAGTCTTTCTGCCGCTCATCACCATCGAGGTGAAGATCTTTATCATGCCACTGGGCACTACATCCCCAGAGAGGAATGATAATTCGACCGAGATCAGAGCCATATCCCATATAGCGCCAGAGCTTTGTAAAGCGTTGACGCTGGGTCTCACCTCTGGAAAAAAGCCGAAGGTATTCGCTCACACCGGGGAGAATCAACCATTTGTCTTTATATTGGGAATCCATAAGACTGTCATAGGCAGGTAGCACATCGGCAGAGGAAAACAGCACTTCTGAAGGAACCACTTCCATATCGGGAATTGTTTTCAGCTTCTCCAGAAGATCGCAATATTCGGCGATATTTCCGACCATGATAGCACGGCAAGGAAAACGGCTGGGCACATGTTGCTGCTTTTCCAATTTCAACGTATCAATGACTTGATCCACCGTCATAGTTTTGCTCCTTTTCTTATTTTAGGAACTCATCGCAATATTCAGGATGGCTATCCAGAAAACTGGCGATATTCTCGCGCAAACGACTTACAGGCATTTCAGAAATTTGATTCTTGGCACTCTGCAGCTTTTCCTGACGAGCCTGCTGTTGGATAGCCGACTTCATCATAGATTGAAGCCGACTAAGTTCTGGCGCTTCCCAAGTACTCATGTCATTTCCGTGAGACAGTTTTAACTTGGCAAGCAGTTCTGGACGATGTACCTTAAAACAGGTGACATAATCAGAGCCAACGGTTTCATAAAGAGCGGCGTATACCTTTTGGGCATCCGTCAAAACACGAGCTTTCTCATTCTGCAAAGCATCAATTGCAGCAATGACCTCTGTATCACGAGGAGTGTTTATACCACTCTGAAGATCAATGACCGTGTGAATTGGTTTGCGTAGCTCTTTTGGAATTACCCAGAAAATAGGCGTCGAGAAAGAATCGCACCATGCCTTGACAGATTCTTTTCCTGTGACGCTTTCCCACAGTGCCTTCAACTTGCTGCGATTGCGAGCTTGTCCGATACGAGCAACCTGCTGATCCAGCAGGTGATTGAATTGGGTGAGAGTCGCATCAAACGGCGTGCTTTTCAGGCCGGAGTAAATAGCGTCCAGTTCCTCAGTAGTGCAATTTACATCACGAGCATCCAGAATATCAGCAAGTGTGGCCTTGCTGTCAGTCAGGAAGTCATTTGCTGCCTTACCATAGCTGTGCAGAGCGGCAGCGTCCGCATCGCGTTCCTCAGCGGTCAGGTGAGTGGCTTTTCCAAGAGATAGTGTGCGGAGAGCCTTTAATGCAGGATGCCAAGGTTTCTGAATATCCTCAACTGCGGTGAAGGGAATACGCTGATACTTGAAGCGGTTCGCCAAATCTTTGCGGGCATCTTCCAAATTGCGGTAATTTTGTCCTAATGCACGGTCAACCTCAACCAGATACTGATATTCATTCACGATGTCAGCCAGCTTATCCGCAACTTGCTGCTCGGTCCATGTATAAATTTCACCCTGCATGCTGAGATGCAGACGGTCGCTCAAATCCACCGGCTGGATGGAAAGCGTTGTAGCAACATCGGCCAGTGCAGGGGAGGAAGAATACAAGAAATTACGGAATGCGGTAGACATGACAGTCTTATCCTGAAATGCATTGCGCATGGCGACTTTGATTTTTCCGCGGCTCTGGAAATTCAGAAGAACATCGTTCATAATGGCTTCGCGGTCAATATCAGCCGAAATAAACTGCTGCATTTCATCAATGATCGTCTTTGCTTTATCGGTATTAGGTCCATACGTTCCGTCCGGGAGATACTTCAATGCCCAGAATGGTGCGCCAGACTGGGTAATAGCGGCGCGCATATTACGGCAACATTCGGCTTCTGTTGCAACCTGTGCATCGGTCAAATTTATAATGTCTTTAACGTAATCGCGGAAGTGCTGGAACGTGATACTGCCGGCAGATAGATAGTCCGAGTTGAGGGAACCTTTGCACATGGACAGAATCATGCTCTTGAGAGTTTGTTCGTTCAAAATGTGCGTACTCTGGACACTATCCGTCCAGCTGAAGGCTGTATTTTTGTAGCAAGAGAGGATCAGGCCGAGCAAGATGCCGCAGGCAATCGTATTGTAATAACCAAATGGCGGCTCCTGCAGTTCACGCCACAAGTCGCTCAGAATCACACGCTGACCGGAATCCATCTTATCACGAATGACCTTTGCGAGCGCAGAAACAGCTGTTACGGTTTTATCGCCCGTAGCGTTGGCTATTCCGTCAATCTCCGTAAATTGCAGAATTTCCGGAGAGATGCTGTTCAAAACGCTTTGCATCTGAGTGGTTGCGCCTTTACGAGCAATACCCGCTGTCGGTGCAGCATCGTTGCAAGGCTTATAAGCAGTAACCATTTTGACGATCTGTTCCGGGGCATAGGGAAAAACATTGTTCAGAACCTGTGTAATGATGGTATGGCGCAAATTTGCCGTGCCATAGAGATTATTGAACATATTGGTGCCATTCCATGCCACGAGTTTGCCGCCGCCAGTAGCCTGTGCAGTCCATGTGTTGACCACTTTTTCGCTTTCCAGCTTGTAGCCATTTGCAGATGCAGTTTGCCCACTCTCATTAGCAAGCTCCATTTTGGTAAGCTGTGTCAGCCATGCTTTACGGTTCTCGTCACTAAGAGGCGTCTTGAGCAGAGCAATCGTCAACCGGGGTTCATTTGCATCGGCGGCAGCGTGAGCCAGCGTATTCTGGATCGCGCTATACTGCGGATCATCCTTTACCGTGACGATCAGCAAACCCAGCTTATAGGGCGATTTTATCAGTTCCGCCTTTACCTCGGCAAGACGATTATTGATAGAATTGGTCTCTGCACAGCAGACAGCGATCTTCATGCGTTTGAAGGTCGCATCGTTTTCGTCCCAGACCTTCTTTTCCAGCTCGTTGGAGAAGCGGCCATCCTTGGCAAACATCTGATACCGAGAATATTTCCGGTCGTTATTTTCAAACTTGACCCGGAATGCATCGCCGGAGCCGCCCTTGAACGGAAGCTGAAGCCGAATCGTACCATTGGCAGCCTGATCCTGAAGTACCAGCTTGCTTTCCTCCAAAGTAGCAAGCAAATCACGCACCTTGTCCTTGCTGAGTACGCCAGCCACGCAGTTTTCCAGACAATCCAGCGTTGCAGCAATGCCACCCTGCATATGACGCACACCATATGCGCCTTTAGTGGTGGAAGAAACAGCAAGCAGCAGCATCACGATTTTGAACAGGCGCAGCGCATCCTCATCACTTTCAACAAGATGCAGGCTTTCCTCATAATGTTGGATATAAGGTGCAACTTTCGTATCTTTATCGCTAAAGTCGCTTTCGCGGGTGAAGAAATAATCCCACAGCCATTCCGGGGTGAGCCAGCGTGCTTCATCATCCGGGCCGTAGTGGTTGATATATCCGACAAAGCCAATGTCAGAATTCGATTGATCCTTCATAAAGCGGAACATAGTACGCTGCGCAGCGGCAAAGCTCTCCGCTACACGAGAAAGCAGTCGAATCGTCATGGGGTGGATGGGACACAACTTATCGATCATTTCGCCGGTCTTATCATCCAGACCGACCAAATCGGGCAGGAATTTCTTGAAATCGTTGACGACCCGATCGCGTTCTTCTGCCCATGTGTTTTGCATTCCGTTGCGCACAACAATAGAACCCGCAATCAGGTCCAGCGCAGCAGATGCACTGATGTGGAATTCTACTGTGTGGAAGCGGTTGGTAATCATCTGATAGCGGTCCTTGCCCATGCTATCGACCATCTCATCCGAACGATGGACAACATAGAGCATAAAGAACGGCTTGACCTTGCAGAATTCAGAGAGCTGTTGCATGATGGTGTGGTCATCGCTATGTGCAACGTACTCGGTGAACTCATCCCAGATAAAGAAGATGCCACTCTTGGCAAGACCATTGGCATCAATGACTTCTGTCAGCCAATTTTCAAACGTGTCCAGATTGGAAATCAGGCCAAATTTCATGTCCCGCAGAACCATGGCAGTCGTCTGGATGGCAGACAGCTTGCCAGAGGAAACCGCAGCGCGCAGTTCTTCCACCGAAGAATAATCATCACTCAGAATCGTATTTTCAATCACATGATCCCAGTTGATGGACGCATCATCCAACCTATCGGTCACCGCACTGATCAACGATGCACCACCCAGATCCGCTTTATCGCCAAATTTGGCAACCAGAGCTTCACGGACAGCCTGCTCTGCTTCTACCAGCATCATGTCGCCGGTGCGGATGCCCGTGCAGCCTGTCTTCCAGATCACCAGATAATCGCCCTTGTTGCGGCACTTCATAAAGCGATTACGATATTTGGACAGTCTGGAGGATTTCGACAGGAACTCGTCGATTACGTTCGGATCTTCTTCCAGCAGATGCTTTACAAAAATAGCTGCATAGCTTTTACCGGTGCCATAAGAACCATGCACCCAGAACGATCTCCGGGCATCCGGAGCCTCGTTGCCAAGCGACTGGCACAGAACATCCACGAGATTTTCCATGTCATCGCCAACAATGTATTCACGCCACAGGTTTTGATTTCGCTTATCCGCATCGATGTCCACGACCGACTCGAAGTTGGGGCTGATTTCAAGGAAGTCCTTGTACTGCTTGTTGTATGCCATGACCGCAAACTCCTCTCGATTTTTATTCTTCGGCCAGATCAATAATATCGTCGGAAGAATAATCTTCCAGAATGATGTTGTCTAGGTTTGCCACAAAGGAAACCCGGATGTGTTTCGGGAAGCTGATCGCCAAACCCTGTACGTCTTCGCGGAACTTTTTCACATCAATACCATAGATATCTGCTGGAGAAATGCCCTTCGCGTCCGGGTTGCTGTGTGCATTGACCAGCTCAGAGAAAGTAAAGCTCTTACGGCCAGTATGCTCAGCATAGAGATAAAGTGCATACAGCAAAGCAACCGCATGGGGGTATTCCCATCCGGCACGGTAATAGTCCTTATCAAGCTGAATTCCCTGCATCAGTGAAGAACCAATAGGCGAATCTCTAAATGTTGAAAGCAGAGAGTTCGCTGCATGGTCACAGGCGGTAGCGTTATCATATTTCAAAATACCGACAATATCATCCTTATTGAAGGTTTCTCCAACACCAATATTAAGACAAAATGCATTGACGACAATAGAGTTATACGCAAGATTAGCCCACATGACCGCCCATCCAAATGGGTTATAGACACCAATATTAATGAGTTTGTTTCCAAGCGCCGTCAGCTCCGGCAAAACAACTTTCTTTGAACCTTTTGTCTCTATCTTCAAAATTCCAGATTCGGCAACCCATTGCTTCAACGCTTTATACTGATCTTTGCCCAAAACTTTATCTTGATCTGGCAAGTCAAAGCAATCAACTCCCGTGTCAACAAAATGGGAATAAAACGACTGTCGAAATCCAAAATTTCTGTATTTATCCGGGTTTTCCATGTTTTCTCCTCTCACAAACAACGACTTTGCAACCATACAGCCTTTATCGGTATAAGTGCAGCAGTTATAACAGTGAACACAGCGATTGGTACGAATAACAATCTTTCCATCAATAATCTGATATGCACCAGTAGGACACTGTGGTGTACACGCTTTGCAACCTACACAGTAAGCCGTTTTATTGGCAATACTGCGTAATGTCGAGATATCAAATCTATCCAGCTGAAAAAATGGGCTTATTGATACAATTTGCTGCCCATTTTCTTCCCGATAGTTCATTTCAAAATTACCATGTTTCGTTTTAACGGTAATTCGCTTTCCGTCATCATCAACAGGAATACCCCAAATGGGAAGAACGCTATTCCAATTTTGACGAGCGTTCTTTATACGGAAGACGATGGAGGTTGCTGTTATTTCTTCCGAAACTCTATTTTCGCCCTGTTTGAGAATTTTTCCTCCAGCACGCGCTTGCCAGCCGCCGTCTTCAATATATTTTTTGTCAATCTTTCCTTTTGCGAAAAGGGTCATATCTTCGAGCATCCGCAACTGGCTCTTGACTTCATCAGGATAATTAAAAGAGATAAGAGAATCCTGCCATTTTGCAGACATAGGGCATACCTTGCAACCGACACGATAGATACCATGCCGATAGGCGTTATTTAACAATACATTTTTCTTTAGTGCATATACAAAAATCTCGGCTGATGACCACTTTAAAATCGCATGACAGTTGACTTGCTGAATATTTTTAACGCCCTCACCAACCTCTGTATATTTTGATCTTCGTAAACTTTCCTCTGCTCGAACGCCATCAAATACAACAGCTTTTGTATCTTTTCCTGTTAGTTCGGACAGTAGCATCAATGTGGGAACGGACTTTCGGACAGAACAGCACCAGCGCAATTTACTGGCTGGCGGTCCAAATTCATTCCAAGATTCTTCCATATCCATATGGCACTTTGCTTCTTTGAAACGAACACCAGGCCAGTGTTTTTGCGCATCGACAAAAGTTTTTAACGTATCGGAAAGTTCCATGCCGGTATTACTGAACACAACATAATAATCCTTTGGAGCAAGAGCTTTTGTCATCAGGTCGAGCAAAACCAGAGAGTCCTTGCCGCCCGAAAATGCACAGACAAACGAGAACCCTAACGGAAGATAGTGCTCGTACTGTGTCTGGATAAATTGGACTGCTTTTTGCTCCAGACTCAGCATAATTTGCCGGTTGACTTCATAGAGCCGATCCGTATCAATAGGAACGAGTTTCAGACGTTCCTCTGTCAACCGTTTAATCGTCGGTTTTGTATAGAAGCCTCCTCCCTGCGCTTCAGCCACGCAGACACCGTTCAGAACATAGCGGCGAACGCCCTCTGCCCAAAGCAGCGGGGCAGTTGTATCTTTGGGATAATCCCAGTATTGATCCATCCCGAAGAAGTCCAATTCTTCATGGAATACCGGGCGAATTTCTTTTTGAATTTTTGCATTGATTGTCAGCCGGAAGATGCCGTTCTCTTCCGTCCATTCATAACCGTACACGGCGGCTT
>OLHA01000746.1_pt1 | contig 18680 bp, 19 predicted proteins | sample 1605961 | NCBI WGS metagenome assembly OLHA01 (sample SAMN03283288) | human gut metagenome | biome: human-associated habitat; material: feces | host: Homo sapiens | place: Peru | collected 2012
GATTGAGCTATATCTATTTTAGGAACATCTATAGTGGTTAAAAGCGGTTCTATAAATAAATCGGTAGGCAAATTATCATGTCCTACAACCGATATATCTTTTGGAATATTATAATTATGATTTTTTAAAGCCTTAATAACTCCAATTGCAATAGTGTCGTTCACGCATATTAAAGCACTTGGCATATCTCTATTATCCGATAAATAATAGCCCATATCTTCAACAGTTTTATCATAAATTGAATCGACTAAAAAATAATCCGTATCTTGAAAAGTTATATTAAAGTAATTTAAATATTTATAAAAACTCTCTCGCCTTATTATTAAATTTGAAGCGTTCGATTTGCTATCAACCAAACCTATTCTCTTATGTCCAAGCTCGACTAAATGCTCGACTAATTGAAATATAGAATTTTCATTATTCATAGTTACAAAATGACATTTCAAATACGGATAATAAGCGTCCAAAAAAACTATTGGCATATTTATTGACGACAAAAAAATAATATCTTCTTCGTATAATTCCGTAGCTAAAATAATAATTCCAGAATAATTTTCTTTCTCTACATATAATTTTATTGAATTTAATTGTTCTTTTGAATAACTCGATATTTCTAATTTATAATTTAAAGCTTTACTTCTATTTATAATTCCCTGTATATAGTCCGCTAAAAATACATTATGAGTTTCATTTATAATGCGTCCATGCCTTTCTATTTTTAAGAAAGCTATTCTTTTATTTTTTGCATTTTTTTTATTTTGCTTATATCCCATATTTAAAGCTATTTCATTAATTTTCTTTGAAAGTTCGTTTCCAACTCCGTTTTTATTATTAAGAACAAGCGAAACGGTAGAAATTGAAACGCCAGCTTTTTTGGCAATATCTATAAGATTTACTTTACTTTTATTCATAAATGGCTATATTTTATAATTTAATTGCATATTATAATATATTAAAAATAAATTAAAATCAATATATAAAATAACTACTAAAATTTTAGTAAAAAAATTAATTTTTTTCTTGACATTTAGTAAAAATTTTATTATACTAGATATATATAAAAATTAATGGAGACAAACTCATGAAAAAATTAATCTCAATGCTATTAAATTTAGTATTTATAGTATTAATAAGTTGCGGGCAAAATGCTAATAGCGGTAGTAGTGTCACTAAATTAGAAGGCGCTCCAGCTCCTTTTGACGGCTCTAAAAAAATGCATTTCGCTTTAATTAGGCAAATGGTAGAAGGCGAATTTATGCAAATGTGGCAAGATGGCGCTCAAAAACAGGCTGATTTAATGGGAATAAAGCTTACGGTTTTTGGCAAAAATATGGATAATCAAGCTCAATCCGATTTTATTTATCAAGCTATAAATATGAAAGTTGACGGCATAATTTTAGACCATGGGCTTACTGAAACTTTATCAAAACCTGCCGCTGACGCCGTAGCCGCTGGAATTCCTGTTGTTGCTTTTGATGTTGATGTTAAACATCCCGAAATTAATCAAATAGCTCAAGATGACCATGCGCTTGGAAGAATGTCATTAGACGCTATGAATAAAGATTATAATCAAAAAGCAAATATCGGATATGTATATTTTGCAGGAATATTGCCTTTGGATAAAAGAGACCAATCTTTTACGGAGTTCAAAAAAGAATTTCCAAATATGAAAGAAATTGTTAGAACGGGAACGGTAGAATCTCCTTTTTCTGTAAAAAATGCAGAGCAGGTTAAAGCAGTGTTAAAAGCAAATCCTCAAATCAACGCTTATTTTGCTCCTTATGATGAATTTGCAAAAGGCGTGGTATTGGCTCTTGAAGAAGAAGGATTAACCGATAAAATAAAAGTTTATAGCGCCGATATATCAACTCAAGATATAGAATTAATGATTAAAGACGGAAGTCCTTTGGCGGCAACGGCTGCGACAAGTCCAAGATTAATAGGAGCTTTATCCGTTAGAGCGTTAGCGTTGAAAATAGTCGGAGAAGAAATACCGCATGATATATTAATTACTCCGATTTTATTTACGCAAGATATGTTAAGAAAAGCGGGAGTTAAAAACATGGAAGAGTTGGAGATAAAATTTCCAGAATTTAATAAAACTACAAATATGACGGCTTCATGGATTCCTATGATTAAATAAAATTTTGTTTTATAATAATAAATTTATTTTAAGGAAATAAAAATATGTCAAATACGAAAATACCAACAGTAAGATGGGACGGCAAAGATTTATTTATATTAGACCAAACTTTGCTTCCGATAACGGTTAAAGAGATAAAATTAAATACTGTAGAAGAAGCTTATAATTCTATAAAAGAATTAAAAGTTCGAGGAGCGCCAGCTATAGGAGTTGCGGCGGCTTACTCTCTTTTGATAAAATTAAAAGAAAAAACAAATTTACCGACTAACGAATTTTTTAAAATCGTTAAAGAGAGAGCGGATTATTTAAACTCTTCGAGACCTACGGCGGTAAATTTAAGTTACGCTTTAAATAGAATGGTAAATAAAATTGAATCTCTAAAAACCGATTCTTCTTTGGATTTGTATAATATCCTTGAAAATGAAGCTAAAAATATACATTCTGAAGACGAGAATATTTGCAGAAAAATAGGCGAATACGGAGTTGAGCTTTTGAAAAATGACTTCGGAATACTCACACATTGCAATGCGGGAAGGCTTGCCGTAAGCGGAATAGGAACGGCTTTAGCTCCAATGTATGTAGCTCAAGAAAAAAATATTAAAATAAGAGTGTATGCCGATGAAACGCGCCCTCTTTTGCAAGGAGCGAGATTAACAAGTTTCGAGTTATTTGAATCGGGAATCGATGTAACTTTAATATGCGATAATATGGCGGCTTTTATAATGTCTAAAGGCTTAATAGATATAGCTATAACGGGCTGCGACAGAGTTGCTGAAAACGGCGATGCGGCTAATAAAATAGGTACTATGGGAGTTGCAATATTATCAAAATATTTTAACATTCCTTTTTATATAGCTTGTCCCTCTACTACTTTTGATTTGAATGCCAAAACAGGCGCGGATATAATTATAGAAGAAAGAGACGCTAAAGAGGTTATAAATTTTGCGGGAGTTCAAACCGCTCCTTCAAATGTGAAAGTGAAAAATCCAGCTTTCGATGTGACGCCAAACGAACTTATAACGGGATTTATAACCGAAAAAGGAATAATAAAGCCTCCTTATAAAGAGAATTTGAAAAAGGCTTTTAATTAATTAAAAAATATTAATATTTTAGGAGAATTTTTTATGGAATATAAACAATTAACTTTAAAAACTATACCCGAATATTTAAAATCAATTTTGGAAATGAAAAAAATATTTAGCAGTTTTGATAATTTAAATGTTAGCGAAATAGGAGATGGAAATTTAAACTTTGTATATAGCATAACTAACGCGAATAACGATAAAGAAACAGTTATATTAAAACAATCCGTTCCTTTTTTGAGATGCGTTGGAGAAAATTATCCTTTAGAAAAAGACAGAATGAAAATTGAAATAAAAGCGCTTAAAGAAGAATATAAAATATGTCCGAATTTAGTTCCTGAAATTTATTACTTTTCCGAAGAGATGTGCGTAGTAATTATGCAAAATTTAAATAGGCATAAAGTTTTAAGAGGAGAGATAATCGAAGGCAAAAAGTTTCCTAAAGCGGCTGAAGATTTAACAGATTTTCTTTCGAGAACTTTATTTTTCACTTCCGATTATTATCTTGATAGCAAGACAAAAAAATCTATGGTTGTAGAATATATTAATCCAGATTTATGCGAACTTACGGAAAATTTTATTTTTACAAATCCTTTTGAAGATTCGGATACAAATGTTTACAATGAAAAATTTAATTTAGAAGAAGTAAATAAATTCCAAAGAGATGAAGAATTAAAAACGGCTGCGGCGGAAATGAAATACGCATTTATGACGAAAGCCGAAGCTTTATTGCATGGCGATTTTCATTTAGGAAGTTTTATGGGAAATGAAAACGAAACTTATATAATCGACCCAGAGTTTGCATTTTTTGGACCGATAGGATTCGATGTAGGAAAGGTTATGGCAAATTTCTTTATGGCTTATATTTCTCAAGAATATCATCAAAAAAGATTGGGGACAAATTCAATAGAGTTTAGAAAATGGTTATTTGAAACGGCTAAATATATGTTAACGGGAACTTTAAATAAATTTGAAAAATTATGGAAAAAACATTTGGATTATACGAAGCCTTTATATTGGCAATATCCAGAAGGAAAAAAGCATTCTGAAAAATATATTAAAACGGTTTTAGATAGAATTTTTAAAGATTCCGTAGGATTTGCAGGATGCGTTTTAATAAGAAGAACATTAGGACTCGCTAAAAATAAAGATATAGCGGGAATAGAAGATTTAAATGAAAGAGCGAGATTAGATTGTATATGCTTAAAAATTGGAAGAGAATTTTTGGTTAATAGAAATAAAATAAATAATATAGAAGAGATAGAAAATATAGTTAATAAATATTCGCCTATAAAATAAAAAACCGTAAATAAATTATGAATAAAGAAGCCATAGTAAGTTTAAAAAATATAGGAAAATCTTTCGGTTCTACGAGAGCTTTAGAATCAATATCTTTTGATTTTAGCAAGGGCGATATTACGGCTATTGTCGGAGCAAACGGAGCTGGAAAATCTACTTTAATAAAAATAATATGCGGTTATCATACAAAATATGACGGAGAGATATTTATAGAAGGCGAGTTAGTAAAATTTTCAAGCCCGATTGACGCTTATAATAAGGGAATACAAACCGTTCATCAAATTATAAATCAGGGAATTATACAAAATATGACGGTTGCGGAAAATTTGGTATTGAAAGATTTGCTAACCAACAGAAAAAATTTTTTAATAAAGAAAAAGAATTATATTGAAGAAGCCGAAAAAATAGCCGATTTAATGGGAATAGAACATAGCATACTTAATAAAGAAGTTTCTTATACGAGCCAAAGCGAAAGACAACTTATAATAATAGCGAGAGCTTTAAAATCGAATCCTAAACTTCTTATATTAGACGAACCCACCGCCGCAATATCGGAAAAAGAAACCGAAATATTATTTGAAAAATTAAAAGGCTTAAAAGAAAAGAATGTTACTATTTTATATGTTTCGCATAGACTCCATGAAATAGAAAGAATAGCGGACAAATTAATCGTAATAAGAGACGGAAAAATTTCAGATATAATGGAAAAGCCTATAAAAGTAGGAGAGATAGTAACGGCAATGATAGGCTCTGTTCCTAAAACTATTAAAGCAAAATCTAAAGAGAATATAAATAAAGAACCTTTAATAGAAACAAAAGATTTAGTTTTTATAAAGAACGGTTATCCTCTTAATTTAAAATTATATAAAGGAGAGATTACTGCAATAGCGGGATTAATCGGAGCGGGCAAAAGCGAATTTGGAGAGACATTATTTTCTATTAGAAAGCCTATAAGCGGAGAAATATTTATTAACGGTAAAAAATCGGAATATAAAAAAATTAAAGATGCCGTATATAACGGAATACATTTAATACCCGAAGACAGAAGCAATAATGCAATATTTCCAAATTTCGATATATCGGAAAATATAACGATTCCTTTTCTTAAAATATTCAGCCCGAAACTTATAATGAAAAGAAAATTGGAAGAGAAAGCGTCTATAAATATAGCTAAAAAATTATCTTTAAAATACTCTTCAATAAAAGATTCAATGGATAGTTTATCGGGAGGAAATCAACAGAAAGTTATTGTTGCAAGATGGATTTTTCAAAATTATAATTTAATAATATTAGACGAACCTTTTCAAGGAGTAGATATAGCTTCGAGATTTGATATAGGAAAATATTTAAGAGAGAATATTGAAGATAAAACGGCTTTAATTTTAGTAGCCGATTTGGACGAGGCTATAGAAGTCGCCGACAGAATAATAATTTTTAATTCGGGAAAAATGGTTTTCGAGCAGTATGGAGATAATATAGACAGAGATAAATTATTGCATTATATAAGTCGCGATATAAAAGAATTGTAAATTAATTTTTAAGGAGAAAAAATGAATAAAAAAACTTTAACGCATTTTTCAATAAGATACGGATTTTTAATAATAATGGTTTTATTGTTTATATTTTTTTCGATAACAAGACCCGTATTCCTTACGCCTTCAAATTTATTATCAATACTTCTTGGTTTAACGATATACGCCATACTTGCGCTTGGAGAGACTTTTCCTTTAATTGTAAATGGAATGGATTTGTCTATTGGAGCTATCGCTTCGCTTTCGGTAATGGTTTCGTCATATTGTATGGTAATATTGGAATTAAAAGGATATTACGCAATTATTATATGTTTGCTTATGGGAGCTATGATAGGTTTGATAAACGGATTATTGATTGTTAAATTAAAAATACCCGATTTATTAACCACTTTAGGAATGATGTTTTTAGTTCAAGGTTTGCAACTTATTCCTTCCGCGGGCAGGTCTATAGGAAACGGAATGAGTTTGCCAAATGGAGAGACGGCTAAAGGAGTATTTGACGAAGGATTTAAATTTTTAGGACAGGGCAGATTATTTGATATTATTCCTATTCCCGTAGCTTTTATGTTTATAATAGCGGTAATAGTTTTTATAGTTTTATCTTTAACAAGATACGGAAGAATATTTTACGCTATAGGAGGAAACAGCGAAGCGGCGCGACTTGTAGGAGTAAATATTTATAAATATAGAATACTTGCTTATATAATATCGGGATTTGTAGCTAGTTTCGCGGGTATAGTTCTTGCAGCAAGAGTAGGAAGAGGGGATGTTTCTTCAGGAGGAACTTTATTAATGGACGCTATAGCTTCCGCTCTTATTGGTTATGCTGTTTTAGGAGCGCAAAAACCAAATCCTTTCGGCACTATAGTCGGAGCAATATTTATAGGTATGCTTATAAACGGACTTACAATGCTTAATGTTCCTTATTATACTCAAGATTTTATTAAAGGTTGCGTTTTGGTAACCGCTTTAGCTTTTACCTTTGGACTTTCAAAAAGAAAATCATAATATAATTAAAGGAAATTATTATTTAAAAATTTTCATTAGTGATTGCAAATAATTCTCCGTTTGGCGCTACTATATAAGCTTCTTTATATTTAAAATTTTCATTTGTAAAAAAATTCGTTCCCATTAAAAATGCAATAGTCGATAATGCATCGGCTTCTTCAGAATTTGTATGAACTATCGTAGCCGAAATTGAATTATATGCAGGATAGCCCGTTTTAGCGTCTATTAAATGATGGTAATTTGTTCCGTTTTCAGTAAAATATCTTTCATAATCTCCGCTCGTTAATATTGCCGAATTCGTTGATTTTATTAACGCTAAAAAACCGTTGGCATCGTCTCTCGGATTTCTTATCGCTATTATCCAATCCGAACCTTTTTTATTTACTCCGTTTGCATAAGTGTCTCCGCCATAATCGATTAAATAATTTTTTATATTTTGTTTTTCAAAAATTTCAATTAATTTTGTTACAATATATCCTTTTCCGTAAGCGCCAAAATCGAAAGTTAATTTTTTTTCAAGATTTAATAATATTTTATTTTCATTGGTTATTATATTTAATTTTGAATAATCTACATTTTTTAAAGCTTTATCAATTTCAAATTGTTTAGGGACAGTTTGATTTTCTTTTATTCCAAATCCCCAAAGTTCTATTAAAGGACGAACGGTTATATCAAAAGAAGAATTAATTTTAGAATATTTTAATCCCGTTTCAAAAATATGAGAGATTTCTTTCGATATTTCAATCTCTTTAATTCCCTGCAAACTTTTTTTATTTATTATTGCAATTTCGCTTTTTTGATTATAAGGATTTATTATATTGTCCATTCTGTTAATTTCATTTGTTATAGAATTTATAATTTGATTAAATTTTTTTTCTGTAGTATCCGCCGTTATATTTAATATCGTGTCGCTTATTATTATAGTTTTTTTTATATAATCTTCTTTGTTTTTATATAAAGAAAAAATTATAATTAAAGCTACGGCGATAATTGGAATAAACGAATAAAATTTTTTTCTCATAAATAATTTTACCTTTTTTATTTTTAATATTATCATATATTTTCAAAATTAAAATACATAAAAATTTATAATTAAAAAGTAAAAATGATTTACATTCATTAAAAAATATTTTTCTTAACGCCTAAAAATGTATTAAATGTATTATAATGATTATTAATTTTTCTAAAATAGGTAAAAATATAGTAAATTTTTTGTAAAAATACTTGACAAAATTAATTTTAATTCCTATAATGTAAGTAGATAGAATAAATAATTAAACATAGTCAGAAATGACGAGGAGAATGCAAATGCAAAAATTTAAATTAGTATCAAAAAAATTGATATGCGTTTTAGTAGTTCTAACGGTTATAACTTCGGCTTCATTGTTTGCCGATTGGTATATTCCGTTAGACCAAGTGCCAGCTGTCGTTCTTAATACGGCAAGACAAACCTATCCGCAAGCTCAAGTATGGGCTGTAAAGATGGAATACTATAATGTCTATGAAGTAAAAATGTCTAATATGATGGAGCTTTATATAGATGTTAATGGTAATCTTTTAGGACAAGATTTTGACGATTAATTTTAGAGGAGGTGATTAAAATGAAAAGATTAATTTGTGTTTTGGCAATTCTAACGGTTATAACTTCGGCTTCATTATTTGCCGATTGGTATATTCCATTGGACCAAGTGCCAGCGGCTGTAATGGCTACCGCTAAAAAGACTTGTCCAGAAGCGGAAGTATGGATGGTCGAAATGGAAGCCTATAATGTCTATGAAGTAAAAATGAGCAATTTCATGGAACTTTATATAGATGTTAATGGCAATCTTTTAGGACAAATGGGACCAATGGGTCCGTATGGAACAACTAATTATTAAGGAGGTGATTAAAATGAAAAGATTAATTTGTGTTTTGGCGATTCTAACGGTTATCGGCTCGGCTTCATTGTTTGCCGATTGGTATATTCCATTGGACCAAGTGCCAGCTGCGGTAATAGCTACGGCTAAAAGAACCTATCCGCAAGCTGAAATATGGATGGTTGAAATGGAACACTATAATGTCTATGAAGTAAAAATGAGTAATTTCATGGAACTTTATATTGATATTAACGGTAATCTATTATATCAAAAATGGGACGATTAATTTTTTATTAAGGAGGTTTTATAATGAAAATAAAAAAATTATTAATCATAAGTTTAATATTAGGTTTAAGTTCGAGTATGGTTTTTGCCGATTGGATAGTTCCAGTTACGGCATTACCTCAAAAATCGAGAGCTTTTATAAACTCAACTTTTCCAGGAGTTCAAATTTGGAAAGTTGAAAGAGACGGCGGAAAATTTGAAGTTAAACTTTCAAACGGCGTGGATATAGATTTTTATATGAACGGCGATTGGAAAGATATTGACGGAGAATGGGTTACAATTCCTTTTAGCGTTTTGCCGCCTTCTGTTGCCAACACAGTTAAACAAACCTATCCGCAATCTGCGATTATAAAGGTTGAAAAAGAATGGGGAAACTATAAAATTAAACTTAATAATTTTATGGAACTATATATAACTTCAAACGGACAGCTTATCGGACAAAAATTTGACGATTAAGCTATAAAAAATAGTTTTATAAAAAAATTTAAAAGGGATGTCTTATAAAGGCTTCCCTTTTTTATTTGTATTTTTATTAGTTAAACTTTTACAAGTATTAATAACAATCTCTTTTAAAAGTTTTTTATCTTCAATATCTTTTATAAAATACATTGGTTTTGCATTATCTTATTAAATAAACAATCTATTTATTTAATAGCTTTTCTTAATAATTCTTTCATCTCTTCGGTTTCCGCCAAATCTAAAGCCGTTTCCCCTGTATCCGCTCCGTCAATTTTTCTTGATGCGTTTATATTCGCTCCGTTATCTATTAAAAATTTAGCCATATCGTAATTGCCTATTTTTGCCGCTCTTATTAAAGCCGTATAGTATTCGTCCGCCGCTCCATCATAATCTTCTCCCATTATACAGTCTACATTCGCTCCTTTGCTTAAAAGGAATTTTGCAAACTCATAATCTCCATTTTCCAAAACCATTATTAAAGGTTGATAAATATAAGTTCCTCCATCTCCATCGCTATCCGTATTTTCCGTTGAATTTACATCCGCTCCATTTTCTGCAAGATATTTTGCAATATCGTAATGTCCTAATCGAACGGCTCTCGCAAAAGGAGTATATTCGGCATAATTAAATAAGTCGTCTCCTTCTTCCTCCTTGCATACTATATTAATACTCGCTTTATTTTCTACAAGAATTTGAACCATTTTATAGTTTCCGTTATTCACGGCAATAGCTAATGCGACATATTCTTTGCTTTCCGAATAAAAATAGTATTCGGTTTGTTTTTGATTATGATTATATATAGATTTATTAATGTCAATTTTTTTGTTTTTTAATAATTCTTCAACGGTTTGAATATCGTTATTTTCAACTGCTTTTATAAATCTTTCTTCTTCCGAATTTAAATTATTATAATTAAAGGTTTTATTTGTCGTTATTTCGCTATCATATATATAAACTTCTTTATAGTTATATTTATAATCTTTATTATCATAATCGTAATATTTTAATTTATACCAATTTCCATCCTTTCCCAAAAGTTGCCAATAATAAATTTTTCCTCCATATCCGTTTATTTTAAAAAGTATTTTTCCTTTCGGACTTTCTCTTACATTTATATAATCGTCTTTGCTTATATAGAAAAACATTGTAGTATTTTCTTCTTCCGCTTCAATATTGTTTTGAATATCGTTTGTAGAGTTTTGAGAATTTCCTTTCATATTCGATTTTTCCGAACAGGCAATTAACAATAAAATTAATAAACTTATAATTAATATTTTTACTTTCATTTTCTACTCCAAATATTTTTTATTCTTTTTCTTTTTATTATTACTTTTAAGACTTTTACAAGTATCAATTATAATCTCTTTTAAAAATTTTTTATCTTCAATATATTTTATAAAATACATTGGTTTTGCATTTTTATAAGGAATGGCTTCTTCTAAATTATAATCTTTATTAGTTTCGACAATTTTTATAAGAAGTCTATTATCGTAAATTCCGCCGAATAAAATTTTATTATAATAAAGCAAATATTCTCCCATCATTGATTTATAACTTATATTTTCAAGCAAATCCAATTTATCTAAAATTAAATCTCTGTATTCTTTTGAAGTCGGCATAAATTAATTTTCCGCATATTTGCAAACATTAACCCATTTTTTGTAATTAACTATTTTTTCCAACTCTTCCACTTTTAATTTTATCGCGCTGTTTGAACTTCCGCAAGCTGGATAAACAATTTTAAGTCTTTTTAAAGATTCGTCTAAATAAATATCTACATTATCGTTTACTCCGAAAGGACAAACTCCGCCAACCGCATGCCCGATTAATTCTTCCACTTTCTCAAAAGGAATCATTTTCGCTTTTGTAGAAAATTCCGCTTTATATTTGCTATTGTCTATTTTGCAATCTCCCGCGACTATTATTAATATAGGTTTATCTTCCACAAGAAACGACAAACTTTTTGCAATTTCTTTTTCTTCAGAGTTTAACGCTTTTGCCGCTTCTTCAACCGTTGCCGATGAAACGGGAAATTCCATAACTTTATCGTCAAGCTCAAATTTTTTTAAATATTCTTTCGCTCTTATTAATGACATTTTTATTCTCCGATTTTTTATTAGATAAATATTTTAAATTAAAATTTGTTTAATAATATCATAAAAGAAATTAATTATCAATTAACATAATTTTATTGTAATTGCGAGTATTTGATAAAATGCTAAACAATCCAAATTTAAATAAAGTTAGATTTAAAAATTTGGTTTCATTAATAAAATGAATTTTATTAAAAGCGGATTGCTTCGGACTTCGTCCTCGCAATGACAGTTTTTTTGCCCCGTCATTGCGAGCCGAACGAAGTGAGGCGTGGCAATCCAGATTTAAGAAAATTAACTTTAAAAATTTGGTTTCATTAATAAATGAATTTTATCAAAAGTGGATTGCTTCGGCAGAGCCTCGCAATGACGATTATTTGACGCTTCGCGATGACGAAGATAAAAAAAATTATTTTGAAATAATAAGTCTTTTAGATTATGGCTTTTGCTATAATTACGGCTTTAATCATAATGAGAATAATCTAAAAAATTATAATTCTTCGGTTAATGAAAATTATAATTTTGCATTCGGTGAAAATTGCAATTTCGTAAAATCTTTTAATTACGATTTTGTAAACATTGAAAGCAAAAATTATAATTTGTCAAAAATCGGAAATTATAATTCTTTAAATGGTTCTTGTTATGGTTTTTGGCGTATTTATTTCATTTGCGATAATTTGAAGGATTTTTTATTTAATACGAAAAATCAAAAAAAATTTTAAAAAGGAGAGAGAAAATGAAAAAGATTTTTCTAACAACAATAGCTTTGCTTTCTATAGTAAGCGCGTCAGTATTTGGTATGTATGGAGTTAATTCGGGAGATTGGATTGGCTTCCTTACTCACGGTAATCAGTTCAGAGCAAGAATGGGGCAATTAGGCTTCACGCTCGGAAACGACACTATTAAAGGAACTTTCGGATTCTTTAATAATGGTAGAGGAGCTTATGGTTCTATGTTATCTCAATCTACAGCAGCGGGAGAGTCAGGAACAGGTTTATACTACGACTTTACTCCGACAATTTCTATGGGTTTAGCTTATACTTCTTCATTAATAAGCGTAGGCGTTGGTTATAATGCAACTATAGGACCAAGATGGAACAGATATAACAATAAAACCGAGCCTAAAAAAGTGGAAGCCGTAGTTCATACGCCTGTTTTGGTTTTAAACGCTTTGGATAACGCGTTTAGAATGGCTATTCCTATTCAAGTGGTTAATCTTACCGATAAATTTGACGGAGTAGGTAAAGGAAGCATAACGGCTGTAAGTTTAGACGCTCAATTTAGATATTTTACAGGTTTAGACTTCTTGCCTCAAATCAGATTGCTTATTAAATATGGAAACTATGGAATGCAATTAAGTCCAGAAGGAGGACAGAAAGAAAAAGTAACAATTGCGGAATCATTCGGATTTGAATTTAGACTTTACTTTGGCGCGATGGTGGAAGAAGTTGCTTTACAACCTTATATTAAATTGGTTTATAATGGCGCTTTAGGAAAACAACATAGTAAAACAAGCGTGACGGCGCTTGACGCTCTTAACGATTCTGCAAGATTTATGGGACAGATTACTTCATTATTTGCTAATCCTAATAATGCAACTCAACCTACAACTACTTATGGAGGAAACGCAGCTTGGAAAAAAAGCGCGTGGGATTTGACATTAGCTCCAACTTTGGGAATAACTGCAAACAGCGATATAGTTTCATTATATGTTGAGCCTTCATTGGGTTTGACAATTACTCAATCAGGAAGCGCAACAGACAACAAAGTTAAAGAACTTTACAGTTTATATTATGGCGCTTATGCTGAAATTTATATTACGCCTTTGAAAAACCTTGAATGGTATTTTGAAGTAGATTTAAATAACGGCGGAACTACTGCAGACCAAAGCGCTATAACATTTGCAGGCACTACGGGAATAACTTGGTATTTGCCAGCGCTTTAATTAGAAAGTAAATAAATTTATAATAAGGGACTTGTCGATTGGCGAGTTCCTTATTTATAAGTTTTTTCTTTTGGAAAGAAATTCTTTTAATTATCTCTATATCTTTTAAAGTTAATCCGCTATCGTTTAATTCGCCTTGAGCCATTTTATCGTTTACTATATTTTCTATAAGTCTTTCTAAATTCTCTCTTGTAGGAATTTCTATAGTTCTGCTCGCCGCTTCTATAGAATCTAATATCATAAGTATAGCCGTAATTTTCGATTGAGGACGCGGTCCTGGATAAGTAAATAAACTAATATCGACATTTGGATTTTCTTTATAAGCTTCGACATAAAAATATTTTATTAAACTTGTTCCATGATGCTCTTTAATTGCAGCTATCACTTCTTTTGGAAGTTTATATTTTTTTGCTATCTCTACTCCGAATCTGACATGCGATTTAACTATTGACGCCGATAGAGTAGGTTTTAATTTTAAGTGTATATTCTCTTCTCTATTTGTATTTTCAATAAAATATAAAGGATTTTCTGTTTTTCCTATATCATGATAATAAGCGGATACGCAAGCCAATCTTCCGTCTTCTCCTATCTCTTCGGCTATAATTTCAACCAAATTCGCCATATTTATAGAATGGTGATAGGTGCCTGGAGCGTTCATTTGCAATTGTCTTAATAAAGGATTATTCAAATCGGCAAGTTCCTGCAATTTAAAAATACTCGCCGTTTCAAGCAAATATTCGCATACGGGCAATATTATCATAACCAAAATAGCCTGAATTAATCCGCTTACAAAAGATAATGCAAAAAGTATATAATCAAATCGTATATCGTTTATTAAAAACATATTTATAAGAGAGATTACGCTTAAATATATTCCCAAATAAAAACCTAATAATAATACTCCGTTTCTATTGTTTATTCTTTTAGATATTATAGAAACTACTATCGAACCTATAAATAAAGAAAAAGTTTCAAATATTCCAGCCTGCGTCATATTCGCGGCTAAAACCGTTATACATATAGTTACTATAGAAGATATTCCTCTTTTCGCTCCTAATAAAGAATTTAAAATTGCAAACATAGGAATAAAAGTATATATATAAAATGGCAAATATTCTTCTATGAGTTTATTTGAAATATAATTTGAGCATATATAAGCGGTTGTCATAATAAATATATATTCAAAACAAAATAGCAAATAATTTTTAAAATTTGTATAGAAAGAAATTTTAAATCTAAAAATAATATAACCTAAAGAAATAAATAATAAAAGAATAAAAAACATTTGTCCTATTAAAGCGCTAAAATTAAAACTTGAAAAATTATTATCGTTTAATATATATCTTAATAAATTTACTTTCTCTTCGGTAATTCTCTCGCCTTTTTCTAATATCGGATAGCCCGCTTTTATTGTAGTATAAACAGGCTCTATATTTTCCGAAACTTTATCTATTTCAGCTTGAGTTCTGTCGGAATTATAAATTAAATTATCTACTAAAAATGCATTTATTAAGGACGATAGAGTATTCATATTAAATATATTAAGTTCTCTATATTTTGCGCCGATTATAGAACCTAACTCCATCCTTAAATCTTCTAAAAAATGAACTCTGTTTTTTGGAACTATTTTCTCTTCGACTATAGATTTATGAAATTTATAAACGAATATTCCATTATTTTGTATTAAACCTATCGTTTCGGGGCTTAAATTTCTTCTCGATATTATTCCTCTTTCTAAAAAATCGCTTATAGTATCTTTTACTTTATTCTCGTATTCTAAATCTATATCGCCTATTATAGCGTTTGAAAAGACGGATTTATTTATAGACAAATTATAATTGCTTGAAAATTCATTATAAATATCGTCAATTAAAATATCGTTTGAAAGGCTATTTTCGTAAGAATTTCTCATAAATGAAAATACTTCGCCTATTTTAGATATAGTATTTTCTTTTATTTCCGCTGGCATATCAAATATTGGTCTTATATTTGCTTTGGAATAATTTATAAGTTTATCGGTTTCTTCTCTATTTTTATATTTTATAGTTCGCTTTAATATAAGAGATTCTTCAACCGTTTCGCCGATTGGCGGAATCGTTATTTTTTGCATATAGCTTGGAAAAACCAACACTAAAGTAAAAGCGTATAAAACAATGGCTATTAATAATTGAGATATCCTTTCTATATTCGGAGTTTTATTTATAACCGATTTCATTATTTTTTTATTTGTATTCATTATGCGTCCTAATTAAATTATTAAATTTTAAGTTATTATAAAATTCATATATTATATAGTAAATGAAATAATCTTATTGTCAATATTATTTTTTAGACATTTTGATGCAAAATTAAATATTAAAAAAATTATCTAATATAACTTTTTCTTTTTTCCATTCGGGCATATATAAAGAAATTGTATTATAAAAATCTTTGCTATGATTTGGATATAATAAATGAGTTAGCTCATGTAAAATTATATATTCTATCGTATGAATAGGATATTTCATTGATTCCAAATTTAATAATATATGTTTTTTTGCTATGTCGCATGAACCCCATTTTGATTTTAATTTTTTTACCGTGAAAGTTATATTTGTATTTAAATTCATCAAAGAAGAATATTTTTTAATTAACTCTTCAAAAAGTTTTATAGCTTCTTTCTTATACCATATATCGAGCATTAATTGTTTTTTTCTTTTGTTATTTAAATTATTTGAAATATTTACATACATATACATAATTCTTCCCGCAAGTATAATATTTTCTCTTCTGCTTTTTACAACTTTAAGCATATAGCTTTTTCCGAGATAAAATATTTCGTTTCCGTCTTCAAGCTCTTTAAGAGTAAAGTCGCTTATATTTCTTTTTTGCATCGCTTCTATTCTCTCTTCAATCCAATCTTTCCGTTTTTCTATAATCTCTTTTATATATTTTTTGGTAACTCTTTTAGGAGCGTTTACATGAATATTTAAATCGGGCTTTACTCTAATGTATATATTTTTTATTTTTTTGTAATGTATTATTATTTCTTTCATATATTGATTTTATAGAGTATATATGGAATATTATAATTTTCAACCGATTTTTATAAAGGCATGCGAATTTAAATTCATAAGTAAAAATAAACTTTTTCAAATATAATTATTTATTAATTTTATAAAATATTTATTATATATAATTCTTTCTAAATGTTAATATTCTCTAAACTATAAATATATTTTATTGACATTTGCAAATAAAATAATATTCTTAAATAAAAGTTTTTTAAATAAATTAATTAAAAGTTAAATTTAAATTAAAAATGAAGGTTAGAAAAAATGAATAAAAATGAAATTAAATCAAAATATATGATAATTGAAGGAATAGTTTCGGTTATAATAAATATATTATTATTCGCTTTCAAATATGCAGTTGGAATTTTTTCGGGTTCGCTTTCGATTATTGCGGACGCTTGGCATTCTTTAAGCGACTCTATAAGCAGTATAATTGTAATAATCGGCGGAATATTTTCAAAAAAGCCAGCGGATAAAGAGCATCCTTTTGGACATGGAAGAATCGAACTTATAACGAGTTTCATCGTTGGAATAATGCTCATTTTTATAGGTTATACTTTTTTTGCCGAAGCTATAAAAAATCTTCTAAATAAGCAAACGGCGACTTTTAATAAAATTTCTATTATTGCAATGATAGTGTCGATTATTATAAAAGAAATTTTAGCTCAATATTCTTTTTGGGCTTATAGAAAATCTGGAGCGAAATCATTATATGCGGACGCTTGGCATCATAGAAGCGACAGCATTACATCGATAATAATTTTAGTAGGAATTTTAATCGGAAAAAATTTTTGGCAATTAGACGGCATATTAAGTATAATCGTTTCAATCGTTATATTTATAGCCGCTTTCGATGTTATAAAATCAAGCATAAAACATTTAATTGGAGAATATCCTTCCGAAGAAATTATAAATAAAATAAAAAATATTGCGAAAGAACTTAATTTAAATGTGGAAAGTTTGCATCATTTCCATATACATATTTATGGCGCTCATACGGAAATTACTTTTCATATTCGCTTTCCAAAAGATATGACAGTTTTTGAAGCTCATAATATGGCGACTTTGCTTGAAAATGAAATAAGAGAAAAATTGTTTATAGAGGCTACTATTCATATTGAGGCTTATTAAATAATTATAAACATTAAAACTTGAAATATTTTATTTATAGATATAGAATGATTAAAAATAAATTAATACTTTGGGAGTAAATATATTTTATGAAACAAGTAAATAATATATGTAAAGTGCCTTTTGGCTTTATAGAAATATTTGGTAATGGCGATGTTTATACCTGTTGCCCAGATTATATTTATAATGGATGTATCGGAAATATATTTAAACAACCGTTTTTAGATATCATAAATTCTGAAAGAGCAATGCAAATCAGAAAAAATTCATTAGAAAACGATTATTCAATGTGCAATTTAGATTTATGTTCTCCAAATACTATGCCATTTGCAGACCAACTCGATTCTAAATATATAGATAACATTAATTACAATACCGTTCTTGAGAAAGTAAATGTAATAAAATTTAGTTATGATTTAGACTGTCAAATTAGATGCAAAAGCTGTAGAGATAATACTATAAGAAATTCAAAAGAATATATTGAAGAACTTGATGAGATAGATAGTGAGAATTTATATACTTATTATAAAGATATTATTAATAATAGTATTATTGATATTTTTGTAGTAGGAGATGTAGATGGTGATAAAATAAAGAATATTTTTAAAGATAATTTTAAGGCTTATATGTTTCATCCTAAGAGAGTTGATATTTTAGTTAAAGAGCTAGAGCCGGCTAAAAGAATAAAGAAATATAAAGATATAGAGGATGCTAATCAGAGTCAATTTACTATGTTATGTTCATTAAATGGGTTGACTGATTTTGAGAGAAAGTATGTTTTACTTGTTTATAAT
>OLHA01000747.1_pt1 | contig 18668 bp, 15 predicted proteins | sample 1605961 | NCBI WGS metagenome assembly OLHA01 (sample SAMN03283288) | human gut metagenome | biome: human-associated habitat; material: feces | host: Homo sapiens | place: Peru | collected 2012
AAATTATAAATGTTGAAATAAAATTTTTAAATGGGCCTGTAGCCAAGTGGTAAGGCATGGGACTGCAACTCCCTGATCGCTGGTTCAAATCCGGTCGGGCCCTCCATATAAAAAACATACGAACTCCTAAGGTTCGTTTTTTTGTTAAATTGGAAATTCCATTATAAAAAAAGACAAATATATTTGACTTTGATACTAATGGAAAAATCAATACAAGTTAAATTTTTTATACAAAAAACTTAGGTAACTTTAACACTTACATCAAAGCACCTAAGTGATTATTATGATTAATATTACTTTTTTAATTTTTCAACAAATTGTTTATATGCTACAAATTCTTCATTACTTTCATCAATTTGCAAAACATATAAAATTTTTCCATACAACATATTTAAATATTTAATTGAATTAATAGATATTTTACATTTTTCTAGGTGAGATTTTAATCCAAATTTTTTAATATAATATATATTACTATTTATAGTATTGTTTAATAAAATTATGGAGGATTAAAATGACAAATAGTAATAATGGATTCTTTGGAAAATTTGGCGGAAGATTTGTTCCCGAAGAATTAGAAAAAATCTTAATCGAATTAGAAAAAGCATTTTCGCATTATATCAACGATAAAGATTTTTTAAATGAATTAAACGAATTGAGAGACGATTTTATAGGCAGACCGACTCCTTTAATGTTTGCAAAAAATCTATCCGAAAAAATTGGCGGAGCTAAAATTTATGTCAAATTGGAAGGCTTGGCTCATACGGGCGCTCATAAAATCAATAACGCGATAGGACAGGCTTTACTCGCTAAAAAAATGGGCAAGAAAAAAGTAATCGCCGAAACGGGAGCGGGACAACATGGACTTGCGACTGCGGCGGCATGCGCAAAATTGGGACTCGAATGTTCTATTTATATGGGAGAAATCGATGTTAAAAGACAACAACCGAATGTAGCTTCTATGGAATTATACGGAGCTAAAGTCGTGCCTGTAAAAATTGGCGGAAGAGGATTAAAAGATGCGGTAGATATGGCGCTTCAAGATTGGATTAAAGATTTGAGCGACACTCATTATTTGCTTGGAAGCGCGGTAGGACCTAGTCCTTATCCCGATATTGTGAGAACATTTCAATCGGTAATTGGCAGAGAATTAGAAAAACAAATTAAAGAAAAAAATTTAAATGTTAAAGCTTTGATTGCATGCGTTGGCGGAGGTTCTAACGCAATAGGATTTTTTGAGCCTTTTATAGAAAAACAGAATCCTAAACTTATAGCGGTTGAAGGCGGAGGAATAAGTATGAATCTTGGAGAAAATGCGGTTAGAATGAAAAATCCTCACGCTAAAGATTTTACAGCTCAAGGTTATAGAAGTAAATTTATATTAAAAGAAAATGAAGAGATAGCGGAAACTATGTCAATATCGGCGGGATTAGATTATCCTGGAGTTGGACCTCAACTTGCATATTTGGGAGAAAGCGGAAGAATAGAGTTTACTTATGCAACAGATAAAGAAACCGTTAATGCCGTTAAAGAGTTCGCTAAAAACGAAGGCGTTATATTCGCGTTAGAAAGCGCTCATGCGGGAGCAAAAGCTATAGAATATGCAAAAAATTATAATAAGGACGATGTTATTATAGTTAATATGTCGGGCAGAGGAGATAAAGATATTTTTATAACCTCGCCAATATTCCGCCCAAACGAATGGAAAAACTTTTTGAAAAGCGAATTGGATAGATTAGAGAAAAATGTAGATATTCATAAATTCTAATATTTTAATACAATTATAATAGGCTTTGTTTAATTAATAATTTATTTAATGATTTTAAATCTACAAATAAAGCCTATTATTTATTTTGAAGTAAAGTAAAATTTATTTTTTACTACCGATAATAAATAACGAATAAATTTTGTCCACTTTTTATAATTATACAAAAATCTAATCAATTTATATTATTGACTTATATATAAATCCGCATTATTCTACTTGTCTAAAAAATAATTTTAAGGAAAAATAATTTGAAATTGCCTTTAAGTATAGAAGAAATTAACGATATAATAGAAAAAAATTATAATAATAAATACGATAAAATTACCGCGTTTATAAAAGATTCTGAAATTTCAAATGTTTTTATAAAAGATAAAAGCGTCAAAGTTTCGCCAAAAGTTATAAGATATATTATTGGAGAATATTTAAACTTAAAAGAAATTTTGAGATTGGATAATGTCGATAATATCGGCTATTCTTTAGATAACAATTCTTTTAGAGAAGCGCTTGAAAAAATTTATATTGCAAGCAAAAAAGACAATAAAACTAAAAATATACTTTATCCTTATTGCATATTCGCTTCAAACGAACAGATTAATAATTTGTATAAAGAAGCTAAAGAAATTGCAAGCTCAAGATCTAAATATGCATCATTTATGTTTGAGGCTATAGCTTTAAATGGAACGAAAACGGCTTTGAATTTGGTTTACGAAGCTTCAAAAAAATTAAAACAAAAAACCGTTAGATTTACTTGCAAGGCTATTTTGAATTTAATTGCAAAAGAAATTGGAGCTCATGTAGAAGTTTTTGCAGATAAAATAATTCCAGATTTTGATTTTGATAAAGATGGAATAAGAATAGTTGAAGCAGAAAATAAAAAATTCAAAATAACTTTAAAAAATGATTTTAGTATTTCAATATTTGACGAAGAAAAAAATAAAGAGTTTAAAAATTTTCCTAAAGATTTTCCCGAAAATGATAAAAAAGAACTTTCAAAATTAAAGAGCGAAATTAACAGAGTTTTGAAAATACAAACGGAAAGATTGCAATATGTTTTTTTGGACGGTAGAAAATGGAGTTTTGAAGATTGGAAAGAAATATTTTTTAATAATCCTTTAATGAAAGATTTTGCAATAAAACTTATATGGGGTGTTTACGATAAAAAAAATAAATTATTAAAAACTTTTAGATATATGGAAGACGGTTCTTTTAATAACGAAGACGATGAAGAGATAAAATTAGAAGATAAAAAATTAAAAGATAAAATTTTAATCGGACTAATAAGTCCAATAGAGATGAATAAAAAAATTATAGAAAAATGGCAAAGACAATTAAACGATTATGAGATAGTTCAACCTTTTAATCAACTTTCTACAAAAACAAAAAAAGAATTAATAAAAAAAATTCCTTCAGTTGTCACAGCCCGAACGATTAGAGGATTGGCTTCAAAATTATGTTTAGAAACGGAATACGGAGACGGCGGATTTATATACGGTTATTATTTATTCGACACTTACAACGAGGCTTATTTAGAAATTATAACTTCAGGAATTTTTTACGGCGCTTATAATGACGAAGAAATTAACATAAAAATAAATTTCAGAAATGCAGATGAAAGATTTGAATACGGCGCTTATTTAATACTCTATAATTATTTGAAATAATGCGATATTTTATTAATAAAACAAATCTTATAATTTGGCGTTTGTAAAATTATAATCTGTCAATAATAATATTAATTCTTGTTAAAAAATAATTAACATTTTTTAAACTTTCCGAAATCAAAAAATCTAATCTTTTTTTAATATCGTCTTTTCCTCTTTCGCTCATTATAATAACAGCAGATAAAATATTTTTTAATATCGGCGCTTTCTCTTTGTATTTTTCTATTATATTTATTATTTCGTTATAATTGTTTTTTTTATAATTTATTAAAATATTTCTAAACTCTTCTAAAATATTTTTTAATTCAATGTAGGCTTTTTTTATATCGTCTTTTTTGTCTATCTTATATAATTTTTCCGCTATATTTAAAACTTTTTCTCTCGCTTTATCTTCTAAAAAATTTTCTATAATATCTTCTTTAAAAGAATTTATATCAATCGCATCGGATTTTATTCTTCCTATAAACATTTTTGAATATTTATTTTTTAATTCTTTAAAATATTCAATTTGGTTTTCAAAAATAAATTCAGTCGGCGGATAAACATTTATATTTGAATTATTTTTTATGGCTTCAAAATAATAAGATTCCATAGTTTTTAATTTGCTCGTTTTATTAATCATATATTCGTAAGATAATGCATGCTTAATATGTCTTTGATAATAAGGATAACTATTGTCAAAACCGATTAAAAGAACTTTATCGAAATTAGTATAATAAGCGAAATCTATCATTGTAGTCGCAACCGTGCTTGAAGTTGTAAGCGAAGATAAATCGGTAAACTTTTTTAAATATTCAACAATTCCTAAATTGTCAGTCGAAGTAAATCTTATAATTTTTGTTCTATCATAAATAATTTTTGGAATAATTTTATTGCAAGCTATATCCATTACTAAATAAGGAAATTTTTTATTTTCGCATACAAAATCTAAAGAATTAAAAAATCCTCCGTCAACCGTTATAATAAAATCGGGAATAATTCCATTTTTGCATAAAACCGAATAACTCGTATCAACGCATATTATTATTAAATTTTTTCTATGAGTTTTAATTTTTTTTATATAATTTATTAAAGTTGGACCAGGGCAGATAAGCAAAGCATTAAAACCATTAAACGCATTTTTGAAAACCGAAATATCGGAATATTTATTTATATACTCGCTATTTAAAATTATATTTTTTGTCCAAATATTTTCAAAATATAAATTCGTCCATATATTTGAAAATTCTTTTTCAATATTATTTAATATCTCTTCATAAAATTTATTAGCTTTATCTTTTTCTTCTTTTGTAAGAGACGGAAGCAAAACCAAACTCACTCCGTTTATATTTTTGTAATCTACAATTTTATTTACATAATCAATATTGTCTTCGGCATGAATAAAGAAAATATTTTTTTTGTCGGTATTAAAAATATTATAATAAGAATATTTAAATAAATAATCGTCTTCTACGACTACTATTATTTTTAAACTTTCCAAAATTTTTTTATCAAAATAATTTTCAATATTTTCAATCAAATATTTAATAATATAGCCCAAACCGTAGCCGTAAATTATAAGAAGATTTTTATTTTTATTGATTTTCTCTAAAGTTCTTTTGCATTCGTTTTCAATATTATATTTGCTATGAACGGCTCTATTATTTTTATAAGCTATAATAAAACCGTCTGCATTTTTTTCTATTTTGTATTCGCTTTTTTTATTATTCAAATCATTGTTTAAAGCGTTATGCAATTTTACCGAAATATTCATAAAATAATTTAATCTTTAAATTAAACATGTATTATAATTTTTGTCGGATATTTCATTTTCATTATTAGTAAAAGATTTCATTTTGTTTATATTATTCATAATAATCTCACAAAAAATTTTATATTTAATATTATAAATCAAGAAAATCTTTTAAGAATTTTCCAACGCCGTCATCATTATTATTTAAAGCTATATAATCGGCGCTCTTTTTAAGTTCTTCCTCTCCGTTTTCCATAGCGACTCCGACTCCCGCAAATTCAATCATTTCAATATCGTTGTAATTATCGCCGAAAGCGATTACATTTTCTCTCTTTATTCCTTTTTTATCGCAAAGCCATTTTAGAGCAGAACCTTTATTTATTCCGTCTCTCAATATCTCCAAAAAATTTGTATGCGAAAAAGAAGTATGAACTTTAACGGTTTCTCTTATTTCGTCTTGCAATTTTTCCAAAACTTCTCTATCGCCTATAAAAAGCATTTTGCTAAATTCAAATTTTTCTATATTATGTAAACCTATAAAAATTTCTTTAAGGTTTTCTTTTTGAACATATCTTCTAAAATAAAAATCTTCTTCAGAGGCTATATATTTATTTCCGCAATAAACATGCAAATAAACATCGTATTTTTTATAAATATCCATTATTTTAAAAGCGGTTTTTTCTTCCAAAGGCTCGTTATAAACAAATTTTCCGCTGTCTTCGACAATTAAAGAACCGTTAAGAACTATGGACTCGTTTTTATTATTTAAATAATTTTTATAGCGAATCATTCCCTCAAAAGGTCTGCCCGTAGATAAAATTATTTCTACTCCATTATTCATTAAATATTCAAAAATTTCTTTGTTGTATTTGCTTATTTCACTTTCGTTATTTAATAAAGTGCCGTCCAAATCTGTGGCTATTAATTTTATATTTTTTAAATTATTCATAGCTATAAATTATAATATATATTATTTTAAAAACAAGCGATTTGATAAAGGCAATATAAATAATATTTTGTTATAATATAATTGTTATAATTAAAAATCTTCGCTATTAAATTTATCATCCGTAAGCAAACCATTTTCTTTTATAACATTAAATAAACATTCTATTATCGAAGTAAAATTTGCATCTATAAATTCTCTTGCTTTTTTAGTCGTTCTAACGGCTTCGTTTACATCCGTGTCGTTTTCATTAATTCTATGAGCTAAAGTGTCTCTTATTTGATTAATCGCTATCCAATTTTCAGCAGGAAGCCTCCTTATATTTTTTATCCGATTATTACTTCCATCCTTGCTAAATTTAATGCTTTTTCCGTCTTTAAATTGAACTTCGCTTGAAGTATGAAAGTGATAACATAATATATATTCATTTTCTTTATAATTAATTTTTACGGTTTCGCCTTTCCACCTTGCTATCTTACTTATCTTTTTTTCTTTAGTTTCTTTATCTATCTTTATATTTGCATAACCGTCCGCATTTCTAATATAATCAAATAAACGAATTACTATAAGCTCTTTTCTTGAAACCGACATAATCTCATATATATCAATTAAAACTTTCTTATCCTTTATTTTTACAGATTTATTTAAAACTTCAATTCCTGCGCATTCGTTTATTAGTTTTATAATATATTCATAATTTTTAAAATCTTCATTATTAAATATATCTAAAAGATTTTTTGAATTATCTTTATTTAATTTATGTAATGATATTGTCAAATATTTTAAAACTTTTTTATAGTCAATATTGTAATTTTTTATATTTTTTATAATCTTATTAGCTATTTTACTGCAAAGTTCATAATTTTCTATATCGAATGCCACTGAAAGAGCATGCAAATTAAAATCAGGTTTTTCTAAATTATAAATATATAATTCGTTCAAAGATTCTTTAGCCGCATTATAATCTATATGTCCTCTTTTTTGCATTCTATACATAAGTTTTATAGTTGTGAAAGCGTCTTTAATAGCGGATTCAAATAAATCGTAATCTATAGAATTAAACTCTATTATTGATTTTTTGAGATATTCTAAAGATTCTTTTGCAGTTTCTTCACATTCGTTTACTTTATAAGTATTCCATCCTTTAACTCTATAGTAGTAAAAATCTTTTGTTAATAAATTTGAGCAAGTATCTATTAATTTAAGAGATATTTTATATTCTTTTTCTTCATAATATAAATTTGCTAAATCAATAATAGCATCTTTTTTGTATTTATCTATCTCTTCTCTAATAATATGAGTAAAGTCATAACCTTCTTGATAAATTCCTGATATAGGCTTACAAAAATAATAATCATCAATATAATATTCTAATTCTTTGCCGTTTTCATCCCATATAATGCCATCTTTAACTTTTATTTTATTACCATTTTTATCGATAAAAAAATTATCCATTCCAATTACAGACTGGTTAAAGATTTTTAAAAATTCATTTTTATCGATAAAAAAATTATCCATTTTATTGCCATTTTCGTCTACAAAATTTGAACCATCATATTCTCTAATGCCTTTTTTATACATCCAAAGTATAAGGTTAACATCTACACAATCACTAATACTTTCTTTATAGAATTTTTCAGCTTTTTCATAATTTTTAATATCTTTATCTTCTTTGTATTTAATATGGTGTATTTTTCCCAAATTATATTCGATTAATCCAATTTTTGGGTGATAATAATTTCTTGTTTCTTTCCAAAAATAAACTTCTTCATTCTCGTATTTTATATCCCTATCAACTTGATTAATATTTATAAAATCTTGTAAATAATTTGCCGATTTATCTATATCCTTATATTTTTCATTATTCATATAAAATAATCCTTTATTATATAATATTGCTAAATCATAGATAGAAAAATTTTTTGTAGGTTTTTTATATTCTACTTCTTCATATTGAGCTAAAATAATTTTGGCAATTTTATTTTCTTTCTCAATAGATAATAATTCTTTCGATAATTTATATAAATTGTCTTTATCATTATAGTAATAGTAATCAATGTATATAAGGAGTTCATATATATTTATATCTATTTTTTCATTTCTTTTCTCATGATAATCTTTTATTTTTAATACCGCTGGTAATATTTCTTTTTCTTCCCAAACTAAATTATGTTTCTTTGTATAATTTATAAGCTGTAAAAATATAGGTAAATCTATTTTGCCTTTTATATATCTATCGGCGAATAATGTAAATGCTTCTTTTAAATCTCCGTTTTTTTTATATCGAAGTCTTTTAAATAATTCTAAATTTTTTTCAAATTCTTCTCTATCGAATTCCAAATATAATTGTTCCATCTTTATTCTCCTTAATTTTATTTATTTTCTAATTTAATATATCTATCGTTATATTTAGATATATCGTATTTCATTTTCAAAAATTCTTCTTCCAAATTAACATTATCATATATAAGGCTTTTTGAGTAGATATATTTATTATTTATATTATTAAAAAATCTGCCTTTCGAGTCAAGCATTATATAAGACGAAGTCATGGCGTTATTATTTTCAATATACATTATATTTTTATGACTGCTGTGATTTGCCAAAAAATAATTAAATTCTTTTTTAGTTATTAGCAAATCTTCGCATGGATTTAAATTGTTTATCGGAAGAACTTGAAATATTTTCCATTTGTCTGGCTTAATTTTTTCAATAAACGAATTCAAATTTTCTTTATAATTATATCTATTTATAACCGTGTTGATTTTTAATAATCTTCCGCTATCTTTTATTTTTTTACAAATATATAAATATTCTTCTTCGCTTATAGTTTTTTGGTTATGCAATTTCCTACCAATATTTATACATGTTTCGTTATTTATCGAATCTATACTTAATCCTACAGTTTCGCAATATTTTACGGTTTTACTAAAAATATTATTATCTCGTAAAAACATCGCACCGTTGCTTACTATACTTAAAATATGTCCTTGAGAATGCAATTTTTCAAGCAAATAAATATATTTTCCGTAAATGGTGGGCTCTCCGCCGACAAGATTAATTTCTTTGAAAGACTTAATTTTTGGAATTACATCAAATGTAATATCTTTGCAAGATTCTTTTGAAGAATAACAAAACTTACACTGCATATTGCATTTGTTAATAAAATGCCAATTTAATTTTAAATGATTAAAAATACTCATATTAAATACCTCCGATTTTTTACTAGCTTTCCTAATCGTTGATATTATATTTTAAGTATTATCAATCTATTTAAATTATAGCAATTTTTTTAAATAAGTCAAGTCAAAAATTAAAAAAAATCTTAAATTTACAGACTTTTTGCTATTTTATTCAATTTAATAATACATTTCATACATATTTTGAAAGAAAATGAATTTATAATTTAAAAAAAATTAAAATTTAACGCTACTTTATAATAAAATAAAATTATTTATATTATTTATTTTGCTTTATTATCGCATTAATTTTTTTATTATAATAAGATTTTTTAACTGTTATGCGTAGAAATTTTTAATTTATAATTTTTAGGATTATATAATCAATATTACTTAAATATTTATTTTTATTAATTAAATTTCTTCAGTATCTAAATCTTCTTCGCTTTTTATATAATATTCAATTCCTCTCATAGAAGCGTCATACACGGAATAATCAACCTCGTAAATAATTCCGCTTTCTGGTTTAACATATACTTTATTGTCAATATCGTAAACTAATTGATATATAATTTTTGTATTATCTTCAAAATATAAAATAACAATCGCGTCTGGAGTTCTAAAAAGTCTCTCAATTCGCGGCGAAACATTATAAACGAAACCCGAAGCCTTTATTAAAGATAAAGTTGAAAAATCATTATAAGCTTTTTGCAAATCGGTTTTGTTCTCTATAGTTTCAACAACCCAATTAGTTCTATTTATTTTTTTTATAATATTCGTATGATTCACTGCAGAAATTACAACCGCTTTAACGGAATCTAATGATATTGAATTATTAAATATTTCTTTATCGCGCAACATATCGACAGTTTTTTTCAAAGCTTCAATATAAATTGATTCAACGCTAAAATATTCGTCATTATATTTTACATAATATCTCTCTTCATCAGCCGTTTTATCTCCGACAAATATTTTATATTTTTTATTTCCTTCCCAAATTGTAAATTCGCTTGAAGGATTTTCTAAACCGAAAGATTTAACTTCGGATAAATTAGTAATTATCATATCGATATTTAAAGTATTAAAATTTTTAACATTTGCAAACGCTTCAAGTTGGTCAACTTTATAATCGCTCGCATTTAACGGAGAGATTATTTTCCAAACATTATTTATTTTTTCAACTATTATAGGCTCGCTTTCAAATATCAATTCGTATTTATTGGCGTTAGTTTCGTTAAGCTCAAATATTTGAGTTCTTGGTTTATTAGACGCGATTTCGGCGCTTCTTTTTTTTGTTATATAAAAAGCCGTAAAACTTATAATTAAAAGTATTATAACTAAAATCAATAATTTAATAATATTTTTATTCTTCATATAAATTGCAAATCCTATTTTCTATTTTGAAGAACTATATTAGATAAATATAAAAATATAGTCGTTATCGATAAGAAATAAATAATATCTCTTAAATCCAAAACTCCTCTCGAAATGCTATTAAAATGATAATCTCCGCTTATAAACTCCATAACATTTGAAAGCGAAGGAAACAATAAAGCTAATAATTTTAAGAATATATTAAAAAATACGGTTATAGCAAGTCCAACCATTAAAGCTATTATTTGGTTTTTAGTTATCGAAGAAGCAAATATTCCAATCGAACATAAAGCCGATATTAAAAATACGCTTCCAATATATCCGCAAATCACTGGTCCTAAATCCAATCTTCCTAAAAATAATAAAGTTATCGGATATAATAAAGTCGGCAAAAGAGCAAAAAGCATAAATATAACCGCGGATAAAAATTTTCCAATTATAATTTCAAGAGTCGAAACCGATTGAGTAATTATAAGCTCGTAAGAACCGCTTGAAAATTCGCTTGAAAATAATCCCATAGTTATTGGCGGAACTATAAGAGATAATATTACAGGCAAAAGCAAAAAATAATCTCGCATATCGTTTTGAGATATAATAAAAAATCTTGAGAAAAAATATATTCCCGAAACCACTAAAAATATAGCCGAAAAAATATAAGCTATCGGCGAAAGAAAAATATGCTTAAGTTCCTTTTTTAATATTATTAATGATTTATTAAAAGAAAAAATATTTTCCATTATTCGTCTCCTTTAGTTAATGTGTGGAATACGGTTTCCAAATTCTCTTTGACTCTCGTCATTTCGTAAATTATCCAATCTGTGCTTTTTATAAATCTATATATTTCATCTCTCGGCTCTTCGGAATTTGAATATATAGTTAATTCTTTTATATTATTAAAATTATCTTCAATTTCAACTTTATAAATATCGCTAACGCTTAATAATTTTTCTTTAACGCTTTCGATATTGTCGTTTGTTTTAATAGATATTTTTATAGTCGAAGATTTATCGTTATTTCCAAAATTTAAACTTAAATTTTTAGGCGTATCGTCCGCTATAATATTTCCTTTATTTATTATAATAGCTCTTGAGCAAGTGGCTTCGACTTCGCTTAATATATGAGTGGAAACCAAAACGGTTTTTTCTTTTCCTAATTCTTTTATCAATTCTCTAATTTCAACTATTTGATTTGGGTCAAGTCCGTTTGTAGGTTCGTCTAAAATAAGAATTTTAGGGTCATGAATAATAGCTCCCGCAAGCCCTACTCTCTGTTTATAACCTTTAGACAATTCGCCTATTGGTTTTGAAATTACTTCTTTTAATCCGCAAACATTAACTACATAATGAAGTCTTTCGTTTAATTTGCTTCTTTCTAATTCTTGTATATCAGCCATATAAACTAAATAATCAAAAACGCACATATCGTTATAAAGCGGGGCGGATTCGGGAAGATAACCGATTATTTTTTTTACATTATTTTCTTCGTCTAATATGCTTTTTCCGTCTATAATCGCATCGCCGCTAGTAGGATTAAAATAACAAGTTAATATTCTTAAAGTCGTGGATTTTCCCGCTCCGTTTGGTCCGAGTATTCCGACTATTTCTCCCGATTTTATTTCAAAACTTATTCCTTTTAAAGCTTGAAAATCGCCGTAATATTTAGTCAAATTTTTAACAGAAATCATTATTATTCCTTATAAATAATTTAATAATCAATTTGAAATATTATAATATAATTAAAATAAAATCTCAACTATTTATTATGCATATTTTATTCAAAAAAAATATATTTATAAATTTATCTTAATAAACTAACTATATCGCTATAGCCTTTTTCTCTCGCATACATTAAAGCCGTTTTTCCGTCATTATCTTTTATATTTCTATTTGCTCCCGCATTGACTAATAATTTAACAATATCAGAATGATTATAAAACGAAGCAAGTATTAAAGCGGTTTTTCCGTAAATATTTTGAATATTTAAATTAGCTTTAGCGTCTATAAGTTGTTTTGCAACTTTATCATAACCTTGCCTTGAAGCGTCTATTAAAGCCGTGTGTCCGAAATTATCTTGCATATTCAAACTTGCATTAGCGTCTAATAATATTTTTACTATATCGTCTTGTCCGTTAAACGAAGCTTTTATTAATGCCGTATCTCCAAATTTATTTTGAGCGTCTATATTTACCGATTTATCATTTAAAAGGCTCTTTATTCCGTTTATATCGTCTTTGGCATAATCTATAAAATTCTGCTCTTTTGAATTGATAGGACAGATAATTTCAATAATATTTAAATAATCGTATCCTTTTCTTATAACCGATAATATATCTTTATTTTCTTTATTCTTTATACTAATATTAGCTCCAGCCTCGATAAGAATTTTAACTATTTTATTTTTTTTATTAAGAACGCTTAACATTAACGCCGTATTTCCGTCTTTATCTTGTCTATTCAAATCGGCTTTTGCAGATATGAAACTTCTTACCAATTCTTCATTTCCATTTTCAGAAGCTATCATTAAAGCGTTATATCCGTTTTTGTTTTGTTTATTTAAATTAGGTTTTCCTCTTATCATAGCTTTTACTCCGCCGACATTATTATTTTGAGCGGCATATATTAAAGCGGTATTTCCGTCTCTATCTTCCACATCCAAATCTGATTTTGCAGATATAAGCGCTCTTATTGTCGCTTCATCTCCATCGGAAGCAATGCACATTAAAGCCGTATATCCTTCGTTATTTTGAATATTTACATTTGCTCTTCCGCTTATAACCGCTCTTATTTTTTTTAATCTATTTTTATCTTCTTTTCCAATTGCAATATTAATTAAAGCCGTATTGCCGTTTTTATCTCTTTCATTAATATTTACGGAACTAATCATATTTCTTATACTTCCGCTATAATCATAATCGTATGCATTTTTAGATAAATATAATAAAATATTTTCGTTATTTATTTTTATTTGTAAATCGGCTTTCGCTTTTATTAAAGCGTCAGCTATATTATAATGTTTATTATAAAGAGCGTTTTTTAATGCAGTGTCGCCTTTTTTATTTGCAATATTTACTTTAGCTTTTCCGTCAATCAAAATTTTTGCTATTGTATATCTTCCCCAGAAAGAAGCTACTATTAAAGCCGTATCGCCTTTTTCGTCCTGTTGATTAATATCGACTCTTTCGTTTATCAATACTCTTGTTAAATAAGAATCGTTTTTTGAAGCCGCATAAATTAAAGGATAATCTCCAAAACAATTTTTTACATTTTTATTGCCTTCTTTAATTTTTTTTATCAATTTATTTCTTATTTGACTTGGAGCGAGCATTAAAGCCGTTTGTTTTTGAGAATTCATATATTCTAAATTTGCATTTTTACTCATAATCATATCGATTATATCGTTATAATTATTATAATTTTTTCCGTTTATAGTTTCAAAATTTATTGCAAATACGCTTTTCATTATAGCGGTTTCTCCAACTTCATTTCTTATATTTACATCGGCTCCAGAATCTATAAGAACTTTAACAGTATCTTTAAATCCAAAATCTGCAGCGTAAATTAAAGCCGTATTTTTCATGTCGTTTGTATCTGTGACATTTATATCTATATTTTTTTTCAAAAGTTTCTCAATATTTTTAGTTTTTCCCGTTTTGGCATAATCTAAAAACGCTCTTTCGTCTTTAGTCAATTTGTTATCTTGAGCTAATGCCGATAAACTTGAAAATAAACTTATAAAAATAATAAATAAAATCAATCTTTTAATATAAAAAAACATAATCCTCTCTTTAATAAAAAAATTAATCTTCTTATTAATAATACTATATATAATTTAAAAATCAATAATAAAAAATGAAAATTACATATTTTTTATTATTGTAAAAACTTGACTTATTTTTTAATTTGTATTATAATATTAATATGATTAATAGATTAGTTATTGTAAAATCGCCAGTCGCCAGTCGCCAGTCGCCAGTCGCCAGTCGCCAGTCGCCAGTGGGAGAAATTTCTATTGCAAAAAATTTTGGAGTAGTCAATTGCAAAAACTTGAATACTCTGACAAATATATATTTATAAAAATAAAAATAATAATTCTAATTAAAAAAATAATATTACATTTTTATAAATACATTAATTTTTATAAAAATAAAAGTAATTATTTTATAATATATCTTTTAAGGAGAAATAAATGACAATTACAAACACAGAAATGGAAGAAAAATATTATTGTAAATATTGCGGGAAGTCCTCTTCAAGCGAAAGTTTATTATGGCAATGTTTATGCCATAATAATCCCGAAGGCAAAAATCATGTCGCTTACGAAGGAAGTAAAAAATCAAAATATCAATGTGTATATTGCGGAGAAGAATATTGCAGTATAAACTCTCTTACAAAAGTTTTATGCGAAAAGAATACGGAAGGAAAATATCATGTTCCTTACGAAGGCAATGAAAAAGAAATGTATTCATGCAAATATTGCGGTAGTTCTTATTATACTATAAAAGAATTGACTTCGGAATTATGCTTAAGAAATCCTAAAGGCAAATTTCATGTTCCCGCTAAATAAATTTATTATATAATATTTATAATTTATAAAAAATATATACAAATATTTAAATCTAATATATTATAAAAATCGCCATTATCGATATGAATGGTAATTTTTATTTTTATAAAGAATACGATTATTCTATTGACAATTCTAATTTTTTGGAAATTATAAAACTTGTCGTAAACGATTACAGAAATAATTTTGAAGAAACTAAAGATATAAAAAGACTTGGAATTTCTATACCTGGAAATATAAGTTTTGATAGAAAAAATATTTTATACGCTACGAATTTGGGTTTAATCGATATCAATATAAGCAATTTAGAAAGAGAATTAAATTTAGAAATCTTGCTTGAAAACGAAGCTAATAGCGCGGTGCTTGGAGAATTTTTTATCTCTAAAGAAATGGATAAAAATAATTATATGTTAATATCTATTTCAAATTTTGGAGTCGGAGGCGGACAAATAGTTGATGGGAAATTATTAAAAGGCGCTCATAGATTTGCGGGAGAGATTGGGCATTTCACTATTATTATGGACGGAGAGAAATGCGCTTGCGGAAATAAAGGATGTTTTGAAAGATACGCTTCCTATAACGGACTTAAAAATCTTATGAATAAAAATTTAATTAATTTGAAAACAATCGAAGAACTTTTTGAAAGCAAAGATGAAAAATGTAAAAAAGTTATAGAAGAATATTGTAAAATATTAGGAATAGGATTAAGAAGTTTGCTTGCAATATACGATTCCAATAAAATAATATTGAGCGGAAAAATAACTAATTATTGGAATATAATTTATCCGTATATACATAGAGAAATTTTTGAAAATAATAATTTTCATTCGCAATTTAATATAATGATTGTAAAATCAAAATTTGGAGATAAATCTTCGTTAATTGGAGTGGGATTGATTAATTTTTTCCCTTACATATATGAAGATAATATTTTTAAATAATAAAAAAAATTAATTTTTTTTATTTTTTATTTTACCTATTTTGTTTATTTCGGTTATTATATATAGATAAAGTTGATAAATACTAAAAGTAAGTAATTATTCATTATTATCAGACTCCTAACACTATTATGATGGGCTTATAAACTCTTTTTATAAGCCCATTGTTATATCGAAATCATATTTAATTTTTACAAATTATTAAACGACTATTTTTTTATTAACAAAATATAAAATATTAATTTAGTAAATAAAAAAAGCGAGGTTTGAAAACCCCGCTTAATCTACTTTTATTTTTTTATTATTTTAAAGCTATATTATAAGTATCCAAAGCTATTGCCTTTTCTTCGTCTGTCGCTATAACATATAATTTTATAGAAGCGCCGTCTTTTTCAAAATTAGCGCAACCTCTTGCTTTAGAATTTTTAGCTCCGTCAACTTTTATTCCCAATTCTTCCATTCCTTCAAGAATATTCTCTCTTATATCGGGAGCGTTCTCCCCTATTCCGCCCGTAAATACTATACCGTCAACATGTCCTAAAACCGCCATATAAGAACCGATATATTTTTTAATTCTATAACAGAACATTTTAATTGCCAAAGCCGCTCTCGGATTTTTTCCTTCTTGCTCTGATAAATTTCTCATATCGTTGCTTATTCCAGAAATTCCCAAAAGTCCGCTCTTTTTATTTAAAATATTATCCATTTCTTTAGGGCTTAAATTTTCTTTTGCCATTATAAAAGTTGCAACGGCAGGGTCCATATCTCCCGAACGCGTTCCCATTACCAAACCTTCAAGCGGCGTAAGTCCCATGCTTGTGTCAATAGATTTGCCTTCTTTAACCGCTGTAACGCTCGCTCCGTTTCCTAAATGACAAACTATAACATTAGCGTTAGGTTTATTTTCAACTTTGCAAAACTCTCCGTAAACATATTTATGAGATGTTCCATGAAAACCATAACGGCGAATTTTATATTTATCGTAATACTCGTAAGGAATAGCGTATAAATAAGCGTATTCGGGTATAGTTTGGTGAAAACTCGTATCAAAACATAAAACCATTTTCGTTCCTTTCGGAAGTATATCTTCGCAAGCTCTTATTCCTTGCAAACCCGCAGGATTATGAAGAGGGCTTAAATCCGAATACTTTTCTATTTCTTTAATAGCTTCGTCTGTTAAAATAGAACTTTTATTAAAAGCCTCTCCGCCATGCACAACTCTATGCCCAACGCCTGAAATTTCTTTCATATCCGAAATAACGCCGACATCCTTATCGGTTAAAAGAGAAAATATTAAAGCCATTCCGTCTTTATGATTTTCAACTTTCTGCTCTAATTTTTTTTCTTTATTTTTTTCAACCGCCGTATGCTTGAGAGCGCTTGTCTCCTCTCCAATTTTTTCTAAAAGCCCTTTAGCCAAAACTTTCGCTTCGGGCATAGAAAATAACTGATATTTGATACTTGAACTTCCTGAATTGATTACTAATACATTCATAAAAATACTCCAATTTATTAATATGATTATATTATAACATATAATTACATATAAATCAAGTATTTTTTAATTTACTTTTCTCACCCATAAAATATTATATCTTTCTAAATATCTGCTTCTATCGGCAAGCCATAATTTAGTTTTTTTAATTTTCGCTTCTATAGTTATAATCTCGCCTTGATATTTTGCATATTCTTCAAAAAATTTTTTATCAAAATAATAATCTCTATTTTCTTTAGTCGTTATAACTACATTAGGAAAAAGCGCCGTGCCGACTACTCTAATCTCGCCCGTTATTTTTTCTTTTTTTGTAAATAGAAGAAAGACAATCATAAATACAAAAATTATATTTAATAATCTTTTATTTAATAAAACAGATTTTAATTTTAATTTCATTTTTAACACTTTAATATTTTTTTATTTTTCCGTCTTTATCAAATACCAAATCTATATATTTAGGTTTTTGAGTAGTTTGCAAATAAATATTATTTTCGTTTGCCGTATTATCCGCGCTTCTTGAAGTAATAATAAAATTATCTTCATAAATTTGCGCTCTAATAGCTTGCGGATTATCGCTCAAATCTGTTGACGGATTTACATGAATTTTGGAATTTCCATATACTAAAGCTCCTGGATATAAATATGCAGTCGAAGTCCAATTATTTATTTTAACGCCATTAACTTGTCCTTTTTTAATTCCGTCTATCCAATTAGTTAATAATCCTTGCCAATCATTTCCATAACCTGCAGCGCCCAATACTTTTTTATAATCTTCACTTTCTGAAGAATGCGCGATATTTCTAAAAACGCTCTCGTTTCTATTATTTTTTTGATAAAGCCAATTCATAAATACTGAAGCCGAAGGATAATTAACAAACATATTAGGATAAAAAGGCAAATCCCAAGTATAGAAACAATAATAATTTATATTATTAAATTCCTCTATTCTATTTCTAGTCATATAACTATCAAATAATATTGAAGTCGATTCGGAAAGCGATTCGTTTAACCA
>OLHA01000748.1_pt1 | contig 18665 bp, 25 predicted proteins | sample 1605961 | NCBI WGS metagenome assembly OLHA01 (sample SAMN03283288) | human gut metagenome | biome: human-associated habitat; material: feces | host: Homo sapiens | place: Peru | collected 2012
TCAGGCGATGCCTTCCTGATTAAAATTAAGATTTTAATCAGGAAATAGTATGAAATACGTAATCGATGCGAGACAAACTCCCTTTATAGAACATTATATCGTATTTTTCAGCAATAGTCCAGCCAATATTTCAAAGAGGCGAGGGAACACTGCACAGAATTTGAACCTGTTCGTTTGGTGATGGGGAAAATGGAAAATCCCCGAAATCTCGAAGATTTCGGGGATTTGACTTGAAATTTTGAAAGAAAAGCCTGACGATCAGCGCTTGCTGAACTGAGGAGCCCGACGGGCGGCCTTCAAGCCGTACTTCTTTCTTTCCTTCATTCTGGGGTCGCGGGTCATGAAGCCGGCGGCCTTCAGAGCGGGGCGGTACTCGGGGTTCATGACGACCAGAGCACGGGCGATGCCGTGACGGATGGCGCCAGCCTGGCCGGAGACACCGCCGCCGACGACGGAAACAACGATGTCGACCTTGCCCAGCTGCTCGGTGGTAGCCAGGGGCTGACGAACAATCAGCTTCAGGGTCTCAAGGCCAAAGTAATCGTCGATGTCACGGCCGTTGATGGTGATGGAGCCAGTGCCGTTCTCGTAAACGCGAACGCGGGCGATGCTGGACTTACGACGGCCGGTGCCGTAAAAATACTTCTTCTTGCTCTCGTACATACTATGTTACCTCCAATTAGTCCAGAGTCCAGGCTTCGGGCTTCTGGGCAGCATGAGGATGCTCAGCGCCCTTATACAGGTGCAGGCGGGTCATGCAGCTGCGGCCCAGGGTGTTCTTGGGCAGCATACCCTTGACGGCCAGCTCCATGGCGTAGTCAGAGCGCTTCTCCATCATGGTGCGTGCCTTGGTCTCCTTCAGGCCGCCGATCCAGCCGGAGACGCGATAGTAGACCTTCTGTTCGGCCTTTTTGCCGGTCAGGACAGCCTTGTCGGTGTTGATAATGATGACGTTGTCGCCGCAGTCAACATTGGGGGTAAAATCGACCTTGTGCTTGCCGCGCAGCAGGTTGGCAGCGATGACGGCGGTCCGGCCCAGGGGCTTACCGGCCGCATCGATGACATACCACTTACGCTCCAGGGTCTCCTTCTTAGCGAGGGTAGTGGACATATGCGTTCCTCCAATTAGGTAAAATATTTTGACAATTCCGCGTATTTGCAGTACAATAGCCTGCGAACACCTTGGTTTTATACCATATTCGAATTTAATTGTCAACAGAATTTTTAGAAAAATTTGCGCAGCACAGGATAATCTTTCAAATCCTTTTAAAAACTCTTGAATGCTCTTAAATCCTTGCTTCGCATTTTTCACGGGTTTAGGAGGAAAATCATAGAATGCAGAAGCTTATGGGTCTGGTTCGCCGATGTGTGGAGGACTACCGAATGATCAACGAGGGGGATCGGATCGCCGTCGGCGTATCCGGCGGTAAGGATTCTCTCGTCCTGCTGACGCTGTTGGCGGGCCTCAGAAGTTATTACAACAAGCCCTTCCAGCTTGGCGCGATCACCATCGATATGGGGCTGAATATGGATTACAGCAGCATCTATGCCCTTTGCCAAAAGCTGGATGTACCCTATACCGTGGTCAAAACGGAGATCGGCCCCATCATTTTTGACTACCGCAAGGAAAAGAACCCCTGCTCCATGTGCTCCAAAATGCGCCGGGGCGCGCTGAATCAGGCGCTGCTGGAGCAGGGCTATAACAAGCTGGCTCTGGGACATCATTACGACGACGCGGTGGAGACTCTTTTGATGTCCCTGATTTTTGAAGGGCGCATCAGTTGCTTCCAGCCGGTAACCAATCTGGACCGCACTGGCGTCATTCAGATCCGCCCCATGCTGTACATTCATGAAAAAACGGTGGATCATTTCGCCCAGCAGCAGGGCCTGCCGGTGCTGACCAATCGCTGCCCGGTGGACAAGCACACCAAGCGGGAGGAGGTCAAGGACCTGATTTTTGATCTGGTAAAGACCTATCCTGACCTGAAGGAGCGGATTTTCGGAGCCATGCAGCGCTATCCCCTGGCAGCGTGGGAACCCCAGGGGCGCTATAAGCGGCCGAAAGATGAGGAGTAACTATGGGCTATATCATGGATTTGCGAAAAATCGTTGGTCATCGCACGCTTTTACAGGTAGGGGCCAGCGTCATTGTAGAGGATCCTCAGGGGCGCGTCCTGCTGCAAAGGAGAACGGACAACCACTGCTGGGGCTATCCCGGCGGCTCCACGGAGCTGGACGAGCGGGTGGAGGACGCGGCGGCGCGGGAGCTTCTGGAGGAGACCGGGCTGGTGGCTGAAAAGCTGGAACTGTTCGGTGTTTTCTCCGGCCCGGAGCTGCACTATGTCTACCCCAACGGAGACGAGGTATCCAACATTGATGTGGTGTTTCTCTGCCGGGCATATTCCGGCACTCTGCACTGCCAGCAGGAGGAATCGGAAGAACTTGGCTTTTTTGCGCCGGGGATGCTGCCGGAAAAGCTCTCACCACCCATTGTCATTCCGCTGAGAGCCTGGGAGCGGAAGCGCCTTGGGCAGGAATAAATCTCCATTTTTTCGGACATGCTTCCTTCGAATAATAAGGAGGCCGAATCAATGGTAAAAGGTATTTCCAGACAGGTCATCGTTGTCCATGCTCCAGAGCCGAAGCTTTTTGAGCAGGCAATATTTATCTTAAAGGAGGACGCCGCCCAATCGGGCGTCACCGATGAGGCGCTGCTGAAAGAGGCGGAGCAGGCGATCCGAACAGGGGACCGGCTGCCCAGGAAGCGGAAGCTCTTCTGCTACGGCGCCTTCTGGGCCGCTATGGGCGCGGCTGCCACTGGGGTCGTCTGGCTGCTTACCGTGCTGCTGTAATCATCCACTGAAAGAGAGAGAACCATGCAAATTGGAACAATTCAGGTTGAGAATCCTCTGTTTCTTGCCCCCATGGCGGGGGTGACCGACTGGGCGTTTCGTACCGTCTGCGCAGAGCTGGGAGCCGGGGTGACCGTTACGGAAATGGTATCCTCCCGCGCACTGGTCTATCGGGATAAGAAAAGCGCAAAGCTTTTGCGGAAAAACGAGGGGAGCATCTGCGGCGCGCAGATCTTCGGCAATGATCCTCAGGTAATGGCCGAGGGGGCGCGGCTGGCGCTGGAGATATCCGGCTGTGATTTCATCGATATCAACATGGGCTGTCCCATGCCGAAAATCGCCAATTCCGGCGACGGCTGCGGCCTGATGCGCACCCCGGAATTGGCGGGAGAGATCATCACGGCCGTTGTCAAGGCAGTCGATGTGCCTGTTACCGTCAAATGCCGTCTGGGCTGGGACAAGGGAAGCATCAATGTGCTGGACTTCTCCAAACGGATGGAGGATTGCGGCGCGGCTTTGATCACTGTCCACGGGCGCACCCGCAGCATGCTCTATACTGGCGTTGCGGACTGGGATACCATCCGAAAGGTAAAGGCGCAGCTCTCAATTCCCGTCATTGCCAACGGAGATATTACCGGCGCGGACGCGGCCCTGCGCTGCAAAAAATGGACAGGGGCGGACGGCCTGATGGTGGGCAGAAGCACCTTTGGCGATCCCTGGATTTTCCGGGAAATAAACGAGGCAATGGCAGGCAAGCCCGTCGCGCCCCGTCCCGCTCTGAAAAACCGCGTTGCCGTGGCCGTGCGGCAGTTTGAGCTTGCCCAGCAGGATCTGGGTGAGCATATCGCCTGCCTGCAAGCGAGGAAACATTTCGCCTGGTACCTGCGCGGTGTACCTAACAGCAGCTTCTATAAAAACGAAATCTCCTCCCTGAATACCATGGAGGACATCTACCGCGTCGCCAAGGATATTGTACGGGATTTACGGTAACGCATTCGGGAACCCTCCTGCCAAAGCTTTCCTTGTATAAAAGAAGAAACGCTTCACATTCTAAACCCTGAGGTGAGGACATGAAGCGTTTTTTACTGCTGTTTTCCATAGTTTGCATGCTGGCTGTTCCAGCTGCGGCGGAGCCGATCAAGTGGGTGGATTTTGATGTGCCCTATGAATCAATGAAGTATGCAATGAATGTGGACATCCAGACCTTTGAGCAGGAAAATCACATTGATTGGATTGACATTCTGGCTATCGCCGCCTGCCGCACCGGGGGGAAGTGCGGCTTGAACGCGGTAAAAAAGGCTGCCGCAGACCTAAAATCAACTGGCGATCCCCAGGAAGTCATGGGGGACGGAAGCAAGTATCTCAGCTATTATCAACAGGCCTACCGCGCTGTGCTGGGCGGTTTTCTTGGCAGCTACGCCATCCAGAAGGATGGGCAGTGGTTGCCGCAGTACGGACTGAAAGCGTTCTGCCCCATTGCGGAAGGCTTTTACTATTCCCATTACGACGATTTTGGAGCCAGCCGCTCTTTTGGCTTCAAGCGCAAGCACCTGGGTAACGATCTTCTGGGCAGCCAGGGCACGCCCATTGTCGCCGTGGAGGGCGGCGTGGTGGAAGCGCTGGGCTGGAACCGCTACGGCGGCTGGCGGGTGGGCATCCGCAGCCATGACCGCAAGCGGTATTACTACTACGCCCACCTGCAAAAGGACACGCCCTTTGCGCCGGGATTGACTGTGGGGCAAACGGTGAATGCAGGGGATGTGATCGGATTTATGGGCCGGACCGGGTATTCGGATCAGGAGAATGTCAATAACATCGACATTGACCATCTTCACTTCGGGATGCAGCTGATCTTCGACGAGAGCCAGAAGGAGTGCAACAGCGAGATCTGGATCGACGTATACCAGATCGTCCGGCTTTTGTCCCAGCATTGCAGCAGTGTTCGACGGGAAGCGGGGACTTACCGGCGAGTGTATCCCTTCTGTGATCTGGATATCAGCCCACTTCCAGCACTGTAAGCGTGTCTCCGGCGACGGTGAAGCGGATGTTATGGCCCGCAAAAGTCAGACCATAAACGCGCCCGACAGTTCGCTGATAGGCTGGTCGTGGATCGTGAGAAAGCACGCCGATGGCCGCCTGACGCTTTTCCTCCGGCAGTTTTTCCAGCAGAGCCGCCGGGAAATCCACTTGGAGCAAAAAATCGCCCGCGTGGTCCGTAAAGCCGCCGGCAGCGTTGGGCTTACAGTCACTGTACGGTATGTAGGGTTTAATGTCAAAGATCGGCGTGCCGTCCATCAGGTCGGCCCCGCCCACATGGAGCACGGTCCCGAATTTCTCCGTCCGCTCCACCTGGATCAGGCGGACGCACGACAGGCCCAGATTGTTGGGCCGGAAGGGGGAGCGGGTGGCAAATACCCCCAGGCGGGTGTTGCCGCCCAGACGCGGCGGACGGACCGTGGGCGACCAGCCTTGGCGCACCGCCTCGGAAAACTGCCAGATGATCCACAGATGGGAAAAATCCGATATTCCCCGCAATGCTTCCTCGTTTCGGTATTCCGGCTCAAATACAATGGTGGAGCGCAGCGCCTCCACCAGGCCGCTTTGGCGCGGAATGCCAAATTTCGTTGCAAAGTCACTGTGCATCCGGGCAATTACGTTAAGAGTTGTTTCCTGCACAAAAACCACCGCCTTTACTCCGAGAATACCACAGCCGACGCAAAAAGTCCACCCCAAAACAGGGTGGACTTCTGAGATGTACGCTGATTTACTGATGGGCTTCCATCCAGGCTTTGAGCTTGGTCTTGGCCAGACGGATAATATCCTCGGTGGGGTAGGGAGAGGCCTCGCCGCCGCCGACGTGCAGGAAATACAACCCATTGGGAGTCTGGTAAAGATCCTCCTCATAGCCGGCGGGGTCACCCAGGTTCCCGTAGGAATACGTCTTGACCAGAGTAGCGGTATCGGTGTCGAACTCAATTTTGCTGATGACTTTCTTCATGGACCGAACCTCCTTTCAGGTATTTCTTTGATCCCTGCTATTATACATGTTGAAATTGAGAAATCAAGGGCAAAATGGTCGATTTTTCCCTTTCCCAAAAAGAATTGTAAGTTAGAAATGTTTTTTACGCTTCAAATTCAATGATTATGTGCAGATTCTACAAGAAATAGAACCCGCAAACGCTTGCTTAAACTCGGAAGCCGTGGTAAAATCTCACTGAAAAGGGGAGATAACATGAAGGATTTTCCTGTGTTCCCAACGGAACACGGCGCGGCCAGCCTGATATTGAAGGAGATTCCTTACCGACGGGAAGCATTTATCCGCATTCAAAGCTCCCAGGAGCCGGAGCTCCTTTTGGATGAGTGCATCGGCTTCTGCGCCGCCTGTGGAGCGGAAAAAATACACGCCAGCGGACATGAATACCTGGAGCGTTACCCGCTCCATACTGCGATGTATCGCATGGTAGGACAAGTCAAATTGCACGGGGATGCGGAGGTCCCCTCCATGTTCCCGGTCACCGAGCAGACGGTGGCGCGGTGGCGTACATATTACAATGACCGCATGAAAAATGTGAACAACGCCTCCACGCTGGAGCAGCGAGACGAAGAAAAGCTCCTGTCAGGCGGCGCGTATTTTATCCACCGCGCAGGAACACTGCTGGGGATCGGCTGGCTGGAAGGGGATCATCTGCAAGCCATCGCGTCCCTGGAACCCGGGGCAGGGGCAGCCATATGCAGGGCCATGCAGTCGCTCATCCCACAGCAGCAAATGACGCTGGAGGTCGCCTCCACAAACACAAAGGCCATTTCCCTGTATGAGCGCATGGGGCTGCTGAAGGTGGAGGAGCTTTCCCGCTGGTACCGGGTAAAATGATTTTTGTCAAGGAAAAACACTTGACAAGCCGGCGTTTATCGTGTAGAATATCCTAGGTGTCAAGGAGAATCCCTTGACACCTAGGAGGGACACATGGAACCGCTGGAAATGACGCTGCTTTATGATTACTACGGTGACCTTCTGACCGAGCGGCAGCGCTCCTGCGTGGATCTTCGTTACAATCAGGATCTTTCCCTTGCGGAAATTGCTCAGGAGCTGGGAGTCAGCCGCCAGGGGGTGTTTGATAATCTCAGCCGTGCGGAGGCGCTGCTTTGCAACATGGAAGAAAAGACGGGCTGCGTCCGCCGCGCCTTGCAGGCAAGGAAAGCAGTCAGTAAAATTTTGTCCGCTGCGGACCAGCTGGCGGGCAACTCGGATCAGGATGTTTCCCGCCTGGCGAAAGTGATCATCACGGCGGCCAGGTCGCTTGAGGAGTAGGATTTATGGCATTTGAAGGCTTAACGGAAAAAATCAATAATACCTTCAAAAAGCTTCGTGGCAAGGGTCGGCTGAAAGAGGCGGACGTGAAGGAAGCCATGCGCGAGATCCGCATGGCCTTGCTGGAGGCTGACGTCAGCTATAAGGTCTGCAAGGATTTTACCAAAGCAGTTACTGAGCGCTGTATCGGCGCGGATGTGCTGGAGTCTCTTACCCCGGCGCAGATGATCGTGAAGATCGTCAACGAGGAACTGGTCAAGCTCATGGGCTCCGATACCAAGCACATCACCTTTAATCCCAATGGGCCGACTGTGGTGATGCTGGTGGGCCTCCAGGGTGCAGGTAAGACCACCAACGGAAGCAAGCTTGCCGGCCTGATGAAGCGCCAGGGGCGTAATCCCTTGCTGGTTGCCTGCGATATTTATCGCCCCGCCGCCATTCAGCAGCTGAAGGTATGCGGCGAGAAGCTGGGCATTCCCGTATTTGAGCGCGGCACTCAGGACCCGGTCCAGACTGCCAAGGAGGCGGTGCTCTACGCCCGCCAGCGCGGCTATGACATGGTTTTTCTGGATACCGCCGGCCGTCTGCATGTGGATGAGCAGCTGATGGAAGAGCTGAAAAACATCAAGGCCGCCGTCAAGCCCAATGAGATCATGTTGGTGGTGGACGCCATGACCGGCCAGGACGCAGTGAACGCCGCGCAGACGTTTAACGAGTGGCTGGACATTGATTCCGTGATGCTGTCCAAGCTGGATGGCGACGCCAGAGGCGGCGCGGCGCTGTCCGTTCGGGCTGTCACCGGCAAGCCCATCAAGTTCTCCGGCATCGGTGAAAAGCTGGAGGATATCGAGCCGTTCCACCCCGACCGCATGGCCAGCCGTATTCTGGGCATGGGCGATGTGCTTACCCTGATTGAAAAGGCAGAAAAGGCCTACGATGCGAAAAAGGCCGCCGAGATGGAGGAGAAGCTCCGGGCCAACCGCTTTACGCTTCAGGATTTCTATGATCAGATGGTTCAGATGAAATCCATGGGCTCCATGGAGGAGCTGCTGGCGCAGATGCCCGGCGGCGCAAATCTGAAAGGCGTCAAGCTGGACGAAAAGGCCATGGCCCATACCGAGGCCATCATCCTTTCCATGACCCCCAAGGAGCGGGAGAAGCCCGAGATCATCGGCGCCAGCCGAAAGAAGCGGATCGCCGCAGGCGCTGGCCTGAAGGTAGAGGACGTAAACCGTCTGCTCAAGTCCTTTGAACAGATGCGCAAGCTCATCAAGCAGTTCTCCGGCCCAGGCGCAGGTAAAAAGATGAAGCGGATGCGCGGTTTGGGCGGCTTCCGGGGCTTCCCTGGCATGTAATTTGGTTCGCTGTAAGCAAAATGCTTTGCGATATAAAAAAGAAAGATTATTTATGGAGGTGAAACTCTCATGGTTAAAATCAGACTGAGAAGAATGGGCGCGAAGAAGGCTCCTTACTACCGTATCGTTGTCGCTGACTCCCGTTCTCCCCGTGATGGCCGCTGCATCGAGGAGATTGGCATTTACAATCCTCTGACCGAGCCCGCTACCATCAATGTGGATGCTGAAAAGGCTCAGGCCTGGATCAAGAACGGCGCACAGCCCACCGATACCGTTCGCGGCCTGCTGAAGAGCGCTGGCGTCCTGTAATTTTCCCTGAAGGAGTCACACAATGAAGGAACTTTTGCAGTATATGGCAAAGAACCTGGTGGACAATCCGGATGCGGTCACCGTTGTGGAACAGACCGATGAGGATGGGAAAGTTCTGGAGCTTCATGTTGCCGAAGGCGACATGGGCAAGGTTATCGGCCGCCAGGGACGGATTGCGAAAGAGATCCGAACCATTATCAAAACCGTAGCCCAGCGCACCGGCGAAAAGGTCACGGTCGAAATCGTGGAATAATGCTGTACGTCCTGCGGGGCGTTCGGTAGGAAACGGCTATGCGTGACGATTTTCGTCACGCATTTTCGTTCTTTTATGACAAAGGAGCTGTTTGATATGAAACTCCAATATATCGATGCGGGAGAGATCGTTACCACCCATGGCGTCCACGGGGAGATGAAGATGCTGTGCTGGCTGGATTCCCCAGAGGATCTGTGTGACTTTGACCGCTGCCGGATCGACGGTCAGGAGTATAAAATTACATCCTGCCGTGTGCAGAAAACCTGTGATCTGCTGAAGGTCGATGGAATTGATACCATGGAAGCTGCCCAGGCCATGCGCGGCAAGGCGGTGCAGCTCTACCGGGAGGATATTTCCGATGAGATCATTTTTGCGGCAGAGCTGATTGGAATGGAAGTATTCAGCGGCGATCAGCAGCTGGGCACGATCGAGGATGTGCTGGACTACCCAGGAAACCAGGTGTATGTTGTCCGTGGGGAGCATGAGTACCTGATCCCGGCGGTCAAAGCGTTTGTACACTCCACCGATTTGCCGGGAAACCGCATGGAGGTCTCCGTGATCGAGGGGATGCGCAGCGATGAGGATTGACATTCTGACCCTTTTCCCGGACACCTTGGGAGACGTGCTTTCCGAAAGCATCCTTGGCCGTGCCCAGGAGCGGGGGTTTATTCGCATTGAGGCCCACCAGATTCGTGACTTTACCTCCAACAAGCAGAATCAGGTGGACGATTATCCCTACGGCGGAGGCCGTGGGGCGATCATGCAGGCGGATCCGCTCTATCGGTGCTGGGAGTCTGTTTGCGATGAGGCAGGCGGGCCGGTGCATACCATCTATCTTTCTCCCTGCGGCCATACCTTTACGCAAAGAGACGCCATCCGTCTGAGCAAACTGGACAATTTGATTTTCGTCTGCGGCCACTACGAGGGCATCGACCAGCGCTTCATTGACGAATGCGTGGACGAGGAGCTTTCCCTGGGTGACTTTGTCCTCACCGGCGGGGAAATTGCCGCCATGGCCATGACGGATGCCATCTGCCGCATGGTCCCCGGCGTTCTGGCCGACCCGGAGTGCTTTGAGGATGAAAGCCACTTTAACGGCCTGCTGGAATACCCCCAATACAGCCGCCCCGCCGTCTGGCACGGCAGGGAGGTGCCGCCGATCCTGCTTTCCGGCAATCATAAGCTGGTTGACCAGTGGCGAAGAAAGCAGGCCCTGCGCCGCACCAGGCAGCGCAGACCCGATATGTACGAAAGGCTGGATCTGTCCTCGAAGCAGGACAAGAAGCTGCTGAAAGAAATGGAGGAAGAGGATCGTGAGCGATCTGGAAACGCTGAAGCAATGGATCGATGAGAGTCATCGCATGGTATTTTTCGGTGGGGCAGGGGTCAGCACGGAATCCGGCATCCCGGATTTTCGCAGCGTGGACGGACTGTACAGCCAGCATTTTGAGTATCCGCCGGAGACCATCATCAGCCACAGCTTTTACCTGCGCGATCCCGCCTACTTTTTCCGCTTCTATCGGGAAAAGATGCTTCCGCTGGGCTTTGAGCCGAATATCGCCCACCGAAAGATTGCCCAATGGGAGCAGGAGGGGAAGCTTGCCGCCGTCGTCACCCAGAACATCGACGGGCTGCACCAAAAAGCCGGCTCCAGGACCGTGTACGAGCTTCACGGCAGCGTGCTGCGGAACTACTGCACCAAATGCCGAAAATTTTACAGCGCCGAATTCATCCGGGATTCCAAGAGCATTCCCCGCTGCTCCTGCGGCGGGATCGTCAAGCCGGATGTGGTGCTCTATGAAGAAGGGCTTGACCAGGACACGGTGGAGAAAAGCATCATGGCGATCCGTGACGCCGATCTTTTGATGGTCGCCGGCACCAGTCTGACCGTCTATCCCGCCGCTGGTCTGCTGCGCTACTACCGGGGTAACCGGCTGGTGCTGATCAACCGGGACGCCACGCTCTATGACGGTGAAGCTGATCTTGTCATCCACGACAGCTTGGGAAGCGTCTTTTCCCAACTGTAAAAAATCACCTCGCTCCATTTTGCTGCTGGAGCGAGGTGTTGTCTTTATTTTTTCTTTGCGATGGTTTCCTTCCAGGCGTAGCTCAGGCGTACCATGGTGGATACCAGCAGAACACCTACCGCGATCACGCCGACAATGGCCGCCGTATGGGTTCCTTGGGCGGCAAATTGCTCCATATTTCCGTGGACAGCGTAATACATGGTGTAGTAGATCCCGGCGCCAGGGATCAGCGGGAACAGGGAGACCACCAGATAGGAGATTGCCGGATACTTCCTCAGCCGCGCCATTACCTCCGCATAGACGGAAGCCAGCACGGCGCCGACGAAATAGGCAAACATCTCGTCCGCGCTGAATTTCACAATCAAATCAAAAACGACCCAGGTCACCACGCCTCCCAGGGCGCACAGCAGCCCACCGGGACCATGGATATTAAAAAGGATCGAAAATCCAATGCAGCCGATCAGCGCTCCCAAAGTGGTGACCAGCAGGGGATTGGACAGTTCCTCCAGATTTCTGGGCGCGCTCCACAGCAGCGAGGCGGTATTCCACGCCACGGCCGTCCCTAGCGCCATTCCCATGGAGATCAGCATGACCTGTACAAATCTTGTGATGCCGGAATTGGTGTCCCCATAGATAATATCCCGCATGGCATTGGTAAACAGCAGCCCCGGCACCAGGATCATCAGCGCGCCGATGACCACACTGTTCACGTTCTGCGCCAGGCCGCAGGCATTCAGGCCGTAGGCAGCAAGCGCCATGAGGAAAGCGGAGAAGATCGTCTTAAAAAATGGGTTGACCTTCATCTTGTCCATGAATCGGTTTAAAAGGCCACCCAGTATTCCGCACAAGCCGGACACTGCCATGTCCACCGGCCCGCAGCCAAACAGCGCCGTAAAGCCGAACGCCCCCAGGAAATTCCCCAGCAAGTAAATCGGGAGCGGGTAGCGTGGAATGGAGCTTCGCACCTCATCCAGCCACCGCATTGCCTCTTCCGGCGCAGGATGACTGCTGCAAATGCGGCGGCTCAGCGCGTTCAGCTTTTCCACCGCGTCCAGGTTATTGCCATGGTCGCCGATCCGGCGCATTCTGGTGAGCGGCTTTCCCGTTTCCGTCAGGATGCTGACGATCAGATAATTGGGAATGGAGAATACCTCCGCGGGGATCCCATAGCTGCCGATCACACGGGCCATGCTGTCCTCTACCCGAAATGTCTCCGCGCCGCTTACGGAAAGCTCGTAGCCCAGATCCGCTGCCAGATCCATGATCGTATTGTAATCCATAATTCTGCCCTCGTCTGTCTTTCTGGCCGTTAAACCCGTACCAGTATAACACAGAGGCGGCAAAATACAAGCTGAAATATTTTTGAAACAGCAAAGGAGCGATGCACAGCAGAAACAGCCAGACATCGCTCCCTTTTTTCTTTATTACTTGCTGCGGACAAAGAGAACGCCCAGCGTTCCGGGGCCGCAGTGGCAGGACACGGTGCATCCCGCGATGGTCTCATAGACGTTTTTAAAGTGACCGTACTGGGCGACTCCGGCCTTGGCAGCCTCCACGCTCTGGGGGGACATTTCGGTGTGCGTGATGAAGATCGTCCCATCCTCCAGGCCGTCCCGGTCCGCCAGGCGGTCCCTGACGTAAGCAGACAGACATTTTTCGATGTGTCCGCGGTATTTCTTCACCACGGACATCTTCCCGTCCTTTACCTCGATGCAGGGCTTCAGCCCCAGCAGATTGGCACCCAGTGCCGCCACGCTGGAGCAGCGGCCACCCTTGACCATGTAGTCCAGCCGATCCAGTACAAAGCTGGCCTCCACCCGGGTGGCAAACTCATCCAGCTCCGCCTTCAGTGTGTCCATATCCGCCGCAGTCTGGGCCAGCTCACAGGCCTTCAGCACCACAAGCCCCTGCCCGGTGGACAGGTTTCTGGAATCAACTACCCGCACATTGTCGAAATCCTCGGCAGCGATGCATGCATTCTGGTAGCTGGAGGAAAAGTCAGAGCTGATATTTACATGGATCACGCCGTCATAATTTCCGGCATATTTGGAAAACTCCTCTTGGAATACCGCCACACCCCGGGCAGCAGTGGAGCACAGGCTGCCTCCCGCAGTTACATGAGCGAAAATGTCCGCAGGCGTGATGGTCACGCCATCCAGGAATTCCTCTGTGTTTTTCATCACGATCAGGGGGATAATGCCGATGTCGTACTTCTGTACTAGCTCCGGGGAAAGGTCACAGGTGCTGTCGGAAATAATTTTTACTCTCATCTTTCATAATCCTTTCATTTCGTTTCAGTGGCAGCAAGGGGAGGACCCGGATTGCATCATAAAGCAGGTCGGCTCCATATTTTTGCTGTGCAGATAATCTGCGCCCCAATCCCGCATGGCGGTCAGGATCGGCATCAGGCTCCGCCCGGTATCCGTGAGGGAATACTCTACCTTGGGCGGGACCACCGGGAAAACCTCCCGATGGATCAGCTCCTGCGCTTCCAGTTCCCGCAGCTGCTGGGTCAGCATTTTGGGAGTTGCGCTGGAGATCATTTTTCGCAGTTCGGAAAAGCGCCGACGGCCGTCTGCCAGGTACCACAGGATCAGCGCCTTGTATTTTCCGCCGATCAGATCCAGCGTGACTGCCACGGGACAGATATCTTTTGAATTCATAAACACCTCCCGCAGTATCCCAAAGGGAAGTATTGCACAAAATAGTGCATACTTGCATTATTGTCCTTGCGTGATAGAATATTACCATACAAGCCAAAGCGTGTCAATACAAAACAGTTGACGCGGCTCAGGAAATAGGCGATAATGGAAAGCGAGGAAATCGTATGGTTTTAAGATTCAATGTAACCGGGATGACCTGCGCCGCCTGCTCTGCCCGGGTGGAAAAGGTATCCAGCCATGTCCCGGGCGTGCAGAAAGCGGAGGTAAACCTGCTGGCCGGTACTATGGTGGTGACCGCGCAGGAGGATGTATCCGCCGCCGTGATCCAGGCCGTACAGCATGCGGGCTACAATGCGGCTCTGCAAGGCGACACTGCCAAAAAGCAAGCCAGTACACCGGCAAACAATGAGCTGCCGCAGATGAAGCGCAGGATCATCGGCTCTGCCGTATTTCTGGTCATTCTGATGTATTTCACCATGGGCCACATGGTCGGTCTGCCGGTGCCTCACTGGTATCATGGAACTGCCAATGCCGTCGTGGCGGCACTGCTTCAATTTTTCCTGACTTTACCTGTGGTTTATCTAAACCGGGTATACTACACCCGTGGATTGAAAGCCCTGTGGCACCGCAGCCCCAATATGGACTCGCTGATCGCAGTGGGCAGTCTGGCCGCACTGGTATATGGTGTTGCGGCTCTGTTCCGCATGGCCTGGGCACAGGGACATGGGCAGGTCGAGATCGTGCAGGAATACAGCGAGAATCTCTATTTTGAGTCCGCCGCCATGATCCTGACCCTGATCACCTTTGGCAAATACCTGGAAACCAGAGCAAAGGGCAAGACGGGGGATGCCATCCGCGCCCTGATGGACCTCAGCCCCAAAACCGCCAGCGTACGCAGAGGCGAGCATATTGAAGAGATCCCGGTGGAGCAGGTTCAGGTGGGCGACACTGTGATCGTCCGCTCTGGCGGAAGCATCCCTGTGGACGGCACCGTGCTCAGCGGCCGGGCTTCTGTTGACCAAAGCGCACTGACCGGCGAGAGCGTCCCGGTGGAGAAGTGCCCCGGGGACCGGGTGTCCGCCGCCACCGTCAGCCGGGAAGGGTATTTGGAATTCCGTGCCGACCAGGTGGGTGCGGATACCACCCTGGCGCAGATCATCCGCATGGTGGAGGAGGCGGGCGGCTCCAAGGCCCCCATTGCCCGTCTGGCGGACAAGATCGCAGCTGTCTTTGTTCCCGCAGTCATGGCCATTGCCGCCGTCACCTTCGCGGTGTGGATGCTGCTGGGCTATTCACTGGAGTTTAGCCTGAACAACGCAATTTCTGTCCTGGTCATTTCCTGCCCCTGCGCCCTGGGCCTGGCCACCCCCGTTGCCATTATGGTGGGTACCGGGCGGGGCGCGCAGATGGGCGTGCTGTTCAAAAACGCACAGGCGCTGGAAAATCTGCACCGCATCGATACAGTGGTGCTGGATAAGACCGGCACCCTGACCACCGGCCGCCCTGCGGTGACGGATATCCTGCCCGCCGGGGCAGGTGAGGCGGAGTTGATGCGCGTTGCCGCCTCGTTGGAAAGCAAATCCGAGCATCCCTTTGCCAAGGCCATTCTCAGCGCTTTCCAGGGAGCCTGCCCGGAGCCGGAGGAATTTGAGACCATTCCCGGTAAGGGTGTTTCCGCGAAGGTGGACGGCGTCCGCTACTACGGCGGCAACGACCGGCTGATGGCGGAACGTGGCATCTCGCTGCCTGATTTCTCCGGCCTGGCTGCCCAAGGAAAGACGCCCCTTCATTTTGCGTCCGAGCAGGGAGAATACCTTGGCTCCATCGCCGCCGCGGATGTGCTGAAGCCTGATTCTATGTCCGCCGTCCGGGCCATGCAGAGCCGCCATCTGGATGTGGTGATGCTCACCGGCGACAACCGGCAAACCGCCCAAGCCATTGCGGAGAAGGCAGGCATCAAGCATGTTATTTCCGATGTGCTTCCCACGGATAAGGCCGGCGCCATCAAGCAACTGCAAAGTCAGGGCCACCGGGTGCTGATGGTGGGCGACGGCATCAACGACGCTCCCGCCCTTGCCACCGCCGACGTGGGCATGGCCATTGGAGCGGGCACCGATATTGCCATCGAGTCGGCAGACGTCGTTCTGATGAATAGCTCCCTGTCCGCTGTCAGCAGCGCCATTGCCCTGAGCAAGGCGACGATCCGAAACATCAAGCAGAACCTGTTCTGGGCGTTCTTCTACAACGCCCTGGGCATCCCGGTTGCGGCAGGACTTCTGTATCTGCCTCTGGGTCTGCGCCTCAGCCCCATGCTGGGCACTGCCGCTATGAGCCTGAGCTCCGTATTCGTTGTGACCAATGCGCTTCGCCTGCGGTTCTTCAAGCAGGACAAGGCAGGCGAAGAGGTTCAAAATACATGCACAGAAGCCTGTGCAAACATCAAGGAGGATAACAGTATGAAAACAGTTCTCAAGGTTGAAGGTATGATGTGCGGCCACTGCAAGGCCAGAGTGGAAAAGGTCTGCAAGGAGGTCCCCGGCACCGAGGACGCAGTGGTTGATCTGGCTGCCAAGACGGTGACTGTCACCGGCAATCCCGATGTGGCCGCACTGAAAAAGGCGATCACCGACGCTGATTACACCGTCGTGGAGTAAGCCCCATGCGTACCGATGAATACTATGCATCCAAGGGAGCCGGTCAGATCCATGTCTGCCGGTGGATGCCGGACAAGCCCCCTGTTGCCGTGTTGCAAATCATCCACGGCATCGCGGAGTATGTGGAGCGGTACGATGATTTTGCCCGGTATATGAATGACCTTGGCTACCTGGTGGTAGCCGAGGATCATATGGGGCATGGCAAATCCATCAATGGCGAGGGCGTCCAGGGCTATTTCCACGGCGGCTGGTTTACCGCCGTGGCCGATAGCTACGAGCTTCTGCAAAAGACCCGCAGCGAATACCCGGATCTGCCCTACGTGCTGATGGGACACTCCATGGGTTCTTTTATGACCAGGACCATCCTGTGCGCCTACCCGGACAGCGGTATCTCCGCCGCAGTCATCTGCGGCACCGGCTGGCAGCCCAGAGCTCTGCTTGCCGCGGGCATTGCCATTTCGGATGCCGTGTGCAAAGCAAAGGGGGAATCCGCCCCCAGCGATGCCCTGCAAAATCTGGTGTTTTCCAACTACAACAAGCGGGTGCCCCAGCCGAAAACGCCCTTTGATTGGGTGTGCGGCGATCCCCAGGTGGTCAGTGACTATGTAGCGGACCCGCTGTGCGGCTTTACCGCCAGCTGCGGGCTGATCCGGGAGATGCTGAAGGGAATCGCTTACATCGAGAACCCTCAGAATCTTGCCGCTATGAAAAAGGACCTGCCCGTCCTGTTTATTGCCGGAGGGGATGACCCGGTGGGCAGCTACGGCAAGGGCGTCCGCCGTGCCACGCAGGCATTCCAGCAGGCGAAGATGACGGATGTGACCTGCAAGATCTATCCCCAGGGGCGACACGAGATTCTGAACGAGGCCAACAAGCGGGATATCTATGACGATGTTTCCGCCTGGCTTGGGCCAAAGCTGTGGAAGTAACGCCGTAAAGTGTCCGATTTATCGGACACGTGTGGAGCGATAATATAGCCATCACAAAGCGAAAGGCTGATGGCTATGTTTTCGATCCGTTATCATTCCGGGCATGTTATGGTGTATGACAAAAACGGTAAATTCCTGTTTTCGGCAGATACCGAGCAGGAGGCCAGAGAGGAACTGGAGGAATATGAGGAATCTGCGGCTTGATCTGTGCTATGACGGCACCCGCTACCGGGGCTGGCAGAGAATACCGGGAGCGGACAATACCATTCAGGGTAAGCTGGAGCAGACTCTGAGCCGAATTCTGGATGAGCCCGTCGAGGTCAGCGGCAGCGGGAGGACGGATGCCGGTGTCCATGCGCTGGGGCAGGTGGCTTCCTTCCACTGTGAAAGCAGTATGCCCGCCGATCAGATTCTGGAGCAGCTGCGCAGGTATCTTCCTGAGGACATCGGCATATATTCCTGCAAAGAGGCTTCCGCCCGGTTTCATGCCCGGCTGAACGCCAAACAAAAAACCTATCGCTACCGCATCTGGAACAGCCGGGAGCCCTGCGTATTCCGGCGGCGGTATGTGGCGGTTTTCCCGGAGGCCCTGGATACGGATGCCATGCAGCGCGCCGGGGAGCGGCTGGTGGGGGAGCACAATTTTTCTGCGTTCTGCACCCGCGCCAGGCAGAAAAAATCCACCGTAAGGTGCATCACTGCGCTGTCCGTCACACGGGCGGGAAATGAGATCCATATTACTGTCACCGCTGACGGCTTCCTGTACAACATGATGCGCATTATCGCGGGCACGCTGATCGAGGCGGGCAGGGGAGAGCAACGCCCGGAGGATATTCCGGCGCTCTTTTCCGGCGAGCGGAGCGAGGCTGGCTTCCTGGCGCCGGCCCAGGGGCTGTGCCTGATGGAGGTTGAATATTGAACATACAGATTTTTGGAAAGAGCAAATGCTTTGACACCAAGAAGGCAGAGCGCTATTTCAAGGAGCGAAGGATCAAATATCAGTCCATTGACCTGATTCGCTTCGGCATGTCCGGCAAGGAATTTGACAGTGTACTGCGAGCTGTGGGCGGCATCGATCAACTTATCGACTGGAACGGAAAGTCCCAGGAGATCACCAATATGAAGTACATGGATGATGTGCGAGCCAAGGAGGACAAGGTCTTTGACGATCCTGCCCTGATGAAAACACCCATTGTCCGCAACGGAAAACAGGCGACCGTGGGCTATTGCCCGGAGGTCTGGAGCACCTGGGAATAAGAAACTAAGGCAACACCGCACAATTTGGCAAGAAGCCCCAGCCTGGATTTTTGGCTC
>OLHA01000749.1_pt1 | contig 18638 bp, 5 predicted proteins | sample 1605961 | NCBI WGS metagenome assembly OLHA01 (sample SAMN03283288) | human gut metagenome | biome: human-associated habitat; material: feces | host: Homo sapiens | place: Peru | collected 2012
AATCACAATTCATTTATCAAATTTATTGTTGACCAACACTATTTGACAAAGAACCCTTTAACTAGTTTTTATTATCTACTGTTATTTTCTCTTTATCTTGTTTTTTTACTTTAGAATTGTTCTTTTTATTTTTTTTATATATTATATAAAATCCTACTCCACCTACTATAGTTGTTAAAGATAAAATTATATAAATAATAATATTAATTAAATTTGACTTATATGGAGTTAATGTATAAATACCAATACTTCCTGAAGGAGATTTTACCATAATAATTATTTTATTATTACGGTTTATAACCGTCACCGTACTATTTTCATCTTCAGGAATTGCTTCTACTTCACTACCAGTATAAGTATAATCAAATATTTCTTTGTCAAATGATTCTTTTAATGAACCTTTTTTTAATTTAATACTTTTTAAATAAATATTAGAACTTAATGTTTCCTCAGTCATACTTATTCCTCTTGATACAATTATTGTATATGTTCTAACTGAGTTATCTTCTGCTGTTACAGATAAAGTATAAGTATTATTTCCAACACTTAATTTTTCTGGTCCATCTTTTTTTATAGTTGAATACTTTTTATCCTCTACAATACCTGTTATATCAATTGAATCAACTTCATAAGGAAGATAGATGATATATTTATCCTGTTCTTTATTAAAAATTGGACTAAGTACACCTGAACTTACAGTTAAACTTTCCAAAAAATTATTCGTTGAAAGAACTTTATTCGGATCTTTACCACGGGTAGCATGAATTGTATAGATTTTTTTAGCTCCATTTTCTGCTGTTACCGTTATATATATATCCTTTGTTTCCTCGGCAATTAAAGAAGTATCAGAAATATCAATTCTTGATTTACCATCTTGTGCTTTAGCATTTATTCTTAAATTATCTACACTAAATGGAACTGATACATCATAAGACTCATTATCTGCATTAAAACCAGGATTTATTTCACCATCATTTACACTTAAACTAGAAAGTTTATTATTACTACTTCTATCATCTTTACGATTAACATTTACTGTATATGTTTTTGTAGCACCACTTGGAGCCGTTACAGTAATACCAAAAGAATTATTACCGTATCCTAAATTTTTAGTTCCAGTTCCTGATACACTAGCTCCCCCATCTTCTGCAGTTGCACCAATATTTATACTTGTTACATTTGAATCAACATTTATATTATAGTTAGTATTATTTTTATCAAAATTGATATTTCCACTACTAACCGTCAAACTACTTAAATTATTATTTGAACTAGGAGGATTTACAATATTTATTGTTTTACTACATCCACCACCGTTAATATAAGAATTGTTGCCATCAATATATTTAGCTCCATTAAAACTTACTGTAGCACTTCCTAGTGAATTTGCTTTAAATGTAAATTTCATTATATTTGAATAACCTCTGATTGTTCTGGAACCACTAGTATCCATACCGGCAATACTATTACCATTTATTTGAATTTGATATGGCGCCAATGAAACTGAATTTAAAAGCGTTAATTTACTACTATCATACGACAAACTTCCTTGTATTGCCATAATACCCGAAGCACTACCACTTTCATTTACATAAAGAGTTACCTCAATAGTATTTCCGACATAAACACTATCATTTCCACTAAAGCCAGATGACGCACTTCCATCAGCTTTAGCTATAAATGGAAATAAAAGAAAACAAAAAGAAAGAATAGAAAATAGAAATATTTTAATATTCTTATTTAATATATTTTTTACCACCATTTTTCATCTTCCTTTTTTTGTTCTAAATCCTCTTTTTCCTTTAATTCTTTTTTCATTTTATTTAACTCTTCTTGCCTCAACAACATTTGAAGTTTAGACGCATCCTTTTTTTCTGATGCTTCGTGAATTGCATCAATTAATTCTTGTTTAGTAACTGTTTCATCATAAGGGTCATAAGGAATTTTATCTTCATAACTAGCATCAAAAATTTGTTTCTTTTCTGGATTTGCCCCTATAGTACCACTATTTTGACTCATATTTCCGTGTACAACATCATCATCAGAAGAATTCTTTGAATTAAAATTAAATTCTGGTTTTACTTCAATTATTGGTTGCGTTTGCATTAACTTCTTTTCTTCCAATTTTTTGTTCTCATCTTTTTTTCTTTTTATTAATAAAATAATAATTATCGCAATTAAAAGAAGTATTATAAAAATTAGAAGTACAAAATGAAGTGGTTTAAGACCTAAAATAGTACTACTTGATTTTTCTTTTACAACATTTATTGAATAATACTTAGTAAAGCCTTCCTTATCAGTTACTTTTATTAAAACAGTATTATTTCCTTCTTTTAAATTATCATTACCAATTATTTCGACTTTACTATCACTATTACTAGTTGTATATCTAATATTTAATTTATCAGTTTTAGCATCAACATTAGCAGTATAATCTAAAATATTTGAATCGAATTTTGGACTTAAATTAACATTATCTATTACTAAATCTTTTAAATCAGTTTTACTAGAAGTTGTACTACGAGTAACGTTTAGAGAATAAATACGAATACTTCCATCCTCAGCCGTTACTTTAACTTCAACAAGATTTACTTTTTCAACACTAAAATTACTATTACCTATTATTTCAACTTTTGCCTTAGAATCATTACTAGTAGCAGTTAAATCAAGTTTGCTAACCTCATAAGGTACTGTAATATTATAATTAGTTAAATTCTTATCAAAAATAGGTTTCATTTCGTGTGATGATTGAATTATTAAACTCTTTAAATAATTGTCACTCGATTTATTTATAGCTTTTGTTGTATTTAGTGAAGCTCTATTAACATTAACAATATAATTATTAACTGTTCCATCTTCGGCTGTTACTTTTATTGTAATTGTATTGTTTCCTTCTTTCCAATCACTATTTCCAGATATAGAAACACTAGCTTTATCACTATTAGCAATAGCAGTAACTTTTAAACCCGTTATATTATTATTAACCCTAATAGAATAAGTATTTACATTGCTTTTAAAAGTTGGATTTAAGGTAAATCCACTAACATCCAAACTTTTAAGCGTCGCATCATTACTCTTTGTAACAGAAGTAGTTTTTTCTTTTTCAATTGTTACTGTATAATTTTTTACCGTTCCATCTTCGGCTGTTACTTTTATTGTTGCAACAGTTGTATCACCAGTTAAATTTATATTACCAAGTCCTGATACTGTTGCCTTACTATGATTAGCACTTCCTTGTAAACTAACTGTTGTAGCAGTTGCTGGAACTTTAATCTTATAAGATGTGGTATCTTTATTAAATTCAGGACTTAATGTATAGCCTGTTGCTGATAAACTTTTAAGTGTTGCATCACTTGATTTTGTAACTGGTGCAGGAGTATTTATCGTAATTGTTTTTGGGCTAACATTACCAGTCATTCTCTCACTGCTATTAGTCAATTTTAAATTTGTAATACTAACAGTTGTTGAGCCTTCTTTTTTTGCTTTAAATACAAAGGTAAAAACGTTAGTTGAACCACTACTTTTAATACCATTACTTAAAGATGTATCAAGAGCTGCAATTTTATAATTTGCAGCTGTATTTATTTGAAACAAATAAGGAGTTGTTGCACCAGTTCCTGATACATATTCCAAATAATCAGAATCAAAAGAGAGATTTCCTTCAAAACTTGCAACACCACCATTTGCATCATTAACATTCGATACATATAATTGTACTGTTATATTACTACCTACACTAACAGTAGAATTGCCACTAAAACCTACTGTAGCACTTCCTGAAGCATATACTGGAGTTATAAAAAAGATAGAAAATAGAAATATAAAGCCAGATACTATAAACAAATTTAAATTTTTAATTTTTTTCATAATTGCCTCCTAATATAAAGGTTGTTTTTGTAAACAATGATTTAAAATCATAACTGCATCCAATAAGTCAATTTCATCATCATTATTTACAAATGCTGCTTCTTTATAAGCTCCATCTAACATTGCTTTTTGCAATGCATTATTTAATATTTTAACAGCATCTAACAAATCTATTTCACCATCACCAGATGTATCTCCCCTAATAACAATGATTTTTCTATCTTTTAAAACGCCATTAATAACTAATTTTACAATCATTCCAGTTGATAATTTTTCATCATCTTCAACTTTTCTTGATTCATCAGATGTCCAAATTTCAAGATAAGCATTATCATTATCCAACTCATCCTTTAATTCTCTACCTGTTTCATATAATCTTACTGTTTTAATATATTCATCATTAATTGTATGACTGCTAGATGTGATTTTATCTAATTCTGTATCTACTTTTACATTTAAGATATATTCTTTTTTAGAACCATCTTCCGCTGTTACTGTAATTACATATTTAGTAGATGTATCACTATTAATTATTATTTCATTGTCATAACTAATTTTAGCATTATCATTATTTATTGATGCTTTTATATTATCTTTATTAAATTTAGTAACATCTTTTCCCATTGTAACATTGTATTCTAATGTATCTTTATCAAATGTTGGAGTTAATGTTCCACCAATTATTTCTAATGATTTCAATGTTGCATCACTTGATTTTGGACGAATTACTTTAATAGTATATGTATTTTTATCAACACCATTTTCTGCTGTAACTATTATTCTATAATAATTATCATTTGTTGTAGATAAACTTAAATCACCTTGTTTTACAACTGTTGCATTATTATCTTCTGGTATTGCAATTACATCAGCTTGTTTTAAGATACTTACATCTTCACCTACTGTTACAGTATATTCCAAAATACCACTATTAAATGATGGTGTTAATATATAATTGCCAATACTTAAACTTTGTAATTTAGCATTATTATTTTTTTCCCTCTCAAAATTTAATTCATAAGTTTTAGCAGTTCCATCTTCGGCTGTTACAACTATTTCTATTTTGTTATCACCAGTATTTAATGAAACATTACCAACACCGGTTACACTAGCTTTTGAATCTGATAATATAGCTTCTACATTTATACTTGTTTTATTATAGCTTACCTTTGGTAAATTATATTTTAAAGTATTTGAACTAAAGTTTTCAATACTATTACCATCTACTTTAATATCTGTTAAATTATTATTAGAACTTTTTGCCCTTACTACATTTATTGTATAAGTATTTTCCGATCCAGATTCACTCGTTACTTTTATTGTAACTGTATTATCTCCTGTATTTAATTGTTTAGTTCCTGTACCAGTTACTGTAGCATTTGAATCTGTTGCAGTTGCTAAAATTTCTATACTTGTAACATCATTATCAACATTTACTGTATAATTTAGTGTATTTTTATTAAATGTCGGAGTTAATATACCTTCACTTACTGTTATGCTATCTAATGTTGCATCATTATTCTTTTCTCTCTCAACATTTAATACATAAGTGCTTGTATCACCATTTTCTGCTGTTACTACAATATTTATTTTATTAGCTCCTAGGTTTAGACTAAATTTATTAGATAAATCTGTAGTTAAAGTTGCCTTTTCATCATCTAAAATTGCAGATACATCAATACTATCAGTTTCTCTTGAAACTTTTATATTATACTCAAATTTTTCTTTGTTAAATCCTTCAATCGTATTTCCGTCAATACTTATATCTTTTAAATAACTGTTGCTTGATAAAGTTCTTGATAAAACGATTGTATAGTCTTTTGTTGTTCCGTCTTCTGCTGTTACAGTTACTTTAATATTTTTAACAGTTGAATTAAATGTTTTTGTAGCACTTCCTACTGTACTTGTAATAGTATCATTTGAATCACTATCAACAATTCCTACTTTTGCATTCACATCATTTGTGATTGCAGTAACATCTAAACTTGTTACACTTGAATCATAGTTATATGTATAATTATAAGTTGTACTTGTAAATGTTGGAGTTAATGTTCCCATAGGATCACTTGTTACAGTTAATGATTTAAGTGCAGTATCATTTGATAATTTCTTAATTTTTATAGTATATGTTTTAGTTGTCCCATCTTCTGCTGTAACAATAACTTCTATACTATTATCACCAACACTTAGTGATTTATTTCCAGTTCCAGTTACACTAGCATTTGTATCTTCTGCTATTGCTGAAACTTCTATACTTGAAACATCGCCCTTTACATCATCTAATGTGTATTCTAATTTTTCTTTATTGAAATTATTTACAGTTTGTCCATTTACTTTTAAATCACTTAAATAATTGTTAGAACTTTTTGCTCTTATTACATTTATTGTATAAGTATTTTCGGTTCCAGATTCACTTTTAACTACAATATTAATTAAATTATTCCCTGTATTTAATTGTTTAGTTCCTGTACCAGTTACTGTAGCATTTGAATCTGTTGCAGTTGCTAAAATTTCTATACTTGTAACATCATTATCAACATTTACTGTATAATTTAGTGTATTTTTATTAAATGTCGGAGTTAATATACCTTCACTTACTGTTATGCTATCTAATGTTGCATCATTATTCTTTTCTCTCTCAACATTTAATACATAAGTGCTTGTATCACCATTTTCTGCTGTTACTACAATATTTATTTTATTAGCTCCTAGGTTTAGACTAAATTTATTAGATAAATCTGTAGTTAAAGTTGCCTTTTCATCATCTAAAATTGCAGATACATCAATACTATCAGTTTCTCTTGAAACTTTTATATTATACTCAAATTTTTCTTTGTTAAATCCTTCAATCGTATTTCCGTCAATACTTATATCTTTTAAATAACTGTTGCTTGATAAAGTTCTTGATAAAACGATTGTATAGTCTTTTGTTGTTCCGTCTTCTGCTGTTACAGTTACTTTAATATTTTTAACAGTTGAATTAAATGTTTTTGTAGCACTTCCTACTGTACTTGTAATAGTATCATTTGAATCACTATCAACAATTCCTACTTTTGCATTCACATCATTTGTGGTTGCAGTAACATCTAAACTTGTTACTGTTGCATCATAGTTATATGTATAAGTATAAGTTGTACTTGCAAATGTTGGAGTTAATGTCCCCATAGGATCACTTGTTACAGTTAATGATTTAAGTGAAATATCATTTGATAATTTTTTTACTTTTATTGTATATGTTTTAGTTGTCCCATTTTCTGCTGTAACAATAACTTCTATACTATTATCACCAACACTTAATGATTTGTTTCCGGTTCCTTTTACACTAGCCTTTGTATCTTCGGCTGTAGCTGAAATTTCTATACTTGAAACATCACCTTTTACATCATCTAATGTATATTCTTCTGTTTCTTTATTGAAATTAGTTATTGTTTTTCCATTTACTTTTAAATCACTTAAATAATTATTATTAGAAGGATTTTCTCTATTTACTGTTACTGTATATGTTTTTGTCGTACAACTATTATTTGGAACACTTGCATATTCTTCCTTACAGTTTTCAGCGTTTACTATTATTTTCTTAGTATTAGGAGTAGCACCATAATTAGTAAATTCAAAACTTCCAGTTCCAGATTTAATACTTGCGTTTTCATCTGTTGTTGTTGCACTTATAACTGTATTTTTAGTTGCATATGGTACACTTGCTTCATATTCGGTAGTTACACTATTAAATTTTCCAATATTAACATTATTTGTTAAATCTAATGATTTTAATGTAGCATCATCATTTAATCTATAAACTGATACTTTATAAGTAGTAACTGTACCATTTTCGGCTGTTACAACTATATCAAATTCATTATTTCCTATATTTAATTCTTTTGTACCCAATCCGCCACTTAACACGCTGGCATTAGAATCTGTTGCTGTTGCACTCAAATCAACACTTGTTACTGATGAAGGTACAACTGTACTATATTCTTTAATTGTATTATCATCTGCTGTAAAAGTTGGGGTTAAATTATAAGTTGTTCCGCTATTTGTAACACTTAATGTATGAAGTGTCGAATTAGAGCTTAAAGCTGTTTGAACTGTTAAAGTTATTCCTGATGTTACTTTAGGTCTATCGTTATTAAGTGCTGTATATTCATCATCATATTCAAAAATTATATTTGTTCCTGATGTCACTGTATCTTTTACTTTAAAATACACACTTGCAATTTCTCCTTCTGTTTCAAGAGCATTTGAAGTTGTTGTATCCGTAACCAAAAATGTAAACATGCTTTCATCACTTGCATCATTTGACAATACTTGCCAATTTGTTTTCTTTTTTGCGGATGGTGTTGTACCTGATGCAGGCCATATACCACCTTGGTATGTTGTTGACATATCAGTTTCTGTATACAATTCACCATCTGCATACATCGGTTCAATTAAAAGATTATTATACTTAATCCCCATTTGCATACCTACTTCTGTAGTTGTTCCTGGAATATAATAAATTGATAATTTATATACTTTACCAGGTTCTATAGTACCATTATTAGAAATTTCTTCTCCCGTACCAGAACCTTCCCAATCATTATCAAAAGCATTCCAATCATAAACCTTTAATGAAAATTGATGTTCACCTTCCGCATTTACAGATATAACATTAAATCCAAAAGAAAATAACATTATAATAAATAACAAAAAAAAATTATTTTTTTTTACTAATTTCATTTTCAAGCTCTCCCAACTTCTAACTATACCTTACTTATTATAATTATATTATAACAAAATGTATATTATTTGTAAACCAAAATATTACAAAAATCGACAAAAAAACACTAATAAAATTTTAGTGTTTTTCTATTTAACAAATTCAGTTTAAAGTTTTAATTTTCTTTAAAATATATTCATTAAGTCTAACAGTATCAGATATATTTATTTTCCCATCTTTTGTTAATTCCATTGAGTATTTTCTATAATCAGTTATTTTTTCTTTTAGCAAAACATAATCCTGCAATATAACACTATCAGATATGTTTATTTTTCCATCACCATTAATATCTCCTCTAACAATTATTATTAATTCATCATATACTTTATCATTTATTTCTAGTTTTATAATTTGTCCTGTTTTAATTATTTCAGAATTATCAGCAAATTCTTCTCCATTATAAATTTTTGTATACTCTTTATCATTTTCAATACTTGTTAAAAAATCATCAACAGTTATTCCAGCATCCATACCAATTATATATTTATATTCATCTCTATTAATACTATATGAACTCTTTATCTCTTTTGGTATTACTTCTATATTTAATGTTTTTGTAATATTTTCATCTTCTACTGCTATTACTTTAATTGTAGTTTTTCCTACACTTAAACCTGTTATTAATCCGGCATAATCAACGCTTACAATACTAGCATCTTCTACTTCATATTTTATATCAGTTTTAAAATCTAAAGGATCAGTAGTTACTAAAATAGTATCTGTTTCACCTTCTACTATTTTAAACAAATTTTTATTTACAGTAATATTTTCTAATATAGGACCTCTAGTTATATTTAATATATATTCTTGTGTCGTATAACCATCTTTAGCAATAACTTCAATAATATATTTATTATTTATATCTCGTAATAATTCTATATCACCCATCAAATTTACATTTGCTTCATTATCTAATGGTATTGCTTCTATTTCACTTTCTAGTAATTTACTTTTTTTACCAGCTACTTCTATATTATAAGTAAATGTATCTTTATCAAAATTTATTTCATAACCTTTTATTTTTAAACTAGATAATCTAACTTCACTTTGACTTTCTTTTATTACATTAAAAGTATATATATTTGTACTGCCATCTTCTGCTGTTACTGTTATTGTTCTTACACTTGTTCCATCAGTAATAATTTTTTCTTCGTAACCAGTAACAATTGCTTTACTATCTTCCAAGGTAACATCAAAGGAAAGTAAATTATCATCTTTATCTACATTTAATATATATTCTTTTATTTTTGGATCAAATGAAACATTTAACGATCCAACACTTGGTTTTATTAAAATAACATTATTATTACTACTAGCTTTTCTTTCTACAGTTAACTTATATACATTTACAAGACCAGACTCACTAGTAACTAATATTTCAAAGTTATTGATTCCTAAATTTATTTTTTTAGTACCTATATTACTTACAGTAGAACTTTTTTCCTCAGAAACCGCCTTTATATTGATATAATCAACTGAACTATCAACATTTATTGAATAATTATTATTAGTTTTTTCAAAATTTATTGGTATATTTTTATTATTAGAAGTAACAATTAAACTTGATAAATAATTATTATCAGATTTTTTTCTATTTACTTTTAGTGTATATACTCTATATACTCCTATTGCCGATTTAACTTTAATAACAATTTCATTTTCTCCTGTAATTAAAGTATGAGTTCCATTACCAACTGTTACAACTGATTGTGAATCTTGCACTATTGCATTAATATCTATGCTTGAAATATTATTTTCAACATCTACCACATAATTCATTGTATTTGGATTAAATTCTGGGTTTAATGTACCACTAGATAATTCAATACTACTTAAATAATTGTTAGTAGATAAATTCCTATTAACATAAATTTCATAAGTTGAAGTTGTTGAATCCGTTGCTGTTACTGTAATTGTAACTATATTCATTCCTACAGAAAAATTTTCATTTCCAGATACTTCAACATTAGCATTTTCATCTTCTGTTTCTAAAGAAATATCTAATTTTGTTGTTTCATTATTAACATTAATAAAATATTCAAAATTTTCTTTATCAAACTCAGGATCTAAATCATAATCTTCTATTTCTAAATTCTTTAAATAAGAACTTACTTTTTCTTCTCTATTGACATTTATTTTATATATACGTACACTTCCAGCTTGACTTGTTACAGTAATATAAATTAAATTATCGCCTTCATTTAAAGAATATAATTTAAAGTCGTTTGTAGATGCAGATAAATCTTCTAATTTACCATCTATTTCTATCTCATCAACTTCATTAGGAACATTTATATTATATTCTAATATTTCTTTATCAAAATTTGGAGTTAAAATACCTTCACTTGTATAAAGATTTGCCAAAAAGTTATTATCTGATTCATCTTTTGTAACAATGATTGTATATTTTTTTTGAGTTCCTGCTTCACTTGTTACAACAACATCAATTTTATTAGTACCAACATTAATTTGATGGGATCCTGTTCCTGTTACCGTAGATGTTTTCTCTTCTGGTGTAGCTTCAATAACAACATTGTTTATTTCATTTGAAACATTGATGGTATAAGTTGTTACACCTTTATGAAAATTAGGTATTAAAGTATTACCAAGAATACTCAAGGATGCTAAATTATTATTTGTATTAGCATTTCTATTTACTAAAAGGACATAATCTTTAATAGTTATCTTATCTGGCGCTGTTACTCTAATTGTTACAATATTTTGACCAGTTTTAAAATTCTCATTATTTAAAATTTCGTAAGTCGCATCATTTTGAGTTGGCTTAATACTTGTAAATTCTAAGAAAGAATTACTTGTAGTAAGTGAATATTCTACTATATCACTACTAAACTTAGGATTTAAATTTACTCCTTTAATAGTTAATGTTTTAAGGCTTGCATCACTTGAAGCTTTTCTAGTAACAACTACTTGATAATCTTTTTGAATTCCTTCTTCATTAATTATTGAAATAGCAAGTGGATTTTTACCAACTATCAAATCATATGTACCATTTCCTATTACCTTTACATTAGAATTGTTTGATGTTCCAGATAATTCGATTGTATCTATGTCATTATCAACCTCAACTTGATACAAATTTGTTTTAGGATCGAATATAGGAACTAAATTACCATTATCTACTGATAATGAGTCCAAATAAAATTCATCTGTTATTTCATTTTGCCTTAACACTTTTAATTTATAATCTTTTGTATTTCCATTTTGAGCCGTTACCCTTACAATAACTTCTTTTTCTTCACCAACAACTAAATCTTCATTACCAATAACTTCATATGTAGCATTTTCATCCTCTACAATAGCTTCTATATTTAATTTTTGAACATCATTAGCAACCTTTACATCATATAAAATTGTTGTGTTTTGAAATCTAGGAGAAAGTGCTCCTTCATTTGCAAATAAATATTTTAAATCATCATTTGCAGATAAATCTCTTACTACTCTAACGATATAAGATTTAATTGTACCCTTTTCACTTTCAACACTTAAAACAATGTCATTATTTCCAGTCTTCAACGCATACTTTCCATTTCCTGTAACTAAAGATGTAGATACATTTGGAATGCCAGTTATCTCAATTTGATTAACCTCATATTGAACATTAATTAGATATTGGTATTCTTCTGTATCATTATTTACAACTTCACTTCCAACACTATTAATTATTTCTTTTAATGAAGTGTCATCATTTTTTTCTTTTGTTACATTAATTACATATATACGTTCTTCTTCTAACTCACTTTTTACAACAAGTTGTATTTGCGTTACACCAGTTGACAAGTAATATGTTCCATCTCCTACTATACTAGCGAAATTATCTTCTAAAATGCCATTTACCACTAAAGTATCAACATCATTAGAAACATTCATTGTATATTCTAATTTTTCTCTTTCAAATGTCTCATTTAAACTACCAACACTTAATTTTATATCTTTTAAATAATTATTTGAACTAAGTGGTTTTGATACATATATATAATAATCTTTTACAGTTCCATCCTCACTTGTACTATGAATTATAATAGTATTATTTAACTTTGTTAAATTGTTATTACCTGTAATTCTATAATTAGTGGTTGCCTCTTGTGGCGTAACAATTAAATTTAATGAAGTTACATCTTTAGGTATTTCCAAATAATATTCAAAATTATTTGGATTAAATTCATCATCAAATGTATAACCTTCGACTTCTATATTAGAAAGTAATGGATTTGAATTTTTAGCTTTATTAATGGTCAATGTATATATATTAACATCGCCACTTTCACTTGTAACTTGAATAGTGAAATAATTAACCCCAGATTTTAAAGTTTTATTTCCTATCCCTGAAACTTCAGCACTACCACTTTCACTAGTTGCATTTATTGTAACCACATTGATACTAGAATCAACTTCAACCACATAATCATTTAATAGTTTATTAAATTGTGGAGATATTTCTAAACTTTTACCGTTATTTACCACTTGTAAATCTTTTAAAAATACATTACTATCCTGCTCTTTATAAATATGGAGTAAATAAGTTTTGGTATCACCATTAGGAGCTGTTACAATAACAATCGCATTATTCATACCTAAAACTAAATTATTGTTACCAGTAATACTTACAGTTGAATCACTATTTTCAGGAATTGCTTCAATATCATAACTTGTATATTCAGAAGATATAGTGGCATAGTATTCATATTTGTATGGATCAAAATCAATTTCTATTTCCGGATTAATTATTTTTAAACTACTTAAGTTATTATTTCCTGTTGTATCTTTTTTAAACGAATATGAGTAAACAATACTTTGTGTTTCATCCTCACTAAATACTTCTACTTCGATATTACTTATATCATCTTCGAGCGCTATATTTCCATTATCAATTTCTATTTTGCTATCATCAACTATTTTTCTATATATAATTTTTTGATATTTTGTTCTTAAAATTGGCTTTATTTCTATTTCATTAATTGTAAATGGTAATATAATTTCGTAAGATGCCTCGGCAATATCGAATTTATAATTACAATAATTTGCATTTTTTTCACACAAATAAGAACTCATTTTATTTATTTCTATATTTAAAGGAGTTGGATCACTTGAGCCTTTACGATTTATATTTAAAACATAATTTCTAACGCTTCCATCACTTGCAGTTACAGTAATAATAGACTTGCTATTACCAGGCTTAACATCTATCTGCCCAGTTCCATTAATAATTGCGTTTTCATCCTTAGCAGTTGCTGATATTTTTATAACTGAATCATCTTCACCTAATTCTAGATCATATTCTGTAATCCAAGGTTGGAAAGGAATAGAAATATTTCCATCATTTATAACTAAACTATCTAAGAAATTATTACTACTTAATGTAGATAATAAAGTAACTCTTGCATATCCATTAGATGCATTACCTACACCAGAGTTATAATATCCGCCCATTGGATTTGGCATAGATGTTAAATCACCAATCTTAGTCGTCCGATTATATCCTTTTCCATCTATCATAACTGTATTATCAAAGATGAAATTTGAATAATGATATGAATCACTTAATGTTGTAAACAAAGTTACTTTAGGAGTTCCATCTTGATTTATTGCTATACTACCAGGATGTCCTGATATGTAACTAGAACCACTTCCTCCAGCAGAACCATCAACTTTTGCAGTTATTCCTCCATAGTATCCACCTCCAGCTCCTCCTGGACCGGCAGTATAACTACTACTTGAAACCATTGTAGCATAACCAAATGCATTTCCTGATATTTGAGAGGCAAACAATTTTGTATTAGAGCCCGGATAACCATTTAATCCTCCAGCAGGAATTCCGGCAGTTGCATAAGAAGCTCCTCCTCCTCCGGCAGCTACCATAATTCTGGATTTTAAGGAATCGGAATCATTCCAAGTTCCGCCAACTAAACGGACATCACTAGCTCCTCCTCCTCCGGCACCAGGTTCTGGGGCTGAGTCACAATTTCCATCAATGCCTCCCCCGCCTCCACCATTAAAACCGCCAAGTCCTCCTACACACTTCGAAATACTTGCAGCATCGCTACCTTTTCCACCTACATAAAGATACAACACTTGATTTTGATTCAAAATGATTTCGCCACTAGTATAAGCTCCATTTCCACCAAATTTGTCTAAACTATAATTAGTTCTTCCTCTTCCACCTGCGGCTCCCCATAACTCTATACGATATTTTCCACCATATAAAGCCGTAAACGTTTGAACATCACCTGTATACATATAAATATTTTCAGGTGAATCTATATCAGAAGTCTTTTTATAATTTATTTTATATACAGAATCTTCTAAACCATCTAATTTTGCCGTAACAATAATTGTACCTTCTTCTTCTAAATATTTTTCACCTTCTATAGATGTTGAAACACCATTATAATATGGCAATGCATCTATATCAAGTTGTAAAATTGTATCAGGAATTTCAATGTCATATTCAAAGGTATTTGGCATAAAGTCAAAATCCTTAATTAAATCATTTCCCAAATCAATATTTTTTAATTTAGTACTTTTTTCTCTCGTAAAGTTCAAAATATAATGCTGACTTTCTGTCTTATTTTCAGACACAATTAAAATAGTTTTTGAAACAAAATTATCACTAAATTTAAAATTTCCTGTTCCTGTTATTTCCTGACTAGTCGAACCCTTTATAACGTCGATATCTATATATTCAACAGAAGCAGGCATTTCAATATCATATTCAAATTTTTCTTTTTCAAATCCACTATATTCTATACCGTTTATAAGAATACCATTTATATATTTATTACTGCTTGCCTCTCTAGTAATATGAAGGGTGTATACATTTACATTACCAGTACCAGAAGTTAATTGGATATTTATATCTGTATTACCAGCTGGAATATCATATGTACCAATTCCAGTTATTGCAATATCATCATTTAATGATGTGGCATCAACTGTTAATTTTGTAATGCTGGAATCAAGTGAAACGTTGTATTCTCTTATATTTGGGTCAAATTCTGGACTCAATGATCCACTGCTTAAAGTAATAGAATCAAGAGTTTCTTCCTTACTTCTCCCTAAATAAGATATTCTTGCATACCCGTCCTCACTATTTCCATACATTACACCATCAACATCAGTTGTAGGCATTCCGTCTTTAGTTTGTTTTTGAGTAGTCCAACTATATCCTTGACCATCTATCATAACAGTATCTTCAAATTTGTAATTTGAATAATGATATGAATCACTTTCTTCAGAATAAACATCTACTTTTGGAGTTCCATCTATATTTATTGCAATACTACCAGGATGTCCCGATATATAACTAGAACCGCCTCCTCCAGACGTAGAACTTGCAGCTTTAGTTATACCGCCATAATAACCTCCCCCAGCTCCTCCTGGACCAGAGTCATAATTTTTACTTGAAACCATTACACCATATCCAAATGCACTTCCAGATATTTGAGTCGCAAAAGTAGTAGCTCCTCCTCCAGCATAACCGTTTAATCCACCAGCAGCAGATCCTACATAACTATATGACCCACCACCGCCTCCTCCGGCAACCATAATTCGAGATTTTAAAGACTCAAAATCATTCCAAGTTCCACCAACTAAACGAACATCACTAGCTCCTCCTCCTCCAGCCCCTGGTTCTGGAGCAGAGTCACAGTTTCCATCAATACCACCCTGGGCACCACCATTAAACCCGCCAAGTCCTCCTACACACTTTGAAACACTTGCTGAATATTTACCCTTTGAACCAATGTAAAAATAAAGTTTAGTTCCCTTTTCAAGATAAATAGTTCCTTTAGTATAGGCACCATTTCCACCAAGATTCTTTAAAGTATAATTAGTTCTTCCTTGTCCCCCGGCAGCTCCCCATAATTCTATTTGATAATAACCATCAAAAGGAACAGTGTATTCTTCTTCATTACCTGATACTGCATAAGTTGTATTTCTTTTATTACTATCTAATCTTTTTACATTAAAAATATATGAGGATTCTTCTTTATTCTTCGTTTTTACAATTATTTTTATCACATTACTTCCAAGTTTTAATGACACATTTTCTATATCATAAGTAGTATCTGAATCTGCTTCAATAATTGGTGTCAAACTTGTTATATCGTAAGGTACGTCTATATTATAATTATATATTTTACTATTAAAATCAAAACTTGTTTCTGCAAACGAAATTGAATTCAATGAGGATTTTTCAACAGAAGGATTTAAAACATAAATAATGAGATCACCAGTTTCATTATCAATAATACTGATTATATGTTTTTTTCCGGATTCTAAAGTTACATTTTGAGTACCAAATACAGTTACATTTTTATTCGATGTTTCGTAATTAATGGTAGTTTGAAAATTGTTTTTAGGAATAATAACATCATATTCAAATAAATTGGGTTTTAAATCTTGTATGAATGTTACACCGTCAATATCAATTTTTGTAAAATAATTTATCTTTTTTACTAAAGAAATCTTTGCATATCCATTGGAACTATTCCCAGTAATAGTTTCATCAGATCCATAGTCAGGCATTTCTTCATTACCTGATTTCATTATTATGTTTTCAAATTTATAATTACTATAATGAATATTAGAATTTAAAAATATTATATCATCTTCTATTGACTCATTTGAAATTGCTACACATCCATTACATCCAGACACAAACGAACTACCACCTGCACCAGCAGTTTTATAAGTATTAGCGCTTCCTGATGAATTAGAATAACCACCAAAATAACCGCCGCCGCCTCCTGCAACATCAACATTAGAATCTACATAAACGCCATCTTGACCAATACCAAACTTATATCCTGTAGTTTGACTTCCACCTTTACTATAAGTTGTATCTTGTCCCTTTAAAGTTCCTGCATATCCACCAGCTAAACCATAAGAAGCACCCCCGCCTCCACCGGCAACCATAATTCGAGATTTTAAAGAGTCAAAATCATTCCATTCCCCACTAACTAAACGGACATCACTAGCTCCTCCTCCAGATGCAGAAGCCTCATCATCAGAGTGGTCGTAATCTCCTCTACCACCGCCATTATATCCACCAGCTACAATAGTAGATTTTTTCCCATCTTTTCCCTTACAACCAACATAAACATATAATTTTTCACCTTCATTTAAAACTATATTACCACTAGTATAAGCTCCATTTCCACCATATTTTGAATATGAGCTAGTATATGCATTATCTACAAGGTTTTTTCCACCTGCGGCTCCCCATAATTCTATTTTATAAACACCATAAGTTGGCGCAATAAATTCTTGATAATCTTCTGTACAAGAAAATTCTGATACCTCCTGAGCAAAAACATCAGGATAAAATATAAAAAACAAAACTAAACTAAATATTAATATAATCAAATTTTTATTCTTATACATACAACTATCAATACCTTCCTACTATTTTTAATTATATCACACTTTTTAAAAATTCCCAAAAAAAAGAAAGTAATTATTTACTTTCATCAAAACCACAAGATAACTCTACATCTATTTCATACGATTTTTTTTCAAATGGATACTTCGGATATATAATAGCTTTTGTATCTATCTTATCACACTCCTGATTAGTTTTGTTATTAACAAATTTTTCTAAATTATCCTTATTATTTAAAGCACTATATCTAGATAAATTATCTAAGTTAATTTTAATTCCAATTGTTTCATACTTTTTTAAGAAAGTTTGTCTTATAGAAGCATCATCATCTAAAGCATCATAATAATAATTTTCATAAAAATCACTACCCATTTGTTTTAGAAGATTTCTAAGATTTTTTTCTTGATTATTAATATTATTTTTTAATATAAAAAACAAAACTCCAACAATTATAAATATTAATATCATAAAAATTATTTTTTTTAAAGTTATTTTCATACTTACCTCTCACTAACATTACTTACAAATGAATTATATCATATTTTTTCTAAATATAGATAAAAAAAGTAGAATTTATTTATTCTACAAATTCTACTGGTTTTTCATCTAATC
>OLHA01000750.1_pt1 | contig 18626 bp, 16 predicted proteins | sample 1605961 | NCBI WGS metagenome assembly OLHA01 (sample SAMN03283288) | human gut metagenome | biome: human-associated habitat; material: feces | host: Homo sapiens | place: Peru | collected 2012
CATTACTATCTTGATTCGCTGCGCGGAGCACCACCCCCAAAGGGGGCAGCGAGAAGGTGCTGCCCTGGCTTCTCTTTTACAGAAGCTCCAGGAGTTTGTCGGTGTATTCTTTGCAGGTGACGCCCTGTTTGTCGCCGGTGATGGGGAGGGGGTTGGATTGCAAAGCAGCCTCCAGGCGGGCGGCGGCGGCGGGGCGGCAGATGTGGCGCAGGAGCATGGCCTCGGCCTTGAGGATGCTCTGGGGGCTGGCGTAGTCGCCCAGGCCCAGCTCCATCAGGCGGGGGGCGGAGCCGTGGATGGCCTCGAACATGGCGAAGCGGTCGCCGATGTTGGCGCTGCCGGCAGTGCCCACGCCGCCCTGGATCTGGGCGGCCTCGTCGGTGATGATGTCGCCGTAGAGGTTGGGCAGCAGCACCACCTGGAAGGAGGCGCGGATGGCGGGGTTGACCAGATTGGCGGTCATGATATCGATGTACCAGTCGTCCACGGTGATCTCCGGGTAATCCTGGGCCACCTCGTGGGCAATGGCGGTGAATTTGCCGTCAGTCTTCTTCATGATATTGGCCTTGGTGACGATGGACACCCTTGTTTTGCCGTTCTGCCTTGCGTAGTCGAAGGCGGCACGGGCGATGCGACGGGTGCCCGCGTCGGTGGTCACCTTGAAGTCCACGGCCATGCCGTCCAGGCTCACGCCCCGGCTGCCCAGCACGTACTCACCCTCGGTATTCTCCCGGAAGAACATCCAGTCGATGCCCTCCTGGGGGATGGACACCGGGCGGACGTTGGCGTACAGGTCCAGCTCCCGGCGCAGCGTCACGTTGGCGCTCTCCATTTTGCCGCCCATGGGGGTGGTGGTGGGGCCCTTGAGGAGCACGTCGCACTGCCTGATCTGCTCCAGCACCTGCTGGGGCACGCTCTGGCCCAGAGCCAGGCGGTTTTCGATGGTCAGGCCCTGGATCTGCTTCAGGATGATCCTGCCGCTTTTGATCTCATCGGCCAGCAGAGCCTCCAGCACCCGCCGGGCCTGGGGGGAGATCACCGCGCCGATGCCGTCGCCGTCGATCAGGCCGATGGTGACTACATCTTTGGTGGAAAAATCCACCTTGTCGGTATTCATGTGATCGATGCGCTCCAGCTGCTGGCGCAGCAGGACGCGGAAGGCATCCACGGCGGAAAGGATCTGTCCCTCCCGGCCCAGGCTCTCCTTTACGGCATCGCCCAGGGAATTGAGCGCCTTTTCAATGGAAGCATCCATTATTTTCCACCCTCCTTGGTGTATTCCAGCAGGCCGCCGGCCAGCAGGATGGCCTTCTGCCGGGCGGTCAGCGCGCAGCGCAGGCGGGCGAACTCCCCCGCCTCATTTTTCATGGTGACGAAGCCGGAATCCATTCCGGCGTGGATATCCGAGATGGTCAGCCGGTCGCCCTGGGCGAAGCGGTCGTAATCCGCCTCGTTTTCAAAGGTCAGGGGCAGGATGCCGGCGTTGATCAGGTTGGCCACGTGGATACGGGCGAAGCTCTTGACCACCACGGCGCGGATGCCCAGGTACATGGGCACCAGGGCCGCGTGCTCCCGGGAGGAGCCCTGGCCATAGTTGCTGCCGCCCAGGATGATGCCGCTGCCCGCCGCCTTGGCACGGGCGGGGAAACCGGGGTCGCAGACCTCGAAGCAGAATTCGCTCATCTTGGGGATATTGGAGCGGTAGGGCAGCACCTTTGCCCCGGCGGGCATGATGTGGTCGGTGGTGATGTTGTCGCCCACCTTCAGCACCAGGGACGCGCCGATCTCATCGGGCACGGGCCTGCCCTTGGGGAAGGGCTGGATGTTGGGGCCGCGGAGCACCGGGGCATCCTTGGCCTCCTGCGGGGGCAGGGGCTGCAAAACGCCGGTGTCGTCGATGGCGAAGTGCTCCGGCATGGACACCGCCGGGATGGGCGGCAGGGTGGTGGGATCGGTGATGAAGCCGGTGAGGGCGGAGGCCACCGCCGTCTCCGGGGAGACCAGGTAGACATTGGCGTCCTTGGTGCCGCTGCGGCCCAGGAAATTGCGGTTGAAGGTGCGCAGGCTCACGCCGCCGGAATTGGGGGAGAAGCCCATGCCGATGCAGGGGCCGCAGGCGCATTCCAGCAGCCGCGCGCCGCTGGCCAGGATATCGTTCAGCGCGCCGCAGGCGGCCAGCATGGAAAGCACCTGCCGGGAGCCGGGGGACACGGACAGGTCCACCCCAGGGGCCACCCGGCGGCCCCGCAGCATGGCGGCCACCTTCAGCATATCGGTCAGGGAGGAATTGGTGCACGAGCCGATGCACACCTGGTCTGCCTTCACGTCCGCCAATGTGGAGACCTCCACCACATTGTCCGGGCTGTGGGGGCAGGCGATCATGGGCGTCAGGGTGCTCAGGTCGATGGGGATAACGCGGTCATACACCGCGTCCGGGTCGCTTTCCAGTGCAGCGAAGTCCCCTTCTCTGCCCTGGGCCTTCAAAAAGGCTCTGGTCTGAGCGTCGGAGGGGAAGATGGAGGTGGTGGCCCCCAGCTCGGTACCCATATTGGTGATGGTGGCCCGCTCCGGCACGGTCAATCTTTTTATGCCCTCGCCGCCCCACTCGATGATGGCCCCCACGCCGCCCTTGACGGAGAGAATTTGCAGCAGCTTCAGGGATACGTCCTTGGCGGTGACGTAGGGCCGCAGGCGGCCGGTCAGCTCCACCTTGAACATTTTGGGCATGGTGATATAGTACGCGCCGCCGCCCATGGCCACGGCCACGTCCATTCCCCCCGCGCCGAAGGCCAGCATGCCCAGGCCGCCGCCGGTGGGGGTGTGGGAATCGGAGCCGATCAGGGTCTTGCCGGGCTTGCCGAACCGCTCCAGGTGCACCTGATGGCAGATGCCGTTGCCGGGGCGGGAGAAGCGGACGCCGTGCTTGGCGGCCACGGTTTGCAGGTACTGGTGGTCGTCGGCGTTCATGAAGCCGCATTGCAGGGTGTTGTGGTCCACATAGGCGATGGAGAACTCGGTTTTCACCTGGGGGATACCCATGGTCTCAAATTCCAGGTAGGCCATGGTGCCGGTGGCGTCCTGGGTCAGGGTCTGGTCGATCTTCAGGGCGACCTCCCGGCCGGGCACCATTTCCCCGGAAATCAGATGGCTTGCAATGATCTTTTGCGCGATCGTCTTACCCATTTTGACTGAACCTCTCAATCATGCTTTTCCTCGCGTTTTCAATGTGGCGGGTCATCATTTCGTCCGCCCGGTCGCCGTCCCCGGCGCAGATGGCGTCGCAGATGGCCTTGTGCTCGTCGGTGCTGATCCTGCGGCGCTTGGCCAGGGAGCCCCGGCGGTAGCGCTGGCTCTTGCGGTGCAGGGGGCGCAGGGTGTCCATCAGCACGTGGCGGCCGCAGAATTCATAGATGCAGTCGTGGAATTCGTCGTCGATCTGCCGCAGGTGGTCAAGGTCTTCCTTTTCCACATAGAAGTCCTGCAGCTCCATCAGCTGGCGCAGGCGGGCGGCGTCCTCCTCGCTGCGGTTCAGGGCGGCGTAGCGGGCGGCCAGGCCCTCGCAGCGCAGGCGGATATCCATGATGTCCACCAGATCCTCCAGGGTGATACCCAGCACCACGGAGCCCTTGCCGGAATCCTGGATCAGCCGCTCCTGCTCCAGGCGGCGCAGCGCCTCGCGGATGGGGGTGCGGCTGACGTTCAGCTGCTCCACCAGCTTCAGCTCGGTGAGCACCTCGCCCCTGGGATAGACCCCGGAGACGATGTCGCTTTCCAGCTTTTCAAACACCTGGTCGGCCAGGGAAATGGATTTAAACATTGCCATTTTTCCGCCCTCCTTATTCCTTGGGAAAACGCCCGGGGGCGAATTCCTGAATCTTTTCCAGCAGCTCGCTGTGGGCGATCATGGTCACCCGGCCGTCCTCATATTCCTTGTCCACCCAAGCCTTCAGCTGCTCCACCAGCGGGTCGTGCTTTTCCAGCTTCTGCCCGTCCTTCAGCCGGTAGTGCTGGTTGATCCAGTAGGCGATGCCCGCCGCGCCGGAGGTCTTGCCCACCTCCACGGTGGCCGGGCGGTTGAGCAGCTTTTCGGTATCGAAGATGGTATAAATTTCCGCGTCCTTCATCAGCCCGTCGGCGTGGACGCCGGCCCGGGTGGAATTGAAGTTGGCGCCCACGAAGGGGGTCATGGGGGGGATCTTGTAGCCGATGTCCTTCTCGAAATACGCGGCGATCTCGGTGATCACCGTGGGGTCCATGCCGTCCAGGGAGCCGCGCAGGGAGGCGTACTCAAACACCATGGCCTCCAGGGGGATGTTGCCCGTGCGCTCGCCGATGCCCAGCAGGCTGCAATTGACGGCGCAGGCGCCGTAGAGCCAGGCGGTGGAGGCGTTGGCCACGGCCTTGCAGAAGTCGTTGTGCCCGTGCCACTCCAGACACTCGCTGGGCACGTCGGAATAGTGCTGCAAGCCGTAGATGATGCCGGCCACCGACCGGGGCAGGGCCGCCTCGGTGTAGGGCACGCCGTAGCCCATGGTGTCGCAGGCCCGGATCTTCACGGGGATGCCCGCCTGGCGGGACAGGGCCTGAAGCTCATTGACAAAGGGCACCACAAAGCCATAGAAATCCGCCCGGGTGATGTCCTCCAGGTGGCAGCGGGGAATGACCCCGGCGTCGAAGGCGTCCTTCACCGTGCCCAGGTAATAGTCCAGCACCTGGGAGCGGGTCATTTTCATCTTCTTGAAGATGTGGTAATCCGAGCAGGAAACCAGGATGCCCGTCTCCCGGATGCCCAGGTCCCGCACCAGCTTGAAATCCTCCTTGCTGGCCCGGATCCAGCTGGTGATCTCCGGGAATTTCAGGCCCAGCTCCATGCATTTTTCCAGTGCCTGCCGGTCCTTCTTGCTGTAAACAAAGAACTCGGTCTGGCGAATGATGCCGTAGGGGCCGCCCAGGCGGCTGAGGAGCTTATAGATGTTCACGATCTGCTCCACCGTGTACGGCTCCACCGACTGCTGGCCGTCCCGCAGGGAGGTATCGGTGATCCATATTTCCTCCGGCATGTTCAGGGGCACCCGCCGGTGGTTGAAGGCAACCTTGGGCACCGTGCCGTAGGAGTAAACATCCCGCTGCAAATTCGGCTCCGCCACATCCTGCAGGGAGTATTTATAGGAGTTCTTCTCCAAAAGGTTGGTCTTGCTGGAAATCTCCAACATATCAAAAGCCCCTTTCCGCTCGTTGTTTTTATGTATCAATGTATACAATTATACTTGCATTTCCAAAAAATGTCAAGAGGGCAGGACGGAAAAAGCACCGCCACCCGGGTGGGCAGTGTCAGGTTGATCTTCTGACACTGCCCATTCAGGTGGCGCTTTGCGTATTGTTATTCAACGTGTGCTTTGAGCCATTCAAGGAACGCATTGCAGTCCATTGCACCGGCGGCCACATGGAGAATCGTGGAAATCAAATCTTCATCTTCGTAGGGCGTATCTGAAAATCGGAAATATGACCAACAGCGAGAGATTTTCCGCCTGATGAAGCCATTTTTTCGCGGGAATACTTTGTGTATTGCAAGAAAAAATGGTGCACAGCAGACGGAAAAGATCCGCTGTTTGGGCGTGTTGACGGTTTTCAGATAGGCCCTAGGAAAGTGTGATGTTATTGATGTCCAAAAATATCAGCATGGCATGGGTCCCGATGCGTTTATTGCCATCCAGAAAAGGATGGTTGCGGATAAGTCCATAGCCCAAGCGGGCCGCCTTTTCAAGGATCGTGGGGTACAGCTCCTGACCGCCGAAGGTTTGCAGCGGCATATTGATCGCGGCATCCAGCAATCCCTCATCACGCAATCCGTCCATGCCGCCGGACTGGGCAACCAGCATGGAATGCAGCAGCAGGATCTGACGCTTGCTGAGCATTTTCATTTTGCCAGCTCCTCATATACATGCTTGTTGCGCTGCATGAGCTTTGCGGAGGAAGCGAGCACATCATCGTCGGCTGCCGCCTGCATCGTGTCCGCCTGGTTAAATTCATAGATGATATAGCGGGGTGTGTTATTCTTCATGATCACGGCAGACCCATACTGGTCAACCAGCCGGGCCACCTTCGAGAAATTCTGATTGGCAACGGAAATAGGAACAATGGTATTGGAATCGATGTTCATAGCAGCTCCTCCTTTGCCATTAGTATACCTAAATATTAGGATAAAATCAACCTATTTTTAGAGGGTAATTATTTCTTCGTTCCACACCACGGTTTTACCGCCTGAAGGACCATGCCGCTCAGCCAAACAGCGTTATTCCTCCGAAGTGGATCGCAGGGCTTGATGGAAGCGGCGGGAGGCGCGGTTGAGTGCGGCGCTGGCGGCCAGGGCGGCGGCGGAGAGGGGGAGCCAGGTGAAATCGTTTTGGCACAGGGGGAGCAGGAACCCCATGGGCACGCCCAGGGTATGCAGCACATGGAGCGCGCTCACCACCCCCGCCGCGCCCACGGCCAGGGGGTAGGCATAGGGGTTGCTTTCCCACAGCCGGTGGGTCAGGCCCAGCAGGATCAGCACGATGGCCATGGGATAGATGGCGCTGAGGATGGGGATGGACACGCTGAGGATCACATTCAGCCCCTGGTTGCACACCAGGAAGGAGAAGGCGGTGATGGCGATCACCCAGGCCCGGTAGCGGATGCGGGGGAAAAGGGTGGTGAAAAACTGGCTGATGGAATTGATCAGCCCCACGCAGGTGGTCAGGCAGGCCAGGGTGAAGATGGCCGCCAGCAGCACCGCGCCGGAGGCGCCGAAGAGCTGGTACACGATGCGCCGCAGGGTCCACGCCCCGTTCTCCCGCGCCGGGTACACCCCGGAGCTGCACATGCCCATGTATCCCAGCATGGCGTACACCAGCACCAGGATGCTCCCCGCCGCCAGGCCCGCCTGCACCGTCCGGCGCAGCACGTCCCGCTTTTCCGTCAGGCCGAAGGAGCCGAGGGTGGTGGCGATGACCAGACCGAAATTCAGCGCGGCGATGGTATCCATGGTCTGGTACCCCTCCACAAAGCCCGTGAGCAGGGGCGCGGCGGCGTAGCCCTCCCGGGGGGCGGCGACGGAGCGCTCTCCCCGGAGCAGGAAGCTGACGAACAGGAACACCAGCAGCACCAGCAGCGTGGGGGTGAGGTAATTGCCGATGCGCCTGACCAGCTTGCCCGGCGTCAGGCACAGCCACAGGGCCACGGCGAAGAACACCAGAGAATAGGCCGCCATCCACCCGGCGGCGTTGGCTCCCTGGGGCAGGTAGGGGGCCACCGCCATCTCAAAGGGCACCGAGGCCGCCCGGGGGATGCCCAGGCCGGGGCCGATGGAGAGGTAAATGAGCACGGTGAATGCCAGGGAGAACCGCCGCCCCACCCGGCGGGAGAGCCGGTCCAGCCCATCGAACCGGGCCACCACCACGACCCCCAGCACCGGCAGCACCACGGCGGTAATGAGGAAGCCCGCCATGGCCGCCGGGGCGGCGGAGCCGGCATTCTGCCCCAGGAAGGGCGGGAAGATCAGATTCCCCGCCCCGAAAAACAGGGAAAACAGCATAAAACTCACCAATGTCATGTTTTTCTTACTCATTTGTCTCTCTCCTAAATAAAAAACAGGCCCCGCCTCAAATTCCTTGAGACGGGGTCTGTAAGAATACAAAGCCTCGCGGTACCACTCAAATTGCGCACAAAAATGCGCCCCTTCAGGCTCCAACAAGCCCTAGGCACTGACGTAGCCTGCACGGAATGCCCTACTGACGGAAGCCGCGTTTGGGCGTTCAGCTCGGAAGGGATAAGATCTTCGCCGTCCCCTGCCAGGCTTCCACCGTCCCCGGCTCTCTGTAAGGTGGATCATGCAGATCCGTCTTCGTCATCGCTTTTCTATTCAGTTATCGGGGCAATCATATCATTGATCTTCCAAATTGTCAACGGCAATTTCCGCTTTCCTTCTGGTCCTCCCAGAAGGGCTCGGTCTTGTGGGATTTGAATTGGAGCTCCTGGCTCTTGACGCTGACGGTGGTGCGGGCGGGGATGGAATGGGTGATGAACACATTGGAGCCGATGACGCAGTCCCGGCCGATCACCGTCTCGCCGCCCAGGATGGAGGCCCCGGCGTAGATGGTCACGTTGTCCTCGATGGTGGGGTGGCGCTTCCTGCCCCGCAGGTTCTGGCCGCCCCGGGTGGTGAGCGCGCCCAGGGTCACGCCCTGGTAGAGCTTCACGTGGTCGCCGATCACCGTGGTCTCGCCCACCACGATGCCGGTGCCGTGGTCGATGAAGAAATAGTTGCCGATGGCGGCGCCGGGGTTGATGTCGATGCCGGTGACGCTGTGGGCGTGCTCCGTCATCATCCGGGGCAGCATGGGCACCCCCAGGGTATACAGCACGTGGGCCATGCGGTACACCGTCACGGCAAACAGGCCGGGGTAGCAGAACACGATCTCGTCGGTGCCGTACGCCGCCGGGTCGCCGTCGTAAAAGGCCTCCACATCCGTCTGGCACAGGGCGCGGACGGCGGGGATCTGCCGGAAGAATTGCAGGCTGATCTCCTGGGCCCGTTCCTCCGCCTGCTCCTCCGTCATCTCCCAGCGCAGGACGATGGCGATCTGCTTGTTGAGATTGTACATCACGTCCTCAATGAGCATGGACAGATTGTAGCGAGAATTGTACATGCGGTAGCTCTTGTCCCGGGAGGAGCCGGGGTAGGCGATGCGCAGCAGCTTGTGGATGATGTCCGTCACCGTCTCCTTGTCCGGGTGGACGAAGGGATCCAGCTTGTCAATATCCCGCCCGTGGCGGTAATCCTCCAGAATGCTGTCCACAATTCCCTCGATCTGCTGTTCAATGGGCGACATAACCATTCCTCCTGGCGCAAAACGCATTCATATTCCAAATTCATATTCCAATAGTGTACCATATGCCCTTCCGGGTGTCAAATGGGAAAAAGGGCCCACAACAATTGCACGAGCCGCAGATTTGTTTGTCGGGGTGCGTTCCATGTCAAGAGAAACATGGGTAACTCAATCGGTAAAAACAGGGCAGGAGATCAAGGAAACACCCTGATCTCCTGCCCTGTAAATGTTTGTTTTCGGAAAAAAGCGGCTTTGCGGCAGCGCGCTACTCCTCAATGCGCTTAATATCCGCGCCCAGGGCGGTGAGCTTGCCGATCAGGTCCTCGTAGCCGCGCTCGACGAAGTGGATGTTCTGGACGTGGGTGGTGCCCCGGGCGGCCAGACCGGCGATGACCAGGGCGGCCCCGGCCCGCAGGTCGTGGGCGGAGACGGTGGCCCCGTTCAGGTGATCCACGCCGATGACGGTGGCGGTCTTGTTTTCAATGGAGATCTTCGCGCCCATGCTCTCCAGCTCCGTGCAGTAGCCGAAGAAGCGGGTCTCGTACACGGATTCGGTCAGGCGGCTGGTGCCGCCGGCCAGGGCCATGCACACGCACACCTGGGCCTGCATATCCGTGGGGAAGCCGGGGTAGGGGCTGGTCTTGGCGGTGGAGGGGCGCAGGCGGCGGCTGCTGATGATGCGGATGGAATCGTCAAAGGGAACGATCCGTGCGCCCAGGTCCTGCAATTTGCTGGTGATGCACTCCAGGTGCTTGGGAATCACGTTCTGCACCAGCACGTTGCCGCCGGTGGCGGTAACGGCGGCCAGGTAAGTACCCGCCTCGATCTGGTCGGGGATGATGGTATAGGTGCCGCCGCGCAGGGCGTTGACGCCCCGGATCTTGACGGTATCGGTGCCCGCGCCGGAAATGCGCGCGCCCATGGTATTGAGGAAGTTGGCCAGGTCCACGATATGGGGTTCCTTGGCGGCGTTTTCAATGACGGTCTGGCCGGGGAGCAGGGTTGCGGCGATCATGATGTTCACCGTCGCGCCCACCGACGCCATGTCCAAGCTAATCCGATTGCCCTGCAAGCCGTCGGGCCCGGACCTCAGGGCCACATAGTCCTCGGTCTCCTCCACCTCCGCGCCCAGGGCCAGGAAGCCCTTGATGTGCTGGTCGATGGGGCGGGAGGCAAAGCTGCACCCGCCGGGCAGCGCCACATGGGCCCGGCCGAAGCGGCCGAGCAGCGCGCCCATGAGATAATAGCTGGCGCGGATCTCCTCCACCAGGTCCTTGTTGGGCTCGGTGCAGTGGACGGCGGTGCAGTCGATCTCCACCACGTGAGGGCCGGGGCAGTGAATGTCCGCGCCCATTCCGTCCAGAATGTCCAGCAGGATACGCACATCGGAAATATCGGGAATATTCTCAATGCGGCACTTTCCGCTGACCAGCAGCGCCGCGGGCAGGATGGCCACGGCTGCGTTCTTCGCACCGCTGATGGTGACGGTCCCGTTCAGCGGGTGGCCGCCGTTGATTTCATATATTGCCAAGGATGATCCTCTCCCTGCGATAATTTGAGCAAAATACAGACTGGATTTCTATACTATCATAGAACGGCGATTCTGTAAAGTTTTTATTTGCGCAGCCCCTTGGGATAGTGGTTTTTCAGAAGGCTTCCGTCCCCCTTGCCCCAGCCGATGGGGTAGGCACCGGCCGTTACCAGCAGCCAGCCCTTCTCGGCGCAGGGCAGCGCCTCGCCGTGAAGATAGGCGGCCATCTGGGGGCCGTCCGGGGGCAGGGAAAGGGTCCGGGCGCAGCCGGAAAGCCACAGCGCCAGGGCGTGGGAGGGCTCGAAGCGGTCCTTTTTCACCGTGCCCAGCTCCAGCCCGGCCCGCAGCACCTTCAGCCGGTGCAGGGGCGGCATCTCCGGGGGCATCCAATACAGGGTCTGGCCGAAGGTCACCGGCTGCCCCGGCGGAAGCCGGATGCCCAGCTCCTTCAGGAAGCGGCGGACGCTTTCGGGCAGGGGCGCGCCGGGAAAAACGGCGGCGGGGGCATCGTCACAGCCCATCTTACGCAGCACGGCGGCAAAATGTCCCTCCCCCAGCAGCCTGTGGGGCCACAGGCGGTACATGCCGGGGGCGCTCTCCCGGAACCAGGGGGCCTCCACCGGCTCCAACGCGAAATCCGGGTGGCGGGCCAGGAAGGCGGTCACCGCCTCCTCGTCCTCCTCCGGGGCGAAGGTGCAGGTGGAGTATACCAAACGCCCGCCGGGGCGCAGGAGCCTTGCGGCGCAGTCCAGGATCTCCGCCTGCCGCCGGGCGCACATTTGTACCGTTTCTACGCTCCAGTCGGTGACGGCGGCCTCCTCCTTGCGGAACATCCCCTCGCCGGAGCAGGGGGCGTCCACCATCACCCGGTGGAAAAATTCCGGCAGCCGCTGGGCCAGGGCGGCGGGAGTCTCGTTGGTCACCACCGCGTTGGCGATGCCCAGGCGTTCCACGTTGCGGGAAAGGACCTTTGCCCGCTTGGGGTTGATCTCGTTGCTCACCAGCAGTCCGCTGCCCCCCATCCGCCCGGCGATCTGGGTGGATTTTCCCCCGGGGGCGGCGCACAGGTCGCAGATCAGCTCCCCGGGCCGGGGATCCAGCAGGACGGCGGGGGCCATGGCGCTGGCCTCCTGTAAATAATATACGCCCGCCTCGTGGTATACATGCAGCCCCGGCCGGGCCTGGGGATCATAATAAAACCCCTGCGGCTCCCAGGGCACCGGCTGGCGGACAAAGGGCAGCCGCGGCGGCTCCCCCTTCAGGGGATTGAACCGCAGCGCCACCGCCCGGGGCCGCTGGAGCGAACACAGATATTCCTCATATTCATCGCCCAGCTGGGCGCGCATCCGGGCTAAAAAATCTTCTGGCAGCATGAATCTCCTCCAAAAGCAAAATGGGGCATCCTTGGCTCCCCGATGGGGGAGCTGGCAGGCCGAACGGCCTGACTTGTGCGCCCGCAGGCGCCATGCAAGCGAGCAACCGCCGCTAGGCGGCTCTTAGCGAGTCGCAGAGGGGGTGCTGTTCGTTGGATGACAACAGCTCAAAGTTACCGACGACACCCCCTTTGCCGCTTGCGCGGCACGAAACAGATGTATGATTGCCACCGGCAATCATTGCTATCTTGATTCGCTGCGCGGAGCACCACCCCCAAAGGGGGCAGCAAGTTGGTGCTGCATTCATTTGAGGCGTTAGCCAAGCATTTAGAATAAGGTGTTGTGTAAAGATTATCATACCATTTTCCCGGCAGAATTTCAAGCGGGCCTTGTAATTTCGGTACTCTGGCGGTATAATTGGAATAAGGCAGCACCGCACAATTTGGCAAAAAGACGGCTGCGGCTCGCAGACACAATTGCGCGGTGTTGCCATAAAAAAGGCGAAAAGAGGATGGATGCTTATGAGCCTGATCGGACGGCTCCGGCGGAGGATACGCTACGGGGCTCAGACGGATTCGGAAATCTATCTCAACCGGCTGCGCGGCATGGGAATGAAGATCGGAGAAAATACGGTGGTATTCGCGCCGGGCACCGTCAGCCTGGACGAGACCCGCCCCTGGCTGATCGAGATCGGCAGCAATGTGCAGATCACCAAAGGCGTCACGGTGCTCACCCACGGCTACGACTGGTCCGTGCTGAAAGGCGCCTACGGCGAAATTCTCGGCTCCGCCGGGGCGGTGCGGATCGGCAGCAATGTGTTCCTGGGGATGAACGCCATGATCCTGAAGGGCGTGCATATCGGCGACAATGTGATCATTGGCGCAGGCTCCGTGGTGACCCACGACATTCCCGCCAACACCGTGGCGGCGGGCAACCCCTGTAAGGTGCTGATGACCCTGGAGGAGTACCGGCAGAAGCGCCGCGCGGCCCAATTGCAGGAGGCCCGGGAGCTGGTGCGGATGTACCGCCGGCGCTATGGCAGGGAGCCGGACGATCGGGCGCTGCATGAATTCTTCTGGCTCTTTTCCGCCGACCCGGACCGGCTTGCCCCCCTGTGGGACGAACAGATGCGCCTGGTGGGCAATTATGAATTTTCCAAAGAACAAATGAAAGCCCATACCCCCGCCTTTGAAAGCATGGAAGCCTTTTTGAAGAGTATCCCGTAGACCCTTTCGAAGAGCACGGCGATCGCTGCGCAAAACGCCCCCCGCCGGATCCGGCGGGGGGCATGTGTGCTGAAGATGCTCCTTGGATGGGCAGCGATCCGACAGGATCAGCTTATGGACAACTGGGAGCTGGCAGTGAGAAAGCAGGAGCTATTTGCAATTGAGCCGCTGAAATAAGTGGCATCTCGAAGGGAGGATGTGAAAAATGGGAAAAAGCGCAGAGTATTATCTGTCCAAAGGGATGGACAGAAAAATGGCAGAGTATTATGCTTCCGGGCGCAGGCGCATCACGAAGGTCGTACCCATGGATGATTTCACATTGATCCTGAGCTTTGACAACGGGGAAACGCGGTGCTTCGACGCGCGTCCGCTGCTTCAGCCGGGGACTGTGTTTGCGCCCTTCCGGCAGTGGGATCGTTTTCGCAGGGTATACCTGGACGAGGATCACTGCGTGGCATGGGACATCGACCCCAGGGTGGACAGCAGCAAGGTATGGAGCAACAAGGTGGATCTGTGCCCGGACAGCTGTTATGTAGACAGCATCCCTCTGCCAGACGGGCACTCCACGTAAAAGCCGGAAAGAAAGCAGATGAGGCGCCGCAATTGGCGCCTCGTTTTGTTTTTTCGGCGAGGCCTCTTAGCGCTCCTCTTCGGGGATGAAGTTCAGGATGATCTCTGTGCGGTCGAATTTGAGTTGGGTGAATTGGACGCCGGCGGATCGGAGCATGCGTTTGGAGGCCAGGTTCAGGGGGGTGCCGTCGTACTTGTCGGACAGGTACAGCACCTCTTTGACCCCGGACTGGATGATGGCCTTGGCGCACTCGTTGCAGGGGAACAGGGCCACGTACAGGCGGCTGCCCCGCAGGTCGCGGCCGTTGGCGTTGAGGATGGCGTTCAGCTCGGCGTGGACCACGTAGGGGTACTTGGTCTGCTCCCCCTCCCGCGCCCAGGGATACAGGTCGTCGCTGCACCCCTTTGGCATGCCGTTGTAGCCGGTGGAGATGATGATATTCTCCGGCGAGACGATGCAGGCCCCCACCTGGGTATTGGGATCCTTGCTCCGCCTGGCCGCCAGCATGGCGATGCCCATAAAATATTCATCCCAGCTGATATAATCCTGCCGCTTCATGGTAAATCTCCTCCTTTGTGTGGTGCGCCCTTGGCTCCCCGATGGGGTGGTGCTCCGCGCAGCGAATCAGAATCTTGATGATTGCCAGTGGCAATCATACCTTGATTTAACTGCTGGCAGGCCGAACGGCCTGACTGAGGGGGTGCGGTTCGATGGATGGTAACAGGTCAAAAACACCAACGGCACCCCCTTTGCCGCTACCGCGGCACTTCCCCCAAAGGGGGCAGCAAGAAGATTGTACGAATTCGCCTTGGTGCATTTTAAATGGTATTCTGCGTACCGCGCCTGACCCCTCCGGCGCGATGCGCCGCCTCCCCTTTCAGGGGAGGTTTTAATTTATGACCTTCGCCGGGTCGTGGGGGCGGAAGTGGTTGTAGGTGAGGGCGGCGGCGGCGGCGAGGCAGGTGATGGCGGCGAGGATCTGGCTGACGCGGAAGGTGCCCCAATAGAGGCTGTCCACCCGCAGGCCCTCGATCCAGGCGCGGCCCAGGCCGTACCAGGCGCAGTAGAGCAGGGCGATCTGGCCGTTGTACTTCCGCTTGGGGTAGAAGGCGTTCAGCATGAGAAAGCCCGCCAGGTTCCACACCGATTCATACAGGAACGTGGGATGGTAATACTCAAATTCCCCGGTGCGGGTATTGAACAGGCCCATGCGGAAGAAGCTGTCCGTGGCCGCGCCGAAGGCCTCCCGGTTGAAGAAATTGCCCCAGCGGCCGATGAGCTGGCCGATAAGAAAGCCCGTCAGCGTCATATCCAGCACGGCGAACAGATTCACCTTCTTGATCTTGCAGAACACCGCCACGCCGATCACCGCGCCGATCACCGCGCCGTAGATGGCGATGCCGCCGTTCCAGATATACAGCACGGAGACAGGGTCGTCCCGGTAGGAGTCCCAGGTGAAGGCGCAGTAATAGATGCGGGCGCACACGATGGAAAAGGGGGTGATCCACAGTACCCCGTCCAGCAGGCCGTCCTGGGTCAGCCCGGCGCATTTGCACCGATGTCCGGCGTAGGCCACGGCCAGCAACAGCCCCAGGGCGATCACCAGGCCGTACAGGTGGATGTCCAGGGAGCCGATGGAAAAGCTGCGGGGCGGGTTCACCTCCAGCCCCAGAAACGGGAAGGAAATAACGGAATAGTCAGCGGGATTCATGGTCTTCCCCCTCCTTCAGCGGTTCAATGATGGAAATGGCGCAGTTGTCCGGGCGCACCCAGCGCTCCAGGAAGGCGCGGACCTCCCCGGCGGTCACGTCCCGGTAGATCTCCGGGAAGCGGAAATAGTCGAAATTTGAAAAATGATAGGCGCACAGGCGGAAGCAGGTGCCGTCCAGGCTGTCCAGCCCCCGGATGCGGCGGCCCAAGGCGCTGCGCTTCATGCGCAGGAAGTCCTTTTCGCCGATGCCGGTTTGGGCCAGGCGGGCAGCCTCCGCAATGATGGCGTCGCGCACCTGCACAGGCGCTTCGCTGTCGCCGCTGGCGCAGAGCATGGCGCAGTCCTCCATGGTCTCGAAGCCCCCGCCGAAGGAGCTGTCGATGAGCCCCGCCTCATACAGGCGCAGGTACAGCTCCGACGATTCGCCGAACAGCGCCTCGGCGGCCAGGTCGGCCACCATTTCCTGGCGGATGGAGGCGTCCCCCGGCTCCGCCGGGCGGCACTTGAAGGCCAGGCTGAAGGTGGGCATGGCTACCTCCATGCGGCAGCGCACCTCCCGGTGCACCGGCGTGTCCGCCTCCTCCCAATGGCTCCGCTTCTCCGCCTGGGGCTTGGGGGTGTCGGGCAGGGTCTCCCGGGCGATGGCGGCCACGCTTTCCGGCTCCACGTCGCCGATGACGCACAGCAGCATATTGCCGGGGTGATAGAAGGCCCGGTGGCAGCGCTCCAGCAGGGCGGGGGTGATTTGGCGGATGGAATCCCCGGTGCCCAGGATGGGCACCCGGACGGGGTGATTGGCGTAAAGGGCCTCCATCAGCCGGTCGAAGATCACGCTGTCGGGGCTGTCCAGGTTCATATCGATCTCCTGCTGGATGATGCCCCGCTCCCGCTCCACGCTCTGCCGGGTGAAATAGGGGGTGGAGACGAATTCCAGCAGCAGCCGCAGGGCGGCCTCAAAATTCTGGGTGCAGGTGAAATAATAGGCGGTCATGTCGTAGCTGGTGAAGGCGTTGGCCGAGGCCCCCAGGGCGGCGAACTCGGCGGTCACGTCCCGGTCCCCGGGCAGCTCAAACATCTTGTGCTCCAGGTAGTGGGCCACCCCGGCGGGGACGGTATGGCGCTCCCCCTCCAGGGTGAACTCCGTGTGGATGGAGCCGAAGCCGGTGACGAAATAGGCGATGCTCCGGGCGAAGCCCTTGCGGGGCACCACGGCGATCTGCAGGCCGTTGGGCAGGGTCTCCCGGCACACGTTCTCGTCCAGGTCGGGGTAATATTGCCGGGTCATGGCTCCGCCCTCCTTTCGGTGAGAAAATAGGTGCTGTGCAGCGTCAGCGTCCGGGCAGCCCGGGCCAGCTGGGGCAGCTCCACGGCGGCGATTTTTTCCATACACGCCTCCGGGGGCATCAGCAGCCCGTTCAGGGCGGCGTGGGAATAGTAGCTCTCGATGGCCCCGGGGGAATCGTGGGCGGCCCGCAGGCCGGACAGGACCCCCTCCTTGGCGCTTTGCAGCTCCCGATCGGTAATGTCCCCGGCGGCGCACAGCTCCAGCTGGCGCAGGATCTCCGCCTGGGCCTGATCCCGGCTGGCCCCGTCAATGCCGGCGCTGACGGTGACGATGCCCTTGGAGCCGTAGTAGCCGGAGCCGATGCTGTAACACAGGGACTGCTTCTCCCGCAGGTTCATAAAGAGCTTGGAGGTCATGCCCGCGCCGAACACCTGGTTCAGCAGCTGCATGGCCGGGTACTGCTCCGTGCGGTTGGTGATGGGGGTGGTGAAGCCCAGGCAGAGCTTGCTCTGGGTCACGTCCATGGTCTGCGTCACCTGCGCGCCGGGGCAGGGGATCAGGTCCCGCTGGACCGGCAGGGGCAGGGGAGACCGGCCCGGCAGGTCGAACAGGGGCGTCAGCAGCGCCGCCACCTGCTCCGGCTGAGCGCTGCCCACATAGAGCAGGTTCACCGGGCTTTCCCGCAGGATTTTCTGATAGTGGTCATACAGCCCCCGGGGGGTGACGGCGGCTACCTCCTCCGGCTCGCCCAGGCGGGACAGGCCGAAGCTGTCGTTTTTGCACACCAGCTTCAGCAGCTTTCCCATGGCGTAGACCTGCTTGTCGTTGCGGTCGCACTCGATGGCGGAGATCAGGTTGCGCTTCTCGCTTTCCACAAAGCGCTCCCGGAACACGCCGCCCTCCAGGTCCGGCTCCAGCAGGACCTGGCGCAGGAAGTCCGCCATGGGCTCCAGCACCCGGTCGCCGGGCAGGGCGAAGCGCTGGTCCATAAAGCCGCAGAACAGCCCGGTGGTCTGGCAGTCTCCCACCCGGCGCACCAGGGGGCTGAGGGAAGCGCCATACAGATCGTCCAGGGCCAGGGTGATATCCCGCAGGCTGGGATACCGCCGGGTGCCCCGCAGCAGCACCGCCCCCAGCAGGGCGTTCATGGCCGCCTCACGGCCATCCATGGGCCGCACCAGCTGCACGCTGAGGCACCCCTGCTTGAACCGCCCGTCCCGGAAGCACCGCAGCGTCACACCGGGAGAAAGTTGAATGGTTTGTATCATGGTGAACTCCTGAATTGGAAGAATATACGGTGGAATTGCCTCCCCCGAAAGGGGGCGCTCTTCTTGCTGCCCCCTTTGGGGGTGGTGCTCCGCGCAGCGAATCAAGATAGCAATGATTGCCGGTGGCAATCATACCTCTGTTTCGTGCCGCAGCAGCGGCAAAAGGGGTGTCGTTGGTATTTCTGAGCTGTTACCATTCATCGAACGGCACCCCCTCAGTCAGGCCGTTCGGCCTGCCAGCTCCCCCATCGGGGAGCCAAGGGACTGTGCGTATTCGCCTGGGATTTCATAAAGGCGTAGGTGCCTGCCGCGAAACCCCTCAGTCAGCCCTGCGGGCTGCCAGCTCCCCTTTCAGGGGCGCTTTGAAGCCTCCCCTGAAAGGGGAGGACGGCGCATCGCGCCGGAGGGGTTTCCTGCGGTACGCAGAATACCATTATGGAAACCCAAGGCGAATTCGTACAATCCCTTGCTGCCCCCCTTGGGGGCAGTGCCGCGAAGCGGCAAAGGGGGTGGTGTTGGTGACTTTGAGCTGTTACCATTCAACGAGCCACACCCCCTCAGTCAGCCCGTTCAGGCTGCCAGCTCCCCCATCGGGGAGCCGAGAGGGCTGCTGCGAATTCGCCCAAGGTTTCTCAAAACCGCAGGTGCCTGCCGCAAAACCCCTCAGTCAGGCCCCCTGGGCCTGCCAGCTCCCCTTTCAGGGGCGCTTTTTCTCGCTGCCCCCCTTGGGGGTGGTGCACCGCGCAGCGAATCAAGATAGCAATGATTGCCGGTGGCAATCATACCTCTGTTTC
>OLHA01000752.1_pt1 | contig 18556 bp, 18 predicted proteins | sample 1605961 | NCBI WGS metagenome assembly OLHA01 (sample SAMN03283288) | human gut metagenome | biome: human-associated habitat; material: feces | host: Homo sapiens | place: Peru | collected 2012
GACTGGGGGCAAAAGATCCGCTATCCAGCCGCAGACGATTTATTCAGAGTTTCCCTAAGGCCCAACCGGGCTTTCTTGACTTTCCGCTTCTTTTTGCGTATAATATACTCGATTTATTATGGAATGCTTAGGCAGGTTATGAAATTATGGCAAAAAAACAGGAACAGTACGGAAATTCCAGCATCTCCATGCTCAAGGGCGAGGATCGGGTGCGCAAGCGTCCCGCGGTTATCTTCGGCTCTGACGACCTGGAGGGCTGCAAGCACGCGGTGTTTGAAATCCTCTCCAACGCCATCGACGAGGCCAGGGAAGGCCACGGCGATACCATCATCGTCACCCGCTACGAGGATCTGAGCGTGGAGGTGGAGGACTTCGGCCGGGGCTGCCCGGTGGACTACAACGAGAAGGAAAAGCGGTACAACTGGGAGCTGGTATTCTGCGAAATGTACGCCGGCGGCAAGTACGGCGAAAACGGAGAAAATTACGAGTATTCCCTAGGACTGAACGGCCTTGGCTCCTGCGCTACCCAGTATGCTTCGGAATATTTCGATGCCACCATCCGCAGAGACGGCTTCCGCTACGATCTGCATTTTGAAAAGGGCAGAAACATCGGCGGCCTGAAAAAAAGCCCTGCCGACCGGAAGAAAACCGGCTCCTGCTTCCGCTGGAAGCCGGATAGGGAGGTCTTCACGGACATCAACATCCCCGTGGAATACTACCGGGATGTGCTCCGCCGTCAGGCGGTGGTGAACCAGGGGGTTCGCTTCAAATTCCGCAACCAGGTGGGCAAGACCTTTGAGGAAGAGGAATACTGCTACATGGGCGGCATCCGGGAGTATATCGAGGAGCTGGTGGGGGACAATGCCTTCACCATGCCCGTATACTGGGAGACCGAGCGCCGGGGTCGGGACGCGGAGAACCGGCCGGAAATGAAGCTGAAAATCACCGCCTCCTTCTGCTTCAGTAAGCAGCTGAGCCACATTGAGTATTACCACAATTCCTCCTGGCTGGAGTACGGCGGCAGCCCGGACAAGGCGGTGCGCAGCGGCTTCACCGCGGCCTTCGACAAATACCTCCGGGACAACAATAAGTACACGAAAAGCGAAAACAAGATCATTTTCCAGGACATCCAGGACTCTCTGGTGCTGGTGACCAACTGCTTTTCCACCATCGGCTGCTTTGAAAACCAGACGAAAAAGAGCGTCAACTCCAAGTTCACCCAGGAGGCCATGACGGCGTTTTTCAAGGAGCAGCTTCAGGTCTGGTTCCTCGAGAACGCCCAGGAGGCCGCCAAGGCCGCGGAGCAGATTTTGGTCAACAAGCGGGCCCGGGAGTCCGCGGAAAAGACCAAGACCAGCGTCAAGAAAAAGCTGTCCGGCTCCATCGATATTTCCAATCGGGTGCAGAAATTCGTGGACTGCCGCAGCAAGGACGCGGCTGCGCGGGAGCTGTATATCGTGGAGGGCGATTCCGCTCTGGGCAGCGTGAAAATGAGCCGGGACGCGGAGTTCCAGGGCATCATGCCCGTCCGGGGCAAGATTCTCAACTGCCTGAAAGCGGACTACGGAAAAATCTTCGGAAGCCCCATTATCACAGACCTGATGAAGGTTCTGGGCTGCGGCGTGGAGGTTCAGGGCAAGAAGGCCAAGGAGCTTTCGAGCTTTGACCTGTCCGCCCTGCGCTGGAACAAGGTGGTCATCTGCACCGATGCGGACGTGGACGGCTTCCAAATCCGCACCCTGATTCTGACCATGCTCTACCGGCTGTGCCCCACCTTAATCCGGGACGGCTATGTGTATATCGCGGAATCCCCGCTGTTTGAAATCACCTGCAAGGACAAGACCTGGTTTGCCTACAACGAGCAGGAAAAGGTGAAAATTCTCAAGGACTTGGAGGGCAAGAAGGTGACCATCCAGCGCTCCAAGGGTCTTGGCGAAAACGACCCGGAGATGATGTGGATGACCACCATGAACCCGGAAACCCGGCGGCTCATCAAGGTCATGCCCGAGGATGCCGAGCGCACTGCCCACTACTTTGACGTGCTGTTGGGGGACGCGCTCCAGGAGCGGAAGAATTTCATCGCGGAAAACGGTGCCCGTTACCTGGAACTGGCGGATATTTCCTAAAAGGAGCGGAATATGGCAAGAAAAAACAAGGAACCCGAAAAGAAAAAAAGTGAATACCGACGGAATTATGGGGCTTCACGGCTCTACCGTCGAGCAGGCGATTTCCGAGACGCTGGAAATCAACTATATGCCCTATGCCATGTCCGTCATTGTCTCCCGGGCCATTCCGGAAATCGACGGCTTCAAGCCCTCCCATCGGAAGCTTCTGTATACCATGTATAAAATGGGGCTTTTGAACGGCGGCAGAACCAAATCGGCCAATATTGTGGGTCAGACCATGCGGCTGAACCCCCACGGCGACGCCGCCATTTATGAGACCATGGTGCGCCTTGCCCGGGGCAACGAGACGCTGCTGCACCCCTTTGTGGACTCCAAGGGCAACTTCGGTAAGGTCTATTCCCGGGATATGGCCTATGCCGCCTCCCGGTACACGGAGGCCAAGCTGGACGGCATCTGCGGGGAAATTTTCAAGGACATCGACAGCGACACCGTGGACATGGTGGATAACTACGACGCCACCATGAAAGAGCCCAGCCTGCTTCCCACCACTTTCCCCAATGTACTGGTGTCCGCCAATCAGGGCATCGCCGTGGGCATGGCCTCCAACATCTGCTCCTTCAATCTGAAGGAGGTCTGCGACACCGCCATTGCCCTGATGAAAAACCCCGACCACGACATTCTGGAAACCCTGCCCGGCCCGGATTTTTCCACCGGCGCGGAACTGCTCTTTGACGAGGCGGCCACCCGGGAAATTTATTCCACCGGCCGGGGCAGCTTCAGGCTCCGGGCCAAGTGGCGCTACGTCAAGGAAGGAAACCTCATTGAAATCACGGAGATTCCCTACACCACGGCTACCGAGGTCATTATGGACAAGGTGGCGGAGCTCATTAAGGCGGGAAAAATCCGGGAGATCGCCGACATGCGGGACGAGACCGACCTGGGGGGCCTGAAGCTGACCATTGACTTAAAACGGGGCGTTGACCCGGACAAGCTCATGCAGAAGCTCTTCCGGATGACCACCCTTCAGGATTCCTTCCCCTGCAACTTCAATATCCTGATTGCGGGAATGCCCCGGGTCATGGGCGTGGGAGAAATTCTCGACGAGTGGACGGCCTGGCGGACGGACTGCATCAAGCGGCGGCTCTTCTTCCAGATCGGCAAGAAGGAGGAAAAGCTCCACCTGCTCAAGGGCCTGGAACGGATTCTTCTGGACATCGACAAGGCCATCCGGGTCATCCGGGAGACGGAAATGGACAGCGAGGTGGTGCCGAACCTGATGATTGAGTTCGGCATCGACGAGATTCAGGCCAATTTCGTGGCGGAGATCAAGCTGCGCAATATCAACAAGGAATACATTCTCAAGCAGACCAAGGCCATTTCTCAGCTGGAGCAGGAGATTGCCGACATGCGCTCTACTTTGGAAAGCTCCCGGAAGCTGAAAAACGTGATTATTTCCGAGCTTCAGGAGGTTTCCAAGAAGTACGGCCAGCCGAGAAAAACGGAGATTCTCTACAACGTTTCCGAGACGGCCGCCGAGGACGAGGAGGAGCCGGTGCCGGATTACCCGGTGACGGTGTTCCTGTCCAAGGAAGGCTACCTGAAAAAAATCACCGCCCAGTCCCTGCGGATGAGCGGCGAGCAGAAGTTCAAGGAAGGCGACAGCCTGTCCTTCACCCGGGAGACTACCAACCGGGCGGAGTTTTTGGTATTTACCGATCAGTTCCAGTGCTATAAGTCAAGGCTGTCTGACTTTGACGACGGCAAGGCCTCGCTCCTGGGCGACTACCTGCCCCAGAAGCTGGGCTTTGAGCCGGGAGAGAATCTGGTGTCCCTGCAATTCTGCGGGGATTACAAGGGCTTCGTCCTCTTCTTCTTTGAAAACGGCAAGGCGGCCAAGGTGCCCCTGTCCGCCTATGAGACGAAAACCAACCGGAAGAAGCTCACCGGCGCTTACTCGGACAAGAGCCCCTTGGTTGCGGCCATGGTGCTGGAGGAGGATGCCCAGATCGCCCTGTATTCCTCCGACGGCAGAGCCGCCGTCTTCTCCACCGCCCAGCTGCTGCCCAAGACTACCCGCAACACCCAGGGCGTGGCGGTGATGACCCTGAAAAAGAAGGCGGTTTTGCGAGATGCCCGGCTGCTGGAGGAAAGCGGCATTGCAAACCCCGGCCGCTACCGGACGAAGACCATCCCTTCCGCGGGGATGCTCCTGAAAGAAGAGGACTCTGCGGATAAGCAGCAGTCCTTTGAGGTTTGAGCTATGAAAGCATTGCGAAGCAACGCAAATCTGATTGCGGGAACCGTGCTGGGCAGCGCCCTGTTCGCCCTGGGCTTTTCCTGCTTTTTGCTCCCCAACGAAATCAGCACCGGCGGCATTTCCGGTGTGGCGCTGATCTTAGTGGAGCTTTTGGGCTTCGGCAGCGTGGGCGCCGTGTCCATTTTCATCAACCTGCCTCTGTTTGCCTTGGCCGGACTGAAGGTAGGGCGGCGGTTTTTCCTGGGGTCGCTCCTGGGAATGCTGGTCAGCTCTGCCCTCATTGACCTGTTCGCCGGAGTGCCCATGCCCCATATGGAGACTCTGGTGGGGGCCCTGTACGGCGGCACATTGTGCGGCCTGGGACTGGGAATGGTTTTTTCCGCCGGTGCTTCCACCGGCGGCTCGGACATTGTGGTGCGGCTTTTGAAGCTGCGTTGGCGGGACATTCCCATCGGCCAGATTTCCATGTGCTTTGACTCGCTGGTGGCGGTGATTACGGGTCTGGTATTCCGGGATCTGAATAAGGCTCTGTACACCGGCATTACGGTGTTTCTGTGCGGCAAAGTCATGGACGCGGTGATCTATCGCTTCGACTACTCCAAGGTGGCTCTGATTGTCACCAAGGAGCACCAGCGGATTGCGGAGGCCATTTCCGCCCGGCTGGACAGGGGAGCCACCTTCCTGAACGGAGAGGGGAGCTTTACCCACCGGGAAATGAAGGTGGTGCTCACCGCCGTCAAGCGGCAGCAGATTACAGAGCTGAAGGAGTTGGTTATGGAGATCGACCCGGATGCCTTTGTGATCGTGCAGGAGGCCCACCAGGTGCTGGGCGACGGCTTCCGCCGGTATCGGCGGGACGCACTGTGAAGGGGGAGAAATCGTGAAAGCAAAGCTTCTGACACTGGTGTTGACGCTGAGCGTTCTTTTAAGCGGCTGCGGCTGGATGAACGGCGGCTTTGTTTCCGTGGAGCCCCATCAGGTGCCCCGGCAGAGCGGTCACACCGACACGGTGACGGCTTCCAATTATCGGGAGTTCCTGGCGGCGCTGAAGCAGATCATTGCCTCCGGCACGGAGGTGGCAGCCATCCATGTGGAGGAATATCCAGCCAAGAACCTGGAGGCCGGGGTGGCCCGGGCGGTGCGCAGCGCCATGCTCAATGACCCCATCGGAGCCTACGCCGTGGAGAACATCGACTATGAGATCGGCGCCAGCAGCGGCCTGCCGGCGGTGTCTGTGGCCATTACCTATAAGCGCAATACCACGGAGCTTCAGCGGATTCGCCGGGCGGCGGACACGGAGCAGGCCAAGCGAATCATTGCCAATGCTCTGGAGGGCTATGAGGCGGGAATCGTGATTCTCATCGGGGAATATACCAAGGCGGACTTTATCCAGTATGTCCAGGACTACGCCAGCGACCACCCGGAAAGCGTGATGGAAACCCCGCAAGTCACCGAGGCGGTTTACGGCAACGGTACCGGCCGACTGGTGGAGCTGATTTTCGCCTATCAGACCAGCCGGGATTCTCTGCGTCGGATGCAGGCTCAGGTGAAGCCGATTTTCGAGTCGGCCAAGCTGTACGTCAGCGGTGACGGGGACGACTATCAGAAGTTTTCCCAGCTCTACGCCTTCCTGATGGAACGCTTTGACTATAAGCAGGAGACCTCCATCACCCCGGCCTACAGCCTGCTGCGCCATGGCATCGGAGACAGCCGGGCCTTTGCCCAGGTTTATGCCGCCATGTGCCGGGACGCGGAGCTGACCTGCCTGTGCGTCACGGGCACCCGGGCGGGAGAACCCTGGACCTGGAACCTGGTGCTGGACGGAGATACCTACTACCATGTGGATCTTCTGCGGTGCAGCGAGGAGGGCAGATACTGCCAGCGCACCGAGGAAGAAATGGAGGGCTACGTCTGGGATTATTCCGCCTATCCCGGCAAGGGGGAGGCAGAAAGTCTGGCTCCCACGGAAAAATGAAAAAATAAAAAATTAGGGCTTGACAAATCGAGAAAACTCGCTATAATAAGCCATGTCCGTTGCGGGCGTAGCTCATCTGGTAGAGCGCCACCTTGCCAAGGTGGAGGTAGCGAGTTCGAGCCTCGTCGCCCGCTCCATAGAGCAGATACGAAAGTATCTGCTCTTTTTTTCGCGTTTCCCAGGCTCGAACAGGCATGGGAAGGGCGGCTCCCGCATCCTGCGCAAGTGCGGGACGGATGAGGGCTGTGCCGCTTTCTATGAAAGAATGCCCCTGAAATGGTATCATTTGAACACCCTAATTCTTAAGATTTTTTCGGATTGTTAACAAAACGGTAAACATTCACAAACGGAAAACAAGGGAAAATCGGTCAAAAACGGTCGAAACCTGTAAAATATTGCAAAATAGCCTTTTGATATGTTAAGAAATGTAAATAATTTTGTAATTTATTGTAATTTTCCTATTGACTTCTTTTCCCGGTTATGGTATCATCTGGGTAAGAAAAGAAATGCCGGACGGAGACATACCCGCCGATCTCCCGAAAGGGGATTTCCCGGCACCTGTTTCTGAACGACAAATCATTAGGAGGTTTGAACAATGAAGAACGCTATGAAAAAGCTGCTGAGCCTTACGCTTGCGGTTATGCTGCTGCTTTCTGTAGCACCTTTCCAGGCGTTTGCCGCAACCAATGCGTACGGCGAGATGGTTTTCAGCGAGGAGTTTGAGGCTCCCGCGACCAACAACAATACATCCACTTCCCAGACTGCCGAGGAGCCGAAGCCTGTAGTCGATAACGACGGCGGTATTTCCACCTTTGCGCTGCCCTCGGATGATTATGTGATCGGCAAGACCGTTGTCAATATCTACTTCAATGTAGACGGCAGCGTCATGAAGACCGTCGCCAAGAAGGTCGGCGATGATTTCCCCGGCCTGCCCTCCGGTAAGGACGCTCTGGCTTTCTACGCCAAGGTCAACGAGAATTCCAACGGCAAGGCATTCAAGTGCTGGAGCTTCGAAGAGGATGGCGCAGCCATCTCCGCTTCCGGACTGAAGGTCGGCGGCAGCGAGCACCTGACGGAGGATGATCATCAGGATTCTAAGGGCAATCCTGTATCTCCCGACGCCAAGGGCAACCTGGTCGGCAAGATGGAAGTTTACGCCGTCTTTGAGGACGTGGTTTCCACTACCAATGTGAAGCTGGATCCCAAGAGCGGCAAGTTTGCCCCCGGCGACAGCGACACCATTGCTGTCTCCCTGAATGCCGATTACCCCGTGGCGGATTTCCCCACTCCCACTCGCAGCGGTTACGTCTTTGACGGCTGGTACGTCAAGGAGGATGCTTCCCATTCCGAGCGCTGCCTGGTGGATGCCGAGGGCAATCCCGGCGCTGATCTGACTGTTCTGTCCACCTCTGCCAAGCCCTATGCCAAGTGGAAGAAGACCGGCATGACCGTCTCCGTCAAGTGGTACGACTTTGATAACGGCGACTGGACTGCCTTCACCGTCAACGGTGCCGCGAAATACGACGGCATGGCTGTCCCCGCTGACAGCAAGCTGAGTGCTTCCACCGGTTCCTTCCCCACCGATTCCGAGATTAACTGGCAGGAACTGCCCGATGGCTATACGCTGAAGGGCTGGAAGTTCCTGGAGACCGGTAAGGAGTTCAAGGCCGGTTCCTCCGCCATTACATCCGCCAACGCCAACTCCAGCAACGAGGTCGTCATCGTTCCTAAGCTTCAGCGCAGCGTCTGGCTGATCGCACAGCACCCCACCAAGAACACCCTGGCTAAGCAGAGCATCACCGTGGAGATCGGCTCCAAGATCGGTGAGCTGCCCGCACCCGCTTCCTGGGCGGAGGACAGCGACGAGACCGATGGCTACACCTTCACCCAGTGGGTTGCCGATGGTACCGTCATCTCCACCCGTGAGGATCTGAAGAACACCTCCAAGCACCCCGAGTACTATCCCACTTTGAACAGCAACGATGATCACTCCGACAGATATAAGTATCATTTCGATGCTCAGTGGGAAGTGGCTAAGGTTGTCCAGCTGTACTTCCACGTGGACGGCAAGACCAGCACCTACGCCAAGAAGGTCAGCTGCTACGACATCCCCGCCTCCGGCTCCTTCAATATGCACAGCCTGAACCTGTACAAGTACTTCCCCGATTACTCCAAGTATGACGACGGCGTGGATGTGGCCTATGGCTGGTACACCGACGCCCAGTGGAAGAACTACTGCACCGGCAAGCCCGCTGCAACCGTCTGCGACGAGCTGTGGAACGTGTCCGATACCAAGGATCTGCAGGAGCTACACATCATGCTCATCGACAAGGGCACGGATTCCAACAAGTACAACAACAACAACAAGACCGCCGACAGGACCAACCCCAAGACCGGTGATATCATCATGGCCGCTGTGGCAATCCTGGTGGTCTCCGGAGCCGCCCTGGCCGGTATCTACTACCTGACCAAGAAGAAGCGCGGTACCAAGTAATTCGGTCGGTTCTGAACGAAAACGCATCGAAACCCAATCCCCGGCAGCACCCGCTGCCGGGGATTTCGTCTGCCCCAAAGCCTTCCCCTCCGGGGAAGGTGGCACGGCGAAGCCGTGACGGATGAGGGCTAAGGCTCCCCTTGCTGACCAAGGGGAGCTGTCTCGTGCGTCCCCCGCAAGCGCGTGACGGATGAGAGCCACTTGCCTCTCCCTATGGGAGAGGTGCCCCTGGAAGGGGCGGAGAGGGCGACTTTACCCTCTCAGTCGGCTTCGCCGCCAGCTCCCCCAGAGGGGGAGCCAAGGGGCGCGTTGTATGGTGGCCCTTGCAAAGACATACTTTTCTGCCATTCCCCAATATTGACAAGCCCCGGCAAATCGTATATATTGTAGGCAGTGAAAGGATACAAACCCATTGAATACAACAAGGAAAAGGTGATTTGTAATGTACATGGAGGATTATCAGCGTTGGTGCTCCGCTTCTTTGGAGGATCCTGCTCTGACCAGGGAACTGAAGGAAATCGCGGGTCAGGAGGATCAGATCAAGGAGCGGTTCGCCGTGGCACTGAAATTCGGCACCGCAGGTCTCCGGGGAATCCTGGGCGCAGGCTCCAACCGGATGAATATTTATGTGGTGCGTCAGGCCACCCAGGGTCTTGCCAACTGGGTCAAAACCCAGGGGGGCAGTCAGCTGGTTGCCATCTCCTACGACAGCCGGATCAATTCCGACGTGTTCGCCAGGGAGGCCGCCTGCGTTCTGGCCGCCAACGGCATCAAAGTGCGCATTTATGACGCGCTGATGCCCGTGCCCGCTCTGTCCTTTGCCACCCGCTATTATCATGCCAACGCCGGTATCATGATTACCGCCTCCCACAACCCTGCCAAATACAACGGCTACAAGGCCTACGGCCCCGATGGCTGCCAGATGACGGACGATGCCGCCGCGGTGGTGTACGCCCAGATTCAGAAAACCGATATTCTCACCGGCGCCGCCTGGATGCCCTTCGAGGAAGGAAAGGCCAAGGGGCTCATCGCCTATGTGGGCGAGGACTGCAAGGAAGCTCTGTACGATGCTATCAAGTCCCGCTCTGTCCGTCCCGGCCTGTGCGCAACCGCGGGGCTGAAGCTGGTGTATTCTCCCCTGAACGGCTCCGGCCTGGTGCCCGTCACCCGGGTGCTTCATGACATCGGCATTACGGATATCACCATTGTCCCCGAGCAGGAGTATCCCGACGGCAATTTCCCCACCTGCCCCTATCCCAACCCGGAGATTTTTGAGGCTCTGCGCTTGGGTCTGGAGCTGGCCGAGAAGTCCGGTGCCGACCTGATGCTGGCTACCGACCCGGACGCTGACCGGGTGGGCATTGCCATCCGCTGCCCGGACGGCACCTATGAGCTGGTCTCCGGCAACGAGGTGGGCGTTCTGCTGTTGGATTACATCTGCCAGGGCAGAATTGAGAAGGGTACTATGCCTAAGAACCCCGTGGCCGTCAAGTCCTTGGTTTCCACCCCTCTGGCCGACAAGGTCGCCGCCCACTACGGTGTGGAAATGCGCAATGTCCTCACGGGCTTCAAGTGGATTGGTGACCAGATCGCCCGGCTGGAAGCGGCCGGAGAGGTTGACCGGTTTATCCTGGGCTTTGAGGAATCCTACGGCTACCTGGCCGGTTCCTATGTCCGGGATAAGGATGCCATTGTCGGCTCCATGCTGATTTGCGAAATGGCCGCCTACTACCGCTCCATCGGCTCGTCCATCAAGGAGCGGCTGGAAGAAATCTACGCCCAGTATGGCCGGTACCTGAACAAGGTGGACTCCTTCGAGTTCCCGGGTCTGAGCGGCATGGACAAGATGGCGGGCATCATGTCCGGCCTGCGGCAGAATCCCCCCACGGAAATCGGCGGTTACAAGGTCGAGAAAGTCACGGACTATCAGAATACCGCGGAAACCGGCCTGCCTGCCGCCAACGTTCTGGTCTACGCCCTGGATGGCGGCGCTACGGTGATTGTCCGTCCCTCCGGCACCGAGCCCAAGATCAAGACCTATTTCACCACCCTGGGTAAGACCCTTGCCGAGGCGGAGGCGCAGAAAGAGGCTCTTGCCGCTGCCCTCAAGCCTATCCTGGCCTGAACAAACGATTGATAAAACGCAAAGGCTCTCCTTGAATGGCAAGGGGAGCCTTTTTGCCCTCTGTCACAGGCTTTCATATTGCGCTTTCCGTCCGCCTGTGGTATGATGTTCCAAAGACACTTTAGGAGGCAATCCCAATGAGCTACGCAGACGAAGTATATAAGGCAACCTGCCGGAAAATCCTGGAAGAGGGCTATTCCGATGAAGGCATGGAGGTGCGCCCCCACTGGGCTGACGGCACTCCTGCCCACACCGTCAAAACCTTCGGTGTGGTGAACCGATATGATCTTTCCAAGGAATTTCCCATTATGACCCTGCGGCGCACCTACTGGAAAAGTGCGGTGGATGAGCTTCTGTGGATCTGGCAGAAAAAATCCAACCGGATTGCCGATCTGGGCAGCCACGTCTGGGACGAGTGGGCAGGGGAGGACGGCACCATCGGCAAGGCCTACGGCTACCAGCTGGGCATTCAGCACCACTACAAAGAAGGGGACTTTGACCAGGTTGACCGGGTGCTCTATGATCTGAAGCACAACCCGGCCTCCCGGCGGATTCTGACGAATATCTACAATTTTCAGGACTTGCACGAGATGAACCTGTACCCCTGCGCCTATTCCATGACCTTCAACGTCACGGGCAACAAGCTCAACGCCATTCTGAACCAGCGTTCCCAGGATATGCTCACCGCCAACAACTGGAACGTGGTGCAGTACGCGGTGCTGACCCACATGATGGCCCAGGTTTCCGGCCTTCAGGTGGGAGAGCTGGTGCATGTGATTGCCGACTGCCACATTTACGACCGGCACATTCCGGCGGTGAAGGCCATGCTGGAGCTGGATGGCTATGAGGCGCCCACCTTCCGGGTGGATGAGACCGTGAAGGACTTCTACGCCTTTACCAAGGATTCCTTCACCCTGGAAAACTACCGATATCATCCCTTTGATTTTGAAATTCCCATGGCCATCTGAGGTGAAGCAATGGAACTGATTGTAGCGGTTTATGACGACTGGGGCATTGGCCGGGAGGGTACTCAGCCCATCGCCCTGTCTGCCGACCGGAAATTCTTCCGGGAGACCACCCGGGGAGCCACGGTCATCGCCGGTCGGCGCACCATAGAGGATTTTCCGGGGAAAAAGCCCCTGCCCGGCCGGGTGAATCTGGCCATGAGCCGTTCGGAAGCAGAAATCCCCGGTTTTACGGTGTGCCACAGCCCGGAAGAGGTGCTGGCGCAGACGAAAAACGCCCCCCGAGCCTTTGTCATCGGCGGGGGGAGCGTCTATCGGCAGATGCTTCCTTACTGTGACCGGGCCTATGTGACGAAGGTGCACACCATTCCGGAATCCGACACCTTTTTCCCCAATCTGGACGAAGACCCGGACTGGGTTCTCTCCCAGACTCTCCAATCCGGCGAGGAAAACGGCATTGCCTATGAAATGCTGCTGTATTGCCGCCGGTCAGCCGAAAGCGGGGAATAACTCCTGATACAGCCCCACGGCGGCGGCAACACCCAGGTTTTCGGCCTGGTCAAGAAGGGCTTTTAAGTCCTCCGGACTGCGCCAGAGGGTGAAAACCGCCGCGTTTTCCCGGAGTTCACAGCGATAATGGCAGGAAAGCCTGGAATCCCGGAAGCCCTCCGCCTCCGGCTGCTCCCAGCGGGGCAGGGGCGTGCGAGCAGCCCCCGATTCTGTCAGGGCGATTTCCAGACCGTCCAAGGCCGCCTCCAGCCAGATTTCCCGGCCTTTCCAGGGAGATAAGTATTCTGCCAGGGGCACATCCGCCGGAACCGGCGGGAGGAAAACGGCGCACCCGGTATTTTTTGCGTAGGCCGCGGAAACGATCAGGGGAACGGAAACCGCCCGTTCCAGCCGGGAAACCAGCACTTGGACATCCGCCAGACCGGGCCGCTGAAAATCCAGCAGAACCCCGGCGCAGTCCAGACGCTTTGCGCAGCTTTCCAGCTGCCCGGCAATCTGCTCCGGGTCATGGCCGTCCATAGGCGTGCTGTCATCCAGAATCAGCAGAGAGCCGGGAGGCAGCGCAACGGGCAGATTGGAAAGCCCGACACCGGAGGGGGAGAAATGACAGGAAAGCCACCCTGTCCGCCGGGGAAGAACCGAAGCACCCCGGATTTCTCCTGCCGTCATGGCAAGATAAGGTTCCATGGCCATGGACAAAACTCCCTCCCTGTGATATAATTCCTGAAAGTAATTTATGAAAATACGGAGGACAATATGCCCTTTTCTCTTCTTCCCAAACGGATGACGAAGGCTCTGACGGATGTCACCCCGGAGCTGCTTAAGTGCCGGAACATCCGCCTTCTGATGCTGGATTTTGACAATACCATCGTGCCCTACACCACGGATGTGCCCACGCAGGCCATGGAGCACTGGCTGAAAGACATGAATGCCCAGGAAGATATCCAGGTGTGCATTGTCTCCAACAGCCACAACGACCGGGTGCCCGCCTTCTGCGAAAAATACGGCCTGGACTGCATCACCCACGCGAAAAAGCCCTTCTCCCGGGGCATCCGCCAGTGCCTGGAAAAATACGGAATCCCGGCAGGACAGGCAGCTCTGGTGGGCGATCAGATCTACACCGACACCCTGGGGGCCAACTGCATGGGCGTGACCTCCATTCTGGTGAAGGCCATTGACAATCACACCTTCTGGCTGAAGGCACGGCATGTCCTGGAGCTGCCCTTTATTTTCCTTGCCGGAAATCGGAGGCTTTCCCAATGAAAAATCTGGAAAAATACTTGTCCCTGCTGGGGGATGAGGCGGACGGTCTGCTGCTGACCAGCCGCTACAGCCGCCATTACTGCGCGGAATTTGACATCGCCGAGGGCATGGCCGTCGTATCCAAGTCCGGCTGCCGCTATTTCACCGACAGCCGCTACCTGGAATCCGCCCAGAAAAACATCCGGGATTTTACCGTGCTGGATGTGGGCACCGGTCGGGGCTATGTCCGGCGAATCAATGATGCCATCTCCGACTTCGGAATCACCTGCCTGGGCTATGAGGAAAAATATCTGACGGCAGAGGAACTCCTGAGCTTTGAAGAGGAACTGAAGGCCCCGCTTCTGCCCATCAGCGGAAAGCTGAACGCCTTCCGGGACGTAAAGGAGCCCTGGGAGCTGGAGCGGATGAAAAAGGCTCAGGCAATCACGGACAAGGCCTTTGGGGAGATTCTGACAAAAATCCGACCCGGCATGACGGAACTGGCGCTACAGGCAGAACTGATTTATGCCATGTACAAAAACGGCGCCACCGGCCTGGCCTTTGACCCCATTGTAATCTCCGGCCCCAACACCAGCCTGCCCCACGGAGTGGCCGGGGAGCGGGTGATTCAGCCGGGGGATTTTATCACCATGGACTTCGGGGCGGCCTGGCAGGGCTACTGCTCGGACATGACCCGCACCGTGGCGGTGGGTTCCGCGTCTGCGGAAATGCGCTATGTGTATTCCGTGGTGCTGGAGGCTCAGCAGACCGCCATCGAAGCAACGAAAGCAGGACTCACCGGTGCGGAAATTGACGCAATTGCCCGAAATGTCATTGCCAAGGCGGGCTACGGCGGCTTCTTCGGCCACAGCTACGGCCACGGCCTGGGGCTGGAAATCCACGAGGGTCCGAACCTGAGCCCCCGGTATGAAAAGCCCATTCCGGCCGGCGCGGTGTGTTCGGCAGAGCCGGGAATCTATCTGCCCGGAAAATTCGGCGTGCGTATCGAGGATGTGACCGTGATTGCCGAAAATGGCACAATCGACATGACAAAGAGCCCGAAAAATCTCATTATTGTCTAAGATTTTTTTCGGTTTCCTCTTGCATAAGTGCCGCTTTTGCGGTACAATATATGAGCTAAAGCTATGAACACAAATCGCCTCCCAAAACGGAGAGGTAGTCTTAGGAGGATAAAAACATGATTTCTGCAGGCGATATTCGCAACGGTATTACCTTTGAGCTGGACGGCAAGGTGATGCAGGTCATCGAGTTCCAGCACGTCAAGCCCGGCAAGGGTGCTGCTTTCGTCCGCGTCAAGATGAAGAACGTCATCACCGGCGGCGTGACCGAGACCAGCCTGAACCCCTCTGCCAAGTTCCCCACCGCATACATTGAGAGAAAGAAGATGGAGTACTCCTACAACGACGGCTCCCTGTACTACTTCATGGATCAGGAGACCTACGAGCTGGAGCCCATTGACGGCTCCGTTCTGGACGATTCCTTCAAGTTCGTCAAGGAGAACGACGTCTGCACCATCATGAGCTACAAGGGCAAGGTCTTCGGCGTGGAAGTGCCCAACTTTGTAGACCTGGTGGTCACCAAGACCGAGCCTGGCTTTGCCGGCAACACCGCTACCAACGTTACCAAGCCCGCTACCGTGGAGACCGGTGCCGAGGTGAAGGTGCCCCTGTTTGTCAACGAGGGCGACAAGATTCAGATCGATACCCGTACCGGCGAGTACCTGGGTCGTTCCAAGGTCTAAGCCATTCGCGCTTGAAGGAGAATGATTATGACGCTTTCTGAAAAGTCCGCCTATTTGAAGGGCCTGATGGAGGGCCTGAAGCTGAACACCGAGTCCAACGAGGGCAAGATGATCGCCGCCATTGTGGATTTGCTGGGTGACGTGACCAAGCGGGTCGGCGACATCGAGGAGACCACCATTGCCATCTCCGATGAGCTGGATGAAATCGAGGAAGACCTGGACGCCATCGAGGACTACATTCTCGACGATGAGGATGACGAGGACTGGGACGACGAGGATTGGGACGAGGACGACACCGACGAGCTGGACGACGAGGAGTCCGAAGAGGGCTTCGAGTTCGGCGACGAGGATACCACCATCTACGAGGTGGAGTGCGCCTGCGGCGAGGTCATCGACTTCGACGAGGAGACCCTGGAGAAGGGAAGCATCGTCTGCCCCAACTGCGGCGAGACCCTGGAGTTCTCCCTGGAAGACGACGAAGAAGAGTAATTTGCAGAGCAAGTGCCTGCCGCGGCTTTTGCCGCGGCAGGCTTCCTTTTTGTAGGTGTGTATCATGGAAGAACAAAAGAAGAACCAAAGGAAAGACCGGGGCTTTGCCATTTTCTGCACAGTGATGATTGTTCTGGTGCTGCTGAACACCTTTGTGGTGAAGCTGGCCATTGTGGACGGCCGGTCTATGTATCCCACCCTTCACGACAGGCAGCTGCTGCTGGTGCTCCGGGTGGGTTCCCAGCCCCGGCATGGGGATGTGGTGGTGATTCATACAGGTGACGGCCTTCTGGATCGGACGTATATCGTCAAGCGGGTGATTGCTACCCAGGGCGACCGGGTGAAAATCGATTATGACACCGATACGGTCACGGTCAACGAAATTCCTATTGACGAGCCCTATTTGAATCCGGAAGAACCTGACCCTATGGAACCGAGGGATGGGCAGACAGTTGTGAGCCTGACGGTGCCGGAGGGCACGGTGTTTGTCATGGGGGATAACCGGAACCACTCCGCCGATAGCCGCAGCGAAAAGTACGGCCCCATTGCTACGGAGAAAATCCTGGGAAAGGTGATTTTGCCTCAGGTCGGCGTCAACTGAAAAAAAGCCTGGTGGTGAGGGAGGCCGCCCAGAAGCCCACAAAGTCCGCAAACAGGGCGGCAGGCAGGGTGTAGCGGGTCTTTTGAATCCCCGCCGCCCCGAAATAGACGCTGATGGTGTAGAAGGTGGTTTCCGTGGAGCCCAGCATCACCGCCGCCGTTCGGCCAATCTGGGAATCTACCCCGTACCGAGCCATCAGCTCCGCGCCTACGGCCAGAGCCGCGCTTCCGCTGAAGGGGCGCACCAGCACCAGCAGCGCCGTTTCCGGCGGAATGCCGAAAAAAGCAAATATCGGCTTCAGCAGCCCTCCCGCGGCTTCCGCCGCCCCGGAGGACTGCATCAATTTTACCGCCGTCAGCAGCAAAATCAGGGCCGGAGCGATGGAGGCCATCAGAGAAAGGCCTTGCTTTGCCCCACCCAGCATCCGGGCATAGGCGTTCTCCCGCTTCCCCAGTGCCACTGCCATGGTGAAAAATAAGATCAGAGGCACCAGATAATCCGTCATGGCTTCCAGACCTTTCCCAGCACCCAGGCACAGGCCACCCCCAGCCCGGCAGACAGAAGACTGGTGAACCACACCGCCGGGAGAATGTCGAAGGGGCTTTGGCAGCCCAGGGCTGCCCGCACGGCGGCTACATTGGCGGGAATCAGCTGGATGGAGGCGGTATTCAGCACCACCAGTCGGCACAGCTCATCGGAGGCGGTGGGGCCGGAGGCCAGCCGCCGGGCGGCCTGGATTCCCATGGGGGTGGCGGCGTTGCCCAACCCCAGCAGATTTGCGCAGAAATTACCGCTGAGGTAGCCCGCCAGCTGAGAATCCCGGCGGGTGGATGGGAAAACCCGGTGCAAAAGGGGCCGGAACAGCCGGGAGAGCATCCCCATAATGCCGGCGGACTCCATAACCGCGGCCACGCCCGACCAGAGACACACTGCCCCGGCCATGGAAAGAACCAGGCTCACTCCGGACTGGGCACCCTGGAATACCGCCCCGGCAAGCTGGGCACCTTGCCCGTTCCAAAGGGCGCACAGAATGCTGATACCTACCATTCCCGTCCAGATCCAGCTCATCAGCATGGAATCCCCCCTTTGCCTCTAGCCTATGCGCCGCTTCTCTGCGTATGCAAAGCGCGCAGTGCCGGGACGGAACCCCCGGCACTGCGCGTTTATTCGGTTTCCGGAAAGTCCAGGCACGCCGGAGGAACCGCCCTGACCGCAAACTCATAGGAGCGGTGGGTGCTGTAAATTTTCTGATATTGGGAAAGCTTTCCGGTGTCAATCCGCACAGGGCAGAATTCTATGTCCCGGCCTGCTTCCAGAACTTTCTTGCAAAAAATAGGGAGATATGTGGGAAAAATCAGGCCTGTCCGTCAGAAAAACCAGCCCATTCGCCGTCTTCGGCCGCAGCCCCTCCCTTCGGACGGATTCCCGGCATTCTGCCGGAAACCAGTGGTACAGGGTGAGATTTTCGCCCGGTGAGAAAAGATTCTGAGCAGAAGGCCGGACGGGGAAAAGCCTGTCCGTAATGCGCCTTCCCAGAAAATAAAGGGAGAGTGCCAGAAAAAACCGGCGCCGTCCCGCCTCCGGGCTTGCTCCGGATCTGTGGAAGGCAGTGCCCAATTCCTTCCAGAATTCGCCGCCAGGCAGCCGTTTTCTCCCTTTTTCCAGGAGAGAATGATACCGCCGGTACATTACCCGAGCCTCGGCCAGGGTCAGTACAAAGCTGTCCATTTTTCTGCCTCCCACATTTGTTTTCAATATTTTAGCATACAAGCCAGAACAAAGCAAGAGGTTAGATTTGAAAGCTGCCCAGGCCTTCGGCGCAATGACAGCCTGGGAATTGTTTTCGGAAGAAAAGGGAACGGATGGGGTTTTGGTTGCATTTTGCCGGGAATATGCTATACTAATGTCTGCTGAATAAGCCGCTTTGCGGCTTATTCACGCACCGTCAGGTGCGTAATTCCATAAAAACGGCTCTTTGAAACCGTTTTTATGGAATTCAGACAGAAATCA
>OLHA01000756.1_pt1 | contig 18502 bp, 20 predicted proteins | sample 1605961 | NCBI WGS metagenome assembly OLHA01 (sample SAMN03283288) | human gut metagenome | biome: human-associated habitat; material: feces | host: Homo sapiens | place: Peru | collected 2012
TTTTATTAATTTTGGATTGCCACGCCTTCTTACGAAGGCTCGCAATGACGATTTTATTATCCGCTCTATAGTCGCTTGCTATGATGATTTTATTATACGCTTACTTACAATGACGAATAATAAAAATCAAAAAGCTTTTATCTTTAATATATCATGTATATGAACTATTCCGATTGGAATTTTGCCTTTATCCGTATCTTCAACTACTACAAGATTAGTTATTTTGCCTTCCATTATATGCAAAGCCTCTCCTATTAAAGTGTCTTCGTATATAACTTTAGGATTTTTATTCATTATATCGGCTACGCTTTTTGATAAAATATTTTCCGCCGATTTATTTTTTATTAAAAGTCTTTTCAAATCTCCATCCACTATTATTCCGCTTAAAATATTATTATCGTCTGTTATTATCGCTATTCCTAATTTACATTCTATTATTTTAAATAAAGCGTCATATAAAGTGGTTGATAAATTGATTATAGGCAAATTATCTTTATGCATTATAGATTTAACTCTTGCAAGTTGTCTACCCAAACTTCCGCCAGGATGAAATATTGCAAAGTCTTCAGCTTTAAATCCTCTTAATTCCATTAATGCCGTAGCCAAAGCGTCCGATATTCCTAAAGACGCCGTAGTGCTTACGGTTGGCGCTAATTTAAGAGGACATGCTTCTTCTTTTACATGAGTAAGCAAAGTTATTTTAGCGTTTTTCGATAAAGTAGAATCTTTTTCGTTGGTAATCGCTATATAAGAAATATTTTGCCTGCATAACCAATTAACCAATTCTATTATCTCTCTCGACTCTCCGCCTTTTGAATATAATATTAAATAATCGTTTTTCGTTATCATTCCGAAATCGCCATGCAAACATTCGTTAGGGTCGACAAAAAAACTTGGCGTTCCCGTTGATGCGAAAGTTGCAGCCGCCTTTCTTGCAATATGTCCGCTTTTGCCAACTCCCGAAGTTATAACTCTGCCTTTAATCTTAAATAATTCATTAACCGCATTTTCAAAATTGCAATCCAAATTTTCGGATAAACTTTTAAGATTTTCGCTTTCAAGAAGTAGAGTAAATTTTCCTCTCTCTATTATATTCATTTTATTCTCTTTTTAATTTTAATCGCTTCTATTTCTATATAGTTTACAAAGCTTATTAAATCTCCTGCTAATCCTTCAATAGCTTTGTCTATATATTTTTTATCTTTTAATTTTTTCTTGTATAAATCTATTTTTTTATAGTTAATTACTACAGCCGTTTTCATATCTCACCCCTAAATAAATATATCTTCTATAAAAGATATTTCTCTGCCATTAAGGGTATCGTCTATTAAAACAGCCCCAAAGGAACATTTTTGATTTAAACCTAATCCACTATTAATTAAGTATTCTTCCGCGGTTTCGTATAATTTCTTTTTTTTACGCTCCGATATAGAGTCCGCCGAATATCCAAAACTTCCCTGTCTTCGATATTTTACTTCAATAAACACAATAACAACTCCTTTTGTCATTACTAAATCTATCTCTCCTCGATTCTTTCCTCTAAAATTTCTTTCAAGTAATTTAAATCCAAGTTTTTCGAGATATTTTAAGGCAATTTCTTCTCCTTCATTGCCTATAATTTTATTGTTTTTCATTATTATATTTTAATCTTTATTTAATATTTTTTTGTCTACCTCCTCCAAAAATTTATCGTCTCTATCTATTCCGTTTATAAATATTTGATTATTCTCAACCAAATTTACAACCTCTCCATTTTCTATAATATTTCCGCTATTATCAGAAACTATTTTTATAATAGGTCTTATAGGAAAATTAGTATTCGTGGCAAAAACTAAACCCTTTCTATTATCATTTAAAATAACTACAGAACCTATAGGATAAACGCTAAATATAGCGACAAAAACTTTAGAAATTGTAGGGTCGTATTTAATTTTCGCTCCATGTATTATATGTCTAACAGCGTCAAATAATAATTTCTTTTCTACATTATTATTTTTATTGAAATTTAAACTTTTTTCGTCTATAGCTATTCTTCTATTTTTCATTACCTTTTCCGCTTCATGCGCAACCGCTACAATTTTAGCGTATAAATGTATTTCATTTCCCGATATTCCTCTTGGATAACCTTTTCCGTTAAAATATTCATGATGCTCCAAAGAAATTACGGCAACCTCTTCTTCAAATCTAAAATTGCTTTTCATTAATTTATAACCGTAAACGGTGTGTTTTTTAATTTCGGCATATTCTTCGGGACTATGTTTATATTGTTTATTTAATATTTTTTCAGGAACTTTAACCAAACCTATATCGTATAAAATCGCTCCAAGTCCAAGTTTCTTTAATATTCCATCGGATAATTTCATTTGCTTGCCTATAATTAAAGATATTATTGCGACATTTAAAGAACGAACATAATAAAAATCTTCTTTATTAAAATTAAATATGCTTAAAAGTTCTATAAAACTATTTAAATTTCTATTCATTATATCTAAAAGTCCGTCTATAATCTCGTTAAGCTCTTTCATATTTACAAGATTATTATGTCTGAAATTTCCCAAATTATTTTTTGTTTGTTTTATTATATTCAAATAAATATTTTTAAATACTTTATATTCTCTTAAAAATTTTTCAAAATCTTGAACGGAGTTATGAGTGGCGTCTTCGCTTTGTAAATCTTTAATAAAAACTTCGTTTATATCCCATTTTTTTAATCTGTTCATATCTTCGTCCGTTACTTTAATATATTTGCTTATAGCTATAAAATCGTTATCCAAATATATGTCTTTCCTTTCGGCTTGGGATTTAATATCCTGCGTTTTTAATTTAGCAAAATTTTCCATTATTATAACTCTGCCTTTAATTTGTATATATATCTTAATATTATACTAACAGCTTCATAAAGCGAATAAGGAATTTCTTCTCCTATATCCAATTTCATTAAACTTTTTGCCGTATCTTCGTCTGAAACTACGGGAACATTATATTTCTTTGCAAGCTCGACTATTTTTTTAGCAAGTAATTTTTCTCCTTTCGATATAACTATAGGAGCGTTATGAATTTCCCTTTCATATAATAAAGCTATCGCGTTTTCAATATCTTTATTCATCTGCATATTCCATTTTTAATTTTAAATTATCAAAAATTTTAAGCTCTTCGTCAATAATATATTTTGTATCACTGCATTTTTTATATAAATTTTTATCAAATAATTTTAAAGTTATTAAATATTCGTTTCCAAATCTTTCAATTATAATTTTGCATAATTCTTTATTTTCTTCATTGTCGTAAGCTATAAAACTGTATTTATTATTTTTGCTATCTCCGTTTATATATAATAATATTTCTTTTAATTCATTATCTATTATAAAAGGAATCGGAATAAAATAAAAAAGCGAATTATTTTTATCTTTTCTATTAAGCGATAATATTTTTAAAATCATAATTATTATATCTTTATTATATTTATTATCCTTATCTTCAAAATATAATTCGTTATGAAGCATGTCAAAGAGCATAAACCAAACGCTAAAATATCCGTTGGTTTCTATATAATTTTTTAAAAATTCCCTATCGTTTCTTTTTAAATTAAAAATCATGTTTTTTAATATTTCGGCTAATTTATAATTTTTGTTAGAGTTTTTTATTGATAAGTCAAAATTTACGATTTTATTAAAGATATTTCCAAAATTTTTAATCTCTTCTTCACTAAAATAAATATTATTTTTCATAGCGTTAATAAAAAATTCTTTTTTTTCATTATTCGGCAAATATTTTAAGACGGTTTCATAGTAAATTATATTTTGATTATTTACTTTTATATTTTTTGACAATAATAAATTTGCTATTTGAGAATTTTCTTTTCCTGCAGAACTTATGTTAACCAAAACTCCATTTTTTATATTTTCTTTAGCTTCTTTTACGCTATTTACATTTTTTAAGATTGTTAATATAAATTTATTATTTTCTTTTGAAACCAATGCAAAACCTTTTTCGATTATTTTATCTTTAAATATAGCTATAATTTTATTTCCCATAATATTTACAATAGCTTTGTCGTTATCAAGTTTTCTTACAAGCGAAAATTTAACTATATCGCCATTTTTTATAGATTTTGGGCTTTTATTTATTATAGAATTGAAATATTTATTAATATTTATCATAAAAAATCTAAAAAATTATAAAATAAAAGAATCTTTATTATTATCGTTTTTTTTATCTTTATGATTATAAGATTTTATAGGCTCGAAAGAAAATCTATGCATATCGCTTGGACCGTATTTTTTAATAGCTTCAAGATGTTCTTTTGTTCCATAGCCTTTATTTTTAGAAATTTTATACTTTTGATATTCTTCGGGCAAATTATTCATTATTTCGTCTCGGCAAACTTTAGCCAATATACTCGCGCAACCAATAGAATAAGATTTTAAATCGCCTTTTATTATTGAAATTTGTTTTATATCAATATCGATTTTCAAAGCGTCTATAAAAAGTATATCGGGCTTTATTTTTAGATTTTTTACAGCGTTAATCATAGCCGATTTTGTGGCATTTAAAATATTAATTTCGTCTATTGTTTTTTCAGAAATAGAATAAATTGAATAGGAAATAGATTTTTCAATTATTTTTTTAGAAAACTCTTCTCTTTTTTTAGCCGTAAGTTTTTTTGAATCTTCTATTCCGTTTATTATATCTTTATTATCTTTTAAACTTAAAGGCATTATTACCGCAGCGGCTGTAACGGGACCGAACAAGCATCCTCGCCCTACTTCGTCTATACCGCAAATATATTTATAGCCTAACTCTAAATATTCTCTTTCATAGGCTAATTTGTCATTATCGATTTTAATCATTATATTACATAAATAATATTAATAATAACAAAGCGGCAGTTATTCCCATTAAGGAAAACAAAACAACAAAAATATTATTTGAAATATCCTTTACTATAATATTTTCAAATTTTTCTGCGCTTTCTTTTACTTTTTTGTTTTCGATTAAAATTGACATTTTATTCTCCTTAAAAAATAAAGTATGTAAACATAAAATAGTTATCATAATAATACATTAAATTTAATTTAAAACAAGTCTAATTTTTAATTTTTTTAATATATTTTTTTGGAATTTTTAATTTTGATATTTATATAATTTAAATAATTATTAATAAATGATTTTTATATATTCTTTGATTTTTTAATTTCGGATATTTTTACTTCTTTTACTTTCTCTCCGACTGATTTTTTAAGAATAAATTTTTCTCTGTCTTTTTCTGATATATAATAATCGTTTCTTAATTTTACTATTATATCTTTTGCGGTATTTATTCCGCCATAATTTTTATAAGCGTCTATCATCATTTGAATTAAAGATATAGTTGAAGGAAGCCCTATATAAAGTATAGCTACGGTTGCCGAAGGAACTGCAGATATAGCGGAAACTAAAACGGTTTTGCTTTTGCTTAACTTTTTTGAAGATAATACGGCGGTTACAGAAACTATAATTCCGCCAATAAGAATTCCCCAAGCTATTTTGCCCGTGTTTTTTATATTTGCTATTTTTCTGCCTAAAGACGCTTCTATATATATCATATCCTCGTTTGAATATAAAGCGTCAACAAGCTCTTCTTCATTCATGCAAACTTTAATCGTTTCGTTATTCATATTAATAAAAACCTCAATATAGTTTAATTAGTTAAATATAATTAAATATAATAAATTAATCGGAAAAAAGTTGATTAATTTTACATATTATAAATTAATATTATTGAAATTTTTATTTATCTAAAATAATATTATAGAAAATAATTCGGATAAATAAATGTTTTATATTTTAAAAAACAAACTTGCAAATAATCACTCGTTTATAAAAGCCTACCATTTTTGGACAAATGCGCTTATTATAGCCGCTATTATTAATTTTCTTTTTTTTAGAACTCTATTTTTAAATATAGAAGAAAATTCTTTTTTTTATTTAATAAATTATATTATAGAATACGGAATATTTTTAGCTTTCTTTTTACTTCTATTTTATAAATTTTATAATTATCTTTTTAACTCTCAAATATTAGACGGAATTTTAGGAATAATTTTTTTAATATTTGGAGTATTAAAATTATATATAAGCGACATAAATATTTATAATATAACGGAATTATTATTTTTTATTTTTACTTTTATAATGACGATAAAAACTATTCTTCCTTTAATATTATTAAAAAATATAAATGAACTTCAAAGAGGAGTATATATATTTATTCTTATCTCTCTTGGTTTTTCTAATTTAAATTATATTATTCTTTCTGCAAATAAAATTATAGATAACGATATTATGCATTATATTTCTTTATATTTAATAGAATATATGGGAAAAGTTTCTTCAATATCTTTTATAATAATTATGATAGGTTATATTATAATTTTTGCAAAAAGAATGATTAAAAAAAATATATACAAATATTTTATTTTTATTTTGGTTTTTACAATCGTTTTTATATTGAAATCGAAATATAGCAATCATTTAATAATAATTTCTTTTTACAACGCTCTTGGAATCGGGCTTTCTTTTCCTTTCATTTTATATGTCGGCATAATATTTATGTTTCTTATTATTCTATTTGGTTATTTAACGGATTCTATTATTTCAAAAAAATATTCCGCAGAATTTTTAGTTTTCACTTTATTTATACTTGCAGGCTTGGATATGAGCGGTTTTACTTTAAGATTAATGTCGATATTTTCAATAATAGAAATGTCGGAAATGGTTGAATTAATTGAGATTAAAGATAAAGAATTATAATTTTTTATATTTTATAAAGCGGACAATTCTTTAATTTTTTGTTTATAAATAGAATTATTAAGTTTCAATTCATAATTACTAATCAATAATTCCTTTCCAATATCGGCTTTTCCTCGTTTATAATTATTCATTCCATATTGCAAATTCCATTCAAGAGTATAAAAGTCTTTGTAAAGCTCTCTTATAAATTCGCAATTATCGTAAGTAAGTAAAAATTTAGATTTTATTTTGTATAAATAATCTCTCAAATTTTTATGATTAAAGTTTAAATGTAAAATACCTTTTTTGCCATACAATTTTGATTTTACAGAACTATAATAAGGCGGGTCTAAAAAAATAAAAGTTTCTTTTTGATTTTTTGTATCAATATCTATTAGATTAAAAAAATTATCGCTTGAAAAATTAAAATTTTTAATTATTTTATGAGTGTTTTTTAATCTATCAATAGAACTTATAGTAAATCTTGATTCGTAAGCTTTTTGAGAAAATCCTCCGCTATCTACAATACCCGAAAAAGTAATTCTATTAAGAATAAAAAAATCAATTCCTCTCTCAAGTATAGAAAGATTAGATTCTCTTCTATATAAAATAAAATTATACAAATCTTTACCGTTTTTAAATCTATTTTTTAATTCTATAATTCCTTCAATTAATTTATTAGGATGAATTTTTAAACTCTGCCAAAAACAATATAATTCGTAATTTAAATCGTTTACATCTATTTGTATATTATTCATAATTTGAGCTATATAAATACCGACAGAACCGCCTCCAAAAAATGGCTCTTTATATATCTTAAAATCATTCGGAAAATATTGACATAAAAATTTTATCGCTCTACTTTTTCCGCCTGGATAACGCAAAGGCGATTTAACTAAATTCATACTTAAGCCTTTTGAATCCATATATAAAATTTATTTCTTTCGCATTCGGAATTTAATTTATATATAATTTCTATTTGTTTTTTATTTAGCTTATTTGATTTTATAAAAGATTCTAAATTATTATTTGGCAAATCTACATTGCTTTTTAATGTGTTTGAAGTTAATCGCAAAACTATTTTAAAATCTCTTTTTATTTTTAAATCTCTAATTTCGTATAGATTATTATAAAGCATAAGTTTTAATAAACCGTCTTTAATATCGTCATTTGACGGCAAAATAGAATTTTTACTATGTTTGCTTTCGATTAAATATAAAATATTATCTTTATCTAAAACATCGTCAATAGTAAAATAATAATATCCGCCTAAATAATTTTCTATTTCTATTTTTGTTTTTTCTCCTATTCCGACAGATTCTTTATTGTGCAATGTTAAAACTTCTCTATTTTGCGCGCTCTTTGCTTTATATCTTGAATATTGCATAAAAGCTTCTTTGTCTTTAGTAATATTAATTTTAAATTTATCTATATTTTTTACATCATGAAGTTTTATTTTAAGTTTTTGCGAAATATAATTATAAGAATTTTTAACTTTATTTATAAGATTTAATAAATTTTCGTTATCTAATTGATTAAGATTCCAATGCAATGCCGATTGATGATAATTGTTCAATATTTCAAGTTGTTTATATATAAAGCTTGATTTTAATTTTTGATTTGTTATTTTATTTAGTTTATTCGTATTTCTAATATTTTTTTCTGCGTCTTCGTAGAATCCTAATATAACATATACATTAAGCAAACTCATTAAAGAAATTGTATCCCATTGCAAATAATCTATATCTCCATCGATTCCTTCGTCTTTAATGATTGGTATTATAGTCGCAACCTTACAACCGAAAGAATCAAAACTATCATATACTCTTGCAAAAGGATATGAGCGAGTGCGTTTAGGACTTACCCATTTACTTAACGATATAATTTTATTATTAATTTGAATATAACATTTACTTGGCAAATCGTTTATATCTATATTTTCATGATTTAAATTGAATGTTTTTAACTCTTCTCTCCAAAATTTTTGATACGAAAAGTTTTTTATTTTACCAAATAATATTTGCACTATTGCCTCAAGATATATTAAATTAAGTATTAAATAAAATTATATAAAATTTATCATAATATACAAGCATAATATTTTTATAAATTATTTTACTATATTTAATTTATTTCATAATATATAATAAATATAAAATTAAAATATAACTTTATAAATTATATAATATTTTTTAGAGAGGAAATTTAATTATGATATTAGTAGATAATTCGGAAGAATCAAAAAGTTTGCTAAAATATTTTGAAGAACAAACCTACAGAATTGACAATAAAGACGATATTGACAATATAAGGGAGATATGCATATTAACCGCTTATTGTTATTATAAAGTATTCTTTCATATAATTGAAAACGAAAAAGCAAGAAGCATATTTTTAAACGCGAAAGTAAAAATCATTATTGGAATGCGCATGTATGAAGAATTAACAAAGTTATATTTGGCTTATAACGAAGACGATAAAATTGAAAATAGAACGGAAGTTATAGAAGAAATTATAAACAACTTTAAGAAATATACAAAATCGGAAGCTCAAAAAGAAGAATGTTTTGAAATAATAAAATTATTCGAGGAAAAATGTAAAAACGGAACGCTTGAAATAAGAAAGTCGGAAGAAGATACTCATTCAAAATTATATTTGTTTAAATATGACGAAAAATCAAAAAAGAGCGAGTTTGTAATAGGTTCAAGCAATTTTACTCATTTTGGAATAAGAGAGAGAAAGGAACTTAATATTAGAGGACAGGACGGATTTAACGAACTTTATAATTATTTTGAAGAAGAATGGAATAAAGCTCATGAAATTCTAAATAATAAAAATGAAGAAGAATTTTTTAGAAATATTATTAAACTAACTAACGAAGATAAAAAAGATAAAGACGATTTGGTTTCGCCTTATAAAATATTTCTTAAAGTTATATACGAATATTTTGAATTTATTAATAGAGAAGAATTATTATGTTCGCCTGCAGATTATGGTTATAGAGATTATAAATATCAAATTGACGCTATAAAAAGCGGAATAAACGGAATTATGTTATATAATGGAGTTTTAATTTCCGATGTAGTAGGTTTGGGAAAAAGTATAATCGCTTCTGCAATAGCGAAAAATCTTTTATTAAAGGAAAAAGTAGAAGAGATAATTATTATTTGTCCGCCTAAAATAATAGATTCTTGGGAAAATTATAATAGCGAATTTCAAATTAAAGCTAAAGTTTTTAGTATCGGGCTTTTAGATAAAGCTTTAGAATATGTAAGAAATCATAGAAAAAATAGATTAATTATAATAGACGAAGCTCATAGATTTGTAAATAATAAAACTTATTCTTATGATATGATAACTAATATATGTTTTGGTAATAAAGTTATAGCAATTACGGCTACTCCTATGCATAATACGACTTCCGATATATTTTCAATAATTGATATTTTCGATAGAAAGCTTACTAAAAATAAAAATATTGAAGAGGCAAAAATTAAAATATTAAAAGAAGAGAGAGAATTAAAATCGAAATATAAAAAATCGGAAAACTCAAAAGAAGAGAATATTAAAAAAAGTAAAGAGATAGCAAAAGAAATAATGAGTTTAATACATACTATTATAATAAGAAGAACGAGAAACGATTTGCTTGAATCTTCGGAATATAGAAAAGATTTAGAAAAACAGAAAACGGAATTTAACGATGTGGAAGAGCCGAAACTTCATGATTATGAGCTTGGAGATTTATCAAAATTATATTACGACACTTTAGAAAAAATAAGTCCTTATAACGAAGATAACGAAGACAATAAAGATAATTCTAATATTTTTAAGGGCGTTAGATATAAGCCTTTAATTTATTTGAAAAAGAAAACTATAGAAGATAAAAGGAAAAGCGCGGAAATTGTTAAAGAAGTTTACGGAGAAGATGCGAATTTTGATTTTGCCGATTTGTCTTCAAATAATATTGCAAAGTTTATGAGGCATTTACTTGTTAGGAGATTTGAAAGTTCTATTTTTGCATTTAAAAAGAGCGTAGACAATATGATTGCAAAATACGAAAACATAAAAATGTGGATTAGTAAAAATCGCTATACTATTTATAAAAGAGGCGATGTAAATTACGAAGATTATTCTGAAGATGATAACGATATAATGATAAAAGATAATTCTAAAAAAGACGAAGGACCTTATATAATAGAAAATGTTAAAGAAGTTTTAAGCGAAGAATTTTTTATTGATTTTGAAAACGATTTAAAAATACTTAAAGAGATTAAAAAAGATTGGGAAAATATAGGAATTGAAAAAGATAAAAAGTTTTTCAAATTAAAAGAAGAATTAAAAAAATTCAAAAAAGAAAACGACAAAAGAAAAATAATTATATTCAGCGAGTTTAAAGATACTGTCGATTATTTATATGAATCGATTTGCAAAGACGAAGAATTAAATTATTTACTCAAACCTTTAAAATCGGTTGCAGATTCAAAAAATAGAGAAACGGTTAAAGCGAATTTTGACGCGTCGCTTGAAGAGAGAAAACAAGAGAGCGAATATTTTTTACTTATATCTACAGATACGCTTTCGGAAGGAGTTAATTTGCATAGAGCGGGAATAATTATAAATTATGATATTCCTTATAATCCAACGAGAGTTATTCAGAGAGTTGGAAGAATAAATAGAATTGGAAAAAAACTTTTTGATAAAATTTATATTCACAATTTTATTCCGAGATTAGAAGCTCAAAAAGATATTAAAAATTGGCAGATTTCTAATTTCAAACTTACTTTAATTAATTCTATTTTTGGAAACGACACTAAAATACTTCAGAAAGAAGAAGAAATTAATTCTTTGTTTTCTTTGAAAAGAGAAGCGGGAATTATTTCGGATTTAGAAAACGATATAAGTTGGGATATTGAATATAGAGAGATTTACAATAAATTAAATCAAGATAATAATCTTTTGGAAGAAATTAAAAATATGAAGGATAATATTTTTATAAGAAGAGAAAACGATTTTAACGGACTTGTTGAAATAAGAAAAGGAGAAAACGGAATATTTGGAGGATTATTAAAAAATTCTGTTATGGATTATAATATGGCAAATATATTTAAGATTTTGAAAGCGCAAAAAAATGAAAAATCTTTTAAGCCGAGCGATAAAGCGGAAAGTTTAATTGCCGATTTTGAGAGAAGAAAAAATATTAAAAAGATTAATTATAAACCTGACGCTTTACTTAAGCTTGAAAGATATAAAGAAATTATGGGATTTGAAATTTCTTTAAACGATAGAGAATATATTGAAAAAATTATTAAGGGAATTGAATATAATATTTTTACTGAAAAACAAATTAAGAATATTGAAAAGGCTTTTAAGAATAATAATGGAATTGAGATACTTAAAGAGATTAAAAAGATAATAGATTATAGTTCGCTTAATTATATTAATTATATTGAAAGCGATTATTTGAAAGATTCTATTTTGGTAGTAAGGGAAGAGTTTTTTAAGAATTTTGACAAATAAAAATATTTTTGTTATAATAAAATTATGAATGAACTTGAATATTTAAAAAATAGCGAAAATCAAATTATTACAGTCGACACTTTAAACAAGAAAAATGATTGTTTTGTTCGTTATCTTTTTTCAGACGAAGGAAATGAGAATATTGTTTTGGATTTTATTAACGGAGTAATGATTGATTCGAATTTTAAAACTTTTTCTAATGTCGAAATTTTAAATCCTTTTAACTTAAAAAAATATTTAGACGGCAAAGAGTCAATAGTTGATGTGAAATGTATAACCGAAGACAATGAAATCGTTATTATCGAAATTCAACTTCAAGGAAATCAATACTTTATCGGTAGAAGTCTTTATTATTGGGCAAGTAGTTATAGTTCATTACTCAATAAGTCCGACAATTATACGAAACTTGCTCCCGTGATTGGCATGAATATTTTAGACTTTACGATTTTCAACGATATAAAAGATTTTCATTCATGTTATTTGCTCAAAGAAATTAAGCATAATAAAATACTTACCGACCATTGCATGTTGCATTATATAGAGCTTCCAAAGTTTGATATAACTAATATTAGTAAAGAAAAACTAAATACTTGGCTAAAATTTTTTAAGGGGGAGAATATGTCAAATTTAATAAAAGAGAATAATATTTTTGAAGAAGTAGAAAAGAGATGTCAAAGTTTCATTGAAAGCGACCCGTTAATAAACGCGTATAGAAAAAAAGAATGGGAAGATTATTTTCACAAAGGCGAATTATTAACAGAGCGAGAAGAAGAAAAAAAATCAATAGCTAAAAATATGAAATCTAAAAATATGGATGTTAGTCTCATAAGCGAAATAACGGGATTGAGTATTGAAGAAGTTGAAAGATTATAAATTGCGGGGAGAAAATGAGATTTGATAAAGAATATAGCAGGGAAGAATGGACTAAATATTTGGGAGATAATTTTAAGTATGAATACGGTTCTATTCCTAATCAAAATAGCATAATTGAAAAATATATTGATTGTTTGGATGATTCAAATAATAAAGCGATTGTTTGGCTTGGCAATTTAAATGTCGATGAAGATATCGGAGTTTATGAGATTAGAATAAAAAATACTAAAACGGGAAGCAGAGTTAAAATTTCTAAAATATGCACGGATATTATAAAAAGCGGAGATAAAAATTCTTTTGGGAAAGGAATATTTTTTATTTTATATTCTAATGAAAATGAAAAAGCTTATAGAATTTCTTATGTGAAATATGATAAAAAGGTAAATGAAAATTTTGAAGTGAAAAAAGATTTGAGCGACCCGAAAAGATTTACTTATTTACTTGGAGAAGGCGCGAAAGTAAAAACGGCGCAAAGTAGATTAAATAAAGAAGCGTTTTCAAGCGTTAAGAAAATTGAAGAAGCTTTTAGCGTAGAACCCGTTAATAAAGAATTTTATAAAGGAATTAAAATTTCTTTTGACAAGATTTATAAAGATGTTTTGAAAAATTTTGAAAATGAAGAAAATGCATCTAGCGACCGCTTGCTTTCAGCAAAAGAATTTAGTTTAAGATTTTTAGGAAGGGCGCTTTTTTGTTGGTTTTTGAGAGAGAAAGATTTGATACCGAAAGAAATTTTTGATTTTATAAATATTGGCGAAACGAAAACGAAAGATAATTATTATAAAGAAGTTTTGGAAGAATTATTTTTTAATATATTAAATGTAAAAATGGAAGAGAGAAAAATTGAAAGTAAAATAATTAATAAATACGAAAAACAAATTCCATTTTTAAACGGCGGATTATTTTTAAAGAAAGAAGAAGATTATAAAGTAAAAACTATCGATAATGAAATAATAAAAGAATTGTTTGAATTTTTTGAAAAATATAATTTCACTGTAGACGAAAGCGCGCCATTTGATATTGAAATTTCTATTGACCCTGAAATGCTTGGGAGAATATTTGAAAACTTGCTTGCGGAGATTAATCCCGAGAGTTCCGCGAGCGCGAGAAAAGAAACGGGAAGTTTTTATACGCCGAGAGAGATTGTCGATTATATGGTTTGCGAATCGATAAAACTTTATTTATACAAAAAAACTCAAAATGTTAAAGCGGATAAGATAGATAATATTTTTAGCGTAAATGAAGAGGCGGATTTTTCAAACGAAGAGAGGAACGAAATATTAAACGCTATACATGAAATGAAAATATTAGATATAGCCTGCGGGAGCGGAGCTTTTCCTATGGGAATATTGAATAGAGTTTTTAATATAATCGATAAACTTGATTCTAATCATGAATTTTATAAAGAGTTTTTGCTGAAGAATATTAAAGGGCAAGCGAGAGAAGAGTTTAAAAAACTTTATCAAGCGAATAAATTTAATTACGCTTATAAATTAGATATGCTTCAGAGAATGATACATGGAGTAGATATACAACCGATAGCGATAGAGATTAGCAGGCTTCGGGCTTTTTTATCTTTGATTGTCGATGAGGAGAAAGAGAGCGGGCAGGATAATTTGGGAATTAAGGCTTTGCCGAATTTGGAATTTAATTTTATTTCTGCGAATAGTTTAATTTCTTTAGAGCATAAAGAAAAAGAACAAAAAGAATTTTCTGACGAAACTACGGAAGGAATAATAAAACGAATGCGAAATATAGCGGAGGAATATTTTAATGCCGATACCGTTGAGAAAAAGATAAGAATTAAGACGGAGTTTGAATCTTTGATGGGTGGAATAGAAAATAAATCGAGAGACATTTTAGAATTGGATGCGGATGACAAGAAAAAATTTTTATCTTGGAATCCTTTTGAAAATAAATCGACAGACTTTTTTGATAGCGAGATTCAATTTGGGACAAAGTTTTTTGATATTGTTATTGGCAATCCGCCTTATGGCGCGAAAATAAGCGCCGAAGATAAAAAATATTTTAAGGAAAATTATAAATATGCAAATCAAGGCAGTTTGGATACTTACAAAATATTTATTGAGAAAGGTTTTAATTTATTAGATAAAAATGGAAATCTTAATTTTATCGTGCCGATTAGTATAACGAGTAGCAAATCAAATATTGAATTGCATAAAATGATTTTAGATAATTGCGAATTTGTAAAAGTTAGTAGTTATAGTAATGCTCCATCGAGGATTTTTTATAATGCCGACCAAAGAGTTTCTATTATAAATTTTATGAAAACAAATACGAAAACAAAAATTTTATTGACGACAAAGATAAATAAAAAACTTTCAAGTCAATCAATAGATAGCGTTATTAAAAATATGAGTTTTGTAAATTCCGTTGATTTTGTTCAACCCGAAGCATTTTGCAAAATAGGATTGCCGATTGAAAAAAGCATTATGCAAAAATTATATTCTCAAAAACAAACGATTAAAGATTTAATGGGCGGAAAACAAAAAGTTTATTATAGAAACACGGGCGGAAGATATTACGATTTATATACAAGTTATTCTACTACAAAATCAACTACCGAGTCAAATTTTAATACAACAAAACCTAAAGTAATTGTAGCCATTCTTTCTTCTACGCTTTTTTATTGGTTTAGAAATTCTTATAGCGAAGGCAGACATAGTTATATTTACGAAATTGATATATTTCCTATTCCGAATTTTAGTAAAGAAATTATAAATAAATTAGAAAAGTTAGGCAAAGAATACGAAACCGATATAGAGAAAAATCACGATTATAGTAATGGCGTAAAAACTTATAAAATACGAAAATCAAAACATATTATTGATAAGATTGATAGGTTGATTTGTCCGCTTTATGGTTTGACGGAGGAGGAGATGGAGTTTATTATTGGTTATGAGTTGGAGTTTAGGGTTTAGTAAAGCGGAAAATAAAAATTGACTTATTGGTTTGTAAATTGTATAATTTGTTAGTAAGTAAAATTCAAATTATAGGGAGAAAATAATGACTGTAAAATTAACTATAGAAAACGCTAACGAAGATTTGATAAAAGCTATAAAAAGTATGGCTAAAATATCTAAATCAAAATTAAAAATAGAAGAAAAAGGAATAGATAAAGCTATAAAATCTTATAAAAAAGAAAAAGACAATTTAAAAACATATAAAAACTTTGAAGAGTTTGAGAAAGATTTATAATGTATAGATTTAAGCCATCGTCAAAATTTAGAAAACAATACAAAAAATTAAATCAAAAAGAAAAAGAAATCACCAAAAAAATTATAAATAAACTTTTAAATAACGAAATATTAGAATCAAAATATAAAGACCATAAATTAATTGGAAAGTATGCAGGTTTTAGAGAATGCCATATAAAACCTGATTTACTTTTGATATACAAAAAAGAAAATAACGCTTTAATACTCGTATGCATTGCTATAGGTTCTCATAGCGATTTATTTTAATTAAATAAATAATTTCTATAAATCCTTATAATGAGTTTTGCATGCTACTATAAATATAATATTATCTTTGATATAATAAACTAATCTATGTTCTAAATTTATTCTTCTTGAATACATTGCGTTTAATTTACCTTTCAATCTCTCGGGTTTTCCAATTCCTTTTAAAACGCCGTTTCTTCTATATCTTTTATAATCAAATTAATTCTTCGCAAAATATTTGAATCGTTTTTCTGCCAATAAAGATATTCTTCCCAAGCGTCTTTTTCAAAAGCCACTTTTTTATTTATCCGTCAATTCCTTAAATACAATTTCGCTTTTGTCTTTAGAATGAAGTCTGTCGTATCTTTCTTTTAATATTTTGACATTATTTTTATTATAAAAATAGATTATCATTTTTTTAGGTAAAATTATTTTAGAAAGTGCTTCAGAATAGATAATTGCATCTTCATCAATTTCATTTCCAGCATTTTTTATATCTATAATACTATCATCTTCATATGTAATATGAGCTTCATAAGTATTTTTCTTTAACGCATCATACTGATATACTTTTTCATAAGTACTTTTAAGTTCTACTTTATTAGAGTTATTTATAATTCTAACAATAATAATTGTACTTATGATAACTAGTATTAGTCCTAAAATTATAGATACGACAATATAATTTTTCTTAAAAAAATTAATTATTTTCTTTTTCATTTTTTACCTTCCTAATATCTCTTATAAATTTTAAATGCGTAAACATATAAAAGAATAATCCAAATAAATTTATTGCTACTTGTAAAAAGAAATAAATGTAATTATCGGTATTTGCAAGTTTTATTTCATTAATTAAATTGGCAAGGTAAATTGTTGAAACATTGACACCATTTATAAGTAAATTTATAAAAAGTGCTTTCCATTTTAATACTAAAATAAAACTTAATAGTATTAAAACCTGGCTAACTACCGCAAAGGCAATGCTAAAATCTAATTTAAAAATAAGAAAATATGTTAGGAATAAGTAATTAATAATAATTAAACTTAAAGCAAATATTTCATTATTTTTTAGATTTAAAAACATTCCATACAAATTATAATTATTTTTACCTTGCTTTTTTATAATGAAATAAAGAGCAAAAATAAGAACAAGGAAAAGGGAAAAAACAATTACTAAAAATAAATATTTTTGAATAAATTCTACCATTATTTCCTCCCTTGAATCATTAAATTAAATACATTATTACTATTCATAAAACTTGCTTTAACACCTTCATAATGTATTTCTTGTCCATTATACATAATATCAATTTTGCCATTAATTTCGCCGATTATTGGTGTATAATCAAGCATTACAAGTAAATTATATTTTTCATCAGTTATTCTTATATATTCACAATCCTTGTAAGTTGTAAGACCTGTTTCAAGTTCAAATACATTTACAAGTATTCCCTTATTTTCCATAAGCACCTATATATAGGAATGATAATTCATCAATAAAATCATATTTACCATTTAAAATATTTTCTACGTCATTTAAAATATCTTCGATATCTACTTTTACGCCTGGCATATTAGTAAATGATTCTGATGCAAAAAGTGGTTGTGAGAAATAATTACGAAGTTTTCTTGTTCGATAGAAAATATTTTTATCTTCCTCACTCATTTCATCAACACCAAGTATAGCAATAACCTCTTCGAGTTCATCATATCTTGTATAATATGCTAATGCTTTTTTTAAAAGATTATAATGTCTTTCTCCTAAAACATCAATATCTACAAGTTTTGATGTAGATTTAAATACATTAATTGCAGGATATAATCCTAACTCAGATATCTTTCTATCAAGTACTATTTGTCCATCCATATAACTCATC
>OLHA01000759.1_pt1 | contig 18452 bp, 14 predicted proteins | sample 1605961 | NCBI WGS metagenome assembly OLHA01 (sample SAMN03283288) | human gut metagenome | biome: human-associated habitat; material: feces | host: Homo sapiens | place: Peru | collected 2012
TTACTAATCAAAAATATTTTACCTATGCTGAGCATAAAAATATTATTAATAAAATTATATATAATATAAATAATTCAACCGATTACAATTATAGAACAGACCTGGACGAGTATATAAAAGAATATATCAAAAATAAAAAAACATCTCTTATTACATTAAATACAATAGAAAATAACCTTAATAATAAAAATATACTTGAAGTAACAAATGATTTAAAAAATTATCAAATAAAAAAATTAAATACCAATGAATATATGGAATTATTTAATTTTGGAAGTGAGTTAAATATCTATCCCTTATATATATCCACTACTCTACATAATACAGTAACTCACTTTTCTAAAGATATTAAAATTCATCAAATAAAACAAAAATTTAATGAGTTAACAACTATAAGTAATAAAGAAAGTTTTTTAAAAAAATTATTTTTTAAATATGATAACGATAATATTACTTTAAATAAAGAAATATTAGAAGAACTAAATAATTCTATAAATAATGAATTAACTAGTTCTGAAAAAGAAATTCAAATTTTAAATGAATTAAAAGAGTTAATCATTATTTATATAAAAAAGTTAGAGGAACATATTAATTATTTAGAAAATTATAATTTAGATTTTGTTAACATTGATATAATTAGCAAATCTGATTTATTACTAAAAAACAACATAAAAAGTGATAAAATTGAAAGTTTTAAAAATAGTATAATTTTAATACAAGAAAAATATATTCAAATTAATCTAATAATTAATAGTAATTTAATATATATGGATAAATTAAATAATTTAAGAATAAATTTATTACCAAATTTAATTTCAAAAATAATGACTAATAATGTTATCAAAAATGATCTTAAAAATATCCAAGAATTTATAGAAATTTACAATACATTAAATGAAATTATTGATAATCAAAATAACATTGAATCTAACATAAAAAATGATAATTTCACATTAGATAATAATGAAAAAAATAAACAATTTTATAAAAAATTATAATTATAACAAAAAAACACATCGTTTTTAAATCAATTCAATGTGTTTTTTTATTATTTTATTTATCTCTTAATTTAGCATTTAATTTTACTTCAACGTCATTAATTATTTTATTAAAAATTAACATTACTTCTTCATCAGATAAAGTTTTATTCATATCTTCAAAAGTTAGTGAATATGCGATTGATTTTTCATTTTCTTTAACATTTTCTCCTGTATATAAATCAAATACTTCAATATTAGTTAATGTCTTACCACCTGATTTTTTTATTACCTTAACTATATCTTCACTATTTATATTTTTCTCAACAATAAATGCTAAATCTTTAACTACTTTAGGATATTTAGAAACTTCCTTATATTTTAATTTAGATACTCTATTTTTTAATAATTTATCTAAATTAATTTCTGCAACATATACATTTTTTTCTATACTTGGATGTAATAACCCTAAAAAGCCAATATCAGAACCATTTACATTTATTGTTGCTGATACACCAGGATGTAGAAATTCTTTAATATTATTTACTACAAAGCTATAACGATTAGAAAATCCTAAGAAATGTAATAATTCTTCAATTATTCCTTTTAAAACATAAAAATCAACTTTTTTTCTATTACCTAATTCTAAATAATAATCTCCGGTCATTAAAATACATAATTTATTATCTTCACCATATTTATCATCTTTTTTATAAAAACCTTTGGCCATTTCAAAAATAGTAATATCTTTTAAATTTCTACCTTTATTATATTCATATACTTTTAATAAAGATGGTACTAAAGAATAACGTAATGCATTTTTTTCAACTGATAACGGATCTAAAAGTTTAACAATTTCATAATCTTTGTCACAATATTTTTGTGCAACTTCATCATTTAAGAATATTTGAGTTAATACTTCGTTTAGTCCTAAATCAACTAATTTATTTCTAATTTGTCTTGTAGTTTTATCGTAACTACCTTGTTTAATAGAAAGTTTTGGTAATTTACCTTCAATATTATTAATTCCATAAATTCTACCAACTTCCTCAATTAAATCTTCTTTTATTGAAATATCTGTACGTCTTGTTGGAACAGTAACTGTTATTAAATTTTCTTTGTTTTGAGCAGTAAAACCTAATTTTTCAAATACTGATATAACAGTTTTAACGTCAATATTAGTTCCTAATACATTATTAATATTTTCGAGTGTTATATCAATTACTTTGTCATTTTTATTCATTTTATCATATGTAAGCATTCCACTATATATAGAACCATTTGCATAAATTTCTAATAAATGACAAGCTCTTTTTATAGCCATATAAGTTCTTTTAGGATCTATTCCTTTTTCAAAACGATTAGAAGCTTCACTTCTTAAAACTTTCTTACTTGTTTTTCTAACACTAACTGAATCAAATATAGCAGATTCAATTATAATATTTTTAGTAGTTTCTAAAACTTCTGTACTAAGGCCACCCATAACTCCTGCTAAACCTACAGATTCCACCTTGTTTGCAATAACAATATCATTAACATTTAATGTTCTCTCTTGATTATCTAAAGTAATTAATTTTTCTCCATCTTTAGCATCTCTTACAATTAAAGTATCTCCTAAATTATCAGCATCGTAAAAATGAAGTGGTTGACCAGTTTCTAACATAACATAATTTGAAATATCAACAACATTATTAATAGGTCTTATACCACATGCAATAAGTCTATTTTTAATAAAATCAGGGCTTTCTTTTATAGTAATATTTGATACTTTCTTTGCTAAAAATAAACTACATTTTTCTGTTTTAATATCAATAGAAAATTCTGAATCAATATTTTTATCTATTTCATTATATGTTAAGTCTATATCTTTAACTTTTTTATCATATATTGCACCTAATTCATAAGATAAACCAAGCATACTTAGTAAATCTCCTCTATTTGCAGTTAATTCAAAATCAATAATTTCATCATCTAATCCTAAATATTTAATAGAGTCTTCACCTACAACTGCATCATCAGGTAATTCTTTAATTCCATTAATATCTTCTGGAGTTAAAAACTTATTGTCAAGCCCTAACTCTTTCATAGAACACATCATACCATTCGATTCAACACCACGTATGACACTTTTTTTTATAGTAATTTCTGGTAATACAGCACCAACTAAAGCAACTATAACTTTAATTCCAACTCTCGCATTTGGAGCACCACAAACTATTTGTAATACTTCATTTCCAATATTAACCTTACATACATGTAAATGATCACTATCAGGATGATTAACACACTCAACAATTTCGCCAATAACTAAATTACTTGCTTCAATTAATTTTCCACAATTATCATATTCATTACCAACTCTTGTCATATCTTCCGCAATTTGTTTTATTGTTAAACTGTTGTCAAGATCAATATAATCACTTACAAATTTTCTAGATAATATCATTAATCTTCATCCTTTCTATCAAATTCACTTAGAAATCTTATATCATTTTGATACATTAGTCTTATATCAGGTATTCCATAACGGAACATTGTAATTCTATCCCATCCTGGTCCAAAAGCAAATCCTCCATAAACTTCTGGATCATAACCATTCATTTTTAACACATTAGGATGTACCATACCAGCAGCAAAAACCTCAATCCAACCAGTTTGTTTACATAAATTACATCCCTTTCCACCACATTTAAAGCAAGTAACATCAACTTCATAAGAAGGTTCTGTAAATGGAAAATAACTTGGTCTAAATCTTAAATCAAGATTATCACCTAACATTTTTCTTGCAAAAATTTCTAATGTACCTTTTAAATCAGCTAGCGAAACATTATTTTCTTTTTTATCAATAACAAGTCCTTCAATTTGTGAAAATTGTGGTGAATGAGTAGCGTCATCTTCTCTACGATAAGTTTTACCTGGAACAATTATTCTAATTGGCTTTTTTTCTTCCATACTCATCATATAACGGGCTTGAACAGATGACGTTTGTGTTCTAAGTAGATATTCATCAGTTATATAGAAACTATCTTGCATATCGCGAGCAGGATGTCCTTTTGGTAGATTTAGTCTTTCAAAGCAATATTCATCGCTTTCTAACTCTGGACCACTTACAACATCATATCCCATTGAAACAAATAAATCTTCAATTGCTTCAATTGTTAAACTCATAGGGTGTTTACTACCTCTTTTAATTTTTGTACTAGGTAAGCTTATATCAATTTTTTCACTTTCTAGTTTTTTATTTAATAATTCTATTTCAAATTTATTTTTTAATTCATCAAATAAATTATTAACATAACATCTTAAATCATTTAATAAAACACCTATTTCTTTTTTTTCTTCATTACTTAATTCACGCATATGACTAGATAATTCTGTAATAGCGCCTTTTTTACCTAAATATTCAACTTTTAAATCATTTAAATCTTTTAAATCACTAACATTATCTAATTTTAAAGATATTTCTTCTTTTAAATTTTTAATTTGTTCTTTCATACATTTCCTCCTAAATAAAAAAAATCACATCCTAGATATAAGGACGTGATTACGTGGTACCACCTTAATTTATAGATATAAACTCTACCTTCAAACTATAACGCGTTACCGTCATAAATTTTCTTTTACAAAGCTCTAAAGACGAATTCATAAAATATTATTATTAGGTCACACCAAACCCTAACTCTCTTTAAATAAATCTTTTACTACTACTTCTTTGTCATTGCTTTTAAAAATATCTATTACAAGTATATCATATTTTATATTTTTTTCAATTATTTATTTAAGTTTTTGATAATTTTTGTTCCATATTTTTCTTTTAAATCATTTACTGTCTTTTCTAGTTTAATATTTTCTTCAATATTACTTTCAAATATTGATACTTGATGAATAACCATATCTGTTAAATTATTTACTCTAACTCCGATTAATCTAATCGGTTTTTCATATTTCATTTCTAAATATAATTCTTTAGCAATTTTTAAAATATCTTCACTATTTCTAATCGCATTTAATAACTTTTTTTGATGAGTACTTCTTGTAAATAAATTATCTTTTAAAATTATAGTTATAGTTAAAGCGTATTTTTCCATTTTTTTCAGCCTTGCAGAAATTTGTTCAGACAAAATTTTAAAACAATTAAAAACTTCATCTTTTGTTTCTATATCTTTAGGAAGTGTTATTTCATTTCCAATTCCCTTTCTCTCTGGCGGTGTACTAACAACTTTTGACTCATCTATACCATTAGCTCTATTTATTAAATATTGTGCCTGATTTTTAAAATATTTACTTAATTTATCTAAATCTGAGTTTGCTAAATCACTAATTGTATAAATATTTAGTTTTTCTAATTTTGGGACCGTTTTTTTACCTATTCCAAATAATTCTCCAACTTTTAAAGGCCACATTTTTAGAGTTATTTCATTTTCGTATAAAGTATGAATTTTAAATGGTTTTTCAAAATCAGAGGCCATTTTAGCACATAATTTATTATTAGCAATTCCAATATTCACAGTAAATCCTAAATTTTCATAGATTTCACTTTGTATTTTTTTAGCAAAATCTAAAGGATCACCATAAATATGTTTTATCGGAGTATAATCTAGATAACACTCATCTATTGAAGCAATTTCAATATCTGGAGTATATTTATATAATAATTGAAACATACTATTGGACATTTTTTGATAGAAAGAATAATTAGGTTTATATACTCTTAAAACTGGACACTTCTTTTTAGCACTATATAATGTCTCAGCAGTAACAACACCCTGCTTTTTTGCAGGATTAGATTTAGCCAAAACTATACCTTTTCTAGCACTAGGATCCCCTCCTATTACTGCATAACTATTTCTAATATCGTATTTTGAGCCATTTTGTAATAATTCTAATGCTGTCCAAGATAAAAAAGCATTATTTACATCAATATGCATAATAATTCTTTCCATATCATCACCAATTTAATTTTATCACAAACATTTATTCGTGTAAATTAATTTTTATTTATAAAGTATATCAATATCAACATAACCATTTATCCCATCAATTTTTCCATCACTACACATTTGCCACATATAATAATTACCATTATAATTTGTTTTATTTGTATAATGAGCTAACCAAGTTTTATAGTTTTGTAATTCCCATATATTTTCTAAATAATTCTTACTACTATATAACATAGTACTATAACCAGAATTCTCTATTTTTTTTAAAAATGTTTCTGCCATTAAATTAAATTTATATAAACTAGCATTTATCGAATTAAAACTTGACCAAACTTCCCAATCATATACAACTGGCAAATCTATTTCGTAATTTTTTAAGTTCTTAATAACCCATTCAGCTTGTTTTTCACTTTCTTCTATACTATTAGAATAACTATAAAAATAAATTCCAACCTGTAAATTATTTTCTTTAGCCTCTTCTATATTTTTTTCAAAATAAGGATCAATTACATAATCACCATCGAATCCATCTTGATAACCGATTCTAATCATTACAAATTCTGCACCTGCTTCTCTTACCTTTTTAAAATCAATATCACCCTGCCATTTTGATACATCTATTCCTACACTTGTATTATCTGTTTTGTAATTTTTCAAAGCATCACTAAAAGCAATATATGATTCATTAGGTGTTGCTGTATTTTTACTTTTTTTCACAACATTTAAAACAAAATCCTGAGTAGTAGAATTTCCACTATTATCTGTTGCTTTATAAGTTAAATTATAACTTCCTACAGTATTAAAATCATATTCACCAATAATTTCCCTTTTAATAAAATTATCATAATTATCTACTGATATAATTACATCGGTAAGTTTTTTCTCATAACCTTCTGTTACTGTATATGAATTTTTAAGGAATATTTTAGGCGGTACTAAATCCACAACATTAAAGTTTACTATATATTTCAATCTTTTATTTTGAGAATTTTTACAATGAGTTACTACACTTAATTCTCCAACATTTTCTGTATTAATTTTCTCATCTTTTTTCAATTCACAATCAAAATTTTCCTTATAATCAAACAATGTTTTATCACTATATACATCAATATCTATATTTAAATTCATAATTTCTTCTTTAATAAATTTATTATAAATTAAAAAGCCAACACCCAAAAATAAAACTACACTTAATATTATTATAACTATTTTTTTCATAAAACCTCCAACAATCTACTAAAATAATTATATCATTACGAATATTAAACGTCAAAAAAATTATAGTAATTTTTACTATAATTTATACTCAAATTCGAAATCAAGAATTCTAACTGTATCACCATCATTTGCGCCTAGTTCACGGAGTTTATCGTCAATTCCTAACTTTCTTAACTTATTTGCAAATCTCATAACTGACTCATCTGTTTGGAACTTAGTCATACGTAATATTTTTTCGATTTCCTTACCCCTAATAACCCATACATTATTTTCATTAGTAATAGTAAATGGTTGTTCTCTTTCAAACTTATATAATATATGACTTTCAAATTTTTCCTCTTCATAAAGAGGCTGTTTTTTAATATTGTCTAACATATCAGCAAGTTTATTAACCACTTCATTAATACCAACACCTGTTACACCAGAAATAGGATATACTTGGGTATTTTTAAGTTTTGACTTAAAAATTTTTAAATTTTCTTCTGAATTTTGCATATCCATTTTGTTTGCTAAAATTATTTGAGGTTTTTGTAATATCTTAGGATTAAAATTTTCTAATTCTTTATTAATAACTAAGTAATCATCATAAGGATCTCTACCTTCAAATCCACTCATATCAACAATGTGAGCTATAACTCTCGTTCTTTCAATATGTTTTAAAAATTGATCCCCTAATCCTTCTCCTAATGATGCTCCTTCAATTAATCCAGGTAAATCGGCAACTACAAACGACCTATTCCCACTAGCTTTTACAACACCTAAATTGGGTGATAACGTTGTAAAATGATAGGCAGCAATCTTAGGTTTAGCAGCTGAAATTTTAGATATAAATGTAGATTTGCCTACACTAGGTAATCCAACAAGTCCAACGTCCGCTAAAAGTTTAAGTTCTACCTTTACTTTTCTAATTTCACCAGGTTCTCCATTCTCGCAAAAGCTAGGTGCTGGATTAGTACGAGTAGCTAATGCTATATTTCCTCTTCCACCACGACCGCCATATGCTACTATTACTTCATCATCTTTTTTTGTTAAATCAGCAATAACTAAATTTGTTTCATAGTCAGTAATAATAGTGCCTTGTGGAACTTTTACAATAACATCCAAAGCTTGAGCACCATTTTTTCCTTTTCCCAAACCATTTTCGCCTTTTTGTCCCTTTATAACACGTCTATATCTTAAATCAATTAAAGTATTTAATCCTTCATCAACTTTAAATATAATATTTGATCCTCTTCCACCATTTCCGCCATATGGTCCGCCCATTTCAATATATTTTTCTCTTCTAAAGGCCATGCAGCCATTTCCACCGTCACCAGCCATAAGTTCAACAGTTACTTCATCTATAAACATAAAATCACCTTTTCTATAATTATTATACACGATTTTTATAAATTTTGGAAAAAATAATAAATAAAACACTATTTCCGATTACTCAAAATAGTGCTAATTATTAATATAAATATTATTCCTATTATAATTAATATAAAAAAATTACTTATTTTTGTAAATGAACTATTATTTTGTATTATTGCAAGTACTAGATTATTTATCATTTTATTACCCCCATTAAAATATTAGCAATTAAGGGAATAATATTATATAAAAATTTAGTTATCATAATAGGAAAAATATTATCATTTTTAATATACATATATGAAAATACTAATGCCATAGAAAAATATCCAATAATATCAAAGATGAAGAAACAAGAAGAAAAATCCATATATACAATGTTCATCAAAACAAAAATTAAGGTACTAGATAACATATATAATATTTTACTATTAGTAATACTTTTTATTGATTTTTGAAATAATATAGTTTCAGCTATTGGTGAAAAAATTAATGATTTAAAAATTAAATATGGAATTGATTCATTTACTAAATTTTGGATTGAATTAAGTTCCTCAATATCGCCAGTAAAAAAACTTGCTATAAAACTAATAATAATATTTATACAAAAAATTAATACTAAATATTTAATACTAATCATTATTAGTTTTTTTATATTATAACTTTTCTTTAGCTTATAAAAATCTATCATTAAATCTCTTTTATAAAGTAAAACAGAAACAAATAAAAATATTAAATCAGCAATAAATATTATTAAAATAGAATTATTTATACCTATTTTACTAAATATCATAGATATAGCAAAATTATTTACTATATATAATATAAATAATAACAAAACTTTAAAAAAACTAAAAAAATTATTTTCCTGTAATTTCATTTATTCACTACTTCCTTACTATTGGGAAATAATTATATCAATTTTTTTTAAACTTGACAACTATTTTTTTAAAATTTTTAAAATTAAGTATATTGAATAAAAATTTATTTTTTTGCAAATTTTTGTTGACAACAATATTCAAAAAGTTATATAATTAAAGTCCGGTGCCTCGCGACAAGACAACCGGACTAATTACAACTATCTTATAATAAACAAACTATTTATTACGCAAAGATTCTAAAAAACCATTTCCACATAATCTCACCCCTTAAAAATTAACAAATCATATTTATAGAACAAAGAAATTTGTTCTTTTTGCGCTTGATTTAATTAATTGACTAGATTATATCATAAGTTTTTTAATAAAGCAAGAAAAAAATAAAAAAGATAACAAATTGTTATCTAAAAATGCCTTCCTCCACCTCCATGGCTTCGACCACTACTGCTAGAATGAAAACTACTACCACCACTGTGACTACTGCTAGATGTTTCTCTTCTAATTTTAGATGTATAAGTTGTCACAAATCTATCATCTCTTTTTAAATCAGATAATTCTGGATTCAAATATGTAACAGTATTTTGCTTTTTTATTTTTGATAAAGTTTTGAAATACATTACTAAAGATATAATAAAACTTAAAATTAACGAAACAAATGTTATAAAAAAATATGGCATTTTTTTTATTATAGTTATACTTCCATCATCATTTATAATCATATTTTTATTACTAGAAGGAAAACCTTTTTCAAAATAAACTAAAGACTTTTCTATCATATTTTTAAAACATTCATAATATTTTGATTCTTTTAATTCATAAAATCCTGAGTCAATGATTGAGTCAATCCTTGAATTATCATACATTTTTATAGCATTTCCGCTAGTCGAAATATATATTTCACGTGTGTACATATCTATAAGTAATAAAATTCCATCTCTACTACTATTTATGCCAAAATTATTATAATCAAAAAAATCATCAGCATAATTTTCTGCTGTACCTTTATTATTTTCATTTATAGTTACAACAACTAAATCATAGTTAGTATCAGAAATAAAAGTTTTTATATCATTATATAAATTTTCTTCTTCTATTTCATTTAATAAATTTGCAAAATCATATACCTTTTCAGTTTCATCTACAGATGGCGTTTTTAAAATTAAATATTTATTTTCACTAGTTATTTTAATATCACTTGGAACACGATAATTAGAATCACTTCTTTCAAATGTATTTGTACTAGCATAAACATTGTTTAAATTAATAATAAAAAGAAAAATTGTAAAAAAAGAAAGAAAAAATTTTTTCATATTACCACCTATATCCTTGCACTAAAAAAATAATAATCATAATTCCAAAAAATAAAATTAGGCTACTCAAAAATAAAATTAATAATTTTTTCGTATCAACAGGTATTTCACCTACCATTTTGCCTGTTTGACCATTGTACGCAAAATGATATATTTTATCTTTAAACTTTATATTTAAAACCCATACAGGTAATAAAACATAATCAGTATTTTTTAAAGTAATATTGTTATCACTTGATGTGACTGATTTTGTAGTATATCCTTTGATATCATCAAGTAAATATTTTTTTGAGTCATTAATAATTCTTTTATCAGCAACCATATATGCCGATTCTTTATCAACATCATACTTTTCTGAAATATATCCTGATAAATATGACATATTAAAATCTTTAAAGTCATCATAATTAAACGGTTCAATTGCGTTCATTATTGTATCATCAAAGCGACTTGATCCATCAGTTGGAACTTTAAAAAAATTAAGAATTCCTTTACGAGTCACATCAAATGTATCTGTTTTAGTATAATGATATCTAGAATCTGACCACGATTTTACCTTAGTACATCTAGCTTTCAAATTAGTATCATTTACACAATCATATAACCAAAATGGTACATACAATCCTTCAATTTCTTGAATATTTTTAGTATCATTAAATTCTTTAGGTATGAGTAATCTTCCACGACACTTTTTTTTAAAAGCCTCAATAGCGTCTTCTTTTGTATGTTTAAATGTAATAATCTTACTTGGTGCATAAAGACCAGTTAAACGTTCATTTATTAAAGCTGTATTTTTACAATATACACATGAAGTTGAAGAAACATTTTCACCAGTAATTATTTCTGCACCACAACTTGAACATCTATAGCCATCCATATCAGACATTTTTTTAATTTCATCTTTTTTATTCTTATATTTTTCTAAATCATTCAAAGTATAAACATTGCCACAATATTCACATTTAAATTGGTCGTTAATCGCATCATATTTAAGTGGCGCTAAACAACTCGGACATTTTTCACTAACTACGTTTGTCATTATATCAACCTCTATCTAAATATATCATAAATTATTATTTTTTAAAACAATTTTTAAAATAAAATACCGAATAATCCTATTCAGTATTTGTATCATTAAAATACTTATCTTTAAGTTTAAAATTTACAGTGACATCATCACTTAAAATGGTATCACTAGGTACTGATTGTTCATATACATATCCGTATCCAGAGACAGAATAATTAGTTTTAGATAATTCAAAGAATTTTTGAACATCAAATAAAGACCATCCTATTAAATTTGGCAATCCTATTTCATTACCATTTGTCACAAGAAAAATTTTGTCTCCATTAACTAATGTTGCTCCACTATTTGGATATTGGTTAGTAACAATTTCACCATTACCAATAACAATAACCTTAATACCATGTTCTTCTAACTCAGTCTTAACTGATGATAAATTTTTGTTATTATAATTTTCTATTTCTACTGTATCAACCACTTTAATATTACTTGTATCATTAAATATCTTTTTAAATTTAGCAACACTTTCCATTACAGATCTTGTAGCTTCTACTATACCACTACTTGTTCCACTAGTAGGTTTTTTCATAGTAGCATATATAATAATTTGTGGGTCATTATAAGGATACATTCCAGCAAATGAAAAAATATAATCATTTTCACCATCTAAATATCTTCCCTGACTAGTATCATAAATTTCTGCTGTACCAGTCTTTCCTATAACGTCTAATCCATCTATTTTATATTTACGTCCAGTAGCAGTATAATCGTCACTATTAACAACATTATACATAAGTTTTTTTATCTTTTCTACAGTTTCTTCACTTACTAATTGTTCACTTTCTTGTTTCTCAGTTTCATATAAAATTTCATTTGAATCACTATCAACTATTTTTTTTACAATATGTGGTTTTAACATTTTTCCATTATTAGAAATAATAGTTAAAGCTTGTAATTGTTGTATTGCAGTAATTGTTATACCTTGTCCAAATGATGCATTTGCAACTTCTATTGGATAATTAAATGATGATATATTTCCTGATGCTTCATTTGAAAGTTCAATACCAGTTTGTTCACCAAAGCCATAACTTTCCAAACATGATCTTAATTTTTGTTTATCCAAAATAGTTTGCATCATTGTTGAAACTGCAACATTACTTGAATATTCAAATCCCTTATCATAACTTAACATCCCCCAACCATAACGATTCCAATCACTTACTTTATCATCACCAATTTGAATACTTCCTGATTGATATAAATCATCACCTTTATATAATCCAGTTTCCATCGCACACATATATGTATAAATTTTCATTGTTGAACCTGGTTCAAATGTAGTTGATATTAAAGGATTTTCATAATTTTGAATATTTTTTATATTTGGATCAAATGAAGGCGCTGTTGAAGTTCCTAAAATTTCACCCGTTTTAGCATCCATAACAGTAAGTGTCATCCATTCTGGATTATATTTTGAAATTACCTCTTTAATAGATGCCTCAACAAATCTTTGAATATTTGAATCAATTGTTAGGTATATATCATTTCCATCAACTGCAGGATTTAATATTTCCGGTGTATCTGGAATTTTATAACCCGATAAATCTCTTTGATAAGTTAAAGACCCATCAGTTCCACTTAGTTTATCATTATAATGAGATTCTATTCCCATTTCACCTACTAAATTATATTGTAATTTTTCTATACCATTTTCAGTAACTGTTTGTTCATAACCTCGCACATAACCAATTATGTAAGAAGCGAAATCTCCATTTGGATAATATCTCTTTGTTGATTCAACAAAATCTATTCCTGGTAAACCAAGGTTTTCAATTTCTTCTTTTTTTAATTCAGTTATATTTCTTCCACCTGGACCTAGTTCAACTTGCCAAGCATTTTTATTTATCGCATCATTTAATAATTTTTTTATTGTTTCTACATCCATATTAATAATTGGCGATAAAGCTTCTGCAGTTTTTACTACATCAGTAACATGTTTTTGAACACTAGAATTTCCAGTTATATTAGGATTAACATAAGCAATTACTGTATAAGATGCAACATTTGAAGCAAGTGTATTTCCAAGAGAATCATATATAGTACCACGTTTTGATTGAAGAACGTTAGTAACAGTATTTCTATTTGAAGAAAATTCTTTCATATTAATACCATATATAACTGGTGAAAGGGACAAATAACAAAGTTGAATAAATAAAATAAACATAAAAAAAAGGAAACAAAGAAAAACCTTCTTAGGAAAAAGCCAATTTTTACCTTTCATTTTTTTCGTTTCCATATTAACACCTCTATTTATTCATTTATTATGATAACATTTTGATTATTGTACGACAACCCCATATTCTTCACAACATCTTGAACCTCTGTAAAAGAAGTAAGTTCATTAACCTGCATATTCAAACTCTCTATCTTCTTTTCTTGTTCACTAATATCGTATTTTAACTTTTCTACACTCATACTTAAATGTCCGACACTAGCACCACAGAAAATTTTCAAAACCATAGTAAAAATTAAGCATACTGTTGCTGTTATATATAATAATTTTTCACCCTTAGTAATTTTCATTTTGCGAACTTTCTTTTTCCTCATATTATCCCTCTTTTATTCTTTCTATAACACGAAGCTTAGCACTTCTACTACGATTATTTTCTTCTAATTCTTCATCACTTGGTGTAATTGTTGCAACAACTTTAAATTTAGGCTCATATATTTCTGGTATTACAGGTAATTTGCTAATATTTTTATCAATACAACTATACTCTTTAAAAATATTTTTGCAAATTTTATCTTCTAATGAATGAAAAGTTATAACGCAAACTCTTCCTCCAACTGAAATAAGTTCTAATGCTTGCTTCAAAGCACTTTCAAAAACATTTAATTCATTATTAACTTCAATTCTAATTGCTTGAAAAACTTTTCTTGCTGGATGTTTATCTCGCTTATAACTTTCAGGAACTGAGCTTTTTATAATTTCAACCAATTCTAAAGTTGTTTTAATTGGATTAATATCTCTTACTTTAACAATTTTCTTTGCTATTTGAACCGCATACTTTTCCTCACCATATTCACGAAAAATTTTAACAAGTGAATCAAATGAATAATCATTAACTACATCATATGCAGACAAACTCTGTTCCTGGTTCATTCTCATATCAAGCGGAGCATCCTTGTGAAAACTAAATCCTCTATAGTCCTCATCAAGTTGTGGTGATGAAACACCTAAATCAAATAATATTCCATCAACATTTGTTACGTTTCTCTTACCTAATTCTTCTTTCAAATTAACAAAATTACTCTTAATTATTTCATAATTTTTTGATATTTTATCTAAACGTGCCTTACTATAATTAATTGCTTCCATGTCTTGATCAAAACAATACAAGAATCCATTATTGATAGTTTCAAGTATTCTGCTACTATGTCCACCATATCCTAATGTACAATCAACAATAATACTATCATTTTTTAAATTTAAATATTCTAAACAACTTTCAAGTAAAACACTTTTATGCATAAAACACCTCTTAAATACTTAAATTCGAAGTAAATAAACTATCAGCTATATCAGAAAAATTATCCTCATTAGTAGTGATAAAATTATTCCAATTTTCACAACTCCAAATTTCCAATCTATCATTAACACCAATAATGATACAATCTTTTTTTAAATCAGCAAACTCTATAAGTGGGGACGGAATATTGATTCTACCTTGTTTGTCAAATTCCAATGTGGTTGCTCCAGATAAAAAAATTCTCATGAAATTTCTAACATCTTTTGTTTGGGGTAATTCTTTATATTTCTTTATTATATTCTCCCATTCTTCTTTAGGATATATCGATAAACATTTATCAAGTCCTCTGGTTAAAACAAAACCATCACCTAATTCATAACGAATTTTAGAAGGTATCGTTAAACGACCTTTTTCATCAATTGTATGATGATATTCACCCATCAACATATAATCACCCACTTTTATCCACATTCATCCACCATATACCACTATTTTACTCTTTTAAGATTTTTTTGTAAAGACTATAATTAGAAAAAAGCTCGCATTTTACGACAAATAGAATTAAATAAAATTTAAAACATATAATTTAATGAAAAAAAGAGGCCTAGCCTCTTTAGTATGAACTAACAAAAGATCCAATTATAATAGCAAGTAAAATATATAAGATGATTATAATCCAGTAACTTGAAACTTTGTTAGTTGAATTGTTTTTATTACTGCAACTAGAATTACATTTGTCAGAATTTTGACAAGCCACTTATATCACCTCCAATTTTGGCTTAAATATATGCCCCAAGTATAATGATTAAAAGTATAAATAATACTAAAACAATAGCAGCACCAGAAACTCCTGTATTACACATAGTTCATTCCTCCTTTTTTGTCTTTTCACATTATTGTATGGAATTTTGAAAATTATGTGATACTTTACGACTAATTATTGTATTTTTTATGTTTTTTTGTTATCATATACTTGTATGCTTGGCAAATAGATATACACTTGAAAGGAGATTTTTATGAAGAAAAAATTACTAAGTATTATGGCCTGTATTTTATTATTAACAGGATGTGGAAGAATTCCAAAACTAGAAAATGGCGAAGAAGTTGTTGCAGAAATTGATGGAAAAAGTTTTACTGTAGATGAATTATATGATGATTTAAAAGCATCTTATGGTACAACACTTTTAGTAAATATGATTGATAATTATATTGCGAACAAAGAAATCGAAACAGATGATAGCGCTAGAGAATACGCTAAAAATGAGTTAGAAACTTTAAAACAACAATATGAACTATATCAAATGGATTTTGAGGCAGCTATGAAACAGGCAGGTTATGAAACAGAAGACCAATTATTGGATGAAATTATCTTACAATATAAAAAAGATAAAGTTGTAGAAAAGTATGCAGAAGAACAAATTACAGATGAAGAAGTTGAAAACTATTATAATGAAAACATATTTGGAGAAATAACTGCTAAACATATTTTAATTAAACCAGAAACAACAAATACGATGAGTGATGAAGAAAAAAAATCTAAAGAAGATGAAGCTTTAAATAAAGCAAAAGATTTAATCAATAAACTTAATGAAGGTGAAGATTTTGATACATTAGCAAAAGAAAATTCTGATGATACAGGTTCTGCTAGCGAAGGTGGATTAATCAAAGATTTCACTAAGACAGGAGAAAATAGTGTTGTTGCTGAATTTTGGGATGCTGCATATAATTTAAAAGATGGTGAATACACAAGTGAACCAGTAAAAAGTTCTTATGGTTATCATATCATTTTAAAAGTTAGTCAAAACGAAAGACCTTCTCTAGAAGATACAAAAGATGATATTTTGAGTACATTAGCTCAAGACGCATTACAAAATGATACAAATTTAAGTTCAAAATATTGGGCAAAAATTAGAGAAAAATATAACTTAAACATAATTGATAGTGATATGAAAAAAGTTTATGATAATACTATTGAAAATTACGACAAAAAATAGGCATTAGCCTATTTTTTATTATAAAAATCAGTTATTTCAGATAAAGAAAAACCTTTTTGATATAATTTTTCTTTAATTTTCTTGTCTAATTCAGAATCACCATATTTATGTTTTAATTTATTATATAATTTTTGATAATATTCATCAATCAAAGAATCATTGTTTACATTGATATTTTGTAAACAAGCAACAATATCATCATAATAATATCCACAATTTTTTAAATCAGCAGTTATTTTTTGTTTAAATACATAATCAGAATATTTTTTATTAATTTTAATTTTTTTATTTATCAACTTATTTATTTTTTTTAAATAAATAGATTGATCTATTTTAGATAGTTCTGAATCAATTAGTTCATTAGATATATTATGTTCTAATAACATATTTCTTATTTTATTAGGTCCGTCATTACTAAAATTTAATTTATCAGAAATAAAAGCTCTAACAAAATTTTCATCATTTATTAAACCATTATTCTTCAGTTTTTCAATAATCTTATTTTGCTCATTAGTTTCAATATTATTCTTTTCAAGATAATCATATATTTCTTTTTCACTACGAATTCTTACAGAAATCAATTTAATAATTTTATTATAAATATTATAATATTTTGTATCTATATTTAATTTATTTAATATTTCAGAATCTATTTCTTTATTGAATAAAAGATTATTGTTTAAAATAACTTCATCATAGGTTATAAACTTTTCTTTATTATCTAACACTAAATTATACTTGCCACTAGACAATTTTTTTATTTTTGTAATTTTCATTTTCATCAACTTTCTAATAAAATATTGGTATATGTTCTTATTAAATATCATCTAAATTTTAGCAAATATTTGTTCGTGTGTCAATAAAGTATAACAAAAAAAAGAAATGTTTTAATTTACTTTAAACATTCCGCTGATTATTAAATATTTATTAATAATCTAATTAACATTTAATTTTGATAATTCTTTTATACTTAATCCTGTTATTTCTGATATTGAATCTAAATTGAATTTCTTTTGTATCATTGTTTTTGCAATATTTATCTTTTCGCTGGCAATTCCAAGTTTTTTACCTTGAACTTCTCCAATTTTTTTGCCCCTTTTTTCTCCCCGTTTCTCACCGCGTGCTTCTCCTCTTTTTTCGCCATCTATAACTCCACATTCATATGCTGCTCCATAATCTTCTTTCTCATTTCTCATTAATTCTACAATATCTTCCATATTTT
>OLHA01000760.1_pt1 | contig 18437 bp, 16 predicted proteins | sample 1605961 | NCBI WGS metagenome assembly OLHA01 (sample SAMN03283288) | human gut metagenome | biome: human-associated habitat; material: feces | host: Homo sapiens | place: Peru | collected 2012
TAGTGTAGTGTAGTGTAGTGTAGTGTAGTGTAGTGGCAAACTAAACATATAAAATCTCCACCTTAATTTTTAATGAATGAATTATAACATATTAATAAAAAATGTCAACACCTAATATGGCAATAATAAATAAAAATATATCTTAATTATATTCTTGAAAATATTTTTATTATATATTATAATCTAGCCTATAATTTTTTATAATATTTAATATAGGAAATCAATAAATGGATAATTTGGACGAAATTTTTAGCTTTCTAAAAAATAGTATAGAAAAAGCGGATATTCAATCTAAAATAGACGATATAAGAGTCGCATATTTGGGAAAGAAAGGAAAAATTACAGAATTATTAAAAAATTTGTCTTCGATAAATAATTTGGAAGAAAAAAGAGAACTTGGAAAAAAAATAAACGAGATAAAAAATTTCTGCGAAAAAGCCTTAAACGATAAGAAAAAAGCTATTTTGGAAAAAGAATTTTTAATCTCTCTTCAAAAAAATAAAATCGATATAACAATGCCAGGAAGAAGACCAAAATCTGCAAATGTAAATCTATTAACTAAAGTTGAAGAGGAAATAGTTTCAATTTTAACCGAAATAGGTTTTAGAGTTGTTGAAGGAAATGAAATTGAAGACGATTTTCACAATTTTGAAGCTTTGAATATTCCATATTATCATCCTTCGAGAGATAGTCATGATTCTTTTTTTATTTCTAAAGAACATGTTTTAAGAACTCATACTTCGGGAATGCAAATAAGAACTATGATGGAAACTAAACCTCCAATAGCGATAGTTTCGCCGGGAAAATGCGCAAGAAGAGACGCTATAGATTCAAAACATTCTCCCGTATTTCATCAAGTTGAAGGGCTTTTAGTCGATAAAGAAATAAGTTTTAACGACTTGAAAGGAATATTAGAACTTTTCTGCAAAAAAATGTTTGGCGATAAAACAAAAATAAGATTGCGTCCCGATTATTTTCCGTTTGTAGAACCTGGAGCGGATTTAAGCGCAAGCTGCGTTATATGCGGAGGAGCGGGCTGTAAAACCTGCGGAGGCGAAGGTTGGCTTGAACTTATGGGAGCGGGAATGGTTCATCCTAATGTATTTAAACATGTTGGCTATGAAGCAAATAAATATACGGGATTCGCATTCGGTATGGGAGTTGAAAGAGTTGCAATGATAAAATACGGAATAACCGATATAAGAATGTTTTACGAAAATGATATTGATTTTTTAAAACAATGGTAATAAAAAAATTGAATAGATATAGTAATGAGGTGGAGTAAATGAAAGTTCCTTTAAGTTGGCTTAAAGAATTTGTTAATTTGGACGATTTGACTGCGGAAGAGATAGCTAAACAATTAACTCTTGCGGGAAGCGAAGTGTCTTCAATAGAAACTACGGGAGGAGATATTCCTGGAGTTATAATTGGAAAAATAGCGTCCGTTCATAAACATCCCGATGCCGATAAATTAAGCGTTTGTAAAGTCGATATCGGAGACGATGTTTTATCTATAGTTTGCGGAGCGCCGAATGTTAGAGAAGGAGCTTTTGTTCCTGTTGCAATGATAGGAGCGAAATTGCCAAACGGACTTACGATTAAAAAAGCGTCAATAAGAAGTTTTGAAAGCAATGGAATGTTATGCTCAAGAACGGAATTAGGTTATGACGAAATTGAAGGAATATACGGAATATGGATTTTAGACGAAGAAATAAATAAAGCGGGATTAAATACCGAAGAAATTGTAGGAAAACCTATTTCTTTAATAGTCGGAACTGTAGATTATGTATTTAATATAGAAATTACGGCAAATAGAGGAGATTTAGTAAGCATTATAGGTTTTGCAAGAGAATGTTCTTTAGTATTGGAAAGAAGAGTAACCGTTCCTCAAGTAAATACTTACGACTTAATAGGCGGAAATATAGATATAACTGTAGAAAATCAAGAAGGTTGTTATAAATACACGGGAAGACTTATAAATAATATAACTGTCGCTCCGTCTCCAGATTGGATGCAAAAAAGATTAAAAAAATGCGGAATCAATCCAATAAATAATATAGTCGATATTACAAATTATGTTATGATTGAATATGGACAGCCTTTGCATGCATACGATTTTGATAAAGTAAAAGGCGGTAAAATTATAGTTAGAGATGCAAAAAACGGAGAAAAATTAACGCTTTTAGACGGAAGAGAAGTCGAATTAAACGAAGATGTTTTAATCATAGCGGACGAAGAAAAACCTATTGGAATCGCGGGAGTTATGGGCGGAGATGAAACTAAAATTGAAGAGACTACAAAAAATATTTTAATAGAATCGGCTTATTTCGACCATATTGCAGTAAAAAAATCTTCGCTTGCCACAAATACGAAAACGGACGCTTCTTATAGATTTGAAAGAGATATAGACTACAATTCGACTCTATCAGCCTTAAACAGAGCGGTTGATTTGATAGTCACTTTTGACAACGAATGCAAAATATCATCGAGAGCGAAAGAAGTTAATACAAAACATTTTGAAAATAATAAAATAGTATTTGATTGTTCTTTAGTTAAAAGATATTTAGGGCTTGATATGAATATAGGCGAAATGTCTTCAATATTTAAAAGATACGGTTTTAACGCTTCCGCACTTGGAGAAAATAATTTAAAAGTTGAAGTTCCTTTTTATAGGCATGATTTATCGATAGCTGAAGATTTAGTTGAAGAGATAGCGAGAGTTTACGGATATAATAATATATCTTCAAATATTCCTCATATAAAATGCAATCCTATAAATACCGATTATGAAGAGTTGAGTTTGATAAAGCATAAAGTCGCTTCTTATGGACTTTACGAAACTAAACAATATTCTATGGGAGATAGCGCTATTTTTATGAAACTTGAAATTGAAGAAGAGAAACTTATTAAAGTGGTTAATCCTCTTACAAGCGAAATGGATGTTTTGCGTCCAACCGCTTTGGCTTCTTTATTAAATAGCGTAATTTATAATCAAAATCATAGACATAAAAACGGAGCTTTATTTGAAATTGGAAATATTTTTTATAAAGACAGAGATAAATTTGTCGAAGAAAAGCATCTTTCTGCGGTTATGTTTGGATTATATCAAGAAAAATTATGGAATAAAGACGCGAGAGTTTACGACTTTTTTGATATGAGCGGAGTAATCGAAGAACTTTTGATAAAAGATTTGAAATGCTCGGATTATAATTTGATTGCAAAAGAAAATAAATGGTTTGTTCCAACAATATCAGCGGAAATAATTATTTTTGGCGAAAAAATAGGAATAATCGGCAAAGTTCATCCTAAAATCCTTGAAATATTCGATATTAACACGGATGTTTATTATTTGGATATTGATATAAGAAAAACATTGAAACTTATTAAAGAGCGAGCGAAAAAACTAAAATTAAAAGATATAGGAAAATATCCAGCGGTATTTAGAGATTTGGCTTTGGTTTGCGACAATAACATAGAGTTTAGCAAAGTAATTAAATCGATAAATAAATTCAGCGATATAATTCAAAATGTGGAAGTTGTGGACAGATATGTCGGCGAACAAGTGGAAGAAGGAAAACAATCGATAGCGATTTCAATCACTTATTACGATATTAATAAAACCTTAAAAGAAGACGAGATTAATTCTGTTGAATCCGCTTTACTTGAAATGCTCAAAAATAAATTCTCAATAAATTTAAGAGTTTGATTCGGAGATATTATGGAATACGATATAATAACTTGGGAAAATATAAACGAAGCTATAGAAATTATAGCAAAACAAATAGAAGATACAAAAATTCATTACGAAGTTCTTTACGGACTTGCAAGAGGCGGATTAGTTCCAGCCGTTATGTTGTCGCATAGATTAAATATTCCGATGGTTCTTAATATGGAAGAAGTTTGGAGATTAAAAGTAAAGAATAAAGCGGTTTTAATAGTTGATGATATTTCGGATACGGGAGAAACTTTGAAATATTTTGACGAGCAGAAATTTGATATTGCGGCGCTTTTTGTTAGAGAACATACGAGCAAAGTTAAACCTAAATATAGTTATAAGAATATTAATCATAATAATTGGCTTTTATTTCCTTGGGAGACAAAAGACTCAAGCAAATAATTTTTATTTTTATATAAAATAATAATAAAATAATTTTAATATAATTTATTTATAGTTTTGTAAATATTATTAATTCGTATTTTAATCTAATTTTTTTTAATGAAAAATCAAATAAAGCCGAATAATTATTATAAGAATATTTTTTATTTATGGAATTTAAATGCCTTATATAAAATTAAAAGTTTTTATAATATTTATTTTATATGTTAATCTAAACGGCGAAGTTTATAATGTATTTTCAAATTATAATAATATATATTATAGTTCGGTTAATAATACTCAAAATGGTTTTATATTAAATAATTCTTCAATGAAAAATAATAATACTTCGGAAATGTCAGAATTATTTGAACCCGCTTTTGCCAATACGGTTAATTATAATAATATTAATTATAGCAAAGATATTAAATATATAGACGGAGTTTCAGGCGGAAAGGCTGTTTTGCTTCCAAATGGAAAATCTTTTATAAAAATAGACAATAAAAGTTATTTTGATTCGAGAGAAAATTCGATAAATAGTTTTAATATAGAATTTTATTTAAATCCTTATCAAGTAAGGATGAATTCTAAAGTTCTTTCAAAAATAGCTATATATAATGACGAAGACGGAGAGAAAAGCAAATATTCGGGAATTCGAGCGAGCATAATAGATGGAAAATTAGTTTGGCAGTTTAATAATTTGTTTATGTATGAAGGCAAATATTCAAATATAACTTTATCTGTGGGAGAGACTTTAAAACCTAACGAATGGCGACATCATTGTGTAAGTTTTGATTCTAAAACGGGAAAATTGGTAAAATATATTGACGGACTTGAAGAAGAAATAATTTATTTAACAAGCACGGGAGATATTAACGGTTCGCCTTACGCGTTTAATATAAATAATATAATTTACGAGCCTTTATATTTAGGGCAGGGATTTATCGGAGCGATTGATTCTTTTTCTTTTACTCCAAATTTTAAGAAAAATTTTAATTTATATAAATACTTAAAAAGAGGCGAGTTAATAAGCGAAGTTATAGACTTAAAAGATAATCACATTTTTATAGATTATATAGATTATAAAGCTAATATTTCAAACGGAACTTATATGGATATTTATTATAGAATTTCAGATAATTATTTTCTGCCCGAAGATGATTTTATAGAATGGAAATTTTTAGATGCAAAAAATATTATCTCAAGCGGAAGATATATTCAAATAAAAGCCGTTCTTGAAAGCAATAGCGAAAGAAATATAAGCCCGATATTAAATAATGTTGAAATTGTTTATCATAGAGGAAAGATGCCAAAAAATCCCGTTAATTTAACTGCTATTGCGGTTAATAATTCAGTCGTGCTAAAATGGGACGGCTCTCATGAAAATATAACGGGCTATAAAATATATTACGGAACTAAATCGGGAATTTATAATAATGCCGATAATATTCCAATAATAATAGGAAATCAAAACGAATATGTTATAAACGGATTAAAAAACGGCGAGATTTATTATTTCGCTGTTACTGCTATAGGTGGCGAGGGCGGAAATATAGAAAGTAATTTTTCTAAAGAAGTTTTTGTCCGAACATCTTATTAAAATAAAAAGGAGAGAGACTATGCATATAGGAACTAAAGCGGTAAAATTAAGCAATCTTGCGGAAGATTTGTTAAGAAAGGGAGTCGATGGCGAGGCTATGGAAGCTCTAAAAAGAAGTATGAGATTAAGCAACGGAAACGATATGAAATCGTATTTGCAAATAGCTTTATCTTTATTTGAAAGCGGAGATTACGAGCATGCAAAAATATTCTTAAATACTTTTTTAGAATATTGGATGTCATCAGAAGCCTATTTTATTTTGGGAGATATTGCCAAAAAAGAATGTAGATTTAAAGAGGCTTTTGAATTATACAGAAAAGGAATAACTCTATATAATTCGCATAATCTTAATCCTTATTATGAGTTTTTGTCTTTATGCTCTCTTTTAGGAGAAGAGGACGAAGGATTGGAAATAGCAAAATATTTATTGAAAAGAAATAATAGAGACAGAGTCGCGTTGGTTTATATGGCTACTTATTTTTACAGAAATAAAATGTATAAAGAAGCGATAAATTTTTATAAAATATTAGTCGAAAGCGATTTAGCCGATTATAACGATTATCATTATTATGGCGTTTGTTTGCATGAAATGAAAGATTATAAAAAAGCGGAAGATATGTATATTCAAGCTTTATCAATATATCCTGCAAATACTCCAGCTGCAATCGAGCTTAAAAATTTGAGAAATAAAAATTTAAGAGATAATTATCCTAATATAGCTCAAAGCAAGGCAAAATATATGAAGAATATAAAAAATTCGCCTAAATCAAACGATTATTTTCATTTGGGAAATATAGAGTTTATAGAAGGAAATTACGAAAAAGCCGCGGAATATTATTATAAAGCTAAAGAAGTTTATCAAGCGAGTATTGAAACGAAAAATAATATTGAAAATAGAGAAAAAGTTTTAGTATGATTTTTTAATTAATCATTAAATACGGAAACTTTATTTCTTCCCATACGCTTCGCTTCATACATAGCGCTATCGGATTCTTTTATAGTGTCAGAAATAGCTTTTTTTGAAGAAGGTTTATATTCCGACACTCCTATGCTTATAGTTATATTAATAATATTCTTTTCGTAAAAGAAAGATTTTTTTTCTATAGTTTTTCTTATTCTTTCGGCTAAAATATAAGCCTGTTCTTTTTTTGTATTAGGACATATAACTAAAAACTCTTCTCCGCCGTATCGAATCGCTATATCGCTTTTTCTTAAAATGCTTATATTATCCGAAGAATTATTTAAAAGTTTTCCAATTTCATGAAGTATAAAATTTCCGCAGTCATGCCCGTATATATCGTTTACATTTTTAAAATGGTCTAAATCCATAAACATTATTGACATATTATAATTATATCTTATAGCTCTTTCAACTTCTTCGTCTATCACTTTATTGAAAAATCTAACATTATATAATCCTGTGAGAGCGTCTATTGTAGATTGAGCGTTTAAGGTGTCGATTTCTTTTATAAGATTTTTTATAACATTGTCTTTTTCCATTGAGGATTTTTCTTCTATAAGACTTATATTTAATCCGATATTTCTTATTTTTAATTTAATAACCGTTTCGTATAAATCGTATAAATTTGCAACTCCCAAAGGATGATTTTTATTATCTACAATTATTATATATTCGGTTTTATTTTTAAGCATATTGTCAAATATTTTTTCTAAATCGTCTTCGGGATAAGCCGTTATAAAATCTTTATTCATATAAAAAGAAATTTCTTTATTAAGAACGGCTTCGATATTTTTCGTAGTTTTTTTTGATAATTGTTTAAGAACGCTAATCGATAATTGACGATAATCTATTATTCCGACTAATTTATTAGATTCGTTTACGATAGCCAATAATTTAAAATTCTCTTTGCTCGCTATTAATTTTGATAGAGTAATATTTTTTTTTACAATTTTAATATCGCTATCAATATGAGATTTTACCGCATTCTTATACATTAAATATAAAACCTTTTTTAATATTTATAAAACCATATTAAGACATTATTATATACTAATATTTAATTTTTTTCAATAATTATAATTTATTAATATTTTTTACTTTATAAAAATCGTAATTGCTATGGATTTAATACGACAAGTTGGACAAAAGCCAAGCAACCCATAAAAACCTCTAAAACCTTAAACTAACAAAAAATAAAACAACAAAAAAAGAAGCTTGCCCTTTTCAGACAAGCCTCTTCAATAATATAAAAAAAGAATTTTTATTATAATTTGTAATCTATATATTAATCAAATTCTATAAATTTATTAACTAAAATATCAATATTACATGTTCTTTTTTCTATGAAAAAGAATAAAAATTTTTAATCCTTTATCAAAAAATAAATTATAAACAACTAACAAAACAAAATCATAAAAATAAACTCACTTAAATATTATCGCTTATTAAAAAAATACCCCGCCGTTAGGCGGGGGAAATTTTAAATTAATAACTTTAATGTCTGCTTAATTGTCCTTATAATATTATTCTCTGGATAATACTATAGGATAATGCCAACCTTGCAATGTTAAATGAATAACATCTTTGCTAAATGTGCCGTAATGCAATGCCCATTCTGCCCAAACGGCTTTTTGTCCGTTTTTATCTCCACCATTAAGTATGTATAGGTGTTGATAACGATTGTTTCCTTTATACAAAGCGGCTGTTCCATCTGGATTTATAATAATTTTAAATCTATATTCTATTCTTCTTTCTGCAAATCCTTCGCCATATCTATGGTTAGCTGGCGTCCAATAAGTTCCTGCAAATTGTTTTAAATACTCTTTATCGTATTTTTCTTGTTCTACATTTGGTTTCACTTCATTTGTATTTGGCGTAACTGTATTTGTTATTTTGTCTTCTTCTAACTCCATAGCGAAGTTACTTGATGCCGTTGGTCTGTTTTTACAAGCTACTGTATAAACTGACACTATTACCACTAAAGCTATTAAAATATAAATGTGTTTTCTCATTGTTCTACTCCTCCTTAACTAATGAGATTTTGTTATTAAATAAAAAGCCATAATAATTTTTATTTTAAATTTTTATTACGACTTATTATTTCAAATTTGTATGCATAGTCGTCATTGCGAACTTTCGTTAAAAATTATTCTACTTATCATACATACCTAAGATAGTAATTATTTTTAAAAAGTTAAGAACTTTTTTAAAATTGTAATTTTTTATCATTGAAAAAAAACTAACCGAAGTAGGCAAAATCCCCGTTGTAATGCCAAGCCTTCGGTTATTGGAAATGAAATTTTTTTTGATAACTTTATTTATTTATCGGCTTTTTAATTTATAAATTTTAATTTTTAATCAAATCAAAACGAAATAATAAAGCCAAAACTTTAATAGTAAATATAAATATTTTTTAATTTATCTATTTCATTTTTTATTTATTATTATATTATTAATATAAGATTTATAAATTTAGCAAATATTACCGATATTATAATAGAGTCATAATTTTTATATTTTAGGAGAGAATATGCCAATCGTAACAATAGAACATGAAGAATATCCTTCGGTTATAGTTATAGAATATAATAGTTTATATAAAAACGAACTTGTTAATTTTATTCATAATATTAAAATAAAAGACAATAAAGAAGAAGTTTATACCGAGCCATATTTTTTCAAAATAATGCAAACTAATAATAAAAATATAGGCTTGCTTACTATAGACGGAAGAATTGAAGGATATTATTATATAAATAAAGAAAATATGCTTAAATATATTTATATAAGTTATCCCTATAGAAGAAGCGGTTTTGGAAAATTATTAATCGCTCATGCAATAAAAATAAATCCCGAAATTAGTTTTGAACAGGTTGCTGCAAATCAAGGATATAATAGATTAATAAACTCTCCTATATTTGAGGATGCGCTTAAAGGAAATAATTCGGAAGATGTAAGTATAGAATTTGACGATTCAGGCGGAAGTAAAGAAGGCGAGCTAACTCTTTTTTAATTTATACTTTATTATAAAATATTCAAAGCCCTATTTTTTATAATAATAAAATAACTAATTTACAATATAATTCATTTTGTTATTTATATAGCCTTAAATTTTATATTTTAAAAATCTTGTTAATATTTACTTTTTAATTTAATAAGCATTTAACTATATTTGAAATTTTATAGTTTATATTTTATAATTAATAATCAAACTTTATTGAATAATAAAATAATATGAGAAATAAAATAATCAGAAGAAAAGATACGATTTTTGCAATAATAGTTTCGTTAATTTTGCATATATTTGTTTTTAGTTTTATAAATACTTCTATTATGAAATCGGTTTTTGCCTATGACAGAGCCGAAGAATTGGAAGAGAATATAAAAAAAGACGATTATATGTTTTTAGTGGAAACGCCCGATATTGAAGAAGAAAAAAATGAAGAGGATACTCTTTTTGCTTCCGACAAATCTTTAAGATCGAGAGGACAAATAAATGTTAATCCTTCAAAAACTTTTTCGGATACTTCTGTATTTTCATTTTTCGGAGACGGAGCAAATAGTCCGATAGTTGAAAGAAGAGAAAATATATCTCCAAATAATAACGATAATAATATAAAAAGAAACGAATTAGGCGAAAATATAAGCAGAGAAAAAGTTGAAACTTATAAACCTAAAAATCCTGGAATTAAAGGAAATACAAAAATTCCCGCTTCTTTTGAAGACGGAGCGGACAGAGCGGTTGTTCTTTCGAGCCAAACGGGAGGCATTCAATTAGGAACGAAGGCTCAAGAATATTTTTGGTATTTTTATTCTTTAGTAGGTTCAATAAGAGATTCTTGGTATTTAACGATTCCAAATCAAGCGCATTATTTAGGGCTTTTGAGAACGGACGAGGTTGAAGTTTTAATTTCAATAGACGAAGAGGGAAATATTTTATTTGAAAAGTTTTTAAAGAAATCTCAAATCGGACAAGGCAGTTTAGATAATTCTTGTTCAAAAGCTATAGAATACGCTAAAAAATTAAAACCGCCGCCTCAAGGCTTGCTTAGAGATTATGCGGAAAACGGAAAGGTGTATATACCGTTTAAGTTTATATATCAGAATTTTAGCATAGATTAATTTAAAATATTTTTAATAATCATAAACGCCATTATTTAAAATAATTTTTATTATAAAAATAATCTTATTGAAAAAATTTATATTTAAGTATATTCTTAAAATATTAATAATTTTGTAAAAAGGTTCAAATTATGAAAGCATGGAAAGGATTACTCAAAGAATATAAATCTTATTTGCCTATAACCGATAAAACGCCGCTTATAAGTTTAAACGAAGGAAATACGCCTTTAATAAAAGCCGAAAAAATAGGAGAAAAACTTGGAGGAATAGAATTATATTTTAAATATGACGGATTAAATCCGACAGGTTCTTTTAAGGACAGAGGAATGGTAATGGCTGTGGCTAAAGCTTTGGAAGAAGGCTCTAAAGCGATAATGTGCGCGTCTACGGGAAACACTTCGGCATCGGCGGCAGCTTATGCGGCGAGAAGTAATATTCAATGCATAGTTCTTATTCCCGATGGAAATATCGCTTTAGGAAAATTGGCTCAAGCTTTAATGTATGGCGCTAAAGTTATAGCGATAAACGGAAATTTTGACGAAGCGTTAAAATCGGTTATAGAGATTACGAATAATTATCCTATAACTCTTGTCAATTCAATTAATCCTTACAGACTTCAAGGACAAAAAACATCCGCTTTTGAAATATGCGATATATTAGGAAAAGCTCCCGATTATTTGGCGATACCTGTTGGAAACGCGGGAAATATATCCGCTTATTGGATGGGTTTTAAAGAATATAAAGATAAAAATATAGTTTCTAATTTACCTAAAATGATAGGTTTTGAAGCGGAAGGTTCTGCGGCAATCGTTAAAAATAAAATTATAGAAAATCCTCAAACTTTGGCTACCGCGATAAAAATAGGAAATCCTGCAAGTTGGAAATTAGCGGTTAATGCTGCAAACGAATCTAAAGGCTTTATAGATTCTGTAACGGACGATGAAATACTCGAAGCCTATTCTATGTTAGCAAAAGAGGAAGGAATATTTGCAGAGCCAGCATCGGCGGCGTCTTTGGCGGGAATAATTAAAACTTATAAAAATGGCAAATTAAAAAAAGGCTATATTATAGTTTCCGTTCTTACAGGCAACGGCTTGAAGGACCCTGATAACGCGATTAAAATATCAAACGCTCCGATAAAAGTTGAAAATAATATTGAAGATATAAGAAAAGTTATAGGTATATAATAGTTGACAATTTTTTATTATTTATTATAATTAGTAGTGGAGAAATCATAATGAACACTTGTAACAACTCAACTCAACTCAACAAGCAAAATTTATGCCAATGTTTGCATTGCAAAAATAACGAATATAATCCTTTAGATTATATATTAAGTAAAGAAGATTTTAAGCGTTTAGATAAAGAAAGACCTATCGGCATATCTGGACATATGAGAATAAAAAACGAGGCTATGAGTTTAGCCGAAAGTATAGATTCTTGCATAGAAGCATTAGATGAATTAATAATCACATATAATAAATCGTCAGATAATACGGAATTAATATTAAAAGAGTATAAAAATAAATATCCAAATAAAATAAGTTTATATTGTTATGAACCTTATGTTATTCCTCATACAAGTTCAAAAGAAGAGTTGGATTATTTTGAAAGTAAAAAAATGTATTACGATACAAATAGTATTCATAGTCTAGCAAATTATTATAATTATGGATATGTGAAGGTAAAATATAAATATTATGTGAAAATTGACGGAGACCAAATTTATTTTAAAGATAAACTACTGAAAATTAGAGAAGCTTTACTATCCGATATAAAAAGTTATAAAAATTTTAAATTGATTAATAATTTGCTCAAATTAGAAAAAATCGCTTTATTTATTCCATTAAAAAAATTAAGAAATAAATTCAGAACATACTTTATAAAGAAATTATTTAATTAAAGATAATAATTATATTTTTAATGGATTAGAAAAAGTTTTAAACTTAAAAGATTTTATTCTATATTCTAAATTAAAGCATGGAGATAATTGCAGTTTTGATTTAGGCGGATTTAATTTAATATTTGATAATGATAATTCACTCTGTTTAAATACTAATTGTATTCTTAACGGATGTTATGGCGACCATTCTATATTTGTGCCTAATTCAAAAAAGTCTTACTATACAAGCGAATCATGTATAGAGAATATAGACCCAGATTATAATAGATGTATTACGGGATTTGCATGGGTTCATCTTGGAGATTTAAAAAGAAAATATAAATTAGGTAAGAAAGTTATAGAAGCTAAAGACATACAAAATATTTCGCTTGAAGATATTTCAAATTACATAACGGATAATTTTAGAAATATCAAAGGAGATTTTTTGGATAATTATTTTGATGTTGATAAGAAATATATTAGCGAAGAATTTTATAATACATATTTAAAAAATCCTATTGAATATTCAATTCAAAATAAAATCGATAAATAGATTATTACGATTTGAAATTATATGTATTTTATAATAATATTTATATATAATTAAAATAACAAAATATAAATGTTATTATCGAAGGAAAATAATTATTATGAATAAAACTAAAATTGTTCAAGTAGGAAATATTTTAATAGGAGGCGGAAATCCTATAACCGTTCAATCTATGACGAATACCGACACGAGAGATATAAAATCAACAGTTAGACAATTAAAATCTCTTGAAGATGCGGGAGTCGATATTGTCAGGCTTGCCGTTTTGGATATGGACGCCGCGAAATCTATAAAAGAAATAAAATCTCAAATAAAAATTCCTTTGATTGCCGATATTCATTTTGATTATAGACTCGCTTTAGAAAGTATGAAAAACGGAATTGACGCTTTAAGATTAAATCCTGGAAATATTAAAGATAAAGAAAAAGTTAAAGAAGTTATTAAAGAAGCGAAAGCAAGAGATTTGACAATAAGAGTCGGAGTTAATGGCGGAAGTTTAGACAGAGCGATTTATAAAGAAGTAAGCCCAGAAAATATGGTTGAAAGCGCGGGCGAGCATATAAAATTAATGGAAGATTTAAATTTTACAAATATAAAAGTTTCTTTAAAATCTTCGGATATAAAAACTACTATAGATGCGAATATTTTATTTAGAAAAAAATACGATTATCCGATTCATTTGGGGGTGACTGAAGCGGGAACTTTAAGAAGCTCATTAATAAAAAGCACAAGCGCGTTGTCTTATCTTATAATGAATGGAATCGGCGATACGATAAGATATTCTATAACGGGCGACCCTGTTGAAGAAGTTATGGCGGGAAAAATGCTTTTAAAATTTTTAGGTTTAAGAAAAGAGCCTTCAATAGAAATAATCTCATGTCCGACTTGCGGAAGATGTCAAGTTGAAGTCGAAGAGGTTGCAAGCTATATTGAAAAGCATGTTCAAAATATTAAAAAAAATATTACAATAGCGATTATGGGCTGCGTTGTAAACGGACCTGGCGAGGCGAGGCATGCGGATTTTGGAGTCGCGGGAACGGGAGATGGAAATTTTATTTATTTTGAAAAAGAAAACGAGCCAATTAAAATATCTAAAGAAAATATAATAAATTTCATAACAAAAAAAATTGAAGAATTTTGATTTTATTTATTTAAAATATTTAAAATTTAAAAACCTTGATAAATAATATTTCCGCTTTCGGTTATTCTTATAACTTTTCTATCTGAAAATCTTATTTTATAAGCGCCCGATTTTTTCTCTATATCGACTATTTTTGAATTAGCCAAAAAAGAATTTATTGAATTTATCACGGCTTCAGGCAATACTTTTTCTGGGACATAATTATAATAGCCGTCTATTTTTATCCAATTTCCATCCGCAGTAAAAGATATTTTAGCATTGTTTACAAGTTTTACCGTATATATGCCTTTATCCATTTTTATTTCTTCCGCTAGAATTTGAGGATAAACCCACTCGATAAATTCTTGAGCGTTTTTAGGCAAAGCGGTTAAAGAAATCGGAACTACGGTTTTGGAATATATTACAGCCGAAATAAATAATAATATAAATATAATTTTATTTTTCATTTTAATATCCTTATTTTCTATTTTAAATTTAGACGAACAAGTTTTAAAAAAGTTCCCAAAAATTGTTTGTCATTATTTAATTTTTTATATAATATCTATATCCCGAATCTTTAATAGCGTCTTCAAATATTTTATTGTCTAATTTTTCTTTCGTTAAAATAATCGCTTCCTCTTTATCAAAATCGACTTTTGCATAAACATTTTTTATTTTATTAAGATTGTTTTCTATATTTCTTGCGCAATGAGAACAAGTCATTCCGCCAATATTTAAAACTTTTTTATATTGATAATGGTTTTTATTTTTGTCTTTAACTTTCACTTTTTCGGCGTTTAAAATTCCTTCGCCCGAGCAACAGCTTCCAGATTTCATTCTTTTTATATAGTTTATAACCGAAATTATGGCAATAATTCCTATTGCAATTAATATTATAATTTTATCCATAATCTAATTTATCCTTAAATAAATATTATTAAAAGTGTTAGAATATAATAACATTTTTTTAATTTTCTGTCAATATAGATATTGCAGATATATAAATAATGTAAAATAAAACTTGATAAAATGCGAACTTTTGATATAATAAAATAATTTCAAGGTTAATATTTATTTTATACTTTATTTTTATATATTATTAAGGATAATTTATGTCTAAAATTATAGCTATAGTAAATCAAAAGGGCGGAGTCGGAAAAACCACTACGGCGGTTAATTTAAGCGCGGCTATAGCGGATATGGGATATAAAACTCTTTTAATAGACATTGACCCGCAGGCAAATACTTGTTTGGGAATAGGAATTTCAAGAGATAAAACCAATAAAGGAATATACGATTTGCTTATAGGAAACGCTAAAGTAAACGAAGTTATAATAAAAACTTATAAAGAAAATTTATATATTATTCCTTCAGATTCCGATTTGGTTGGCGCTCAAATAGAACTTGTAAGCGAAATAGGAAGAGAGTTTAAATTAAAAAAAGCTATAGAATCGATTAAAAATAATTACGAGTATATATTAATAGATTGTCCGCCTACTTTAGGAATACTTACATTAAACGCATTAACCGCTGCAGATTCCGTTCTTATTCCGATACAATGCGAATTTTACGCTTTGGATGGAGTAGTAGAGCTTAATAATACAATATCGCTTGTAAAAGAAAATTTAAATCCAAATTTATTTATAGAGGGAGTTCTTTTAACTATGTATGACGGAAGAACAAAATTAAGTTCGGAGGTTGTAAGAGAAGTCGTTAATTTTTTTAAAGAGAAAACTTATAAAACCATGATTCCAAGAAATGTCCGTTTAAGCGAAGCGCCTTCATATAGTAAGGCTATTGGAGATTACGATAAAGAATGCATAGGAGCGAGAAGTTATAAAGAGTTTGCAAGAGAGTTTATAGAAAAATCTAAAAAAGAGAAAATTAAAATATAAAAATTAATTTCGGAGAATTATTATATGAGCAAAAAAGGAGGATTAGGAAAGGGTATGAAAGCCCTTATAAATTCGGGCGACAGAGATATAAAGAAAGCGGTTGAAGAAGCGGAAAAAAACGGCGTTCTCGAAATAGATATTAAACTTATAGATATGAATCCCGACCAACCGAGAAAAATTTTTGACGAATCGGAAATAAAAGGATTAGCGGAATCTATAAAAGAAAACGGACTTATAAATCCGATAACATTAAGAGAGAAAGACGGAAAATATCAGATAATTTCGGGAGAGAGAAGATTTAGAGCATTTAAATTTTTAGAAAGAAATAAAGTTCCAGCTTTAGTGCTTAAAAATATTGCCGATTCAAAAATGCTTGAGCTTACATTAGTTGAAAATATTCAGAGAGCGGATTTAAACCCGATAGAAATCGCAAGAAGTTTTAAAAAATTAATATACGATTTAAATATAAAACAAGAAGAGCTTGCAAAAAGAGTTGGAAAAAGCAGAAGCGCGGTTTCAAATTCTATGAGAATATTAGATTTAAGCGAAAATATACAGAATTTAATTTTAGAAGGAAAAATTACGGAAGGACATGCGAGAGCTATTTTATCTTTACAAAACGAAAGAGAGAGAGAAAGTTTTGCAAAACTTATAATTGAAAAAAATTATTCGGTTAGAGAATGCGAAAGAATAGTAAAAGAAATGAAAGAAAAAAAAGAGTCAATCTCTAACGAAAAAGAAACGCGTAAAAAAGACCCAAATATAAAAAAACTTGAAAACGATTTAGAAAAAATATTTTCGACTAAAGTTAATGTTATAGATAAAAATGGCAAAGAAGGTAAAATCGTTATAGAATATTATAGCGCTGACGATTTATCAAGAATAATGGATATTCTCGATAATATTAATTTAGAGAATAATTCTATAAAACCAAAACTTGAATATTAGGAGATATTTTGAAATTTAAAATTTCTAATATTTTAAAATATATAATTTTATTATTTATATTATATTTATCTTTATATCCTCAAGAAAAATTTAAAGAAAAAAAATTAAAAATCGCCACTATAGATTTAGATAATCATTTTAAGGAAAATAAACCTTTAAGAAAAGAAATCGTTAGAACTATAAACAGATATCATTACTTAAAACAAAAAATGACAATATCCGTTGATAGAGAAAAAAAATATTTATTTGGGACGAATCAATTAAATTTAAAAAACGGTTTAACTGTTGCGTCTAATTTAAATGTTAGAATTGCAATAATCATTAAAAGCGAAAGAATATTAATAACAAATAATACGGCTACAAATAAAATTGGAGATAGCAATCAAACGGAAACTAATTTTGGATTTAGCAATAATTTGAAAGACGCTTTTAATCAAATATTTGAAAATTATAAAATAGTAGAAGATACTATTTTAAATAATCTTTTTTTTACTAATAATAACAATACGAATTTAAGCAATAATTTAAGAAACGAAAAAAGATATAATAATAATAATAATAATGAAAATGAAGAAGAAAGATTTGAGCTTAAATATAATTTTAATGTTATCGATATTGAAAGAAACGATATTTTAAAAGAATATAAATTAGTCTCTTCAAATCAAGCTATGACAACTATTCAAAATATATCCGATTATTTGGAAGCATATTTTGCAAAGTTAGTATTTGATTCGGTTGAGCCTAAAAAAAACGATATCAACATTAATTTTACTATAGAAAAAATATCTTCAGGCAATAGAACTAATTCAATATATTATAACGGCAATGTTACCGAAGGAGATTTTATAAACCTGAAATTTAATCCTAATAAAAACGGATATTTATATATATTTGCATTACAAAATAACGGCAATATGATTTTAATGCATCCAAACGATTTTAACAATTTTATAAATAATAATAATGTTCAAAAAGACGAAATTGAAGCGAATAAAAATTATTCTATACCGCCAGAAAATTCAAAATTTAGCATAATTGTAAGTCCCATAAATATCGAAGAAGAAAAATTAAAAATAAAAAATATTGATAGTTTTTACGCTATTTATACTAAAAGAAAACAAGGTTGGATTACAGCGCGATATTTTAACGGAGACGGTTTTAAGATTTGTCCTAAAAATAAAACAGCGGATTTTGCATTCAAATTAAAAAATAAATTGAAATTAAAATATGAATGGCAAATATCGAAAATATATTTAAATGTAT
>OLHA01000771.1_pt1 | contig 18357 bp, 14 predicted proteins | sample 1605961 | NCBI WGS metagenome assembly OLHA01 (sample SAMN03283288) | human gut metagenome | biome: human-associated habitat; material: feces | host: Homo sapiens | place: Peru | collected 2012
CATCTGCACTGTCACCAGCAACATAAATAGGTACATCACCGATAATCTGAATGCCTTTTTCATTAGCGTATGCTTTCAGCTCTGTCCACTGTTTAAAGAACAGATACTGCAGCATTTTCCAGAATTCAACATCATCTGCAAATTCTTCTTTCGCTTTCTCAATTTCTGATGGTTTGCGGAGTTTTAAATCTTTCTTCCATTCAAACCATGCAACTCCGCCATTTGCATCCTTCAATGCCATAAACAGTGCATAGTCATCTAACCAGTCACTGTTTTTCTCACAAAAGTCTGCGAAATCATCCGGTAATGCTTTTTTAAAGCGCTGATATGCTTTTTTCAATAAAGGAAAACGGTTTTCATAAAGTGTTCCATACTCTACAAATTCCGGATTTTCTCCCCATTCATAGCTTAAGCATTCCTTTTTTGTCAGTAACTTATCCTTACAAAGATAATCCAAGTCAATAAAATATGGATTTCCCGCAAAGCTTGAAAATGACTGATATGGAGAATCTCCATAGCTGGTCGGTCCCAATGGCAGAATCTGCCAGTAAGTCTGACCTCCTTTTACCAGAAAGTCTACAAATTTTCTGGCTGATTTTCCCATAGTTCCAATGCCATACGGTGATGGCAGAGAAGATATCGGCATAAGTACGCCACTTGTTCTCATAAGTGATTCCTCCTAAGATCCAATCTATAATCTATAATTATATCATACCACCTTTTTGTCCCCTTGTAAAAAACATTTTTCAATGCTAGTATGAAGAAAAGGGATTATGAGGTGAAGAATTATGAACGATGTCATAAAACATAAAATCAAACACAATGCACACCGTGCACTGGTATCTGTCAAATGGGTAATTTTTGCAATTCTTGTCGGCGGTATCGTCGGGCTGTGCGGCACGGCATTTTACTTTTGCCTGACATTTGTCACCGTACTGCGTGGACAGAATCCGTGGCTTTTATATCTGCTCCCTGTCGGGGGACTGATCATTGTCGGTGCTTACCATCTGCTGCGGGACGAAAAAGATACCGGGACCAATCTGGTCATCTCTGCCATCCACTCGGATGACGAGCTGCCCCTGCGCATGGCTCCTTTGATCTTTATTTCCACACTGATCACGCACCTGTTTGGCGGATCTGCCGGCCGTGAAGGTGCCGCCCTGCAGATGGGTGGCAGTATCGGAAACGCAATCGGAAAATTCTTCCGTTTTGACGATAAAGATAAACATGTCATGATCATGTGCGGCATGAGTGCTGCGTTTTCCGCTCTCTTTGGTACCCCGATGGCTGCTGCCATCCTTCCAATGGAAATTGTAAGTGTCGGCGTCATGTACTATACCGCCCTTGTTCCATGTGTGATCAGTTCTCTTGTCGCACACGGAGTTGCTTACCTGTTTGGTGTTTCCAACCAATGGTTTTCCATCGAGCACATCCCGGACTTTGGCATTCTTCCTGCCGTGCAGATTTCCATCCTTGCCGTGCTCTGCGCACTGGTAAGTATTGTTTTTTGTGTTCTTCTGCACAAAAGTGAAGAAATTTACCGCAAACTGTTCCAGAATCCCTACATCCGCATCTTTGCCGGTGGATGTATTGTTGTCATTCTGACGATGCTTGTCGGCAACCAGAATTACAACGGTACCGGTATCGGCATCATCCAGATGTGCATTGATGGAACGGTCCGTCCGGAAGCCTTCCTGTTAAAGATGATCTTTACCGCACTGACTCTTGGTGCCGGTTACAAAGGCGGAGAAATTGTTCCTTCCTTTTTCACCGGCGCGGCCTTTGGCTGCCTGTTTGGAACGCTGACCGGCATATCCCCGACACTTTGTACGGCTGTCGGCATGACTGCCGTATTCTGTGGTGTCACAAACTGTCCGATCACTTCACTGTTAATCAGTTTTGAATTGTTCGGTTATGACGGCATGCCGTATTTTCTTCTGGCTGTCGCTTTCAGCTACATGCTCTCCGGATACTTTGGTCTGTACCGGAGCCAGAAGATTGTGTACTCCAAATACAAAACCAGTTACATCAACAAGACAACTCATTAATCCCAAGAACCACACAGCCAGTCGCTGGCAATTCCATGTTCGAATGAACCGAACCGATTGGCCGGGTTCCTGCATGCAGGTCATCAATATATAACGTCCATGTCCTGTCATCCGGCAGCAGGAGTGTTTCTTTTCTGCCGGATGCATTGTATGCCACCAGAAGTGTCTCTTCCGGCTGGCGGATTATAAACGCAATGGTCTGTTCGGATGTCATTTCCATAAACAGAATATTCTGGCGGATCTCCTCTGCGTCTGTCATACGCAATCCTTTATGTGCTTTCCGGAAAGCAATCAGTCCCCTGTAATACTGCTGCAGCCCTTTTTGTCCATCGCTCCAGTCATAGCGCAGTACATTTGTTTCATACGGCAGATTATAACTGTTCTCGGATATCTCACCATTTTTTCCGGCTGGTTTGGTTCGTGCAAACTCTTCTCCCCCCAGGAAAAACGGAACTCCCTGTGCGGTAAATACCATCGCAGCCGCCAGACGGTTCATTGCAAGGCGTTCGCCTGCATCACAATCCGATCTGGAAATCTGCAGTTTATCCCACAAGGTCAGATTGTCGTGACAGGAAACATAATTGATCACTTTCTCCGGTGTATCCGTCCATGTGCCGCCGGCTGCATAGGTATAAGCTGCATAATCTACCTGTGGATGCCACACACCTCCTGTTGCACAGTAACGCACCGCAACTTTCATTTTTTTCTTTCCGCTGACATAGCCGCAGTCTTTGTTATAAAACACATGTCCGCGCACCATGTCCCGGATATCATCCGAAAACATTCCGATGCCGTCCAGCATACGCGCGTTTCTCTTCATGGCACGCCTAAATTCCGGCATGGTTGAAGTACCGCCTGTCCAGCCCTCTCCATACAGAATGATATATGGATTGATTTCTTTTAACCTGTGGCTGATCTCATTCATGGTATCAATATCAAGAACACCCATCAGATCAAACCGGAACCCATCCACATGATATTCCCTTGCCCAGTAACAGACAGATTCTACGATGTATTTGCGCATCATCGGCTGCTCCGAAGCAATTTCATTGCCACAGGCAGATGCATTGGAATATCTGATTCCGTTCATCCGGTAATAATAATCCGGCTCACATTTCTGCAGACAGCTGTCCAGATCATAGGTGTGATTGTACACCACATCCATGATCACTCCGATGCCCTCCCTGTGAAAAGCCGCAATCATTTCTTTCATTTCCCGGATACGCACCTCCCCATGGAACGGATCTGTTGAAAAAGATCCCTCCGGTACGTTATAATTCAGCGGATCGTATCCCCAGTTATACTCCCGCTTCTTTGGTGCCGCCTCATCAATACTTGCAAAATCATACATTGGCATGATCTGCACATGCGTAATACCGAGCGATTTCAGATAATCCAGCCCGGTAGCTTCTCCCTCTTTGTTTTTGGTTCCCTTTTCTGCCAGTCCCAGATACTTTCCCGGATATTTTACCCCGGAAGAGCCATCCGCGGTACTGTCCAGAACAGAAATCTCACAGATCACCAGATCCGTACGGTTTGAAAAAACCGGTCCATGATCCTCCTTAAAATTCTCCGGATCGGTTTCTTTTAGGTCCAGCACCATACTCCGCTGCCCGTTCACACCGACAGCTACCGAATATGGATCCTGTGACTCCACGGTCTTGCCGCTTCTCTCCAGACGGTATGTATAATAAACATGCCGCAAATCTCCGTCTACCCGAATCGTCCAGGTTCCCTGTACATCCCGTTTCATCGGAAGTGTATCCGACAGGCAGTCCCCGTCTCCTTCCCGATACAGACACAGTGTTACTGCATCCGCAGTCGGAGCCCAGAGCCGGAAGGCTGTATATTTCTTTGTGTACACAGCACCCAGATCATTTCCATCATATGGAATCCTTTGCTGCATTCCCTCTCTCCTCCCTGAAATATATTATTTTCGCATTTTTTCGTAATTCATTATATTTTAATTTTATGTATCTGTAAATTGGAAAAATCACTAAGTTTTTTTCAATATTTTGTGAAATAAGACGAAGAAAAGAGGCATTCCATGTTTTATGCCATGAAATGCCTCTTTTTTGTTTTCCGTATCAGGCAAACCCTTATGCGTTTGTTGCCTGTACCATTGCCTCAAGGGTTCTGACTGCTGCTCCCGAATCGATCGTCTTTGCTGCAAGTGCAATGCCATCTGCAATACTGTCTGCCTTTTTCCCAATATACAAAGCGGCTCCTGCATTCAAAAGCACAATCTCCCTCTTTGGTCCCTGTTCCTTTCCGGAAAGAATATCTCTGGTGATCTGTGCGTTTACGGCTCCATCCCCACCCTGCAGTTTTGCGATTTCACACCGCTTTAATCCAAACTGCTCCGGTGTGATTGTATAGGTGGTTACTTTTCCATCCTTAATTTCAGATACCGTGGTCTCACCGGTCAGTGTGATCTCATCCATGTTATCCTCTCCGCTGACAACCATTCCCCGTTCTACCCCGAGGTTCATCATGGTTCCTGCAATCACTTCCGTAAGTGCCGGGGAATACACCCCTACAAGCATTGCCCTGGCACGGGATGGATTAGAAAGTGGTCCTAAAATATTAAACACGGTGCGGATGCCCAGCTGTTTTCTGACCGGTCCCACATACTTCATGGCAGGATTAAAATGCGGTGCAAACATAAATCCGATCCCGACCGTCTCCACACACTTTTCTACCACAGCCGGATCTGCGGAAATATTTACGCCAAGTGCTTCTAACACATCTCCGGCACCACTTTTAGAAGAAATGGAACGATTGCCATGTTTTGCCACCGGAAGCCCGGCTGCTGCCACAACGAACGCTGATGTTGTGGAAATATTAAACGAATAGGTACAGTCTCCGCCGGTACCGACAAAATCCACATAATCTGCCACTTTCGGACTGATCGTATTTGCCTTGTTGCGCAATACGGCTGCCAGTCCCGTAATCTCATCCAGCGTTTCCCCTTTCATGCGGAGTGCTGTCAGAAAACATGCAATCTGTGCCTCTGTTGCCTGTCCGGTCAGAATCAGCTCCTGTGCTTTCATCGCTTCCTCTTTTGTCAGATCTTTTCCCTCTACCAGTTTGGCCAGAATCTCTTTCATCTATGATATCCTCCTGTTTTATTCGCTTTTCCGTTACATTTCATTTAACTCTTTTTTGAATGTGCTGCAATAGTCTGCTGCAGCCTGCGGATCAAAACCGTGTTCCCGCATCAATGTGATAAAATGAGAGCCTACAATGGCTCCGTCAATAATCTCTTTCATCGGACGTACATCCTCCGCCGTGCGGATACCAAATCCCATCATAACCGGAATTTTTGCCTCTTTCTTTACCGCTGTCAGGTATTCTAAAATCTGACGGTGGAAGGTTGCTTCCTGTCCGGTAACTCCCATGGAAGACACACAGTAGACAAATCCCCGTGCGTTTTTAAGGATTTTTGGCACACGGTCTTTGGATACCGGGGAAACCAGCTGGATCAGAATGGTTCCATCCTCTTTCTGTAACTGTGTCTGAAGTTCTTCCTGCTCTTCCAGCGGCAGATCCGGAATGATCAGTCCATCCACCCCGCAGGCATTGCACTCTTTTACAAATTTTTCCACTCCATAATGCAGTACCGTGTTGTAATACATCATAAATACAATCGGAATCTGCACACCATCGTCCCGCATCTCTTTCATACAGGTAAATGTCTTCTCCAGATTTGCCCCGCCGAGAATTGCCTCATAGGAAGCCGCCTGAATAACCGGACCGTCCGCTACCGGATCGGAAAACGGAATTCCAAGTTCAATAATGTCCGTTCCCGCCGCTTCCTGTGCTTTGATGATCGCCTTTGTCTTATCATAATCCGGCAGACCTGCTGTGATATAAGTAATAAATGCCTTTTCTTTCTTTTCCTGTAACGCCTGAAGCGCTGTCTCAATTCGATTCATCCCTGTTATGCCCTCCTTAATTCAGATATCCTTTTCCGTCAAGATAATCCGCAATGGTGTTTACATCTTTATCTCCGCGACCGGACAGACAGATAATCATGCTCTGGTCCATGGTCATTTCTTTTGCCTTTTTAAATGCATAGGCAACGGCATGTGCACTCTCAATTGCCGGAATAATTCCCTCTAACTTACACAGTTCCATCAGGGCATCCATTGCCTCTACATCTGTAATTGCCACATATTTTGCACGTCCGGTATCCCGCAGATATGCATGCTCCGGTCCGACTCCCGGATAATCCAGTCCTGCGGAAATGGAGTGTGCCAGCTGGATATTTCCATCGGTATCCTGCAACAGATACGAACGCATGCCATGCAGTACTCCCGGCTCGCCCAAAGCCATGGCACTGGCATGTTTTCCGGTCTCAATTCCAAGGCCCGCTGCTTCTACACCAATCAGTTCCACCTCCGGCTCATCAATAAAATCGGCAAACATTCCGATGGAATTGGAACCGCCGCCCACACATGCCATAACCACATCCGGATTCTTTCCTTCTGCTTCCATGTGCTGACGCTTTGCCTCCCGGCTGATCACACTCTGAAACTCTTTCACCATCTTCGGATACGGATACGGTCCTACCGCAGATCCGATAATATAGAACGTATCCTCCGCTGTTTTGGCCCAGGTACGGATGGCTTCGTTTGTCGCGTCTTTTAAGGTATTGCTTCCGGATTCCACGGATACCACTTTTGCACCAAGCATCTCCATACGCATCACATTCAGTTTCTGTCTCTGGATATCTTCTTTTCCCATGTACACCGTACATTCCATATCAAACAGTGCTGCTCCCGTTGCAGTAGCTACACCATGCTGTCCTGCACCGGTCTCCGCGATTACCTTTTTCTTTCCCATACGCTTTGCCAGAAGGATCTGACCGATCACATTGTTGATCTTGTGGGCACCGGTATGGTTTAAATCTTCACGCTTTAAATAAATTTTTGTACCGTATTTTGCAGACAGACGCTCTGCATAGTAAAGCGGTGTCTCTCTGCCGACATACTGTTTCAGATAATAATGATACTGCTTCATAAACTCTGGATCATGAATGGCCTCCTCATATGCCTGATCCAGTTCCTGTAAGGTATTCATCAGCGACTCTGCCACATACTGTCCGCCAAACTGTCCATAATATGCTTTCTTATTCATCTTTCTTTCCTTTCTTCTGCTTCCTCTTTGACACATGTTACAAATTGTTTGATCAATGCTTCATCCTTGCCATTTTCATTTTCCACCCCGGAACTGACATCCACAACATCCGGATGAAACAGCTGGATTCCTTTGTTCACATTTCCGGCATGTAAGCCTCCTGCTAAAACGAATTTTCTCCCGGCAAAAATCCCCTCCATCCGGTGAAACGTCTGCGTCTTTTGCCAGTCAAACGTCTGTCCGCCTCCGTAATTTGCTCCATCCACCACAAGTGCTGTAATTTTCTGCTGTAACTTTTCCGGCAAATCCAAAAAATCTTTTGTCTTTTCTGCAAACTCTTTGGGATCTGACAGGTTTATGGCATACCAGACGGGAAGTTCCACTGCCGAAAGTGCCTCGGCTGACAGCGTTCCATGCATCTGGATGATATCAAATTTCATCTGTTGCAGTATTTGAATCTGTGCTGCATCCGGAGAAACAGTCACGGCAACTTTCTTTATATCCGGACGGATTTTTTCCATAATTTTTTTTGCTTTTTGACAGCTTACATTGCGTTTGCTTTTTTCATAAAACACAAATCCTGCATAATCGGCACCTGCATCATTTACATATTGTGCATCCACTGGCTTTTGAAGTCCGCAGATCTTTACTTTTGGTCTCATGCCTGATACAGCTCCTTCCACTTTTGTGCAAGCGCTTTTGGATTTTCCGATTCCATAAATGCCCGCCCGATCAAAAAGGCATCTACTCCGCAATCGCGCAGAAAACGTACATCTTCATCCCCTGTAATTCCACTTTCTGCCACAAACACCTTATCCTCTGGCACATAAGGGCGAAGCCGTCTGGTATGTTCTAGAGAAATCGTAAAATCTTTCAGATTTCGATTATTGACTCCAATAATGCGCGGATTGATTTTCATTGCCCGCTCTACCTCTGCCTCATCATGCGTTTCTACCAGCACATCGAGTTCAAGTTCTCTTGCCAGCTGATAAAAATCATGCATCTGTGCATCATCCAAAATTGCCGTAATCAAAAGTACCGCATCCGCTCCAATCACTTTTGCCTCATAAAACTGATACTCACAGATCATAAAATCTTTCCGTAAAATCGGAAGCTGTGATTTCGCCCGGATTTCCTTTAAATATTCTACATTTCCGTGAAAATGATCTTCTTCTGTCAGACACGAAATGGCATCCACAGATGCATTGTATTCCGCGATCCGCTCCATCAGATCAATCTTGCTTGTAATTGTTCCAAGACTTGGGGATGCCTTCTTAAATTCTCCGATAATAGAAAGTCCCGGTTTCTTTAAATGATTGTAAAAGCAATTGGCTTCCCTCGTCTTTGTCTCCTCTGCCATACGGCGCATCTGACTTTCTGAAATGCGGGCCATATGTTCTGGAAGCCGTCTTTTTTTGTCTGCTACAATTTCTTCTAAAATCATATCGTATCTCCTAACACTTTTCGGGAACATCGGTCCATATAAAGTTTGCCTTCGGCAAAGGACCGACGCTACATGTTAGATTTCCAAGGAAATCTAACACATATCATTTACGAAGTTTTCTATGATGCGTTTGCCGTGTTCGGTATAAATGGATTCCGGATGGAACTGTAATCCGACAACCGGATATTCCTTATGACGCATAGCCATGATCTCGCCATCGTCTGTCCGTGCCAGCACCCGCAGACAATCTGGCAGATCTTTTTCCTGTACCGCAAGCGAATGATACCTTGCCACACGGATCGGAGAATTGATTCCCGTAAATACGCTGCTTCCATCATGCTCAATCAGTGACTGTTTGCCATGAAACAGTGCTTTTGCATAAGAAACGGTTCCCCCTAATGCCTCACCAATACACTGATGTCCCAGACAGATACCAAGAATCGGTTTCTTTCCGGTAAATTTCCGGACAACATCCATGCAAATGCCAGCCTCTTTTGGATTTTTCGGTCCTGGAGAAAGCACGATCCGCTCCGGGTCCATCGCAGTAATTTCATCAATGGTAATCTTGTCATTACGGACAACTTTGATATCGGAGTTAAAAATTCCGATATACTGATACAGGTTATAAGTAAAAGAATCATAGTTATCAATCAGCAAAATCATAAATTTTCCTCCTCTATAAGCGTCTTGGCCAGTGCCATTACTTTATTGCAGCACTCCTGATACTCATTTTCTGGAACAGAATCTGCAACTATTCCCGCTCCAGCCTGCAAATATACACGGTTTTTCTTTTTGATCATTGTCCGGATCGTAATACAGAAATCCATATCACCGGAGAAATCAATGTATCCGGTTGCGCCTCCGTAGAGTCCTCTGCGCACACTCTCAAGTTCATCGATAATCTCCATCGCGCGGATCTTCGGTGCTCCAGAAAGCGTTCCTGCCGGAAGGAACGAAGAAACCAGATCCAGCGGATGAAATTCTCCTTTTTTCTTCCCTTCCACCATGGATACGATGTGCATTACATGGGAATAATTCTGCACTTCCATAAACTGTGTCACCTTGACGGTTCCAAATTCTGAGATCCTTCCCATGTCATTTCTCGCAAGATCCACCAGCATAACATGTTCGGCGCGTTCCTTTTCATCCCGGAGCAATTCATCCCGAAGCAATGCATCCTCCTCGGCATCCACACCCCTGCGCCGGGTTCCGGCGATCGGACAGGTATACACCCTGCTTCCCTGCTGCTTTACAATCATTTCCGGAGAACTTCCGATCACTTCAAACTCTCCATAATTGAAATAATACAGATACGGGGATGGATTCAGTTCCCGGAGTTCTTTATACAGCTCAAATCCGGTCTGTTTTGTCTCAATCGTCCATCTCTGGGAAAGCACGGTCTGGAAAATATGTCCCTCCCGGATGTACTGTTTGATCTTTTCGACTTTTTTGCAATACTGTTCTAAGGTATCGGACTGGTTGACAATCACACCGTCATGTGTAAAATTTCTGTCCGGTATCTGTCCGGCATTTTTTCTTGCCTCCTCAATCAGTTCTGCTGCTTCTGCTAATGCTTTCTTTTTTCCGTCTTCCGAATCTTCTCCAAGAATCACTGCAGTCAGTGTCTCTGCCACATGATCCACCAGGATAAATTTTGTCATGAGCATCATCTGGATGGTCTCGATTCCAATCTCGTCTGGATTGTTATCCGGCAGTACTTCCGCATAGCGGACAAAATCATATCCCAGATTTCCGACCAGTCCTCCGGAAAAAGACAGCTCTTCGTTTTCTTTTACGATATCAAACTCGCTGTAATATTCTTTCAGACGTTCGAGCGGATTTCCCTTCCGGATTTCTTCCGTCCCGTTGTTTTGCCGGATCACGAGTGCATCCCCGCGGGAAGTAATGATCTCTTCCGGTTCTTTTCCAAAAAACGTATATCTGTCATAATTTTTATCATAACTTTCCAGAAGAAATCCTTTTTTGTTTCCTACCAGACTCTCATACATGCCGATCGCTGTTTCATTTACAATGCTGACTGTCTTTTTGTATACCCGTAATCTTCGCTTCATATTACTGCTCCTTTTTTCCAAATAAAAAACGTCCCTGATCCGACTGCTGCCGGATCAGGGACGATTATCCTCGTGGTGCCACCCTTCTTCGCTCCGTAACTGAAAACTAACAAAGGCAGCCATCCCCGAACCGGAAATAACTGCCACCAATTACGCAACCTCTTGTGATACAGAAAACAAAATCTTTTTGTCTCGATATCCATGCCCCTGTAACGTGGGGAAACGGCTCAACTACTCGCCTTACGCTTTCACCTTGCATCTAACGAATCCATTCCATGACAAACTATCCTGCCGGCTCACACCTGCCGCCGGCTCTCTGAAAGGAATCATCTGCTGTACTTACCTTCGCTCAATGATTTTATTTCTCTTTGATTTATTAACAGTTTAATACACTACAGTGTGTCTGTCAACCAAAATTTTTTAATTTAAGAAATCCTCTTTCCCACAACGACAAATCTTCCATCGTCCACATGATAGGAACAACAGGACAACGTGATAAACTCATCTCCGAATTCTGCCGTAACATGCGTATCATAGAGTGCTGCTTTTTTAATGTTGCGATACCAGTCCTGAAACTCCTCTTTTGTATCCGCCTGAAAGAAATTATAATATTTAAATACCTGATCGTTTTTGTAATACACCTGGGAATAAAATACCGCAATCAGTTCATACGTGCGATGCTCATACAAACTGTCGAACTGTATGATATGATGTTTTTTTCCATACACCTCATCCCGGTATCTTAGCAGATTGCCAAACATCTGCCCGGATTTCATGGTATGACCGTGAATGATCAGGTTAGTTGTCGGACGCGTTCCATCCCTGTATTCCTTTCTGGCGGTTCCAGTTCCGGCATCAGAATCTGCGTCAAGAATCAGGGAACCGTTCACATTCCTGTTTCCATAGAAATCATACTCCAGATAATATCCCTCATTCTCTTTTGTCTGCATAACCGGATAATCAATCACGGTATCTTCTATCTTTAACCAGCCTACAATATCTTTATTTCTTTCATACAGTTTCTGGTATTCCGGAAGCATCTGTGCCGGCAATATCTTTTTTTCCTGTTGTATTTCGGATTCCGTCGACGGCTTCTGCTGATGCTTTCCTTTACTTTTTTCTTTTTGCACCTGCTTTGCACTTCCCGCTGCCGACAGGGAACGAAGATCAGGTGCCCGCATGGCAGCCACACAGACTGCCATCCCTATCAGGCACACAAGCAAAATTATTCTATGCTTCATCCGGTTTTACCGGTTTTTCTTCCGTTTCCATAACCGTACCGCTACATCAAGAGATCCGATTGCCGCACAGCAGACAAACAGAACTTTCCATATGCCGGAAACCCGAAACTGCACACCGGTTTTTGGCACATCATCTTTTTTTCTCTGTGATGTTTTTTTGTCCTGAACCGTTTTTGTTTTCTTTGTTCCTTCCGAACCCTTTTTCGTTGTAAATGGCTTTTTTTCCGGCTCATCCGGTTTTGTCACCTGCGGCTGGTCATCCGGAATTGTCGGCTGTGGATCCGGCACCTCACCGGTTTCTGTTGTCGGTGGATTTGGCGTTGTTGGTGTTGTCGGTGTCGTTGGTGTCGTCGGTGTCGTCGGTGTTGTCGGTTTCTTCTGATCTTTCATTATGATCTGATTTCCGGCAAAGCCAACGACGTTTCCATCTTTTCCGACAGTAAATGAAATTGTCTCCGCTACCACATAACCATCAGGTGCTGTGGTCTCTGTCAGAGTATAATTGCCTGGCTTTAACATCAGTTTGTGCGGTTTCACACTTCCATCTGCATTTTTTCCGTCATCGCCGGAAGTCCATGACGCAATAATTTCACCGGTATCCGCATGTTTTACCACCAGTTTTGCCCCTGCAAGTTCACTGCTGTCTGCCGCATCTACCTTGCTGATGAAAACCGGATAGGATTTTGGTTCTTCTTTATGCTTCTGATTTGCAACATACAGCTGATACGTCTGCGTATCGGTTCCTACAATCGTAAAGGAATACGTCTGATTTCCATCCCGGATGGTCTCCGGATAAGAGACACGATTTCCGCTCTCCCGGAAAATAAAATAACTCGGCTCGGAAACTTTATCATATCCATCGACCGTCTTTGTCTCTGTGATTTTATACAAAATATTACGGTTTAGTCCATCGAATACCGCATAGCCGTCTTTTTCCGTCTGCTTTTCGGCAAGTTCTTTTGTCTTCGTCACCTCTCCGGTCTTGCGGTTAAAGGTCAATTCGCTGCACGCAAATGTCACTCCGGCCAGTTTCGCTGTCTGATCGCCGGCTGCATATTTATAGACACTGGCACAGACGCTCTCCATTTTTGAAGTACCTTTACTGGAAACCACCTTGTGTTTGATGGTATACGAAGAACTGCCCTGGTCCGTGTGGACGCCCATCAGTTTACATGTATTCTTTGCGTTGCTTTCATCCAGATAATTTTGTTTGCCATCGGTAAACGGACTTAAATTAACGGTTGCCTGATAGGTAATGACAACCTTTTTGCCATCCGGCACTTTAACCGTCAGTGTCCGTATGGTCTGGTCATAGACTACCTGTTCTCCGGTTGCCTGTGTTCCGTCAATTTTTAAAGACCCCATCACATAATCCAGTGCCGATCCCATCGTATCGACCAGTGTCAGTGTATCACTCTCCGGATCTAAATCCTGTGCATTGGCATTCACTGTGATTGTGTAATCTACCGGCTTTGTATTTTTCTCATAATTACCGGTCTTTGAGATAATGTCTTCTTTACTCAAATGCTTCCAGACATCTTTTTCTACTTCCGGATAAGAGATACCGTTGATCGTAATCTTTGCTTTATTCATAAAATGATTTTTTTCGAATGCGAGAGATACGTCCTTAATCTTTGTCTGATAAAAAACGTACACCGGCGTATTGGTGTTTACTGCCTCTAACGCTTTGCCGGTCAGCTGGAAGGTTACCGTTCCATCTCCGTTTTCGCTGGCCAAAATTCCTTCTACCTTCTGTTCTCTGTTCCATTCATCGGTATAAACCTCTGCCGAACCTTCCACATAAGCGGTATTTTCCGGCAGAGTATCGATCATTGTAATCGTATCTGCATGCTTAATCTTATCGTTTCGCATCTGGCTTAACGGTTTGATCGAAAGCTTCCAGGACGTATACGGACTTCTGTTATTCCAGTTTTTCCAGTCAACATCTTTTGTCATCGGCTCATCACAGGTATAACGGTAAGTCGCCTGTGCCTGCGCCAGCCAGTTTCCATCACTAAAACAGCTTGCCTTGTTGGTGTACGAAGTTGACTTTTCCGGAATTTTATCAATTTTTGTTTTGAACGTGATTTCAATCGTTCCCGATGATACGGCGCCAAAAGAAAACGAAAGTTCTCCATTTTTCCCTGTGTTTATCTTCGGTCTTAGCAAATGAATAGAGTTTTTGAAAGAACATTTGGCCGAAGAAGGTATATACGTCATTCCTTTCGGCAGATAATCCGTCACGGAATACTTCCAATAGCCACCTTTCGGAATATTTGCAATAATTTTCCATTCCACAGTGTCGCTCTGGGTATCCTTTGTCAGACATTCCTTTTTGATATAATCAAAATTTTCACCGATCGTAACCGTATCGGAATATTCAAACGTTTTTTCATCCCATACTTTTATAGAAAACGTATTCTTTTTCGTGTTTACGGCGTTATCTTTTACTTCGCCTATTGATGTCTGATAAGAAATCGTATACGTGCGGTTACAGCCCCGGGGAAGGGTAAACGTTTCTCCGTTTAACACTTTCTCCCATGTGTTTTCGTCTAATCCCGGAATCTTCGGATTACAGGAAAAACTTCCCGGAATATAAAAACAGGATTTATCATCGATCCGATCCGAAATCACCGAACCTCCCATATCCATTTTTTCCCCGTTTGGATTGATTGTAATCGTCCAATTAATTCTGTCACACTTTTTCTTACCTTCTATTGTGCTGGTCTTTTTTGCCCAGTCACTCTTTTTGGTAATCTCTACCCCTTTTGTTGCTTCTGCATGGGAAGTTTCGCTTTTTACCTCAACGGTATTATTTCCCTGCCATTTGGCATCTCCCTTATCATACAGATAAATTTTTCTGTCGACAGTTACATGGTATGCTGCATAAATGGTCTCCCCGTCTGCCATTTCGGCAATCGTATAGGAAAAGCCCTTTTTATTTTCTGCCACACTTCCTGTTACCGTACCGGTATAAACATTCTTACATGTGGCATCGGTATAAAATAAAATATCCTTATCCTGCAGAGTCAGATTGTCCTGCAGCGTATCTGTCACAACAACATTGCTCTGCTTTCCGGTTGCGGTAATTTCCACCAGAAACGCGCTGGTCATGTCTTTCTCGTTGACTTTCCCACCGGTCTTTTTTACATGAATACCATCGCCGCTCTCATCGCGCCTCATATCAATGGTAAAATCTCCAAGACCAAGAAATTTGTAAGTGGTTTTTCCTCCCTGTCCGTCACCGAGTGCTTCTTTACACAGTTTTCCTTCGATATCCAAAGAACCGGAACGGTTGCTTCCGGTATAAAAAGATTCTTTCTCATAATTCACTGTCACCGTGTTTCCTTCCACGGTATAAGTTCCGTATCCATCCAGCGTGTCGCTGTCTTTTGCAAAGTCAATTCCATCAGGCAGCTGATACGTCATCGTATGACTGTCTGCCGTTGGAAAATGCTGATCCACAAAGGACCATTCCAAATGAACTTTGACAGTTTCTCCATAGGGAACACTGATCGCCGCCCCCGTGGAGACATTCACGCCATTTATCTGCACGTAACTTGCACTGCCGACCAGATGGTCCGCCATATCGGTACTGTCCATCCTTGTGTCGGGTTCATCTGCCGCCTGTGCATCGACCGAATTCACCTGAACCATGCCGGTACACAGTAACACTGCCATGAAAAATGACACGATTCTGCATTTGACTGACTTGCGTTTTTTCATGCCTCTCTCCTTTTCATAATTTCATATCGTAATTAAAATACACTTATTCTTTCTCGCAAGTCAACAGCAATACAGGCTGTCCATTAAGGTTTCCATACCTTATTTTTCTTTTTCTAATTTTTTCTACGCTTTTTTATGTTTTTCAGCAACTTTTCGGCAGCTAACTTTTCGGCATTCTGAAATACGCTTTCTTTTTTTTGTATTTTCGTATAAAATATTTCTGATACAATTGCTATAGAAAGGACAATTTAAAATATGAAAAGAAAACTGGGAATACTCCTTTGCCTGATGCTCCTGCTTGTAACCGGCTGCAGCAGTTCTGCAAAAGCAATCCGGTTCGGTGCTGCAGACATCGGTGGTATGTATTACACCGTTGCAAATGCTTATGCCGGTCTGGCATCCAAAGAATCCTCCGACCTGAAATTTGAAGTTAAAAACACCGCCGGATCTGCGGCGAATCTGCGGCTTTTGTCCGGAAATTACATTGATCTTGGAATCGCGCAGGCGGATCTGGTCCGGGCTGCCTACGAGGGAACCGGCAGTTTCTCTGATAACAAACAGCAGGGATACCGCGCCATTGCAGGTCTCTACACCGAAGCCTGTCAGATTGTTGTCCGTGCAGATTCTGATATCCGGACATTAAATGATCTGCAGGGAAAAACCGTCAGCATCGGTGCCAGCGAATCCGGAACCGAACAAAACGCAACAGAGATTTTAAAACTGAGCGGTCTGACTTCGAAACTGGTGCACATGGTGAATCTGGATTATGCAGATGCGGCAGGAAAACTTGCCTCCGGCGAGATTGACGCCTTATTCTGCACCGCCGGCATCCGCACCGCTGTCATCGAAGAACTGGCAAAGGAATGTGATCTGCGGCTCCTTTCCATCGACGATACCTGTCTGGAAAAACTGCTTGCAACCACAAAGGAATACAGCAAATATGTCATTCCTGCAAACACGTACAGTGGACAGGACGAGGACGTGACAACCATTGGAGTCAAAGCCGTACTGCTTGCCTCCGATGCCCTGTCCAAAGAAACTGTGGAAAAACTTACAGAAACCCTGTTTTCCCACGCACAGGATCTGGCCTATGCCACATCTTTAGACGCTGCTTTTGACGAGAAAACCGCATCCTCCGGTGTAACAATTCCATTTCATCCGGGTGCTGCTGCTTATTATGCCGGGCAGGGAATCAGCGTAAATACAAAATAACATATGAAAGAAGGACAACTATGGAAATACATTTAAATATGTACCAGACACTGGCAGTTGCTGTACTGGTACTCTTGTTTGGCAGCTTTTTAAGACACCGCATCGGATTTCTGGAAAAATTCTGTATTCCCGCCCCTGTCATTGGCGGTCTTTTGTTTGCAATTTTGACCTGTCTTTGTTATGTTACCGGAATTGCGGAATTTTCTTTTGACGACACACTCCGGGAAGTATGCATGGTATTTTTCTTTACCTCGGTCGGATTCCAGGCAAATCTGAAAGTTTTAAAAAGCGGAGGAAAAGCCATGGTCATTTTCCTCGGTCTTGTCGTTGCACTAATTATATGTCAGAACCTTCTTGCCGTGGGATTGTCCCATGTCCTGCACTTAAATCCGCTGATTGGTATGTGTACCGGCTCCATCCCAATGGTCGGTGGTCATGGTACAGCCGGAGCATTCGGTCCTGTCTTAGAAGACTTTAATATTCAGGGAGCCACCACGATCTGTACTGCTGCTGCCACCTTTGGTCTGATTGCCGGCAGTCTGGTCGGCGGTCCGCTCGGCAGACGCCTGATTGAAAAACATAACCTGCTGGCCACGGCAGTCACGGAAGATGACAGTCTGCTGGTCGAGGACGAAAAGAAGCATGAGCGCCATACAAACATGTATCCTTCTGCCGTATTTCAGTTAATCCTTGCGATCAGTCTGGGAACTATTTTTTCCTATTTTCTGACCAAAACCGGGCTTACCTTTCCGGTTTACATCGGTGCCATGCTGGCAGCCGCACTGATCCGCAACATCGCCGAATACTCCGGCAAAGCAACGATCCACATGGGTGAAATCAACGACCTTGGAGGTATCAGTCTCTCCCTCTTTTTGGGTATGGCGATGATCACTTTAAAGCTCTGGGAACTTGCGTCTCTGGCGCTCCCGCTTGTGATCCTGCTGACGGCACAGGTCGTACTGATCTGTGTATTTACTTACTTCATCGAGTTTAACATTATGGGACGGGATTACGATGCTGCCGTACTGGTTGCCGGTACCTGTGGTTTTGGTATGGGTGCCACACCAAACGCCATGGCAAACATGCAGGCCATCTGTGACCGCTATGTACCTTCCGTAAAAGCGTATCTCCTGATTCCTCTGATCGGAAGTTTATTTGCGGATTTTATCAACAGCCTTGTAATTACCTTTTTTATCAATATTTTGTAATTGGGAGGACAACGAAAATGTTTTGGAAAAAATTAAAGAAAAAGGCAGCTGAAAAGCATAATTACGATCTGACCTACGACAATGTAGCGATTCCGGAAGTGCACACCCACAAACCGGAAGATCACGAAGAAACTCCGGGTGAAGATGCCCCGGTGCACTATGACAATGTAGCGATTCCGGAGGTACATATCCGCAGGAAAAAATAAAAGGAGACCGTTTCAAGTTTTGTGTAAACGTTAAAAACTGATATAAGATTTGTGAATA
>OLHA01000772.1_pt1 | contig 18355 bp, 18 predicted proteins | sample 1605961 | NCBI WGS metagenome assembly OLHA01 (sample SAMN03283288) | human gut metagenome | biome: human-associated habitat; material: feces | host: Homo sapiens | place: Peru | collected 2012
CCGCCGAGCAATCGGAAAGAATAGCGGCAATAAGCTCGCCGCCCATACCGGCAATTATGACATCGTCGATATCATCGGCATTAATATTTTGAAGCCCGTTTGAAATCACACACGTGATTTTGTCCTGCAAGCATCTTTGCGAAACAAGCAGTTTGCACGAATTGAGCGGACCTTCATTAATATCGCTTGCGACGGCAGACGGTGAAATGCCGTTTTCAATCAAATAAACAGGCAGATAGCCGTGATCTGTGCCGACATCGGCAACTCTTGCGCCCTGCCGCACAAAATCTGCGACAGCTTGAAGTCTTTTTGATAAAAATTCCATATAATATCCCTAATATAATAAATTATAAATATTATATAATATTTATTAAAGGTTTGCAAGTTTAGTAATTATATGTTAATATATTCAATAATAAATCAACAAGGTGACATGAATGAATAACGATAAGACACAAAATTTACACGAAAACGAGGCTGACCCAAGGCTCAGGTTTGACGCATTTACTGCCGGTGTGAAAAACGGCGGTTTGCGCTCGGTGACATCAATAAATATGCTTGTTTGTTACATTGTGGCAACAATCAGCGACAAGGTGACGGCACAAAATATAATCGACACAGTCGATGAAGGAATGATTGCAAATCACTTTGAAACGGCTGACGCAATATCGAGGCTCAAGAAAAACGGAGTTATCAAGGAAAACGGCGACGGAACGCTTAAACTCCTTGACTCAAACACAAACGCAATTGAGCTAATTGAGCGCGACTTACCGCTGACCATTAGAGAAAAAAGCATCAAAATTTGTCAAACAATCATTGCTCGCGAGGCATATCAGCGCGAAAACAAGGTTGAAATTGCAGAAAACGGCAAAGGATACACCGTTAAACTGAAAATCAGTGATAAGGACACCGACTTTTTGTCGCTTGAGCTTTTCGCCGCAACGAAGGAGCAGGCAGAACTTATTAAGAACAAATTTGTTGCCGACCCAATAAAGGTTTACAACACACTGATTGATTCGATATTCAATAATTAATATTAAAATAGCAAAAGGGACTCAGGCACTGCACAAGGCAGCACCGAGTCCCTCTCTTATTTACAAGACTATTTTAAAACAATTCAAGCAATTTTTCAACAGTTTGAATTGATTTTTCATGTTTTTTATTTTTATCGACGCGGATAAACCAGCAATTTGCATTTTTTGCGGTTTCAAAATCCTTATCCTCGTCGCCGACAAAAAGCACCTCGTTCGGGAGCAATTTGTATTTTTGCATAAGCATAGTCAATCCGAGAGGATTTGGCTTACGCACACCAAGCGAGCATGACGAAAGATAATCGTCAAAACACGGCAATAAACACTTTATCCCCTTTTTATACAGACTGTCGGGCATACCGGAAGGAACATCGGTGAGTGCCGCAAGCGTGACGCCCTTTTGCTTAAGTGCAGTCAAAACAGGAATGCTTTCGGTATAAATTTCGGTTTTTAGATTAAATGACTCAAAAAACAAATTTATCGCATTGTTTAAATCGGGAACATTCCAACCGTCAAGCGCGCTTGCAAAAATAAACTCGGGCGGATAGTCAATTTCACGCGGATTGATGCGCGGATTAAACATTCTCATCACATATTCGGCATGATTGATTTTTTCATCCGACACGCCGAGCGAAAGCGCGTTATTTACATATTCAAATGCGGTTTTATAATAATCTGCCCATGAAAGCGGCATATTTTTGTATTCAAACAATGTTGAACCCAAATCAAAAACAACAAGTTCAATTGCCATAAATCACCTATTAAAAAAGCAATCCTCACACAGTGCATAAGGATTGCTTTTATGTATTAATTATTCAGCGTCTTCAGACTCGTCATCTGCAAGCTCCGGAATTGTTTCCTCCGGCTTGTCAAGAAGCTCTTTGATTGAAAGAGAAACTCTCTTCTTGTCATAATCAATGTCGATAATCTTTGCTTTAACAACATCACCGATTTTAAGAACATCTTGAGGAGTTTGGATTCTGTCCCAAGAGATTTGGCTGATGTGGATAAGACCGTCAACTGTAGGAAGAATGTTAGCGAATGCACCGAATGTAGCAAAACTTACGATTCTTGCATCAACAACAGAGCCTACAGGATAATCTCTCTTCATGATTTCCCAAGGGCTGTCCTCAATATTCTTGAAGCCTAAGCTGATCTTTCTTGTTTCCTCGTCGAGTGCCTTGATTGTAACCTCTACAGTATCGCCAACCTTAACAACCTCTGAAGGATGCTTGATTCTTGACCATGAAAGCTCTGAAATGTGAATCATTCCGTCAATGCCGCCAAGGTCAACAAATGCGCCGTATGATGTAAGAGATTTAACAGTACCTGTCATCTTCTTGCCAACCTCGAGAGTTGCCCATACTGCATCTTGCTTTTCCTTACGCTCTGCATCGGCAACAACCTTGATTGAGCCGACTGCTCTTCTTCTTGCAGGAGTGATGTCGATAATTTTAAATCTGACTGTTTGACCTTTGATTGAGTCAAGTTCTTGATTTCTCGGAACACCTGAAAGTGATGCGGGAACAAATACTCTTGTACCCTTTGTTGTTACGAGAACGCCGCCGCGGATAACCTGAGTAACCGTGCCCTCGAGAATTTCATCATTCTCTTTAGCTGCTACGATGTCATCCCAGCCCTTTTGTGCGTCAACAAGTTTCTTTGAAAGCTTAAGCACGCCGTCCTGATCGTCTGTTTTCATAATAACAAGGTCGATTTCGTCGCCTACTGAAACGACATCCTCGCACTTGTCGATAGGCTCTGCGCTTAAATCATTGAATGCTACAACGCCGGTTTGCTTTCTGCCCGGAACATCAACATATACCTCTGTAGGTGTGATGCTTACAACTGTTCCTGTGACAACTTTGCTGTTTTCGTTTTCCTTAAAAGACTCGTTAAGTAATTCTTCAAAGGATGCCTCACCATCAGCAGATGCTTTGACAGCAGGCTCTTTAACAGCCTTATCAGCGGTTTCTGCTGTCTCCACAACTTCTTCAGTTACGGCTGAAGTTGTTTCAACTTCCTTTTCTTTAATTTCTTCGGACATGGATTTGAGTACCTCCTTGATAATTACCGAGGGTGTCGAGGCCCCGGCTGTAACACCAATTACATTATACGGTGAAAGGTCAATGCTCTTCAGCTCATCTGCCGTTTCTATCAAAAACGACCTGCAGTGAGCGGAGCTGACATCTCTCAACTTACAAGTATTTGATGAATGGCGGCCGCCGATAACAATCATGGCATCTGATTTTTCCGAAATTTCATATGCCTCGTTTTGGCGATCGGCTGTCGCATTACATATTGTATCAAAAATTTCACAATTTGTACATACCTTTTTTATGATTTTCTCACATTTTTTCCATTCTTCCAGCGAAAAAGTTGTTTGAGATACGCAAATTATTTTTTTATTTTTGTCAATATGGTCATTCTGTAATATTTTTTGTAATTCTTCATCGTTTTTAAACACGAACGATTTTCCGTTGCAATATGAACGGATGCCTATAACCTCGGGGTGATTGACATCACCGGCGACGAGAACGGGCACAGATGAATCGAATTTTTTTACAATGCGGTGAATTTTTTTAACAAACGGGCAGGTTGCGTCGACATATTCAATATTTTTATTTTCAATATCGTCGATAACGCTTTTTTCAACTCCGTGAGTTCTGACAACAACCATATAGCCGTCGGGACACTCGTCAATGCTGTCAATAATTTTAACGCCGCGCTGTTCCAAATCGCCGACAAGCTGTGCATTGTGAATAATCGGACCGAGAGTGCAAACCTTTTTGCCGTCATTGACAAGGCTGTAAACAAGATTAACCGCTCTGTCAACGCCGAAACAAAAGCCTGCCGTTTCGGCAAGAATTATTTTTTTGCTCAATTAATTTCAGCCTCCCAAAGTGCTGTAATATTATCCATAACGAGATTAGCCGCATTTCTTATATCGCGCGGACCGAAATTCTCTTTATCAAATTGCATATCCTCGGGGGTAATAAGCTTGCCGTAGGAAATTGTGACATGCTTGCCTGCTTTAATCGGACCGTCACAGCAAATGGCAACCGGCAAAACAGACGCATTTGTTGCTTTAGCGATAACGGCAACACCTGCCTTAGCTCTTTGGGGAACACCGTTTTTATCCTTAATTCTTTTACCCTCGGGGCAAATAGCCATTACATGACCTTCATTAATGATTTTTTCGCCGTATTCGATAGCGGAATTGTCACCCTTTCCCCTTTTGACCGGGAAGCCGTACATATGGGTCATAAACCAACCGGCAATCGGATTTTTGAAAAGTTCGACCTTTGCCATAAAGTGAAGAGGCGGCACCTGCTTGGGGCAAGCCGCAAAGACAGGGTCAAGCGCACATGTATGATTGATGGCAACTATGTATCGTGTGCCGTCGGACGGAATATTTTCAAGCCCCTTAAATTGCATTTTATACACAAGCTTTACAAGCGGTCTGAAAATCGTCTTGATGAAATTATACAATTTATAGTGTTTTACCTGCGAGTAATCAAATTCTTTCATTAAGCAATATTCTCCTTGATAATTTTAACAACAAGTGCGATTGACTCGTCAAGAGTGCAATCCGATGTGTCTGCCATAACAGACTGCTCACTCGGCTTAAGCGGGGCAATTTCTCTGTGAGAGTCCTGATAGTCGCGCTGATTAACATCGGCAAGGACATCCTCATATTTTACATTTTGACCCTTTTCGATAAGCTCCTTATATCTGCGCATTGCGCGGCACTCGGGAGATGCAAATAAAAAGATTTTGACCTGGGCATCTGGCAAAACAACAGTTGCAATGTCTCTGCCATCCATAATAACATTGTTGTTTTTGGCAATATCACGCTGTAAATCAAGCAGGAACGCACGCACCTCGGGAATTGCGGACACCTTGCTTGCGCCCATCGAAATTTCGGGTGTGCGAATGAGCGAAGAAACATCCTCACCGTTGAGATAAACAGCCTGAACGCCGTCAACATATTTAAGTTCAACTCGTGTTGATGAAAGCATATCAACAATTTTTTCACTATCGTCAATAATTGAGTTTCTGACAGCGTTTAAAGCAACAGTTCTGTAAAGAGCGCCGGTATCGACATAAATATAGCCGAGTTCTTTAGCGGCTGCCTTTGCGACTGTGCTTTTTCCTGCGCCGGCAGGTCCGTCAATTGCAACATTAATCATAAAAAATCCATAGCCTTTCTGTATTATATAATATACATGATTATTTACATATTTTGACCGCAGACATATCCTGTCGAGAACGCAATTTGAAGATTGAAGCCGCCCGTATATGCGTCGACATCAATCACCTCGCCTGCGAAGAAAAGATTGTCAATAAGTTTTGAGCGCATTGTTTTCGGCTCGATTTCACGAACTGAAACTCCGCCCGAGGTAACTATTGCCTCATCAAGCGGTCTGAAGCCGCTGACATTCAGAGTGAAGTTTTTAAGCAGTGTGACGAGCTGTCTGCGCTGTTCTTTTGTAATCTGATTGCATTTGAGCGACGGCTCAATGCCCGACAGCTTTACTATAACAGGTATTATCTTGTTTGGCAAAAGTTTTGAGAGAGAATTAATGAAATCTTTATTATTGTTTTCATCAAAATCGCGAAGTATTCTTTTATCGAGTGTTTTTTCGTCGAGAGCAGGTTTTAAGTCTATTACAAGGCGATAATTATGCCTATCGGGATAATCCATTCTTGACGAGGCGGAAAGAATAATCGGTCCGCTGACGCCGTAGTGTGTAAAAAGCATTTCACCGAAATCGTCATAAACCTTTTTATCGTTATCGAAAACGGTGATTGCAACATTTTTGAGCGACAGCCCCTGTAACTGCGGCACAAAATTATTGTTGCAAACAAGCGGAACAAGTGAGGGCTTAAGCTCCGTAACCGTATGACCGACGCTTTTTGCAAGAGTATAACCGTCGCCGTCGGAGCCGGTGAGATGATAACTTTTGCCGCCTGTGCAAATCGCAACGGAGTCGCATTCTGTTTTTTCGCCGTTTTCAAGCACAACGGCAGTGATTGTATTATTCTCGGTTTCAAAGCCGACCGCTCTGCCGTGAATTATTTGAACGCCGTTATCTACGGCATTTTTTACGAGTGCATCGACAACATCGACCGCTTTATCCGAAGCAGGAAAAACTCTGTTGCCGCGTTCGATTTTTGTGGGAACGCCGAGTTCCTCCATAAGAGCAATTGTATCATACGGCATAAAAGCAGAAAAAGCTGAATACAAAAAACGCGGATTCGTCGGCACATTTGAAATAAGGTCGTCAATATCAAAGCAAGCATTTGTGACATTGCATCTGCCCTTGCCGGTAATCATAACCTTTCGCGCGAGACGCGCCATTTTTTCAATTATTATTGTACGGTTACCTCGTTTGGCACTTTCAGCCGCCGCAATAAGTCCTGCCGCACCGCCGCCGATAATAACCGTTTGTCTTATAGTATTATTCATAAAGGGTATTATAATTTATTATTCTTCGTCTGTCAATTCCTGCAAAAGCTCCGAGAGTTTTTCCCACTCGTCATACAAACCGTCGCGAAGATTTGTTACGGTGTGGAGCCTGTCGGTGAGTTTCATAAGTTCCTCATAATCGGAGGAAGTCATTTTTTCATTGATTTCTTCAATCTCGTTTTCGGCGTCCTCGATTTCTGCCTCACATTTGGTAAGACGCGTTTTTGCCTTGCGAAGCTGTGACTGTCTTTCCTTTTTCAGCTTATAATCGTTTTGTTTTTTAGGTTTTGCGGCTGTTTTTTCAACCGGCTGTTCCTTGGAGATTGCCGCTTTACGCTCGATATATTCATCATAATTGCCGATATATTCGTCAACACCGTCCTTTTTAAGTTCAAGAATACGGGTGGCGATTTTATTTATAAAATATCTGTCGTGCGAAACAATCAAAAGCGTTCCGTCATAATCGAGGAGTGTATTTTCAAGTTCCTCACGCGAAAAGGCGTCGAGATGGTTTGTCGGCTCGTCAAGCAAAAGAAAGTTAAATTTGCCGAGCATAAGTTTAAGCAAAGCGACCCTTGCTCTTTCGCCTCCGGAACAGTCTTTGAGCACCTTATACACATCGTCGCCCTTGAACAAAAATGCGGCAAGTGCGTTTCTTACTGCAGTTTCGGTCATTGCCGGAAAATGCGACCAAACCTCATCAAGTGCGGTTTTATTAAGGTCGAGCTTTTCCTGCACCTGGTCAAAATAACCTGTTTGCACCATTGAGCCGAATTTAAATCTGCCCGAATCGGGCATATAATCTTTCATCAAAATTTTAAGAAGAGTTGTTTTGCCGCATCCGTTATCGCCGAGGAGAAAAACCTTTTCCTTTCTGCGAACATCAAATGACGCGTTTGAAAAAATAACCTTGTCACCGAATGTTTTTGAGAGATTTTCGACATTCAAAACTTCCTCACCGCTGACGCATTTAGGCGAAAAGTCGAAGCGGATTTTTGCAACCCTGCTGTCGGGGATGACAAGCTGTGCCTTTATGCGTTCAATCACCTTTTCCTTGCTTTCGGCGGTTTTGATATTCTTTTCTCTGTTCCATTGGCGCTGTTGCTCGATAATACCCTCGAGTCGGGCGATTTCTTTCATATCGTTTTCATACTTTTCCTCAACAGCCTTTTGCTCCGCCTCTTTTTTAACAAGAAATGCGGAATAGTTGCCCTCGTAGCAACGCGATTTTTTATTTTCGATCTCGATGGTTTTTGTTGTGATTTTATCAAGAAAATATCTGTCGTGGCTGATGATGAGGCATGCGCCCGAAAAGTCCTTTAAAAATCCCTCAAGCCATTCTACGGCGTTAATATCGAGGTGATTTGTAGGCTCATCGAGCAAAAGAAAATCTGCTTTTGACAAAAGAAGTTTTGCGAGAATTAGTTTTGAACGCTGACCGCCCGAAAGTTTTGAGGTCGGCATATCAAAATCGTTTTCGGTAAAGCCGAGTCCGATAAGCGCGGAGCGTGTGAGACTTTTGTATGTCAAGCCGCCGTTGTCTGTGTAATAATCGTTGAGCCTGTCCTGAAGGGCGATATTTTCGTCAAGACTGCCGACATTGTCGGTGAGCCTTTTATTTACATCGTCAAGCTGTTTTTCAACATCAATCAAATCCGAAAACACGGAAACAAGTTCGTTATAAACTGTATTGTTTTCGGAACAGGTATGCTGTTGCATATAGCCGAGTTTGACATTTTTGCCGACAAAGCAATTGCCCGAATCGGCGGTATATTCGCCTGTTATCAATTTGAAAAGCGAGGTTTTGCCTGCGCCGTTACAGCCTATGAGACCGACCTTTTCCTTATCCTTAATGCTGAACGAAACATCTTTAAACAGCATATCCGCTCCAAAGGATAATGTTAAATTTTGAACATCAAGAACAGCCATAATTACTCCGTAAATTATAAATCATTAACAATATTCCCTATTTTACAACAAATCAACTTGAATGTGAAGAATAAATTTGATAATATATATAAAAAAGTATGAATGGTGGACATAACTATGGAAATATTGAAACTTAAACCCGTATTTAAGGATTATATTTGGGGCGGCACAAGACTGCACACTGATTACGGCTTTGAAACGGGATTTGACAAAACAGCCGAAGGATGGATGCTTGCGTGCCACAAAGACGGCATGAACATAATTGACGGCGGCGTATTTGACAAGATGACCTTGCAGGAGGTAATTGACAAAGAGGGACTTGAAAAAATCGGCGGCAAGAACTGCCTTAAGTTCCCATACTTCCCTGTTTTGATTAAAATTATCGACGCTTACGATAACCTTTCAATTCAGGTACACCCCGACGATGAATACGCAAGGCGTGTCGAAAACGAATTCGGCAAGACGGAGATTTGGTATGTTCTTGACGCAACCGATGACGCAAAGCTGATTTACGGATTTAAAAGCGAAATCACAAAAGACGAATTCAGAAAATCAATTGAGGACAACACATTGCTTGACAAGCTGAATGTTGTGAATGTTAAAAAGGGCGATTTGTTCTTTATCGAGGCAGGCACCGTTCATGCAATCGGCAAGGGCGCTTTGATTGCCGAAATTCAGCAAAACTCAAACTGCACATACAGAGTATATGACTACGGCAGAGTCGGCAAAGACGGCAAGCCGAGAGAACTTCACATAGACAAAGCGGTTGATGTATCTAACACAATTCCGCCGAAATACGATGTTAAACCGATGGGCAACGAAATTGAAAGCAACGGCAACATTTCGCAATTGCTCACAAAATGCGATTTATTCACTGTTGACAGATACAAAATCACAAGCGACGTCACTCTTACCGCCGATGAGGACAGCTTTAACCATATTCTCGTAACGGACGGCAACGGCGAAATTGACGGCAAGCCCGCTAAAAAGGGCGACTCGTATTTTGTGCCGGCAGGATACGGCGATTACACAGTCAAAGGTGACATTGAAATTATCGTTACGAGAGTTTAAAAAATTCAACAAACAAATTTTAAGCGAATGCATAAAATGAATAAAATCACTCCGTTTGGCACACAATATGCTAAAAGGAGTGATTTTTTTGAATATTATGGACAGAATTGCGCTTATTTTAACAATCATAGGCGGTATTAACTGGGGCGCAATCGGAATTTTTAAATTTGACATAGTTGCATGGATTTTCGGCGGTCAGGACGCCGTATTTGCAAGAATAGTTTATACTCTCGTTTGCATAAGTGCAATTTGGTGCATCAGCCTTTTGTTCAGAAACACGGCTGTCGAATAATCACATACAGGCAACCTGGCGTTGCATTTCGTCGCGAATTTTTTTCAAAATCCGTTTTTCAAGGCGCGAAATGTAGGATTGAGAAATTCCCATTTTGTCGGCAAGTTGCTTTTGAGTATAAACGGGATTATTATTCAACCCAAAGCGAAGCTCCATTATATTGCGCTCTTTCGGCGTGAGGCGTGAAACCACACTGCGAAGGAGCCTTTTTTCATCGTCATATTCAACGCTTTGGCAAATTTCGTCAGGCTCGGAGCCGAGGACATCACGCAGTGTAAGCTCGTTACCGTCCCAATCGACGGAAAGCGGCTCATCAAATGACATTTCGGTTTTTGAATTTGAGGCTTTTCGCAGATACATCAAAATCTCATTTTCTATACACCGCGAAGCATAGGTGGCAAGCTTAATATTCTTTTCAGGAGCAAAGGTTTTGACAGCCTTCATAAGCCCGATTGTTCCTATTGAAACAAGGTCTTCGGTCGAGGCGGAGGGCGAGTCGAATTTTTTTGCGATATATACAACAAGTCGCAGATTGTGGGTAATCAGTTCGTCGCGCGCCGATTCGTCGCCGTCGGTTATCGCTTGCAAAACACGCTGTTCCTCCTCTTTTGTGAGCGGAGGAGGCAGGGTTTCAGGTCCGTTTATGTAGTGACAAAAGTTTGAGTTGAACAGTTTGATGATAATTGCATTGATAATTTCGGTAAACAATATAAATCGCCTCATAATGACAGTATTTCGGGGTTTATAACGGCAGAAAAGCCGTTTGATTTCATTTTATCGGACAAAGCTATGTATGCTTTTTCGATCACCTCTTCCCCTTTTGCAGTTTTTATCGTTATTTTATCGGGCTTGTATGCCTGAAGATAAGAGCTTTTATTGACCGAGGTCACCGGCACGATTCGCGCCCTTTCGTTTTCAAAAAGGCAAGAAGCTTTTTCTTTTTCGACAACGATTACGGGAGAATCGGAAAACGGCTCGCGGAGTTTATTGCCCGTATCGGCAAGCGCGAAAAGAGAAACGCTCCGTCCGCCGTTTTCAATAACAAGCGAATAAATATCGCCTTTTGAAACGCTTTTGTTGTAAATCCTGACGACGAGCGAAGCAACGGCATACGCCGCGGCGGCTGAAAACAGCAAAGCCTTTGCACCGATATTAAGATAGACGGTCGAATTATTGACGGCTATCATTTGATTTCCGCTCAAAAGATAAATGCCGACGATTATGCCGAGAAAAAGAAAATTTGAAAAGAGGAAAATGCCGAGCGCGGCGGCAAAACTTTTAACGCGGTAGAATTTGAATGCAATCAAAATAATGAGAACGCACGCGGCAATTTTTGAAAGCAGCGATATGTACCACGGAAGATTGTCGACAAGAATTATCATTGAATACAGTCCGCCGAATGCCGCAGACAAAACAAGACGAATGAGTCTCGGCTCTTTTTTGCAAAGGCGCGCCGTTATTTCGAGCAATAAAAATGTGATAAAAAAATTGATAATAAACAGGACATCTAAATAAATAACAATAAAAAACACCTCTTGCAATCATTATAAATCGCAAAAGGTGTATTTTTTGTCAAACAAAAGATTATTCTTCAATTTCTATTGTATCAATAATGACATCGTAAATCGGCTTGTCATTCATACCTGTTTTTGATGCGGCAATATCCTCGAGTACATCCGTGCCGTCGGTAATCATACCGAAAACGGTGTGGTGAAAATCAAGCCAAGGTGTGCCGCCCTTTTCCTTATAGGTATCAATAACCTCCTGTGGGAAGCCGTTGTCCTTAAGCTGTTCCATTTGCGAAAGCAAATTTTCGGGAACAGTGCTTGTCTGAACGATAAAAAACTGCGAGCCGTTTGTATTCGGGCCCGAATTTGCCATTGAAAGCGCGCCGTAATAGTTTCTTGCGCTCAAATCGAATTCGTCCTCAAAACTTTTGCCCCAGATTGATTCGCCGCCGCAACCTGTACCTGTCGGGTCGCCGCCCTGAATCATAAAGTCCTTGATAACACGGTGGAAAATAAGGCCGTTGTAGTAACCCTCTTTGGCGTGTGTGGTGAAGTTTTCGACCGCCTTTGGGGCAACATCCTCGAACAAATCGAATTTCATATCGCCTTTATTTGTTTTGATAATTGCTTTTTTCATTATAATTTAACCCTTTCGTTAATTTCCTTTAAAACCTCTTTATCTATTTTAAGCACCTGTCTGTCATAGGTGAGAAGTCCGTTAAGTTCGTCCTCAACATCGGTTACCTGCGTGTAGACGGTAGCCGAAAGTCCTTTCGGAATTTGCGGAATGATAGTTTTGTTAAACAGCCTTGAATATCCTTTTGTAAGGCTTTGCTTTGAACTGTAAATCTTGTAACCGAACATTTTGTTGTTAAAAGTGTGTCCTTTAACCCTTGTGCTCAAGCCGCCAAACTCGGTGAGGAGCCACGGTCTGTCACCTGCCTTAACAACAATCGGCGTGAAATAAATGTGCTTTGAAATGACATCGGTAACGCCTCTGTCATGCCAGCCCGACGCCGAATCGACAATTCTTGTCTTATCCCACGATTTCAAAAGATTATATGCCTTTGCACTGTCGAACTGCCCCCAGCCCTCGTTAAACGGCACCCACATTGCAATGCAAGGGCAGTTATAAAGAGTGTCTACCATTTCACGGAGTTCTTCATAATAAAGGTCGCGTGCAGCTTTGTCAGTGCGTTTGAAAGTTTTGTAATTTGTATCGTCGAGATTAATATTAACAAAAGGCAAAACGCTGATTTCAAGCCCGTAATTGCCACCGCCGTTAATCATATCCTGCCAAACGATGATGCCGTTGACATCGCAATAATGATACCACAAAAGAGGCTCGATTTTAATATGTTTTCTGAGCATATTAAAGCCGCACTCTTTAACTGTTTTGACATCAAACTCCATAGCGGCATTTGAAGGAGGAGTTAAAAATCCGTCGGGATAATAACCCTGATCGAGCAAGCCGTTTTGAAAATAAGGTTTATTATTCAGGCAAAGGCGAGGAATACCGTTTTCGTCATTCGAAATACTGAATTTTCGCATGCCGAAATATGTTTTTACCCTATCGTTTTTATATTTCAGCACAACATTATACAAAAACGGAGATTCGGGCGACCACGGCTTCATATTTTCGATATAAACGGTTTTGTCCGTTGTATCGGCGATAAGCTCGTCGCCGTCATAAATCAAAGCCTCGGGCGAAATATCATCGGGATACTCAAATGTTACGGTTTGTTTATCAAAATCGGGTGTGATTTTGACAGACGGAATATAATCCGTCGGCGTTGACTCAAGCCAAACGGTTTGCCAAATTCCGCTTTGGGGTGAATACCAAATGCCGCCGCGCTTTGTTTTTTGCTTGCCGCGCGAATATTGATTTGATTCGCAGAAATCGCGAACCGAAACATTGATTGTGTTTTCGCCGACCTTAATATAATCCGTTATTTCAAACGAAAACGGAGTGTAACCGCCGTGATGAACGCCAACCTTGTGCTTATTTATATAAATGCAGGCGATTTGGTCAACTGCGCCAAAACGGATAAACACCCTGCCCTTGTTAAAATCGGGAGAAATGTCAAACGAACGCTGGTAAATCAAATATTCATCCGCATTAAGCACCCTGTTTACGCCCGAAAGCGGACATTCCGGTGAAAAAGGAACGGTTATTTCATACTCAAAATCGTTTGGTATGGCACTGCTTTTTGAAAAAGACAACTGCCAAACTCCGTTTAAGTTTAAATAGCTGTCGCGAACGAACTGCGGACGCGGATACTCTGACAAAGGATGATATTTGTTTAAATCCTGCCCCCATTTTGTTAAAAGCATCACTTTTCCTCCGTTACAATTTTAGAGTCGATGATTTGAACGCATTTATTACATATATCAAGCGCCGCTTTTTTGTGCGACACGATGATACAGGTTTTGTTTTTTAAATCTTTCAAATTAGTTAAAAACTGCTTTTCGGTAGCCTCGTCAAGAGCGGAGGTCGCCTCGTCAAGCAACATAATCGGCGATTTTGAAAGGAGCGAGCGCGCAATTGCAAGGCGCTGGAGCTGACCCTCGGAGAGTCCGACTCCCCTTTCGCCGATAACGGTATTAAGCCCGTCCGGCAAATCGTTTATGAACGAATCGGCACATGCAATTTGAACGGCGTGATTGATTTCATCATCTGTGACATTAGAATTAATAAAAGTGAGATTTTCTCTGATTGTGCCCGAAAGCAGAAAATTGCCCTGCGGCACATACGAAAACAGATGCCTTGTGCTGTAATCGGCAGGTATTGTGCCGTCGGTTGTATTGAGGTTGATTTCGCCGTTTTCAACCTTAAATACGCCGAGCAAAAGTTTTAAAAGTGTGCTTTTGCCGATACCGGAAATGCCCATTATAGCGACAAAATCGCCCTTGTTGACAGTGAGTGAGGTATTGTCGAGAATAATATCTCTGTCATATTTAAACGAAATATTTTTAAACTCGATTGATTTGAGCTTACTGTATGTATCCTCAACATTTTCGAGCGGAGCCTTGCCGACTTCCTCGTCGGGGAGATTTTCAATTTCCATAAGCCTTTCGGCAGACGCCAAAAGCTCAAAATATTTCGGCATAACGCCTGAAAGCGAGGCAAACGGCGACTGAATTTGATTGACAAGCTGAAGCATTGCGGTGACGGTACCGTAATCAAGACCGTGAATAAGGCGGTAAGCACCGAAAGCAAGCGCGAAAACATAGCCGAGATTAAACACAAATGTTACGCCTGCGTTAGCTGTAATTCCGAAAAATCGGCGGCGCATTTTTGCCTTGTAGTTATCGGCTTGGTATTTATCGGCATCTTCTGCGATTTTGTCCTCAACAGCAAACGCTTTTACCACAAGCAGACTTGTGACAGCCTCCTGAATAAACGAGCGAGTTTTGCCCTCTGTTTCCTGCACCTGCTTATGCAGGCGTTTGAGCGTTTTGCGAAACAGTTGCATGCAAAGGAACACCGCACAACCGCCGGCAAGAAAGAGAATTGCAAAGATTTTGTCGATAACGATAAGATAACCAAAGGCACAAAACAGTTTTACGAGCAAATAGAGCACATTCGGCAAAATCGTTGTAAATCCGTCGGAAATGACAACGACATCGTTAAACATTCTGTTTTGCAACTCGCCCGTATGGTATTTTGTGATGCTTGCATAGTCTTTTTTCATTATGACCTTGAGCATATGCTGTTTAAGCTCCCATTCAAGCTTGCCCTTGCAGCGCTCCGACATTGATTTGCCGAGCAGAGTTATAAACATTTGCACAGCGACAACAGCAAAATAGCACAACGCAAAATAAATAACGCGCTTCATTGAATGTTCTTCAGTAGCGGCATTAATAAGATTTTTTGAAAAATTTGCAAACGCGATGGTCAAAACGGCAGAAACAACATTTGCCGCTATAATCACAACAACCTTGAGCCGTTCGGATTTGCAAATTGAGTATATCCAACGCCAAATTTCAATATCGGATTTATTGAATTTTTTTCTGTTGTTTTGTTCCATCGGTTATTTTTTGAATACCTTTCGTTTAATGAATGAAAAGCCCCTTTGAGCGAAAATGGAAATCGGACGGAGCGGCTTGAGCGCAACCCAAACTCTTGAATAGATTTTATACAATTTGCCGTTATCGCAATCAACATATTTTTTGCCGTTTTTGTAAAAACCGGCAAGTTTGCCGCAAATCATATCGTCTGTGACATACTCTTTTGCAAGCAAATTGTCGCCTGTGATAATGTAATGGTCGGGGTGGACCTCGACAACACGGTGCATAATATACTTGCCGTAGTCGGTAACATAGAGCGCAACATCGTATTTTTTCAGTCTGCCCTTTGGCTTAACGACGATGATATTGTCCTTTTGCTGATGCAAAAGCGGTCGCATCGAGGTGCCCATAGTCAAACCGGTATATGTTCCGTATTTATCAATAATTTCTTTGATTGAAAGAGAATCGGGCATAACTGCCTCCTATTGTAGATATTCTGTATATAAATTATATAATATAATCATTATTATTGCAATAAATTTTTGTCGGAGCGTGCGGCTGACGGAGAGCGGTTGACGATTATCATACCCAAAACCACAAGCAGCAATGCGACAACGCCGATTGCGCCCATTTTTTGACCGTCACTTGCGAAGAGCGAAGAAAGCGCGTAGCCGAAAACGGGAGTCATAAATCCGCATACGGCAACCTTTGAAACAGGATTGTATTTGAGCAGGATACTCCAAAGCGAATATGCGACAGCCGAAATCAATGCAAGATAAATTAACAGCAATGTTGATTTGACCGTAAAGCCCGAAATTTTTCCGCCGAACGCCGTGCCGAATATCATCATAACAGCGCCGCCAAGGATAAATTGCCAGCCCGAAAGCATCGCAGGATTGTCATCCTTTGAGTAGCGTTTCATAAACACAGACGAAAAAGCGTAGCTGACGGTGCTCAAAAATGCAAGTAGTTCGCCGCTGACACCCGATTGATGCTGTGTAAAAATATCAAGGCTGACGAGGATTACGCCGACAAAGCCTACAACGCTGCCGAGAATTTTCGACAAGGTGAGCTTTTCCATTTTAAATATAAGGCACGATATCAACAATGCGACAAAGACGCTTGTGCCCTGAATAACCGACGCCTTTTCCCCTGTTGTGCGTGCAAGCGCAATATAGAACAATATGTATTGAAAAATTGTTTGAAAAAGTGACAGCACGCCGATTTTAGGCAATGATTTTTTGGTCGGCAACAGCAATTTTTTATTTGCGAACGAGAATATAATCACCGTTAAAATACCAGCAAGGAAAAAGCGAGTGCCTGCAAACAAAATTATCGACGCAGTATCTGACGATGAAATGTTAAAAAGGCGGTAGCCGATTTTGATTGACGGAAACGCAGACCCCCACAAAAAACAGCAAACAGCCGCAATCAGCCACACAAAAATTGTTTTGGTTAAAAATTTATGTTTATTCATTATAAAATACCTCAAAAGCATTTTAGCACAAAAGGCAAAAAAATAAAAGCATCGCAAGATGCTTTTATTTTTTCGTTAATATGAAATTTAGATTAGAGAGAAATCTTGCCTGTAACCTCATCGTTGATTACATAATAAGCGGCATTATCCTCTGCCTTTACATAAACACGAAGTGCCTTGATTGACGAAGCCTTGTGACCTGCGGCAATATAATCCTGCTTTGCGGCTTCTGCCATATCGGCAGGTTTGATTTTTTTGCCGGCAAACTCAAAGAATACTTCTTCGACAGCAGCTTTCTTTGTCTTTTTCGGAGCTTTCTTTGCAGGCTCTGCCTTTTGGGTTGCCTCTTTAACTGCGGACTCTGTTTTCTTTGCGGCGTCCTTCGTTGCTTTTTCAACCTTTTTAGCTGTTTCCTTTGTTGCTTTTTCGGCTTTGTCTACCGCTTTCTTTGTAGCTTTTTCTGCTTTGTCTACCGCTTTTTTTGTAGCTGTTTCTGCTTTTTTTGCAACCTGCTTTGCCGATTTTTCAACCTTCTCGGCAGTTTCTTTAACGGTTTGTGTTGCTTTTTTTGCTTCTTCCTTCACTGCTGTTTTTGCAGTTTGTGTTTTTTTAGTAGCCATAGTAAAAATCCTTTCTTAAAATTACGCTATAAAAATTATGTATTATTCATCACTCGGTCAAACAAAATCAAGATATTGTTTAACTTATTATTAATATAAGCCTATCAGGCTTTAAAATCAAGAAAAACGGCATATATTCTATGTTTTATAGAACAAATGCCGTTTTTTTATAATAAAATTTGTATAAAATTAAAGCAAAACAAGCCTACATCATCGAGCCGATGGTTGAAAACGCCGTTGTAAAAAACAAAGCACAAATAATTAATATAGCCGCAACCCAAACAAACGGAAGAACAATACCGAGTGTGTTGAGCATTTTACAGCTTTTTCTTTTTTCCTCAAGCGGAACATAACTGATAGGGACATCGGAAACATTGACAAGACCGATTATACCTAAAATAATGCCGATAAACGGAGTTACAAACGCCATAACTATTGAAATTATTCCGAGTATTTTTGCGTTTGACAGCTTGTTTTCAAAATTTGCATACTCCTGCTGTGCCGGGGTCTGATAGCCGTATTGCGAATTTTGATACTGCTGATACTGCTGATACTGCGGCTGATAATATTGATTGTTCTGATTTTGGGATTGATACTGCCCGTTTTGATAATAAGCGTTGTATTGAGCGTTTTGATAATATTGAGAGTTTGTGCCGTTTGAGCAATCATAAGCTCCGGACTGCTTAGGCTCGGCTTGATTGTATTGATAATTGTTATCTTGCATAAAAATCCTCCCTTTGGTTTGATTATAGCATAAAAGCGCAAAATGTCAAAGAATTTTCGGAGAACAAAAATATATAAAAACAAAAAATAAGCAGCATCCAAATGGATACTGCTTATTTTGGTGCGAGAGACGGGACTTGAACCCGTACGAGTCGCCCCACACGCCCCTCAAACGTGCGCGTCTGCCGATTCCGCCACTCTCGCGTCAACAGTTAGCATT
>OLHA01000775.1_pt1 | contig 18298 bp, 20 predicted proteins | sample 1605961 | NCBI WGS metagenome assembly OLHA01 (sample SAMN03283288) | human gut metagenome | biome: human-associated habitat; material: feces | host: Homo sapiens | place: Peru | collected 2012
CTCCATGCCCTTCAGGCAATTAAAATCTTTTTAAAGATTTTAATTGGAGTTCAGTATCATGCAAAAAGAAAATGGGCTGCTGCAAAGTGCTGCAACAGCCCATAATTATGGATGTAGGGGCGGTCATTGGCCGCCCGCGGGCGACGAATCGTCGCCCCTACAGATTCTATGGATAGATTTTGGAAGGATCCCGAAATATCAGGATGATGCAAGGCGGCAGGCGCCGTAGTAGTGCTCCGCCCAATAGCCTTCCGTCAGGGAGGAATAGGAAACCGGGCTTCGGGAATTGGGGGCGTGGAGGAACTGGCCGTTCCCGGCGTAAATGCCCACATGGGAAATGGAGCCGCCGGAGGTCAGCCGGAAGAAAACCAGATCCCCAGGCGTCAAAGAGGACTTGTCCACGGGGGTGCCCATCCGATATTGATCGGCAGGGGAGCGGTAGGGAGCAAGACCCAGTTGGTTCAGGACATAGTATACAAGTCCCGCACAATCAAAGCCACTGGGGGAACTGCCCCCGGCTCGATAGGGACAGCCGATGTATTTCTGAGCCTCCGCCAGAATTTGAGCACCGGTGACACCTGCGGGAAGGGCACTGGCAGAGCTGGGAATCTTTTGGGACTGGACAGGCAGACTTCCGATGGCCTTACCGCCCCGGAAATATTGGGGAGATTTGGCCGATGCCGGATTTTCATAGGGGATTTCGGTAAGCTCTAAGTAGTCGCTGCGAATGTAGCAAGCGGCATTCTGGTAGATCACCTTGTACCAGCCTTCGTTTACGCCGATGATGTAGCAGCTTTCGCCTTTCCCGGCAACTGCCAGAGAAGAAGCGGAGGTGGAAGGGCCGGAGCGCAGATTCACGCCGCTGCCGGTTACCAGACCGTTGCCCAACTCCGCGTTTTCCTTGGAGCTGACGGTGAGATACTGGGCGAACATGTAGCCGGTTTGCAGATTGTAGTTGACCTGATACCAGTCTCCGACCCTGGCAAGCACGGTAACGCACTCACCCTTGGCGGCGGTTGCCAGGACGGGGGCTTGGGTGTTGGTCGCGGAACGCAGCTTCAAAGAAGAAGCGTTTACAAATCCGATGCCGCAGACAGTGGTTCCGGCAGCGGATACTTTCATCGGAATCGCGCCCAGCGTCAGAACCAGTGCCAGCAGGGCGGCGAGAAGATTACGGTTTAACTTCATAGATTTCCTCCGTCAGGAAGGGATTGACCCATATGGGCGTGGAGAAGGGGAGCAGAAGTTCCCCAAATGTTTTTTACTTACCGGCCAGAGCCCGCTCCAGCCAGACACAGCCCACGTCCAGGGCGGCGTACAGGCCGTCTTTTTCGCTCTTTTTTACCACACGATCCCGGCTTCTTGCCGCGGGATCGGTCAGCTGCAGCTGAACGGCCACCCGGGTGGCAACGTCCATATCGCCCACCTTCTTGCTGTCCAGAATCTGAAGCATGACGATATGGCTGTCCGCCATGGAGCCGTAATAAATCATGTTGTCCTTGCGCATCAGCGGCCGACCTTTGTACATGAGAACCGCGTTTTCTTCAGCCATGAAAGATACCTCCTTGAAAAATGTAATCAAATTGTAACACATCGTTACAAAAATGTCAAGAAAAAAGTGCCAAATCCGCTGGAATCCGGAAGTTTACATAACCGTTTCCGGGAAAAGAATGCCAAACAAAGGAAGTCTATGAAGTTTTCAAGGTACAAAACAAGAGGCCTTTGCCAAAGCAAAAGCCTCTTGGCTTTGGTTCAATTACGCTCGAAGAGGTACTCGCGGACGAGAACCTGCATCAGCTCGTCCCGGTCGATCTTACAGATCATGCTCCGGGCGTTGTTGTAATTGGTGATATAGGTGGGGTCTTCGGTGAGAAGATAGCCTACGATCTGGTTTACGGGGTTATAGCCCTTTTCCGTCAGAGCCTCGTAGACATCCCGAAGAATTCTGCGCATACTCTCCCGGTCGTCACTTGGCACTGTGAATTTCTGGGTATCCTGTTCGGTCATCATACTCAGCTCCTCTGAAATAGAATAAAGCTATTATACCCGAAAGAACGGTCGGTGTAAAGGCCTCAAATGGGAACTTACTGTGAATTTTTAGCCCCGGAGGGTGGCGTTCAGCGTTTCCTTCAGGCTGGCCAGCACCTTGGTCACCACGGCCTCGGAATCCGTATCCGTCAGGGTCCGGTCGTCGGCACGAAGCTCCAGGGAGAAGGCCATGCTCTTCTTGCCCTCGGGTACGCCCACGCCACGATAGATGTCGAAGAGCTTCACACCCTGCAAAAGCTTACCGGCAGCGGCGGTGATAACGTCCTCGGCCTGAGCCACGGTGACGGCCTCGTCGCAGATGAGAGCCAGGTCACGGGTGACGGCGGGGTACTTGGGCAGGGGGGTATAGGTGGGATCGGGCAGAAGGTATTCCATGAGCTTGGTGAAATTGATTTCCGCACAGTAAACGTCCGAGTCAATGCCGTAGTTCTTGGCAACCAGGGGATGCACCTGCCCCATAACGCCTACGTCCACGCCGTCCACACTGAGCTCGGCGCAGCGGCCGGGATGATAGCTGGGATTGTGCTTTTCCGCCCGGTAGCTGACCTTCTTCAGCCGCAGACCGGCAAAGATGGCTTCCAGCTCGCCCTTCAGGGTGAAGAAGCTTTCGCCAGCACCATAGGTGCCCAGCACCAGCATTTTGGGTTCCTCGGGAAGCACCTGACCTTCCTGGGGCAGGTAGATCTTGGCGATTTCGTAGAGCTTCACCGCCTTGTTATGGTAGGCGTTGTTCCGGGACAGAATCTCCAGCATGGAGGGCAGGGCAATGGTACGCATAATGGAGGTGTCCTCACCCAGGGGATTCTGAATTTTCAGAGCGCTGCGCAGAGGGCTGTCCCCGGGCAGACGGATCTGATCGAAAGCCGTGGGGGAGGTAAAGGAATAGGTGATGATCTCGCTGTAGCCCAGCCCCCGGCACAGGGTGCCCGCCTGAGCTTCCAGCTTCATGGCAGGGGTGTAGCCGCCCTGGGTGGCATTTTTGAAGGCGGTGATGGGAATTTCGTTGTAGCCGTAGGCACGGCCAACTTCCTCGGCAATGTCCGCCATCCGAATCAGATCGGGACGGAAGGAGGGAACCAGAATGGTGTCGCCCTCCACGGGAATCTCCAGCCGGTTCAGATAGCGAACCATGTCCTCCCGGGAAATGTCAGTACCCAGCAGCCGGTTGATTTTCTCCACTTCCAGAGGCAGAGTCTTGGGTTGAGGAACGAAGTTCACAATGTCGATGGTGCCGTCCAGCACATCGCCGCACTGGAGCATTTCCACCAGCTCGCAAGCCCGCTGGACAGCCGGAATGGTCATCATGGGATCCAGGCTCTTCTCAAACTTGCCGGAGGCCTCGGTACGCATACCCAGAGCCAGAGCGGTCTGACGGATGGAGGTGCCGTTAAAGTTGGCGGACTCGAAGACCACCATGGAGGTGTCGTCCACAATTTCGGAGTTCTCGCCGCCCATGATGCCGGCAAGGCCAATAGGACGGGTGTCGTCGGCAATGACCAGCATACCGGGCTTCAGCTGACGGACGCTGCCGTCCAGGGTGGTCAGGGTTTCTCCGGCCTGAGCCTCCCGAACGACAATTTTGCCGGATTTGACGTACCGATAGTCAAAGGCGTGCATGGGCTGGCCGTATTCCAGCATCACATAGTTGGTGATGTCCACAATGTTGTTGATGGGGCGCACGCCGTTGGCACGGAGCCGCTGGCGCAGCCACTTGGGGGAGGGGCCAATCTTTACGTTGGCAACCATCCGGGAGGAATACCGGTTGCACAGGTTCTCCGCGGGGACCTCCACATCCAGGTGGTCGAAAATGGAACCGGCATCGCTGCCGTTAACCACAGGCTCGTGATGGCGCATGGGCTTGTCAAAAGCGGCGGCAGCCTCCCGGGCAAGGCCGATGATGGAGTAGCAGTCGGGGCGGTTATTGGTGATCTCAAAGTCCACCACGGTGTCGTCGGTGCCCATGACGGTATTGATGTCCTGACCGGGCTTGCAGTCCTCGTCGTTCAGAATCCAGATGCCGTCGGCATAAGCGCCGGGCACGTCGTTCTGGGTCAGACCCAGTTCGGCAAAGGAGCAGAGCATACCGCAGGAAACCTCGCCTCTGAGCTTGCCCTTGGTGATGTGCACGCCGCCGGGAAGCCAGGAGTTATGCAGAGCCGTGGGAACCAGGTCGCCCTCATGGACGTTCTGGGCACCGGTGACGATCTGCACAGGCTCCGGCTGTCCCACGTCCACCTGACAAATCCACATATGGTCGGAATTGGGGTGGCGCACCATGGACAGAACTTTACCCACCACCACATTCTTGATTTCCGCGTCCATCCGCTCATAGGTTTCCACCTTCTGACCGAAGACGGTGAGGGTTTCCACGAATTCTTTATCGGATACATGGGAAAGATCAACGAAATCCTCGTTGAGCCATTTTCTGTTGAGCTTCATCTTCCTACCTCCTCTTAGAACTGGTTCAGGAACCGAATGTCGTTGTCGAAAATCAGACGCAGGTCGTTGATCTTCATGCGGCCCATGGCCATCCGCTCCAGACCCATGCCGAAAGCGAAGCCGGAATACTTCTCCGGGTCAATGCCGCAGTTTTCCAGAACCTTGGGGTGCACCATGCCTGCACCCAACAGCTCGATCCAGCCCTCGCCATGGCAGGTGGAGCAGACCTGACCGTCGATTTCACCGGTGCCGTGGCACTTATGGCACTGCATGTCCATTTCGCAGCTTGGCTCGGTGAAGGGGAAGTGGTGGGGGCGGAAGCGCATGACGGACTGCTCGCCGTAAATTTTGCGCATCATGGTAATGAGCGCACCCTTCAGGTCACCCATGGTGATGTTCTCATCCACCACCAGACCCTCGATCTGATGGAACATGGGGGAGTGGGTGGCATCGGCCTCGTCCTTCCGGAATACCCGGCCGGGAGCCAGCATACACAGGGGAGGCTTGTGGGTTTCCATGAAGCGAATCTGCATGGGGCTGGTCTGAGTACGCAGAAGAACGCTGTCATCATCGGTAAAATAGAAGGTATCGCTCCGATCCCGGGAAGGGTGACCCTCTTCGATATTCAGCCGGGTGAAATTGTAGTCTGCCAGCTCTACCTCCGGGCCGTCTACCACCTGGTAGCCCAGACCGACAAAAATATCCTTAATCTGCTGGAGCACCTGATTCATGGGGTGCTGATGGCCGATGGTGATCTCCTTGCCGGGAATGGTCACGTCGATGGACTCAGCGGCCAGCTTGGCCTCCAAAACCGCCGCATGGATGTCCGCCTTCCGGCTTTCCAGCTTTTCCTCGATCTGGGCCCGGACGGAGTTGGCCAGCTGTCCCATGACAGGCCGCTCCTCAGCGGAAAGCTTGCCCATCTGCTTGAGAACGGCAGTCAGTTCTCCCTTCTTGCCCAGCAGCTTGACCCGCAGTTCCTCCAGAGCGGCGGGGGTTGCGGCGCCGTCCAGTGCTTCCAGCGCACTGAGACGGATCTTTTCCAGTTGTTCTTTCATAATGCTTCCTCCTAAAAGGGTTTTTACAAAAAAATAAGCCTTTCCTCCCATAATTCGGGACGAAAGGCAAAGCTTCCGCGGTACCACCCGCAATTCGCCGTCAGGCGCGCTTTTCGGATGCAGACACATCCAAGACCCGTAACGCAGTCACGCGGCTGCTCCTACCGTTCCCAAAGGAATTTCAGAGAGCGGCTCCCGGGAGAAAGCCTGAGGAAACCCTGAATAAATCGTCTGCGGCTGGACGACGGATCTTTTGCCTCGACTGCGCAGTTTAAAAAGCTTGAAATACATACAGTATTCCTACGCTTTTCAAACTTTCATTCGTGCCAAAATCTCTCGCCGCCAGCTCTTGCCGATTTAATCAGAGCTTCCTGAACATCCTGCCCGAGCGGCTCACACCCTCCCGCTCTCGCTGAAATGGACAGCACCGATATCCGGCAGCCCGATCATTGCCATTGATTCTTTGGACATCCTAACACAATCCGGGGGATATTTCAAGTGCTATTTTCCATTTTTTCGGATTCTTGACGAAAAATGCACTGTGTGGTATGGTTAGGAAAAGAAAAAGGAAGTGGTTATATGGAAATCAGACAGCTTACCCGGGCGGACGTGACGGATTTGTTCCCCGAAAGGAATCCCTGGGGACACAAAGGAAGCTTCGGGAAGGTGCTGCTGCTGTGCGGCAGTCGGGGCTTTACCGGGGCGGCATATCTGGCAGCAATGGGCGCACTGCGAGTCGGGGCGGGGCTGGTCTTTGCCGGAGTGCCGGAGTCCATTTACCCCATTGAGGCAGTGAAGCTGACGGAGCCGGTTGTCTTTCCTCTGCCGGAAGAAGACGGAAGGCTCAGTGAACAGGCTGTGAAGCCCATTCTGGAAAGAATGCCGGGGATGGATGCGGTGCTCATTGGCTGCGGTCTGGGAATTTCCGAAGGAACCCGGGCGGTGGTGGAGGCGGTGCTGGAAAATGCGGAGTGTCCGGTGGTGTTGGATGCCGATGGCATATCCCTGCTTTCCGGGCATATGGATATTCTGCGTGGAAGAAGGGGACAGACCATCCTGACGCCCCACGACGGAGAGTTTGTCCGGGTGGGCGGCGTGATTGGGGAAGACCGGATGGCCTCGGCGGCGGAGTTTGCCCGGGAAAACGGGTGTGTGCTGCTGCTAAAGGGTCATCAGACCTGCGTGACCGACGGCAAAATCGGCTATCGGAACCGCACCGGAAACGCCGGGATGGCTGTGGGCGGCAGCGGCGATTTGCTGGCGGGAATGATTGTTGGTCTGCTGGGGCAGGGAATGCCCCCTCTGGAGGGAGCGGCCTGCGCCACCTGGCTCCATGGCGCGGCAGGGGATCTGTGCGCCAAGGAGCTGGGACAGCGAGCCATGCTGCCCACGGACATGCTGACGGCCCTTCCGCGACTACTGAAATAGGCGGGATTGCATTGCGGCGAATTTTGACATGTTTTTGTGCGGTTCTGGTGCTTACCGGCTGTGCTTCCTCCTCCGGCGGGGAAATGAATCGGGCGCTGGCTTTGCGGGGAAAGCTCTTAAAAGCGGAATCCTGGGGCTTTCAGGCGGAAGTATCCGCAGATTTTGAAGAAAAAACGGTATCTTTTGCCATGGACTGCCAGGCAGACGACAAGGGGAATGTGGCTTTCACCGTGACTGCCCCGGAGACCATTTCCGGCATTACCGGGGAAATCTCTGCCCAGGGGGGAAAACTGACCTTCGACGGCACAGCCCTGGACTTTGGGCTATTGGCAGATGGGCGGCTGTCTCCTGTCAGCGCCCCCTGGGTGCTGGTGAGCGCTCTTCGGGGCGGCAGCATCACAGGGGTGGGGGAGCAGGACGGACGGCTTGTTCTGAACGTCAATGACAGCTACAAAGACGATGCTTTAACCCTGGATGTTACCCTGGACGAAAACGATTCTCCTACCAGAGCGGAGATTTTCTGTCAGGGAAAGCGGATTCTGTCGATGACGCTCAAAAATGTGGTGATTTCGTAGCATCCGGGCAAATACCGGCATATGCTGGAATGGAAAGTATAAAATCCGATGTGGCGTGGGACAATAGGGTTACCGCGTTACATAGGGACTTTCCGGTAGCGCAGGAGATTTTGCACGGAGCGTGAAAACTATGACCGAGTCATCTGTGAAACGGGGAGATATCTTCTACGCGGATCTTTCTCCGGTAGTGGGCAGCGAACAGGGAGGTACCCGCCCGGTTCTGATTGTCCAGAACGATACGGGCAACCGGCATTCTCCCACCGTCATTGCCGCAGCTATCACCAGTCAGACGGGAAAGGCAAGGCTTCCCACCCACATCAACATTGCAGGCGGCAGCGTAGGCCTGAGCAAGGATTCCATCATTCTGCTGGAACAGATCCGAACCATCGACAAGCGGCGGCTCCGGGAGCATATGGGGCACCTGGACGAGCAGCAGATGGCTCAGGTGGACGATGCCATCGCGGTGAGCTTTGGCCTGCCCGGCGGGAACCGGATGACGTGACAGCGTATCAACAGAAAAAGAAAGCTGCTTTTTCAGAGTATTACTCCGACAGACGCAAAGTCCGAAAACAATGCTGTCATTGCGAACCAGTGCCGCAGCACTGGTGTGGCAATCCGCGTCTGTCTGAAATATCGGAACCACCCGTGTTTTTCAGGAGAACGGATTGCCACGGCAGTGTGCGCACTGCCTCGCAATGACATCCGATTTGTCACTTGTGCGTTTTGCCGAGTAATGCTCTGTAGGAGCAGCTTTTACATATTTTAATCCAGAGAATCCATGGCGGCGCGGATGCGGGCTTTGGTACGGTCGGTGCCCAGAATCTGCATGACGGTGTACAGATCGGGAGAATTGGTCTGACCGGTGACCGCCAGGCGGAGGAAGGTGGAAACATCCGTGACCGTGCCGGGGAAGGCAGTGGGATCGGCTTTATAGGCCTTCATATCGGTGGTGAAACCGATGGCCGTGGTGATGGCCTTGACCTTGTCAAACCAGGTGCCGGAATCGTCGGCAGGGTCGTAGCTTTCCAGGAACCGGTTCAGCACGTCCCGGATGACGGCCTTGTCAAATTTTTCGTCGAATTCCGGCTTTGCCAGATATTCGTCGTAGAAGAAGCCCATATAGGGCTTGGCGTCCTTCCAGACCGCTAGATCCTTCCGGGGCTTCTTTCCGCCCCGACCGATGGCGAGGATTTTCTTGGCGTAATCCGGGTCGGCGGTAAGTTTTACGGCAAAGTCCGGGTCGAACTCCCGAGCCCAGGCGGTGAGCTCTTCGTAAACTTTGCTTGCGTCCATCCGGGAAATGACGTTCTTGGAAACGTCCGTCAGCTTGGCGTAGTCGAACAGGGAGCCGGCCGGATTCAGCTTCTTGGCACTGAACTTGAAGTCCGTTGCGGGAGCGTCCGAGTTGGCTCTGCGCCAGTCCTCAAAGTTGGAGTTCAGCAGGGTCATGATATACTCATACACGGACTCCACCGGGAAGCCCTCGGCCTGGTAGTAGGTCAGAGCCAGCTCCGGATCCTTCCGCTTGCTGAGCTTGCGCTTGGAGGTGCCGTCCATCTTCATCAGAGGCCCGATGTGGACATATTTCGGCAGCTTAAAGCCCAGAGCCTGGAACAGCTGAATGTGGAAGGGCAGGGTGGCCAGCCACTCGTCGCCCCGGACAACATGGGTGGTGCGCATCAGGTGATCGTCCACCGCATGGGCAAAGTGATAGGTGGGAATGCCGTCGGATTTGAGAAGAACATGGTCGATGTTATTCTCGGTGACGGTGAGCTTGCCCTTGACCAGATCGTCAAACTTGAACTGATTTTCGATGGAGCCGGTGGAGCGGAACCGAAGCACCCAGGGCTTTCCGGCGTCCAGCTGAGCCCGGATGTCCTCCATCGGCCGGTCACGCCAGAGGGCGTAGCTGCCATAGTAGCCGGTGGTTTCCTTGGCGGCCTCCTGCTTTTCCCGCATGGCATTCAGCTCTTCTTCTGTGCAGAAGCAGGGATAGGCCATGCCCTGGGAAACCAGCTTTTTGGCATAGACATGATAGATGGCCGCCCGCTGGCGCTGACGGTAGGGACCATAGATGCCGTTGTCGCCGTCCATGGTAGCGCCCTCGTCAAAGTGGATGCCGTAGTGCTTGAGTGCCTCGATGAGCACCTCCACCGCACCGGGAACCTCCCGCTTGGCATCGGTGTCCTCCACCCGCAGGAACAACACGCCGCCGCTCTGATGGGCCATCCGCTCGGAGGTCAGTCCCTGCACCAGGTTGCCCAGGTGGACAAAGCCCGTGGGGGACGGTGCCATTCGGGTGACTACCGCGCCCTCCGGCAGATTCCGGAGGGGATATTTTTCTTCCAGAGCCTCCGGGGTTTCCGTTACCTCCGGAAACAGAAGCTCGGCAAGTGCCTGATAATCCATACTAACAGTACCTCTTTTTCTTATGGTTTTCTGCATTATAGCATATGGGGACGGGAAAATCAATTCCGACAAACGCTTTTTCACTTGCGAAATCCGATGTACTGTGCTAGAATGAGGAAAAACTCTGAAGAAGGAATGTGAACATTATGAGTGAAGTGCTTACCGATCAAACCGCGCCGAAAAAGCGGATGCTCTCCGGCATCAAGCCCTCCGGCGATCTGACCCTGGGCAGCTATTTGGGTGCCGTGAAAAACTGGGCTGAGCGGGCGGAGGAATACGACTGCTTCTACTTTATGGCAGACCTCCATGCCATCACCGTCCGGCAGAATCCCGCGGATCTGCGGCGGCGGACTTTGGAGCAGCTGGCTCAGTACATCGCCTGCGGCCTAGATCCGGAGAAGAACACCCTGTTTATCCAGAGCCATGTGCACCAGCATGCGGAGCTGGGCTGGGTTTTGCAGTGCTACTCCATGTTCGGTGAGCTGAGCCGGATGACCCAGTTCAAGGATAAGTCTGCCAAGAACGCGGACAACATCAACGGCGGTCTGTTTTCCTATCCCAGCCTGATGGCGGCGGATATCCTGCTGTACCAGCCGGATCTGGTGCCTGTGGGAGAGGATCAGAAGCAGCATGTGGAGCTGTGCCATACCATTGCCCGCCGGTTCAACGGCGTTTACGGCGACGTGTTCAAGATGCCGGAGCCCTTCGTTCCCAAGGTGGGTGCCCGGATCATGAGCCTGACCAACCCCGGTGCCAAGATGAGCAAGTCCGAAAACGAGGACACCGGCCGGGTTCTGCTGATGGACACGCCGGAGACCATTATGCGGCAGTTCAAGCGGGCCATCACCGATTCCGACACCGAAAACTGCGTCCGCTACGACAAGGAGAACAAGCCCGGCGTTTCGAACCTGATGACCATTTACTCTGCCGTCACCGGCAAGACCTTCGCAGAGATCGAAACGGAGTTTGCGGGACAGGGCTACGGTGCTTTCAAGCCCGCCGTAGGCGAGGCCGTGGTGGAGACCCTGCGACCCATCCGGGAGGAGGCCAGCCGGATCATGAAGGATAAGGCATACCTCGAAAAGGTCTACAAGGAGGGCGCCGAGAAGGCGGGCTTTGTGGCAGAGAAGACCCTGCGCAAGGTTTATAAAAAGGTTGGCTTCGTGGCACGCTGATGGAGAAGCCGGATTTATTTGACCTGCCGGTGATGGATCCCTATGACCGGGAGGAACAGTGCCGGAAAACCATCCGGGTGGTAACCCGGGCCATTCTGATGCGCATTGTGGTGAGCGTACTCCTGCTGGTAATGGTAATCCGGGCTGGAGCGTCCCCGGCGGTGCTGGGGCTGGGAGCCTTTGTGCTGGTGATTGCGGTATCCGGCGCGCTGCCTCTGGGAAAAGAGCTGGTAAAGCAGAAAGGACTTCTGAAGGAATGCCTGAAGGATCAGGACGAGCTGGAAAAGAAGGAATAATGTGTACCCCCAATACTGGATACCCAGTATTGGGGGTTGCTTTTTCGTTTTACAGGTCCAACGCCGGATTCATATAGTACACATTTTTCTGATTCAGCTTTTCCCGCAGGAGCTGGCAGGCTTCACCGAACCGCTGGAAGTGGACGATCTCCCGCTCCCGGAGGAACCGGATAGCGTCGTTCACATCCGGGTCATCGCTGAGCCGGAGAATGTTGTCGTAAGTCACCCGAGCCTTCTGCTCTGCCGCCAGGTCTTCCGTCAGATCGGCCATAGGGTCGCCGGTGACGGCGATTCCGGCGGCGTTCCAGGGACTGCCGGAGGCGGCGGTGGGATAGACACCGGTGGTGTGATCCACGAAATAGGGCGCAAAGCCGGCTTCCCGAATCTGACTGTCGCTGAGCTTCCGGGTCAGCTGGTGGACGATGGTGCCGATCATTTCCAGATGCCCCAGTTCCTCAGTCCCAATGTCCGTCAGCAGGCCCTTGAGCTCATCGAAGGGCATGGAGTAACGCTGGGACAGATAGCGAAGGGAAGCACCCAGCTCTCCGTCCGGGCCGCCGTACTGGGAAATGATGATGGCGGCAAGCTTCGGGTTGGGGTTCGTAATCCGGATGGGATATTGGAGCTTCTTGTCATAAATAAACATAATATTAGCCCTCCTTACTAGCGCCCAATTCCCAGGGCCAGGGATCGTCCAGCCAGGTGTAGCCCCCGTCTCTGGCGGAAATGTGGTTCAAGGGGCCGTATTTCTTCTCATAAACTTCACGGCAGCGGTCATACAGCTCCTGATATTTCCGGTAGACCTCCAGAGCCTCCATATCCTCCCGATGGGTGTCCAGATACAGTGCCAGCTCCACAATGGCAAAGTCCAAGGCCTGAAGCTCTGCCAGGGTTGTGGCGGGCAGATTTTCCTTGTTGACCATGCCCAGGAAGGGCAGATCCAGGCCCGGAAACAGGGTCCCCCGGGTCAGCGCCTTTTTCGCCTCATATTTCGGCGGGTTTTCCAGCTGAAAGGGGACATAGGGATTCGCCAGAGGTGCCATGGCGGGAAGTCTTCCCTGATAGGCGGCCTCACGATTTTCCTGATTCATGTGCATTCCTCCCGATGAAAAAGATTGTCGCTCCGGGTCATCCTATGTCTTATCCCGCCGGAATGTTCAGCAGGGGGAAGATAGCGCATAGAAATAATGGGAGGTGGTGGGTGTGAACAAGTGGAAGTATTATTTTGCCTGCATCGGTGTTATGAGTGCCATGCTCCTGGGGGCCTACTGGGGAAGCCAGGCGGTGTCTGTCCTATCGGAGAGCCTGTCCGGGAAGGAAAGGCACTGTATTGTCATTGACCCGGGCCATGGCGGTGAGGACGGCGGGGCCTCCTCCTGCTCAGGCCGACTGGAAAGCGGCTATAATCTGGAGATTGCCCTGCGGCTGGAGGATATATTTCACTTGCTGGGCTATGACACCAAGCTCATCCGCCGGGAGGATGTGTCCGTGTACACCACCGGCCAGACCATCGCCCAGAAGAAGGTTTCCGACCTGAAAAATCGGGTGAAACTCATAAACGAAACGAAAAACGGCATTCTTCTCAGCATTCACCAGAATTATTACCCGGATTCCCGATACAGCGGTGTCCAGGTGTTTTGCGGAAACTCCGAAGGAAGCGAGGCACTGGCAAAGCACTTGCAGGCATCTCTTGTGGCCGGGCTGAATCCGGGAAGCCGACGGCAGGCCAAGCAGGGGAAGGGCATTTATCTTCTGGAGCACATTCAGTGTCCCGGAGCATTGATAGAATGCGGATTCCTGTCCAACCCCCGGGAGGAAGCCCTTTTGCGGGATTCCGCCTATCAGAAGAAGCTCTGCTGCGTCATCGGCTCTGCCCTGAACCGGTACTTATCCCAATAAAAAATGACCGTGTCCTACTGGATACGGTCATTTCCTTCTTGATCAGAATAAAAAACTCCGCCGAGATTCCTTTCGAATCCCGACGGAGTGCTGGCGGAGATGGAGGGATTTGAACCCCCGCACGCCTTGCGGCGCCTAGCGGATTTCGAATCCGCACCCTTCGGCCACTTGGGTACATCTCCAGGCTGGAGTATTATACCAGCTTTCTCCGGAAAAATCAAGCCAAATTCCCGATAGCAGCTGAGGGAAATGCTATTTTCGTTGACAAATGCCAGGGAAGAAGGTACAATAGGAACACAAATAGACAATTTGAGGTGACCTTTATGGAGAATCTGCATCCCGAAACCCTTTGCATTCAGGCGGGCTACAAGCCGGGAAACGGTGAGCCCCGTCAGCTGCCCATTGTTCAGAGCACTACCTTCCAGTACGCAACCTCTGAGGATATGGGAAAGCTTTTCGACCTGGAGGCCGAGGGCTATTTCTATTCCCGGCTGGCCAATCCTACCTGTGATGCCGTTGCTGCCAAAATCTGTGCCCTGGAGGGCGGCTCTGCCGCCATGCTCACAGGCTCCGGCCAGGCGGCCACCTTCCTGGCGGTGTTCAACATTGCGGGCGCCGGCGACCACATCGTTGCCAGCTCTGCCATCTACGGCGGCAGCTACAACCTGTTTGCCGTGACCATGAAGCGAATGGGGCTGGAGACCACTTTTGTGGATCCGGACTGCTCCCTGGAGGAGCTGAACGCCGCTTTCCGCCCCAATACCAAGGCAGTCTTCGGCGAGACCATTGCCAATCCGGCTCTGACGGTGCTGGACATTGAAAAATTTGCCAAGGCGGCTCATGCGCATGGGGTGCCCCTGATTGTGGACAACACCTTTGCCACGCCCATCAACTGCCGTCCCTTCCAGTGGGGAGCGGATATTGTGACCCACTCCACCACCAAGTACATGGATGGTCACGCCGCCTGCCTAGGTGGCTGCATTGTGGACAGCGGCAATTTCGACTGGACTGCTCATGCGGACAAGTTCCCTGGCCTCACCACTCCCGATGAAAGCTACCACGGCGTTACCTACACCGAGCACTTCGGCCAGGGCGGTGCGTTCATCAATAAGTGCGTTGCTCAGCTCATGCGGGACTTTGGCTGTGTTCAGTCTCCCCAGAATGCCTTTATTTTGAACCTGGGTCTGGAAAGCCTGCCCCTGCGGATGAAGCAGCACTGCGCCAACGCCCTGGCGGTGGCCAAGTACCTGAAGGGCCACGAGAAGGTGAAGTGGGTCAAGTATTCCGGTCTGGAAGGGGACAAGTACTATGATCTTGCCAGGAAGTATATGCCGAACGGCACCTGCGGCGTGATTTCCTTTGGCCTGAACGGCGGCAGAGCCGCGGCAGAGGTTTTTATGAAGCACCTGCGTCTTGGCTCCATCGAGACCCATGTGGCCGATTCCCGCACCTGCTGCCTGCACCCGGCTTCCTCCACCCATCGGCAGATGAGCGACGCTGAGCTGGAGGCTGCCGGGGTTGGTGCCGACCTGATCCGCCTGAGCTGCGGCCTGGAGAACGCCGAGGATCTGATCGGGGATATCGCCCAGGCTTTGGAGAACGTATAATCAGGAGGAAACAGCGTGCCAATTCAGATACCCAACGATCTCCCGGCGGCGGAGACCCTGAAAAACGAGAATATTTTCGTCATGAAGCAGACCCGGGCCCAGACCCAGCATATCCGCCCGCTGGAAATTGTGCTGCTGAACCTGATGCCCACAAAGATCGTCACCGAGACCCAGCTGAGCCGAGTTCTGGGCAACACCCCCTTGCAGGTGCATCTGGAGCTGATGATGGTATCCAGCCATCGGGCCAAGAATACCCCGGAGGAGCATCTGCTGTCCTTCTACAAGACCTTCGATGAGCTGAAAGACCGGAAATTCGACGGCATGGTCATCACCGGCGCGCCGGTGGAGAATTTGCCCTTTGAGCAGGTGGATTACTGGCAGGAATTAACCCAGATCATGGAGTGGAGCAAGACCCACGTCCATTCCACCTTCCATATCTGCTGGGGGGCTCAGGCGGGACTGTACTATCACTACGGCATCCAGAAAAAGCAGCTGCCGGAGAAGCTCTTCGGGGTCTATCCCCATCATGCGGATTACAAGCGGGCGATTTTGCTCCGGGGCTTTGATGACGTGTTTTACGCCCCCCATTCCCGGCACACCACCGTCCTGCGAGAGGACATCGAGGCAGTGCCCGGACTGAAGATTCTGGCTTCCTCGGAAGAAGCTGGGGTGTACATCATCATGAACAAGGAGGGGCGACAGATTTTTGTCACCGGCCACTCAGAATACGACCCGGACACCCTGGAGCGGGAGTACCTTCGGGACAAAAGCCAGGGTCTGCCCATCCATGTGCCCGTGAATTACTATCCGGAGGATGACGACACCAAGCGGCCCATTGTGCGCTGGCGGGGTCACGGAAACCTGCTCTACAGCAACTGGCTGAACTACTTTGTCTATCAGACCACGCCCTACGACATCATGTCCGTGGGCCAGGGGATCGTAGAGGATTGACCTGTGACCCATAAGAAGCAAATTATTCTGGATTTTTACAGCTGCCACAACTTAGGTGACGATCTGTTTGTGGAGACCTTTGCCGAGCATTTCTCCGACTGCGAAATTCATCTGCTGGTCAATCCTAAGTGTGTTCCCAAAAAACTGCCGGATAACGTTCGGATCCTGCATTTTTCTCATGTGGACCTGCGGCTTCGCAGAATTTCCAATCTGGCCTCCCATCGGGGACGGCAGAAAATGGTACATATGGTGGAGCATGTGCGTCAGAGACGGTTGAAGCATATTGCCAATGGCTGTGATGCTTTCGTGAAAATCGGCGGCTCTATTTTCATGCAGCACGCCCCAGGATGCACGGAAACAGACTTCTCCACAGAGGAAAAACCGGATTTTGTCTTACGCCCGGCCCAGGGCGGCAGGGGAAACCGGTTTGTCATCGGTGCCAATCTGGGGCCGGTGTATTCCGAGGACTACTGGGAGCAGATAGATAAGGAGTTCCGGAATTACCGGCATGTCTGCCTCCGGGATTATGCCTCCTACCACAAAATGCGCACCGCACCCAACGTGCAGTACGCCCCGGATGTGCTGTTCCTGATTCCAAAGCCCTATGTAGGTGAGGTAGGGGAGAATGTGGCGATTTCCGTGATGGACGTGAGCCAGAATACTCAGGATGAAGCCGTGGCTCAGGCCTATTATGACCTGTTGGAGCGGGTAATTGCCTACTTCCTGGGTCGGGAAATCCCGGTGACCCTCATGTCCTTCTGTCAGTGGCAGGGGGATGAGAAGGCGGTGCAGACGCTTCTGAACCGGTTCCCCGGGGAAAAGCGCCTGTATTCCTGCTGCTATCGGGGAAGCGCCCGGAACTGCCTGCGGGTGCTGTCCGGTGCCAGCTTTGTGATTGGTACCCGGTTTCACAGCACCATTCTGGGCATTTCCTTCGGAAAGCCGGTGTTTCCCATTATTTACAATTCCAAGACTGCCCATTATCTGGCGGATCTTTCTTTCCCCGGGAAATCCGCAACCCTGGAGGAGCTGCCCTCTGTGACCCTGGAGGACGTGCTCTATAACTATCAGAACAATATTATCGCCGACTGCACCGATCATCACCGGTATGCGGTGAACCAGTTCAGCGGTCTGGAGAGTTACCTTAACGAAAAGGAGAGCGCAATTGAAAGCAGTATTGTTTGACCTGGACGGAACCCTGCTTCCCATGGATCAGGAGGTGTTCGTCAAGGACTACCTGGGCCGGATGGCCGCATTCCTGGCACCTCACGGCTACGATCCGGAAAAACTCATCAAAGCTGTCTGGAAGGGAACCGGCGCCATGGTCCAAAACGACGGAAAGGCCAGAAATGAGGATGTATTCTGGCGGGTATTCCACGATATGATGGAAAAGAATGCCCGCCAGGACAGTGCCCTGTTCGACGAATTTTACCGGGGAGACTTCCAAAAAGCTCGGCAAAGCTGCGGCTTTCAGCCCGCGGCGGCTTCTGCTGTGCGGGAAATCCGGGAAATGGGATATCAGGTGATTCTTGCCACCAATCCCTTGTTCCCGGCCATTGCCACCCAGAGCCGTATTCGCTGGGCCGGGCTGGAACCGGAGGACTTTGAACGCATCACCACCTACGAAAATGCCCGGTTCTGCAAGCCAAACCCCGATTATTACCGGGAAATTCTGGGCAAACTGAACCTGAACCCTTCGGATTGCCTGATGGTGGGAAACGATGTAGATGAGGATATGATTGCGGAAACGCTGGGAATGCGGGTGTTCCTGCTGACGGACTGCCTGATTAACCGGAACGGGAAGGACATTTCCCGGTATCCAAGCGGAGGCTTTCCCGAGCTGCTGCAATACGTTCGGAGTCTTTGACAGGGTGCGTGACGGCTGCCGGTATTTGCGGGTTTTCCGCAACCTGTTTGACGGACGTTACCGGCGGGGCAGAGCTGAAGAGCCAACCTGCGGCTCATGAGCTTGGTTTTCTGCGATTCAGAAACGGTATCATACCGTCGTGAGAGCGTTTTTCGGAAAACGGATTACATAGAAAATAGGAGGGAACACCATGGCAGTGCGGCTGAATGAGGATGCGGAAATGGTAAAGGCTATCCGGGAGGGTCTGAAGCGGACAGGGGGCTACTGCCCCTGCCGACTGGAGCGGACGCCGGAGAATAAGTGCGTGTGCAAGGAATTCCGGGATCAGATCGCCGACCCCAAATTCCACGGTTACTGTCACTGTATGCTCTACTATAAAGAGTAAAAAATTGGCAGATTCCGAAAAAACCTGTTGACAAATGCCGCACTGTATGCTAGAATAATCAGGCGCTGAGGGGAGCACCTCACAGAGTGCATATGGGCGAGTGGTGGAATTGGTAGACTCGCTAGATTCAGGTTCTAGCGTTCACTGCGGACGTGCGGGT
>OLHA01000777.1_pt1 | contig 18281 bp, 20 predicted proteins | sample 1605961 | NCBI WGS metagenome assembly OLHA01 (sample SAMN03283288) | human gut metagenome | biome: human-associated habitat; material: feces | host: Homo sapiens | place: Peru | collected 2012
GCAGGTCCAGCAGGATGTTCAGGCCCGACGAGAGGAGCAGGAAGACCAGCGGCATAAAGCTGTTGCCGATGGCCCGGAGCAGACCGGCGCACAGGTTGTATGCAAACATGACCATGACGCCGTAATCGATGACGATGATGTAGCGGTAGGCGTCTTCCAGAATCTCCGCCGGGGTGTCCAGCAGCACCAGCAGCGGGCGCAGCCCCACCGCGCCCGCCAGCGTGATGCAGAGGGAGGCGATCAGGCCGATGACGAGAGAGCCCGCCACGGTCTTCTTGAGCAGATCGTCGTCCTGCGCCCCGTAGGAGCGCGCTGCAACGATGGCAAGGCCGTTTCCGATGCCGAGGCCGAAACCCACCAAAAGCTCGTAGATCGAGCCGCAGGAGCCAATGGCGGCGAGGGCGGTGTCGCCCAGCACGTTGCCCACGATCATGGTATCCACCGTGTTGTACAATTGCTGAAACAGGTTCGACACGAAGATGGGCAGCATAAAGATGACAAGGCGCTGGAAGATCGGCCCGTGCATCAGGTCCACATTCATATTGAAAAGCGGTTTTCTTGCGGTCTGGGTCATGCAGTTCCTCCTGTCCGGCCCCTATGAGCCGGAAAATGACCCTCCCCGCCGAAGGCGGAGAGGGTCATCGCATTTTTCTGATTTTTGATCACAGCTCCTGCGATTCGAAGCCGTTGGCGGTCAGCACTTCGACGCTGGTGAAACCCGCTGCCTTGATGGCAGCAGCGGCCTCATCGAAATCGAAGGTCAGGCTGGCGGTGTCGTGGGCGTCGGCGGTGATGATGACCTTGCCGCCCATCTTCTGCCACTCGCCCAGCAGCCATGCGCCGGGGTAGAAATCCTTGCGGTAGCCGCGGTAGACACCGCCGGTGTTCACCTCAAGGCGGCAGTCATGCTCCTTGGCCACGGCCAGTGCCTTGAGGGCAGCGGCCTGATAGCGGGGGTCCTCCTCGTCGAAGAACTCACCCTCACCGTTCAGCTTCTTGATGAGGTCGATGTGGGCCAGAATGTCCGGGCCCTTGGCGGCCACCTTCTCCACCTCGGCAAAGTAGGCTTCCACTGCGGCCAGCGCATCGCCGCCGAAATCGTCGAAAATGCAGTCGTGCAGATCCTGCGGGCGGAAGTCGATCTCGTAGTACTTGCCGGTGTTCTTGCCGTACAGATGGTGCGCCGCACCGATCCAGTAATCGTAGCTTTCGGGCTTATCCTCGCTCAGAGAGTCCCACTCGATGCCGCAGAGGATATCCACCTTGCCCTTGTACTCGGCCTTGAGCTTTGCGATGGTGGCCTTGTACTGAGCCGTGCGGCTGGGGCTCATGCAGTATTCGCGGTCACGCTGGGTGTAGCTATGGCCGGAGAAGCCCAGTGTGGTCAAGCCCTGCGCACAGGCGGCGCTGGCCATCTCCTGCAAGGTATTTCTGCCGTCGCACATCGTCGAGTGGCAATGAACGCTGGACTTCTTATAATCTGCCATAAAAAACTCACTGCATCCTTTCCTGTTTGACCTTGTGGTCAATGACATGTCGCTTCTCCAGCTCACGGGTGATGTCCTCCACCGTGATGCCCGCCTGAACCATCAGCACCAGCACATGATATGCCAAGTCGCTGATCTCATAGATGGTCTCGGCTTTGTCTTCCTTTTCGCCCGCAATGATGACCTCGGTGCACTCCTCGCCCACCTTTTTCAGAATCTTCTCCTTGCCCTTTTCAAACAGGTAGGTGGTGTAACTGCCCTCCTTGGGGTCGGTCTTGCGGCCTTTGATGAGCTCATACAGCCCCTGCCAGCTGAACTGCTTCAGCTCCGGCGAGACGTATACTTCGTTGAAGAAGCAGCTCTCGGCGCCGGTGTGGCAGGCGGGGCCGTCTTTAACCACTTCCACCACCAGCGCGTCCTTGTCGCAGTCGGCGGTGATGGACACCACATGCTGCACATTGCCGCTGGTGTCGCCCTTACGCCAGATCTCCTGCCGGCTCCGGCTCCAAAAGACCGTCCGCCCCTCGGCGATGGTCAGCGCCAGCGTCTCGGCGTTCATATAGGCGAGGGTCAGCACCTCTTTGGTGTAGTGGTCCTGCACGATGGCAGGAATGAGGCCCTTTTCATCAAATTTCAGTTCCATAATCTTCTCCTCCCCCTCAAAGGGGATACTTACAGTTTATCCTAAATGGGCCAGAAACGCAAGAGCTCAGACCCGCATTTCGATGCCATTTTCATTCAAGTAGGCTTTCAAGTCGGAAATCGAGAGCAGCTTTTGGTGGAAGATGCCCGCCGCAAGGCCCGCGTCGATGCCTTTGTGGTGGAACAGCTCCAAAAAATCCTCCTTTTTGCCCGCGCCGCCGCTGGCGATGATGGGCACATGGACTCGCGCCGCCACAGCGTCCAGCATTTCGAGGTCGAAACCGTTCCGCACGCCGTCGGTGTCGATGCTGTTCAGGCAGACTTCCCCCGCGCCGTGCTCGGTGCACCACGCGATCCAGTCCAACGCATCGCGGCCGGTGTCCTCCCGCCCGCCTTTGGCAAAGACCCGGAACTGGCCGTTCACCCGCTTGACGTCCGCCGAGAGGACGACGCACTGATCGCCGTAGCGCTGGGCCGCCGCCGGGATAAGGTCCGGGTTCTTGAGAGCGCCGGAGTTGACGCTGACCTTGTCGGCCCCGCACTTGAGCACCCGGTCAAAATCCTCCAGCGTATTGATGCCGCCGCCCACGGTCAGCGGGATAAAGATCTCGCTGGCCACTTGGGTCAGGATGTCGGTGAAGAGGGCGCGCCCCTCGAAGCTGGCCGTGATGTCATAGAACACCAGCTCGTCGGCCCCGGCTGCGTTATAGAGCCGGGCCATCTCCACCGGGTCGGCCACATCCTTGATGCCCTCGAAGTTCGTGCCCTTGACCACCCGGCCGTTCCGCACATCAAGGCAGGGAATGATGCGTTTTGTTACCATGTTCAGCTTCCTCCCTGTTTATTTCTGCACCAGTTTTACGCAGCGTTGCAGGTCGAGCGCCCCGGTGTAGAGGCTTTTGCCCAAGATCGCCGCCGCGACGCCCATCCGATCCAGCTCCACCAGCTCGGATTCGAAGGAGATGCCGCCGCTGGCCGTGAAGTTCATGCCCGGCACCTCGGCCTGCAATTGGCGGTACAGGGCCATGTTCGTGCCCTGCATCGCGCCGTCACAAGCGATGTCGGTGTAGATGACCGCCGTGCAGCCCGCATCCGCCAGCCGCTTGCAGAAGTCGATGCCCTTTTCGGCGCTGACATCCTTCCAGCCGTGGATGGCCACAAAGCCGTTCTTGGCGTCCACGCCGACGGCGATCCTGTCGCCGTATTTTTTCAGCATCCGGGCCGTGAAGTCAAAATCCGTCACGGCCACACTGCCAAGGATGCAGCGGCCCACGCCGAGGGAAAGGTACTTCTCGACCCGCTCCTCGGTGCGGATGCCGCCGCCCACCTCGATGTACAAGCCGCCCTGCTTTGCCAGCGCGGCAATGGTGTCATAATTGGAAAGGGTGCCGTCCTTCGCGCCGTCCAGATCGACGACGTGGAGGTTCTTGGCCCCCGCCGCGAGGAACTGCCGCGCCTGTGCGCAGGGATTCTCGCCGTAGACGGTCATGCGGTCGTAGTCGCCCTGCGTCAGCCGGACGACCTTGCCGCCCCGCAGGTCAATGGCAGGAAATAATTGCATAAGTACTCTCCTTTAGCGGCCTCGCCCTCTCAGGCGCTTCGCGCCAGCTCCCCCAAAGGGGGAGCTTATCATAATTCACTGAACGCCTTCAAGATCCTCAGCCCCGTATCCCCGCTTTTTTCGGGGTGGAACTGGGTGCCGTACACCTTCCCCGCCCGGACCACGCCGGTGACGGGAAGGGAGTAATCGCTGACGGCCAGCGTGCTTTCCGCGCAGTGTTTGCCGTAGTAGCTGTGGACGTAGTACACATACTCGCCTTCCCGGATGTACCGGAACAGCGGGTCGTCTTTGAGGATGTGCAGGGCGTTCCAGCCGATCTGCGGCACCTTCAGAGTCTTGTCCGCAAGGTCGGGTTCCAGCGGGCAGACCTCGCCTTTCACAAAGCCGAGACCCGCGTGCTCGCCGTACTCGTAGCTTTTTTCAAACAGAAGCTGCATCCCAAGGCAGATGCCCAGCAGCGGCTTCTTTTGGGCCTCCTCTTGAATGACCGGCACAAGGCCGGTGGCGGTGAGCTTCGCCATGGCGTCGCCGAAGGCCCCCACGCCGGGCAGGATCAGCCGGTCCGCCGCCCGGATCGCGGCCGGGTCCGCCGTGACGACGGCTTCCTGCCCCAGATGGGCAAGGCTCGACTTCAGGCTGAACAGGTTGCCCACACCATAATCGATGATCGCGATCATACCAGCAGTCCTTTCGTGGAGGGGATCTCGTCCCGGTGGGCGGCGTCGATCTTTACTGCGGCGGCCAGCGCGTGCCCGCCCCCCTTGAAACAGGCTTCCAGAATGTGATGGGTGTTCTCCCCCGCGAACTGGACGAAATGGATCGTGGCGGGCACATTCCGGGCAAAGCCCAGCCAGAATTCCGAGGCGCACTCCACATCGAAATCACCGACCTTTTCGGTCTTGCAGTGGACGTCCCAGTTCAGGGTGCACCGGCCCGAAAGGTCCACGGCACAGAGCACCAGCGCCTCGTCCATGGGCAGGTAGAAGCTGCCGTAGCGGCAGATGCCCCGCATCTCGCCCAGCGCCTTGGCAAAAGCTTGGCCCAGCGCAATGCCGATGTCCTCGGCGGTGTGGTGGTAGTCCACCTCCACGTCGCCGTGGCAGGTGAGCACGAGGTCGAACCGGCCATGCCGCGCGAACAGCTCCAGCATATGATTCAGAAAACCGCAGCCGGTGTCCACCTGATAGCGGCCCGCGCCGTCCAGATTCAGGGTCAGTTCGATCTGCGTCTCGTTGGTGTTGCGTTCCAGACTGACTTCCCGCATGGGTCACACCTCCAAAATCTCATCCAGTGCTTTGAGCAGGGCCCGCATCTCATCCGGGGTGCCAATGGTGATGCGCAGCCAGCTGCCGATCCGGGGCGCATCAAAATGACGGACGAGAATGCCCTTTTCTTTCAACTTTTTGTAAAGTTCCCCGCCATCTTTGCGGGCTGTACCTGCAAACAGGAAGTTGGAGCGGCTGTCCAGCACGGAGAAGCCCCGCGCTTCCAGTTCCTGTTTCGTCCAGCCGCGGGTCTCCACGATGGCGGCGCGGGTGGTGTCAAAATACGCCGTATCTTCCAGCGCAGCCTGTCCGGCCTTCAGGGTCAGCCGGTTGATGTTGTAGGGGTTCAGGCTGAACTTGACCCGGTTCAGGTCAGCGATGAGCTTCTCATTGCCCATCGCAAGGCCCAGCCGTGCACCCGCCAGTTGGCGGGATTTCGAGAAGGTCTGCACGACCAGCAGGTTCTCGTATTGGTCGATGAGGGGCACGCAGCTCTCGCCGCCGAAGTCCACATAGGCTTCGTCCACGATCACCACGTTGTCAGGGTTCGCCTTCAGGATGCCCTCGATGGCACTGCGGGGCAGGGCCAGACCGGTGGGGGCGTTGGGGTTGGCCAGCACGATGGTGGCACCGAGGCCGTAGTAATCGGTGGGATCAAGGGTGAAATCCTCCTTCAGGGGGATGATCCTGCTGGGGATGTGCATCAGCCCGCACCAGACGCCGTAGCAGCCGTAGGTGATGTCCGCATAGGCCAGCGGGTGTTCCTCGTCGCAGAAGGCCCGCAGCGCGAAGAACAGGTTCTCGTCGCTGCCGTTGCCGGGCATGATCTGGTCCGGCTGCAGCCCGAAGTGCTTTGCCGCCGCGTTCAGCAGCTCGGCACAGGCCGGGTCGGAGTAGAGCCGCAGCTTTTCCACCTCGGCACGGCTCACGGCCTCCAGCACCGCCGGGGAGGGCGGATAGGGGCTTTCGTTGGTGTTCAGCTTGATGTACTGCTGATCCTGCGGCTGCTCGCCGGGGGTGTAGGGGGTCACATTCATCAATTTTTCTGATAGAAAACGGCTCATTGCAGTTGTCCTCCGCTTTTCTGTAGCTTGACCGCTCCGCGTGACTAAGAGGTTTATTCGTAGCGGATCGTCACGCTTCTGGCGTGGGCGTGCAGGCCCTCGCGCTCGGCAAAATCGGCGATGCGGGGGGCCACAGCCTCCAGCGCATCGCGGGTGTAATAGAGGAAGCTGGACTTCTTGACGAAGTCGTCCACGCCCAGCGGGCTGGAAAAGCGGGCCGTGCCGCTGGTGGGCAGGGTGTGGTTCGGGCCGGCGAAGTAATCGCCCAGTGCCTCCGGGACGTTCCGGCCCAGGAAGATGCTTCCCGCATTCCGGATCTCGTTCAGCACACCGAAGGGGTCCTCGACGCAGACTTCCAGATGTTCCGGCGCGATGATGTTGCAGGCCTCAATGGCCTTGTGCAGGTCGGTGCAGACGATGATCTTGCCGTTGTCGTCCACGCTGGCGCGGGCGATGGCGGCGCGGGGCAGCTGGGGGATCTGGACTTCCAGCTCCGCCTGCACGGCCTTGGCCAGCGCCTCGCTGTCCGTCACGAGGACGGGGCTGGCCAGCTTGTCGTGCTCGGCTTGGCTCAGCAGGTCGGCGGCTACCCACGCGGGGTTGCAGCCGCCGTCCGCCAGCACCAGAATTTCGCTGGGGCCCGCGATCATGTCGATGCCCACCTTGCCGAAGACCTTCCGCTTGGCCGTGGCAACGTAGATGTTGCCGGGGCCCACGATCTTATCCACCGCCGGGATGCTCTCGGTGCCGTAGGCCAGCGCGGCCACGGCCTGTGCGCCGCCAGTCTTGAAAATTTTGGTCACGCCCGCCGTGGCTGCTGCCGCAAGGATGACCGGGTTCACCTTGCCATCCTTCCCCGCCGGGGTGGTCATGACGATCTCGGACACTCCCGCAACTTTGGCCGGGATGACGTCCATCAGCACGGTGGAGGGGTACGCCGCCGTGCCGCCGGGCACATAGACGCCCGCCTTCTCGATGGGGGTATATTTCTGGCCCAGCACCACGCCGGGCTTGTCGTTCATCACAAAGTTTTTGTGCACCTGCTGGCGGTGGAAGGCCTCGATGTTGGCGGCAGCCTCCCGCAGTGTCTCCACAAAGTAGGGGTTCATGTTGGCAAAGGCCTCGTCGATCTCCTCCTGCGTCACCTGCAAATTCTCGATGGCCGCGCCATCGAATTTCAGGGCGTAGTCCTTCAGGGCCCCATCGCCGCGGGCACGGACGTCGGCAATGATGCCGTCCACCACATCCTCCACGTTCTTCTCCGCCCGGATGTCGCGGTTCAAGATCTCTTCGGGTCTCAGTTCGTCGAAGTTATACAGCTTGATCATTTTGCAGCCTCCTGTAAGGTATCCCGCAGTTTTTCCAGCATTTCGTCCATTTCCTTGTGCTTGAACTGGTAGCTGGCCTTGTTGGCGATGAACCGGGCCGAGATGGGCAGGAACTCCGTCACGACCTTGAGGCCGTTTTCCCGGAGGGTCGTGCCCGTCTCCACGATGTCCACAATGACGTCCGAAAGCCCTAAGATGGGGGCCAGCTCGATGGAACCGTTCAGCTTGATGATGTCGATATCCCGCCCCATGGACGCATAATAGTTTTTCGCGATGTTCACGAACTTGGTGGCGACCCGCACCGGGCGGCTGGGGTCGTCCTGATAGTCTGCCGGGGCGGCCACACACATCCGGCACTTGCCAAGGCCGGTGTCCAGCAGCTCGTAGACGTCCGCCGAGGCTTCGGTGAGGATGTCCTTGCCCACGATGCCCACGTCCGCCGCGCCGTGCTCCACGTAGATAGCCACATCGCTGGGTTTGACAAGGAAGTAGCGGATGCCCGCCGCCGGGTTCTCCACCACCAGCTTCCGGGTGGCGTTGTAGTCCTCGGTGCAGCCGTAGCCGATGCGGGCCAGCAGATCATAAACCTTGTCGCCCAGCCGGCCTTTGGGCAGGGCCACATTCAGCATGGTCTTTTCGGTCTTCTGCTGCACCGGCGGCAACGGGGCGCTCAGGCGGTCCAGCTCGTCGAGGTAGACCGCAAAGCCGATGGCGTCCGCGCCGGGGGTGAACTTCTGCATCAGCCGGTCGTACCGGCCGCCTTTGAGCAGCGGCCGGGGCAGACCCCGCAGATACCCCTGAAAGACCAACCCGTTATAGTATTCCATCTCACCCGCCAGCGAGAGATCCAGCCGGATGCTGCCGCCCGCCGCTTCCAGCAGTTCGGCCAGCGCCCGCAGCTCGGCAGCGGCTGCCCGCATCCGGTCGTTCTTGCAGAAGGCCTCGGCCCGCGTCAGCGTCTCTTCGTACCCGCCGCAGAGGCTCAGCAGCCCGCACAGGGTCTCGGCCCCGGCATCGTCCAGCCCGGCAGCCTTGGCCGCTGCCCGCAGCTCGTGGGCATTTTTCTCCCGCAGTGATCCCAGCAGGGCCGGGCGGGCGTTTTCCGGCACTGCCAGCGCATCCAGCAAGCCGAAGAGGTAGCCCATGTGGCTCACTTCCAGCACCCACGCAGCTCCCATCTGCCCCAGCGACTGCGCCGCCAGCCGGACGGTCTGCTGGACCTGTGCTTCGCCCACGGCTCCCAGCATCTCAAGGCCCATCTGGGAGATTTCCTTGAAGGTGTGGCTCTCTGCCGAGGGGCGGTAGACGTTCTCGTGGTAGTAATATTTCAGCGTCTCACCGGCTGCGGGCTGGGCCGTCTTGGCGATGGAAAGGGTCACGTCCGGCTTGAGCGCCAGCAGCCGCCCGTCCAAGTCCGTGAAGGTGATGACCTGTTCCGACGACAAAAAGCTGCGGTTTTCCTGATACAGCCCATACTCCTCGAAGCGGCCCATGTGGTATTTGCGGCACCCCGCCGCCTCGTACAGCGCCCGCAGCCCGAAGGAAGCCCGCTCCTTCGGCTGCAAATACGACAGATCAAATTTCATCTCCGTTTCCTCCCGTTCCTCGGTTTTGAACCGTTCCGGCGGCCATCCTGCCGCCCCTTTCCCAGCTTGTATTTTATAAAATCATTTTACTTTATCTCAGTAAAGTTGTAAAGCATGAAAGTGAAAGATTTTTCATCTCTATCTTACCGTTTTTCTGTGCGTTTGTACAGAAACGCGAAATTCTTTCATCGTACCGCCGGATCAGATGATGCGTTCCGCAAATGCCCGCCCCCGCAAACGCAAAAAATCCCCCGCCGGGCGCAGGGTGCGCGGCGGCGGGGGATTTCCATCATTGATTTTATATTCGCTTACGCGGGCTTTCTCTCTGCAAGGGCACGGACTTCTTCCACCGGAAGGTCCACGCACTTTGCGATCGTCTCCACGCTCATCTGATTCAACGCGATCAGATTCCGTGCGGTTTCGCGCTTCGTTTTTTCTTCCGCTTCCTTTGCGGCCTCCATTGCGGCTTCCTTTGCGACCTCTTCAAACGCTCTGCACATCTGTGTCCGACCTCCATTCGTTTCCTTCAGGTATCGCACCTCTTCGGCCAGAAGAGGGTTCAGCATTTCCTTGGCATCCCTGCAATTCATATCGTGCATCAGCCGACCCACCGGATGCTCCAGATCCCGGAACGCACCGTTTACGTAGATAATATGCGCCCCGTCTCCAAACATCGCATCGTTCAGCTCGGTGATCTTCCGTTCCACATGGTACAACGGCAGCCCTGCACCAAAACGATCCTGCTCCGTGATAAAGATCACGTAGGTGTCCACGAGGCTTTCAAAGTCGTCGCCCTTTTCCAAAAGCGTCCGGTCGATCATGCTGCTGTGGAACCGCGCCCGCCGGACTCCGGCTCCCTTTTCGGCCCGCTGAACTTCAATGTCCATCACCCTGCCTTCGGCATCCACCGCCCGGATATCCAGCTTGATGGAGCGCTTCGTGGCACTCTTATATTCCACCTGTGCTTCCGTCCGCTGGACTCTGATATCATCCCGCTCCAGAATCGTGTTCAGGATATACTCCACCGGCGCGATTTTTTCATCCAGCGCCTCGGAAAAGAAATCATCATCCATCAAGCGCAGTTCCGCAATTTTTTCGAGATATCGCTCGTAGCTCTTCTTCGGTTCCATCGCGGCACGCCCCTTGTCCTTCCATGGATTTCTTTTCACTTATAAAATAGCATAGTTTCGCACAAAAGGCAAGCAAAAAATCCCCCGCCGGGCGCAGGGCGCGCGGCGGCGGGGGAAGGGCACGGTTCTGATTTCAGGTGTTCTCAGACGTCCAGCAGAGCCAGCACGCCGCTCTTGGGGCGGGCACCGACGGTCTGGTTGACGAGCTTGCCGTTTTTGAAGACCAGCAGGGTCGGGATGCTCATGACGCCGAACTGGGCGGCAAGGTCGGGCTGCTCGTCCACATTGACCTTGCCCACCTTGATGTCGCTGCGCTCTGCGGCCACCTCGTCCACGATGGGGGACAGCATCCGGCAGGGGCCGCACCAGCTTGCCCAGAAGTCCAGCAGGACGGGCTTTTCGCTGTGCAGCACCTCGGTGTCAAAATTTGCACTGGTAATGGTGATGGGTTCCATATCGGTTACCTCCTTGGGAAGTGTTTTGTTCGATGGCACTAGTATACCCCAAAACGCCCCCGCCGTTCCGTAACTGGGTCACACAACACAAAAAGCGGCGGCCCGCCCGCTTGGGGTGAGCCGCCGCTCGAATTGGTTCTTTGGTGTACTCCGCGCGATCAGACGTAGATGTCGATGGCTGCGAACACAGCGCCGAGGCCAGCAGAGCCGACGATGGATGCTGCGGTCCAGACAACACAGCCGATGTTGTAAGCTGCGTTCACGAAGCTCTTCTTGCTGTCCGCGATCTTCTTGTCAGCCAGACGCTCCAGCCAGCCGTCCTTGTTGGCTTGGCACTCAGCGCGGGCGTCAGAGACCAGACGGAAGTAGCCGTAACCGGGAGCGACCCATGCGCAGACAGCTTCCAGCGTGGTAGCGCCGCCGCAAGTGTAGGTCATTTCTTCTTCAGTCATGACATTGTAGCAAGCGGGCATCATCATTTTGTTTTCCATAATAACACTCCTTTGAAAGCAATCTATCCCAAGCGGTGCACACCGCACCGCAGGTTTCCAAATAAATGCTATGGGGAACAAGTGGACGCGGAGTTCCGGCTCCTTAGAGCAGAACGAGGATCAGGCTGATGGGAGCCAGACCCACCACCATGGCGGTGGAAACACCATCGCGCAGGAAGTTGGAAGGACTCTTGGTCATGTCCTCGCCGATATCATCCATGGCGCGGCCCAGAACCGTCAGGACATTGCCCTTACGGTTGGACTTGTTGCTCAGCCAGTTGCGGGCGGTAGAAATGCCCCAGATGTAGCTGGCGCCCAGCACCACGCTGCCAACGACGGTGGCGGCTACCTTGAAGGTATCAAATGCAGCGCTTCCGCCCTCGGTATAGGTCATTTCATCTTCGGTCATCACCGCATACTCTGCGGGCAGTCTCAGTTCATTCTTCATAGGTCATTTCCCTCTTTGCGGCGGCGCCTGTGCGCCGATCAAATACAACTTCCATGCCGCTTTCCTTCTCACTCTTTGTACGCTCATTTTACTACACCTGTCGGTTTTCTGCAATAGATTCTGTGCAAAATAGTGAAAAATCGGAAAGTCGCATGAAAACAGACACCATTCTTTGTGAAAAAGTTCTGCAACAAGCCGTTTTTCAGCCCGCGACACCCGCACGGTAGAGGTACGGGTCGCTGGTGAAGCTCGAATAGCTGTACAGCACTAGGATCGCGTCATAGTCATTGTCGGCGATGAGCTGGTCCAGCCCGTAGTTGTAATTGCGGAAGTCTACCACGTCGATGGCCGCATAGTTGGCCGTCAGGTAAGGCACGAAGCTGTTGGCGTAGCTGTCCTTGATGACGAGGATCTTCCCCGTTCCGTCGCCCTCCACCCGGCTCAGGCCGTTGTTGCCGTGGAGAAACATGGCGTACTTGTCGTAAACATCCAGTTTCGCGGTATCGTACAGGCCGGTCTCGGTGCCGTCGGTGGGCTGGCCGGGGCCGGTGACATTCCAGATGGTGAGCTTGTTCTGCAAGTCGTACCATGTGATTGTGTCCGGCTCGGCGTTCCACGTCCGTGCCTTGGAGTAATGGGTGCCGTAGAAGTCTTCCGCCGTCTCCACTGTATGCGTGCTGCGGTCAAACGGCGTCAGGCCCAGCTCCTTGCAGAAGGCTTCGTAGGCGTAGTAAGCCCCCAGCGTCGTCCAGTGGTGGTCCGTGCGATAATAGAGATACTCGTCCTTGTGGTCGTACAGAGCCGGAAGGACATTGATGAAATGCCCGCCCTGCACCACATTCGCGGCTTCGTTGATGCGGGCTTCCTCGTCCATCTGGGGCGCGGCGAGGGGCAGCTTTTCCGGGTAGACGGTGGAGGCCGACGGCACCAGCATGAAGCTGACCTTGCCGGGGCAGCGCTCGGACAGTGAACTCACCGCCGCGAGGTTCTTGTTCCATGTCTTCTCCTCGCTGGGCAGCACGCGGTACCGCCGGGCGAACATCCTGTGCTCCTTGCCCAGCAGGATGCCGCCGCTCTGGGTCTTCTGGAACAGAGTCGTCTCGGCAAGGCTCTGAAGGTCGATCCACTGATCCCGCCCGAAGACCTGATCCTTGACGTACTTCGTGTAATTGGTGAAGTAGCTGTTCAGCCCGTCCACCGACACCGCCGTGAGCTTGGGCCGCTGAGTGAGGGTGGTGTTTTCCATCTCACTGTATGCGCGGTCGGGCGCTGCCATATCCAGCACGAAGAGGGCGATGAAAAACAGACTGAAGGCCATCAGCACCGGATACTGTTTGAGCGAGGACAAACGCTTTTTCTTTTCCATGATCCACGTCCTCCTCAGAAGTTAAAATACAGGAACGGGCTGTTGGTGCTGCCCACCACATAGGCCGTGGAGAGTACCAGCAGCACCAGCACCGTGGCCACACGGGTGGCCGTGCGCTTTTTCAGCGCGTTCCAGAGCGTTTCGATGAGCGGCGTACAGCAGACGGCGGACACCGCCAGCAGCACCCCGTAATTCCGCAGGAAATACACCGGCGAGACGCCGCCCGTGGGAACGAAGAGCCGGTGGAACAGTTCCCCGAAGCCGACGCCGTAATCGTTGCCCACGAACATGGCCCAGCCCACCACCACGAGGAAAAGAGTGTAGACATGGGGCCAGAGCTTCCCTTTTTCGAGGTATTTCAGCAGGAAGAGCTTCTCGATGGCCAGCAAGACGAAGTAGTACAGGCCCCAGCAGATGAAGTTCCAATCCGCGCCGTGCCAGATGCCGGTGAGCAGCTCCACGACGAAGAGGTTGAAGATCTGCCGCTTGAGGCCCTTGCGATTGCCGCCCAGCGGGATATACACATACTCCCGGAACCAGCCGGACAGGGTCATGTGCCAGCGCCGCCAGAACTCGGTGATGGAGCGGGAGATATAGGGGAAGTTGAAGTTCTGGGGGAAATCAAAGCCCAGCATCTTGCCCATGCCGATGGCCATCATCGAGTAGCCGGAGAAGTCGAAGTAGAGCTGGAGCGAATAGGCGATGACGCCCAGCCAGACCAGCGCCGTAGAAGCATTTCCAAGGCCCACATAGGTGGTGGAAGGGCTGCTCTGGATGCCGATGATATCGGTCCAGAGGGCGCCCACCGCATCCGCCAGCAGGACCTTTTTCGCCAGACCAAAGGTAAACAGGGTCATGCCCTCTTCGATCTGCTTTAAGTGATAGCGGTGCTCGTAGACGTGGAGCTGCGCCGAAACATCGCGGTATTTGACGATGGGGCCCGCAATGAGCTGCGGGAACATGACGACGTAGGCACCGAAGTCGATGATGTTGTGTTCGGTCTTGACCTCGCCCCGGTAAACATCGATGGTATAAGACAGGGTCTGGAAGGTGTAGAAGCTGATGCCCAGCGGCAGGGTGCTGATGCCCTGAATGGCCGCAAAATCCGTACCCAGCAGCGCGTTCAGGCTGGAGAGGACGAAGTTCGCATACTTAAAGTAAAACAGCATCCCCAAGCTGCCCGCCAAGGCCGCCAGCAGCAGCGCCGTGCGGGCGGCGGGCTTGGCCGCACATTTTTCCAGCCCCAAGCCGCACAGGTAGTTGATGAGGATGAGGGCCAGCATGACCGGGAAAAACCGGACTTCACCCCAGCAGTAGAACACCAGACTGCACACGAAGAGCACCGTGTTCTTGAGCTTTGCGGGCGCAAGGTAATACAGCGCCAGCGTGATGGGGAGAAACCGGAACAGAAAGATGATGGTGCTGAAAACCAAGGTGTTCCTCCTTTGAAAAAAGGCCGATGCCGCCATGGCACCGGCCCACAACTGTTGTTTTTACTTGAGCAGAACGTCGTTGACGGCGTCGGTCAAATCCTCCGTGCACTCGTTGGAGGCAATGGCCATCACCACGCGGTCGGCACTGCTGGCGATGACCGCATTTTCCACGTTGGCCTGTGCGGTGGCGAACTCAGCGTAGTTGCCATAGAACGCGACCTGATCCTGCTGGTAGGCCTTCAGCGCTTCCACGATGTCGTCGGCCTTGCCCTCGGCGGGTTCGATGACCAGCACGAGGCCCGCGTCGCCGTTGTCGTTGCTCTTCACGCCCTTATAGCCGGCCACATCCTCTGCCTTCAGGCCGAAATCGTACTCGATGTTCATTGCGGCGATCTCGAACTGGTTTGCGATGGGGTTCGCTTCCAGCAGGGTATTCACCTCATCGGCCAGCTCATCGGGGCTGTTGGTGCCGTCGTTGGGCAGAGCGCTCTCCACCTGCGACAGGACCACCGAGCTGGGAGCCGACTCGGAGCTGGCGGCAGAGCTTGCCGTGGAGGAAGCGGAGGAGCCGCAGCCCGCGAGCAGAACACAGCTTGCGGCCACCGCAGCAACTATCATCAGTTTTGAACGGTTCTTCATGAATTATTCCCTCTTTTGCATTCGTTACACTCAGGTCCCCTGCTGCGTTCTTTTACGCGGCACACCGGGACATTGTTATCTTACCATACCGCCCCCTAAAATGCAAAGGGTCCGGTAAAGTTTTACGGTTTCTTCACGGTTCTTTGCCCGCGCTTTGCCGCTCAGCCCGCAATGGCGTGCAGCTGGGCGATGTAATCCTCGAAGCACAGGCCGCTGGCGCTGATCTTGGCGGCGTTCTCCCTGCCCACATACCGCCAGTGCCACGGCTCGTAGGTGATCTCCGTCTTATCCTCGGCCCCCTTGGGGTAGCGCAGGATGAAGCCGTACTCCACCGCGTGCTCGCACAGCCAGCGGAAGGCCGTGGTGTTCTCAAAGCCCTCGTCCAGCCCGGTGTGTTCGGGGCTGTTCAGGTCGGCGGCAAGGCCGCAGTTGTGCTCGGAATAGCCCGGCGGGTTGACGACGGCGGCGGCCATCTCCTTGGCGGTGGCGGTATCGTAACCCCGGTCGGTGTAGTACTTCGTTTTCCGCTCGTACAGGCCGGTCTGGTACTTGACGCTGCGGTAGCCGCTCTGCATCCAGACGGTCACACCGTCGGCTGCGGCAGCTTTCTGCATCTCCAGAAAGGCATCGCACGCCGCGGTCTGCAAGGTCTTATTCACCGCCGTCTGGGAGCCGCACTCCTTTGTATCAAACGTGTAGTTGTCCGGCATCTTGTTGGTGTGGTTCACCAGCACCATCATCGGGTCGGCCAGCAGGGCGGCGGCCTCGGCCTTGGTCAGGCCCAGCGCATTGTCCCGGCTCTCCTCGGCCTCTTCGCTGGCGGCAGCGCTGGTGGATTCGGCGGCGCTGCTGGGGAACATCAGGTCGGTCAGCAGCCCGTTCGTCTCGCTGGCGGCACTGCTGGCGGGGGCACCGGCGGCGCTGGCCGAGGGCACCGGGGCCTTGCGGTTGAGCAGGAAGGCCGCGCCGCCCACGACGAGACAGACGACGGCGGTCAGCCCGGCCACCCGGCGGATGGCACGGCTGCGCCGACGGCGGCGCACTTCCGCGCGGGTCAGGCGGCGGTGGGTAGGTCGATGTTGTTGGTCCATAACGAGCCTTCTTTCTTGTCAGCGGCCCTGCCTTCTCAGGCGGGCAGGCCGCAGTTTGCTTGCATAGTTCTTCAGGTTCCGGAAATACTACCTTCGGAGGTGTTCCCCTATGAAGATGACAGCGCAGGAATATGCGCAGCGGGTGAAAAAGGTCGGCCCCCACTCCCCCCTCGGCACCGACTGCCTGTGGGCCTTCGGGGTAGGCGGCGGCATCTGCCTTCTCGGCGAGGTGCTCCGCCAGCGGTATCTCGCCCTTGGGCTTGAAGCCGACCTCGCGGGCACCCTGACCAGCTGCACCCTCATCGCCCTTTCGGCGGTGCTGACGACGCTGGGCCTTTACCAGAAGCTGGCGGCCCGCGCGGGGGCGGGGTCGCTGGTGCCCATCACCGGCTTTGCCAACGCCGTGGTCAGCGCGGCCATCGAGTTCAAGACGGAGGGCCGCATCCTCGGCACCGGGGCCAAGATGTTCACCATCGCGGGGCCGGTCATCGTCTACGGCACCCTGTCCGCCGTGGTCTACGGCGGGGTGCTCTGGCTGCTGGGCGGCTGAGCGCTTTCCTTTACAATACGCACAGCCGGGCGCGAAGATTGCACCACCCCGGCGAATTCTCAGTATACCACAAAATTCGCAAAAAAACAGCCCTGAAAGGAGGAATTTCTGATGGCGACCCGGCGCGGCGATACCCTGATCTTCTCCGATCCCCCCGTCATCGCAGCTCACGCGGCGGTGGGCGGCAAAAAAGAGGGGGCGGGCCCCTTGGCGGCGGGCTTTGACGAGCTGCGGGCCGACAACAGCTTCGGCCGATCCGGGTGGGAGGCCGCCGAGGCCGAGCTCCAGCTCCGGGCGGCCCGGCTCTGCCTGAAAAAAGCACAGATCCCCGAAAAAGAGGTCAGCCTTGTGCTGGCCGGGGATCTCCAAGCCCAGTGCACGGCCTCCAACTATGCCCTGCGGGCGCTGGGCATCCCCTACGCCGGGCTGTTCGGGGCCTGCAGCACGATGGCCGAAGCGTTGGGGCTGGGGGCTGCGCTCTGTTCGGCGGGGATGGCCGACGGGCTGCTGGCCATGTCGTCCAGCCATTTCTGCGCGGCAGAGCGTCAGTTCCGCACCCCGCTCAGCTACGGAGCCGTCCGCACCCCCACGGCCCAGTGGACCGCCACCGCTGCCGGGGCCTGTCTGCTGCGGCCCGCCGGGCCGGGCGTCGGCATCCGGGCCGTGACCTTCGGCCGGGTGCAGGATTACCAGATCAAGGACATCAACAACATGGGCGCGGCCATGGCCCCCGCAGCTGCCGCTACCCTGCTGCGCTACCTGCGGGACACCCACAGCGAACCGCAGGATTTCGACGCCGTCTACACCGGCGACCTCGGCCATGTGGGCAGCCAGCTCTTCCGGGAGCTTCTGGCCGCCGAGGGGCTGCTCCTCAAGAATCATGTGGACTGCGGCTGCATCCTCTACGATGCCGAGGCGCAGGCCGTCAAGAGCGGCGGCTCCGGGGCGGGGTGCTGCGCCGCCGTTCTCTGCGCCCACATCCTGCCCCGGCTGGAGCGGGGCACCCAGAAGCGTCTGCTCTTCCTCGCCACCGGGGCGCTGATGAGCCAGACCACCTTCCTGCAAAAGGAGAGCATCCCGGCCATCGCCCACCTCGTCGAGCTCTGGGCCCCGAAAAAGGAGGGGATCGCATGAATTATTTCTGGGCTTTCGTCGTTGGGGGCGGCATCTGCGTGGTCGGGCAGCTCCTCATCGACCTCACCGGCCTGACCCCCGCCCGCATCCTGACAGGCTACGTGGTGGCGGGCGTCGTCCTGTCCGCCGTCGGCTGGTACGCGCCGCTGGCCGAGTTCGCCGGGTGCGGAGCCACCGTGCCCCTGCTGGGCTTCGGGCACCTGCTGGCCAAAGGCGTCCGCACCGCTTTGCAGGAAGAAGGAGCCATCGGCATCCTCACCGGCGGCCTGACCGCTGCCGCCGCCGGCGTCACCACCAGCCTTGTCTGCGGCGTGGTCTGCTCGTGGTTCGGGAAGAGCCATGATCAGAACTGACTTTCACGCAAAAACGGTCTGACCGTATCGTTCGGCCAGACCGTTTTCCTGTATTTCTGCAATAAAAAAGTGGTACGATGCAAAAAACAAAAACCCCCATGCCGGATGGCACAGAGGTTTTGTTCGTCAGTCGATCACTTGATCAGGCACGGACTCAAGCGTTCTTGTTAGCACGCTTTGCCATACGGCTGATCTTGCGAGAAGCGGTGTTCTTCTTGATGACACCCTTAGCGCGAGCCTTGTCGATCGCGGAAACAG